>Ga0247760_1000245_pt1 | contig 61793 bp, 64 predicted proteins | sample UWRJL171409R4_FD_179936 | JGI IMG/M metagenome (GOLD analysis project Ga0247760, IMG submission 179936) | Plant litter microbial communities from Arlington Agricultural Research Station in Wisconsin, United States - UWRJ-L171-409R-4 | ecosystem: Environmental > Terrestrial > Plant litter >... | reverse complement strand
CCACTACTCCCACTCCCTCCTCCACCTCGACCGCCTCCCCACCACCAGACCAAAACCTCATCCAACCCACCCTCCTCATCTACACCTACGACCTCTCCAGCGCCGTAGGCCCCTTCTCCTTCCGTGCCCTCAAAATGTCCCCCCGCAAGAAGACCTGCTTCGCCTGCGGGGAGACCTCCCCGCAAACCCTCACCCTCTCAGGAATCAAATCCGGCACCCCCAACTACGAGCAGTTCTGCAGCGTCCCCGTCGCAAAGCACGTCCTCCCTGCCGACGAGCGCATCACAGCCGCGGCGTACGAGAAGGCGAGGCGAAGCGGGGAGTTGCCTGCGCATGTGTTGCTTGATACGAGGGAGCGGGAGCATTTCTCATTTGGGAGTATTGAGGGGGCGGTGAATGTTCCGTTTGGGAAGTTGCTGATGACGGCGGCGGCGATTAAAAGGGAGGGAAGGGATGGGAAGGGGGTGTTGCCGGAGGTTGGAGAGGGGAAGGGGGTGGGAAAGGATGCGCCGATTTTTGTGGTTTGTCGGAGGGGCTTGGATTCACAGGAGGCGGTGGAGAAGTTGAAGGAGTTGGGGGTGGATAATGGGGGGAGGAGGAAGATAATGGATATTGTGGGTGGGATGAAGGCTTGGAAGGATGAGGTAGATTCTAGTTTCCCGTTTGTGTGATGGACAATGGAATCACTGTCGAGAGTTTCCGGTATGGAACTGGGTGAGTGATGCATATGGTTGCATGTCATATCTTGGATGGGCGCTAAAGGGGAGAATGATAGAACACGAAACAGAGCAAGGGGAGACTGTTCATTAGTCGTCCTGATGGTCCCTACCGACAACCTGACCTATGGTACAATGGAGAGAGTTGATCACTGAAAACCGTGAGATATACATAGGAAACGCTGTAATGAACTGCAGCGGCAACTGTCCGAGTTTTACTCTTCAGCCCAGCTGGCATGTGCATCCGTCCAGGGAGTGTGACGCCCAATTTCTACTGCTCATCGTCCCCTTATCAAAACATGACACCCAGCCATCGTTGTTTTTTGGTCTTTCTGTTGTTGTTCCATTTATAAGAAGGGCGTGCTGCGCTTCTTGATGTAAGCCCGCTGGTCCTTGAGCCATTGCCTGTAGCCAGCAACACTGGAGATCTTCTCGCCGTAGAAATCAGGTACTATCACGTCGTCATATTAGCCCATATCCTTTCACCTCTCCACAACACGCAAAACTCACCCGGGTTATTCATAGAGCTCGATGTCGGATCAACGCGATGCTTCTTGATGCGTGCGAAAAACTGGCTCTCCTTGATGGCCATCTGCTCCTTGTACTGCCTCTTGAACAAGTTGAACACCACCGTACCTAGCACGGGGCCCACGAGCCATCCCAACGCCGAAAAGCTGAACGTCATCAACCCCATCGTCACGAACGGGTCAAGCGGAATCTTGCCCACCACGCTCTCCAGCGCGCCGGACGAGAGCACCGCAAACCCGCCTGCGCCACCGCCGAGCGCACCCGTGACGGAGAAGACTTGCTGCAGGCGCCGGCGGGTCTTGCGCAGCTGGAAGAAGTTGTTCCAGTTGAGGGTGGCGGACTCGGGGTGGGCGGCGACCTGGGCAGCGGCGGCGGCTTCGGCAGCTGTGGCGTCGGTTTCGGCGTCGGTGCGGGGCCGGGCGGACGAGGAGGCGTGTCGGCGGGGCGTGGTGGGCTGGGTGCATGCGATGCGGAAGCGGACGGGGGTGAGGGCGGTGCGGGCGGATGTGGTGGTTGAGAGGGGCTTTCGGGCCGGGATGGGCTTGGGTGCCATCGCCAGGAGGCCGGTCGTGGAGGTCGAATAAGGGCATGCGGTCGCGCGGAAGAGGACGGGCTGCAGGGCGCCAGCGGAGCGGCCCATGCTGCCGCGGAGCATGGTGGTTGCTGAGGAGGCCAGCATCGTGGTGTGGTTGCGTTGAACTGCCCGGCGGGAAGGGGTGGTGGTGCTGGTGGCGGTGGTGGGAATTAGGCGGATCAATCCGCTGGAAGGGAAAGAAGCGAACTGAGAAAGAATGGGCGGAGTGGAGAGGGGGTGACGAAATAGACTTCAATGCCAAACAGCAACCTCAATGATGAGAAGGTGAGCGCAGCTCCAAGCAGCTCCAGTCCAAGGTTTTTGCGTCTAGCAGCCGCTAACTAGCCGCCTACACGCTCGCTTAATGTGGGGCGGCGCGATTAGTCGCAGTGATCACACCAGGCCAGAGGCTCCAGAGCTCAATACCACTTCTTTGAAAGAAACTGCAATAAACTATAAGCTTATGAACAGCATGGTAGTGAATGAGCTGGCATTAGTTTATTTCTCATGACACTCCATGAGCGACGAACAGAGAAGGGCTTCAATGAGTCAACGGCCACTGTGTGTTTAGTAGCAAGCAAAGGATAACTACTGACTAAGCACAGCCCTCCCAGGTAGTATGAATTCTGCGCTGTAGGATCAGCGTATACCAGGTTATACTTGAGTCAAAAACAATAAACTTCTTATGCGAAGTGAATAACGAATCATCAATACTGTGGCTATTTAATCTTTTACATGTAAGGGTAAATACCTCGCTGATCAACACGGTTATTGACCCTTCTTTCAGGCAAGAGTGCTCGGGCCGCCTTTTCCCCGAGGAGGCTAGTAGCGCTACTAACTGGCAGACTACCTAACTTAATTCGCGAGACGCGGTCCCGAACCAAATCAGACATCAACTTTGAGAATGGTCCCAAGTCGAGAGGTGAGAGGTTGCTCAGCGCCGCCTCCTCTCCGAATGTAGCTCATGGGACTTTCTCCCCTCCCTCGCCCAAGATTTTCTGCCCTGTTCTCTTAATATTTGAGTCTAGGCGCAGAACGCGGAACTCCTGTCGCATCCGCGGCGCATTCCTCTTTTCTCGCAACGCGCGCAACCTTCTTCTGCCGCACCCCACCTCGTCCACCTTACTTTCCACCTTCCGCCTTTTATACCAACCCTCGCGATGGCAAACAAAAAAGGGATTCGCAGGCTGCGTAAAGTGGAGATCGAGGTACCAATTCCCTCGGTCAAACAATATGTTGGGGGCTCCGGGCCGCCCATGCAGAAGCTCTACCTAGTCCCGCCCCGCGACTCGACCGCCTACATTATCGACCGCTACATCCTCCCGCCGCTCAAGGACACAACGCCCCTGACCCGCCGAATCCCGTACTACTACATCGGCTGGACCGACAAGCCCCTGGCCAAAACCCTGATTCCGTGCAACCGCGCGTTGGAGTACGTGTCGCCCGCCGAGATCGAGCAGTGGGAAGCCGACGACTACGAGCGGAGACTCGAGGAAAAAGCACAAGGAATTACTAGCGAGCCCAAAAAGGTTCCCGGAAAAGTTGGCAGGCCGCGCAAGAAGCCCGTAGAAACTTCTCCTGCGCCCGTCGTCACCACAACCGAGGATGCCCTCGTTCTGGCAAGGCGTGTAACAGGGCCGTCGCTTTCCACCCCACAGAAAAGAAGATTCCGGGAGCCAGACGAGGAAGATCCTGGAGAGTCGAGCAATATGGACTCGGACGAGGCCGCCATCCAACGCCAAATTCACCAGGAGGGTCGGGGCACATTGTCGGGAGGTGCAGGTACAGGGTACGCAGATGACACAGATCACGATGCAGACTCGGTGGACCAAATCCCATCCATGCTCTCGTTCAGACCGACACCCCGAGTGGAAGACTCGTCCAGGACCAGCAGCGCAACACCAGTACCCAGCGGCGCCCCCGTCCAACCTCCCGTTAGAGCTCTGTCTCGTGCATCTTCTCCCACTCGTGGCAGCCGCGGACTCAAACCCCTGCCCGCAGTAAAACCACCCACGATCCCTTCTGGCGCCACCGCTCAAGGTCCCTCCAGTGCTGCAACCCAACCCAGAATACACCCGTCCTTTTTACAAAACCCCTGGTCACAGGCATCCAGAAACAGCCAAAATGTTGTCGGTGCCAGCTCTCACCGAGCGGGTGATGGTCTTCAAAGGATCGGCGAAAACGGGTTTCAGGTACAGACAGTAACAAAACCAAAGCCTAGACCCCAACCAGCCAACATCCAGAAGGCCGTGCAGCAGCCTATCCTGCCGACAGGTTTCACGCCGATAGCGGCCAGCAGACCTCGAGTCAGATCACGGCCCTCAACACCAGCCGGTCCTGCTCAGGCTGGTACAGGCGGCTCCGGTGTGCTCTCAGACGCATCCGCAAAGCGCAAGCGAGAGTCTTCACACAAGAAGCCGACCGTGGGCCAGCCGAAGGAGAAAAAGGCCAAGACGAACGGCAAGGGGAAGGGGAAGAAGCGGGCCGAATCCGAAGAGGAGGATCCGAATGCTATCGAGGATGATGTCTGGGTGGTTAAGGAACTGCTCGGTGATCGATATGTTAACGAAAAAGGAAGCAAGGTTCACCAATACCTTGTCAACTGGGAAGGCGACTGGCCTGCGGACCAGAATCCAACCTGGGAGCCGGCGGCAAACATCCGGGATGACAACCTAATCGCCGAATACCGCCGCAGGAAAAAGGCGGGCTTACTAAAACCGGACAAGTCCCAGAAGACACTGATGTCGTTTTTTACCACGCCACAGTATTCAAATGTCGCAGAGGCGTTTGAGGGGGATGTTCACGAGCAAGAAAAGCGGCCAGCGACGGGGATCGAGAGTGACAGCGATGAATCAGACGAAGAGAAGCTTCTCGTCACGGATCCCGCTCATGGCGGCAATAGGACATCGCCTAAATTCCCGCTGTTTGACCAGAAGATAGCTCGGTACCAAAAGTCGTTCAATACTAGCTGAAGAACGTCACACAAGGACCAGCTCATTTGCAGATTCTACGCGTTGGAGGCTGGACGTTTGCTCCGGAGCTTGGTTGTATTTGTGATTTTCAGGCCGTCCATTTGCCGAAGGACGCATATTGGCAGGAGATCATTTGGGAGCCCTTGAAGGCAGCCTGGCGTGCAAACCGTACTAAGGAAACAAGTTGACCGCCAGCTTCAAGACTACCTGGACCAAGGTCATCCGCCGTGTCATGGGAGCATTGCCCGAAGGCAGAACACGGGAACGGTCAATAATCCCGCCCATGTATGAATATCAAGAGAAACGCCGCCGATGAGCGGAGCAACATGGCTTGCGGTGCCATTCGGTACATTTAGAGGAGCATATGCATGAATGGGATTATTGCAGTCTAAAACCTCTCAGTATCAAGTTAAAGTACGAAGCATCCTGTGAGAGCCGCCCGGGTACTATAACCAGCACCGCCAAAACACCAAGCGGCTACCATTGAAAACCAAATCCCGATTATCGCGATCCCTTCGGTTTGATTTCTCCTACCCCCCACCCCCTTCTTCAGGTTTTATTTTCCATCCCTTGCAAGTATCACTCACACCCAAGCCCTGCTCGCCCCAGCCCCATTCCGACCTAGAGCAATCACATCCATGTACCCACGTCCCTCCCTGCTAGGTATTAGTAAAACAAGGGGCAAGAGAGTCAACAAGGCAAGCGAGGTTAGTACGGAGTGCGGTACCCCCACCCAACCCGGCCACGAGACCACCCGCCACGTGGGCTGCTTTCACCGAGAATTTCTCCTAAGATAGGTAGGTAGGGAGGGATGCTGCCTTAGCTTCTCCTGCTGCGACAGAACTCCATCCTCGTCACCGATGGGTGAGGCGGGTGCGGAATCGGACACCCATACCTAGGTACATTAGGTACATACACAATTTGACGTGGTCAGTTGACCTACTCTCTGCTCGCACGCACTCACGCTGGGCAACATGCAACAAGAGGTGGTGCTTGCAGATGCGGCTTACAACCTACGGAAGGGCGTGTGCACAGTCAAACAAGTAGGCGTGTAGATACATAAGGTAGATATGTAGGACGGAGTTGAGATGGGAGTTGAGTGGAGAGTGGGTAGGTAGCACGGGCAGCCTGTTGAGTTGACAGCGAGGTACCTAGGCAGAAGGCATTGGGTACCTAGGTATCTAGTTACTGTACCTCGGGTAGGTAGGTTGCGGGTAGTCCGGTAGTAGCGGTGAGAGCATCCCTTCCTGCGGGTAGACGTGTTGTTTAAGAGTCTAAGACAGTGCCGGTGTCTTTTTCGTCTTGGATATGCAGGGGTGGCGCACAGGGCGAAAATGTGTCCGGGACTGGAGGAAAAGGGGCAGCGGCACTTTGTTTACCATATTTTGATTTTCAACGCGATGGATGCCGACACTTGACTAGGGAAGCCCAAAACGTCACGGACCTCTTTCCGTAGGGGCTAAGGTAGAAAACATAGTACTTTTGTTCTTGTACACTGAAGAAATTTCGCGAGGGGTGTGTGGACGTTGGATGGCTGGCAGAGGTCGCACATGATGCAGGTGAGCATGAAGGCGTGGGGGCTGCAGATTTCCACATGCCTGTCTCGCTTCCTTTTTCTGCCACGACCAGGCTTTCGTTTCGGAATCTGAAAAACAAAGAATACGCCCGGCTTTGGGCGGAGCCTTGTCTCATGTTCCGAGCAGTCAATGACACGAACACTCTCGACGTGGAAGCTGGAAGACCTGAGTGGGGCATTGATGTAATTTCCGCCCGAGATGTGCAGTCGCGCGTGGGGTGCACGACAACATAGGCGAAGACTGAACACGGGATGTTGTGTTGCCATTCAGTTTTCACACTTAACTGTATAATCTAGGTTTCGAAATTCCACTCGGTACCTAGATTCCAGCACCATGATCTTCGATGACCGCATCCCTGACAAACTCTTCGGGGCCTGTATTGGGGTCGTGATGCCACTGGAGATACGCGATCTTGCCTGCGCCATCGCGGCCGAAGCGGAGGCGGAAGTAGTCGATGTCACTAAGTGGCCGGCGAGCTCGTCGAGCTTGTTCTTCGTATGGGATGGCCGGGGTGAACACGCCGTTGCCGAGTGATGTGAGAGGGTAGAGGTCCCAGTCCTCTTTCTGGAAATACATTTGAAGTCTGTCATTGTGTTCTATGATTCGAATCGCGACAAGTTCAAGTATGCGCCTTTAGCGTGGCATCTTTGCTTTGTTCCGCCAGGCCAACGAAGTCGGTCTTGTTGGGCGTATCGAGTGCATACTCCAGCACCAGCTGTCCCAACCAATCGGCGGCATCGTTGAAGGCGAGGGAGTTTGGGAGAACCACAATGGCGATCTCATGCTCCGGGATCAAAAATACCGACGATAGGAAGCCCGGGTAGCTTCCTTGGTGATAGATGATGAGCTTCGAACCCATGAAGTTTTGGCCAGACGTCAAGTGCGAGGCCTGCTTGATAATCGTAGGCTCCGCGTCTTCGTGGTGGTCGAACTCAACTGCTCTTGACCTGAGCAGAGCAGGGTAGGACCTAGACTAGCAGATCACAGAGGGGGCTCCTCACTCCCCCCGCTGCCGCAATAGCCGAGCCATCGTAGCCTTCCGGGGGAGGGATCTCCAAGAACGATCCGTCCTTCATCACCATGTAGGGTTTCGCGGAGTTCGGTGTGCAAGGAGATCGGCGACGTTTGTCATCCACGAAGTGTCCTGCGCAGCTTGAGGGTTGAGGGCGCGCGGTGCGAGATCGCGGGGCGTTCGCGAATACCGAAGGGATGAAATCGAGGATGGATAAGATAGAGCATATGAAGTCGTTCGAACGAGCTCTCCACAGACGTGCGGTTGGCTAGCGGTGCTGATCTCTGACACTAGTTCGGCTTCTCTCCTTCCTTAACCCCGACTCCATCAACTGCGCCAATTCGTCGCGAGGCTCGACCGCAGACATGATGTGGTGTTGGCTCAAGAATCCCCGGGTTCAATAATACCCCGTCTGATGAAATCCGCGAAATATGGGTTTGAATTCGATGCCCCTGAAAGGCCCAATGCTTGGAGCGCTTGCGCGGCCAAATCTGTCTAAGACTTTTCCCCCCACTGATTACAAAACTGTCTGGTATGATGAAACAACGCAATGCTTTTGCCTAGTCCCCCAACCCTTTTCCTTTCCTTCAGATTCACCGCTCAATTGCTCCCAACCGCTTCTGCGGCCAGCCTTGTCTCAATGACCAATGCTCCAGCCATGCCGTGCCGGATCTCGTCGCTTGCTTCCCCATCGACCTGCAGCTTGGTGAATGGTAGCCTTGGCTCCGCGCATGACGTCTCACCCTCGCCGTGGAAGTACGGCATGGCAGCCTTGACACCTACGAAGCCATACCGGATGGCCAGCCAGTCCGCCTTGGCCACTTCATGCTGCAGCTCGCGCGCCTCTTTGAACTGGCCTTGCTCAAATAGCTCACCGATGCGGACGCATGCTCTAGGTGCCAAGTTGGCGAACCCACTGATGGTCCCATGAGCGCCAACCACAAGCCCCTGCAGAATGAAGTCGGCGCTGCCGCCTGCCACGAAGAAGTCGTCCCGTCCACCACGGACCTTGGGGGCCCCAGCCACCATGCGTGCCAGCTTGCCAGTATTTCCGCAGGTGAGCTTCACGCCCACAACGCGAGGGTGAGCGGCAATTCGGAGCAGTGTATCTGAGTCGAGGTCAACGCCGTTCGCGGCGCCAGGGAAGTTGTAGATCAATATAGGGATGGGCGACTGTGAGGCCACCTCATGGAAGAAGTTGACGATGGCGTCTTTGCTCAGGATGCTTGCGTAGTAGCCTGGCGGCAGAACGAGGGCATGTGTGGCGCCGGCGTCCCGGGACTCCTGGCAGAGCTCGATCGTTTCTCGTACGGACTGGGCAGCACACCCGGCGATGACTGGGACCGCGTGGCTATCAGACTCGTGCCTCACAGCGTCCGCTACTGCCTCGATGACCTCGCGTCGCTCACGTCGAGACATGTGAACAGCCTCGCCGTTGGAGCCATGGACGACCAGCCCCGTGACACCTGCAGCCAGGAGGCGAGCAGTGTGTCGTTGTGTTGTTGGGACATCGATTGTGTCTGCGGGTGTGAAGAAGGCGAGCATGGGGACGTAGACGCCACCGGGTAACCGACCCGAGTGGTCTGGATTCTGAAGACGCTCATCGTGAGATGGTGTCGTTGGTGTGCAGGGAGTGTCCATTGTAACGGCGGAGTTAGAGTGTTTCAGGGGTGCGTGTGTATGGGGAAGTATAATTGGCGAACGGGATGGATGTGGTGATACGTGCAATACTCGAGGTCAACGGTTGTCTTGCACGGGGAAGCGGGAGCTTAAATACTGGGAAGGGTTGGACGGGAAGGAGAGATGGGGAGGGAGGGCACTCGACAGGAGGACGGGGTGTGGAAACAAAGACCCAGCCAGGGGGTAGGAGGAACACCAAGCGCAATAACGAGAAACTGTCCTCGTGATACACTTGTTGGGGGTACTTGGGTGGGTGTAAACCTTGCGACGGGAAGATGATGGCGGGTCCCGTCCAGTCGTTCGCACCAAAGTACCAAGGTGCACTGAGTGAGGCTCCATCAGCGTCCCGGGTAGCCACCGCGGCGTGCATGGCTTGACAAAGACCAGCCGAGCGGGTTTGCCGGAGCGTGGGGGTTGCCATCGCGGCCGCGATCCACGAATGTCGTAAATCGGCAGTGTTCGGAGACGTTTGCGTCAGCGAAAGTGCAAAAGAAGGCTGGCTGACCCTGGCCGGCGACAGGGCGCAATTGAAGCGGTTGAAGCGATGTCAACGCCACACCGGGCCCGTCGTGGCATCTCGCAGGCCAGTTGGGGTGATCACAGGAGCAAATCGAGCTCTCAAGGCCCGCCGAACCCCTGCAGCGGCGAGGGAGGGCAGAAGTCGGGCGCAATCGGCGGTGAGGCCGACGTGAGGGGGTCAGGTCCCGACGACCAGTGTTCGGAGGCCCTCAATGACGACGGACACAGTTGCGGTCGCACTTGCCCCCCCAACTCTCCTGGGCGGCACCTACTTTGCTACTATGTACGCCCGAGGCGCGAAGAAGGGAGAGCGGTCGAGCAAAACAGAAGACGCACCGAGACCGCGGCCGGAAAGCCGGCTCCATTCGATGTGTCAATATGGTGTTAGCATCACCTAAGCGGAAATGCATCAATTGTCGAGATTGGACCTTGGGCCCGACTCGATCCGCTCTCACCTTGCCGGTGGCGGGGCGACTCCAGATTTTGGTGGCGTTCCCCAGCGCCTCAGCGACCCCGATTCTTTGACCCCCACCCCCACGCGGATTGGGTTTGACAGCAGCGGAATTTCTTCCTGCTTTTTTCTTCTACGTCCTCTTCCGCCAATGATTCGACGGCCGCTGTTCAGGGGCAAATTTTGGTGCCCTGCATGACGAGACCCCGCTGCGCAGCCCACCAGTCCCGACGGCTTCACACCGGTGTATGGCGCTGTTCTGTGAGTGGCCGATCGACTTGCGCGCCGAGCGACGCTGCTCCTCGTTTCTTCCTAGCCCGACCTATGCTGCCCGGTCTATTTCCAGAGCCACTTCCAGAAAGCCTCCAAGGATTCCCCGAGTTCCAATCGACCGGGACTGTCCGCGTTGTGGATGTGTCCTCTTCACCGGTGTCCACCGGCGCCGCTGATCCCCAGCTCTCCCGTTTTCGTCGCCTCGCCTGCTCTAACCCTATCCATCTTCGCGGGGTCGGATCAGGGGCTGGCCGCGTGCTATCAGCAATCAATTCAGTGGTGTATCCCACCGGATCAAGAGGAAAAGTGCAATTGAATGGCATCTCTCGTCTCAGCTCAGCCCCTGGGTGGATTTTGGTCACTGGACGTGATGGGGGGTCAACATCCCATGGCGATTGGCTCTCCTTTTCGCGTGCGCGGCTCCAGACGGTCCCGAGGAACAGCCATCCGATCTGTTGGCCTCCTGCAGACCAGGATCCTCACGTGAGAAGGAACCGCGAGAACCCATTCCAGAACGTGGGGGTTTGAGAGAGACTATTGGCTGTTCTAGCGTCGCGCTCAGAACCTACCGATGGGTCATGGGTCCCGCGGCACACCCAAAGCTGAACCCTATCTCCAATTGCGACAGCTGCAGCCGACCGGGTAAATTGGGATCGCGTTCCTGGCATGGCGTATTCCTAGGCTCAGATTGGTGATTGGCGATCCAAACCAAAATGTCCTGCAGAAATGGCAGAAAACGCGCAGATCATCAAGCACGTCCTAGCAACCATCTCAACTGCTTGCACTCAACTTTCCCGGCACGCCCGGTAACATGTAGCCAACGCTCTATCAAGGGGTTCCAGGACGGTTTTGGAGCTCGAGGGTGACTAACACATCATAAGTATCTATGCGGAGTTCCTACCCGCTGATGAACAAAACTAAAAGTAAATACACAACAGAGCGGAAAAATACATCATTTTGGATAAAGTTGTTGCGAGATACGCGAAATCTCAACCAACTTAGCTTAACTCGGTATTTAGGTATCTCTCATCCTCACCCACTCCTCGCCATTGTTGTATGAGAACGCTCAAAATCTCCAGTCCATACCCGCCGTCTTCCAGGGTGAGAGTCCTGCCCAGCATTTCAACACGTGCGAGTACATGCAATACGTATAAGAGATAAGCTTTGATGACCCTCTGAAGCCCCTCCTCCTTAACTCGCTTGATGATTTTCCCTGGGCATCGGTAAAGCTGAACACCTTAGGAGACTTCTGTCAACCGCCGGAGAGATTGTCAGGCGAGCGTACAAACATAATCTCGCGAGGAGATTGCTGAACAACAGACTACCAAGTGAGGACGATTTCCCTACCGAAAAGACTCAGTGGTACGGCTTGGCTTCGGGCGTCGGTGGTCCCGAATATAGAGGCGATTCACTAGTCAAATTTGCCAAGGCGGCTGGCCTGACTGGCCTCGTTCTTCCGGATGCCGGAGTGGGGTGTCGGATGAAGATCATCGTGCTTGAGGTCCTTTGGGCTTTCCACCAGTCTAGTTAGCGTTGGCTAACCTTGAGCTGCACAGTATATTGCTATTATGATGAAGGTAGAGAGGTATTTTGAGGTCTAGGGCGCTATATCAGTTGTAATAGCGTCTCTGTGTTTGTGGCTTTAGGCACAACTGCAAAGACCATAGGAGCAAGCTGCTGTTCCATGTTGATACACAACCTAACTTGCCATATTCGCATGACAATTGCATCTATCAGTGCTGTGTGATTTCCCAATTTTCATGTGGATCAATGTATTGTTAGGTAGGGACGGGAGGGATATCGACCATTGTGCCGTGAGGAATGTGGTCGTCGTTAAGCCCTGAACCCCATCCATGAATCTCAAGCTTGGCGACACAATGAGAAAAGGGACTGGTAGTTTGGGGAGAAGGGGGTCGGGAGTGGCCACGGCGCTGCTGGGGATATCGAATAGATCCAGCTAAGCCACGAGCTTGTGGTACTAGCTTCTCTGGAGATTCTAGACGGAGATCCTATGTTCGACGGACCACCAAAAATGCCTCGCAGTGACGGCCCGACCGCGTGATGGTCATGGCAAGCTGTCGTATGAAGATTTTTGGTCGTGTGTGTGTGTGTGTGTGTGCTGAGAACCGCTCCGGGGGGATCTTCTTCCGCAAATATGTCCTCGGAGTCGTGGATCGCGACGAGAACATCCACAGGGACATCCACATCGACAACTTTATCTATGCTAATTGTATCAACGAGGCAACAGAGATTCCCCTGCTCCACGAGGAGCACGTCGCCGCGGTGCCAGTAGAGGCAGATAAGAGGAGCAACGATGTGCCCATGCCTCGAGATCATGAACCCCTTGGCGACCACGGCAAGAACTGACGACTTTGATCTTGACTCGTCGCAACAGCGGCTGAATAAGCCACAGAGCTCGCCGCTCTGGGCCTCGGGATTGGAGGGCGGTATACATGTATGCTCACATACCCTCCCGAGCAGTGCCAGTGAGATTGGCATCAATGAACATTATGCGAGCTTTGGACAGTTTAGTGCTGTGTGATCAGGTGTTTTTTGAGTACTGGTTCATGGGATTGAGATCATTGGAAATACCACAGAGAGGAGTGTTCTTGCCATTTGAGCGAAGTTTGTGAGTGTCGCTTTATTCCGCGTTCGTGATAGGCAGCAAAGAGAGACAATTTCGGAGTCCAAGTTCAAATTTGGTGCTATTTCTTGACAAAATGTCAAGGAAGGTACGGTTGATAGCCCAACAACAAACCAATAGGCAGATAAAAGGAGATACGCATGCCTCAATACCTGCCTGTATACCCTCGCTTGCCAGTTGGAGGCGCTGAGCGAATACGAATTGTGCAGAGGAATGATGCAGTAATTCTGACTGAGGGTACTCTTCAGCCTCAAACCACTGTCAAATGGTAACAATACAGTTCCACACGGCCAAAAGTGCTTATGAGATTGTCGGTGCTGGTCCATAGGAAATCCTATATGCTGTCGTAACTTGGTAGGTAGCTGTATTTCGTAAACGAGGACCAGCAACTGTAGCCAGTAATCAATGCTGAAATACCATCACTTTCGTCCAGCGTGACAGCGTCAGGGACCCTGTAAGATCTTTGAGTCTTACGCTGACCTGTGACGGGCGATCGCAATCGCCGCACCTGTGGTGTCTGAGCTTGACGGTCCGGCCACCCACCTACTCCTAGCTTATGGGCGGTCTAGATAAGCACCAGACGCGTCACGGTACAAGGTACCTCCTGCATTCTGCTGCGCATCAGTTTTCCTGGTACTCGTACATAGCCCGCAGGCTCGGAGTTCAATAGCCGAGCTACCCTACCTTACTAGTGTTGCCAATGGACCTGGCCAGGCAGCAGCCGTTCCGCTCTTGATGGGGAATATTTTCGACATGTCGCTTATTTGATCCTGGGCTGCATGGCGTAGCCTCATCCTTCGGTTTGGAGTGCCGAAAGGTGGAGAATGAAGTGAAGGACCATACCTTGAATTAATGTTTAGTGCCTGTGCTAGTGTAGGACGCTGCACGTATGCCATAAATTGCATCCTGCTGCACGTTGGTACCCAAGCGAGGGCTATTTACGCAACAAGCGTGCCAACAAGCGTGCCGACGAAGGGCCGATATGGAGAGATGGTACGTCTCCCTGCCAGAGCGTCACTGAATACCTCGGCTCGTCGTCGCGGTGAACACTTCCTGCGCCGCCCAGAAAAGGCTACGGCATGTAGCATACACTAGGTACGTAGGGTTTGTGGCGTAGCGTTTTGCAAAGACCGACGGCTGATGCTCGTATAGCTAGGGGAAGGCGTCCTTGTAGGCAGGCTGACGGCATCGAGAACTCATCAAATGAGCGATGCTCCCGGACACCAAAACTTCTAGCTACATTGAGCTTGCTTATTTCGGGTGAGAGCCAGGAAGCGGGAACCGCTGTTTTCTCTCCTCGGACTCTTCCAGACCCACCATGGCCATTGATTAATAATTGTCATCCTACGTTTCCCATCAGCTAGAGAGTCCTGTTCTAATAAGAGGGGATGCTCCGTACTCCTCATGATAAGGCGCTCCGGCAGTGGGCAATCTGCCAGGGGCAGGGCGGGAGGGGGCCTTACCCCAGAACCCCCACAGAAGTTCATCCCCTCGAGTCCGAGGGTCCGAAGTGGGGCTCGGCGGGTAGAAAAGCATGGGCGGCAAGCGGCATTATTGGTTGCACCTATCTTGACAGGAGAACCAGAGAGACCGGAGAGACATAGCTGATCCATCATCTTGTTCCATCCTCGTGTTGTGCCTGGCCCACTGTTGTTCAGTTTCGTTTTGCCTGCCGGGCTTCGAGACACGGCGGGGTTCGGCCTCCCGTTCTTGGTGCGGCGTGGCTTGCGAAATTTGAAAATGCCAAACCGGCAGGACAGATCCATTGTCATTGCCCGCTTCAGTTCACAAGTCCATGTTGAGCTCAGCTCTTCTTGCTTGCTGAGTTCTTGGCGATTCTCAGCAAACCGTGAGATGCGGTCAGCGGGCGGGTACTGTCTCCAGCGGTACGAATGGGGAAAAGAGCGCAGCGACGTCGTGCTCATGCACGGGGCCTCTCAGACTGAGTCAGTGGGCGATCCAAAGCTCCATGGTCACCACCAACGACAGGAGCTGACAGATCCCGGTCGATACAAAGTAGTCTGGTACTCCCGAGTCCCGCCGGAGGAAATGACGCCAAATATGCTGCGCTTGTCCCAAAGGGCAGCCTGAGCACGGTCCCACTGCCCGCAGGATGGCATGTTTTTGCGAGACGGACAACACTTCACTAGGTACCGCCCGAATTGAAAGGGGGTGGAGGGAATTCCGCCCCTGGCCCTGGCCTTGCCTTCCACTCGGGGGGGGGCACGTCCCGAGCCAATTCGGCTCATCAAGCGCGCACGTGTGGCAGCCTCCATCACGAACTGGGGGCGCGCCCCCCTGGGAGCCGATCTTTGCAACCCAATTCGGTTCTGGCTGGAGCAATCCACCGCGTCTCGACAAATCATCTGCCGCCTTATCCCGCCTTGCTCAGCGGCACGTTTGTGCGAGTTTAAGCACTTATCTCCGAGCCTGTGGTGTTGGTGTTGCCGAGGGGGTGGGCCCGGTTGGCCGTGTGTGGCACTGATACCAAGAGCTGCACGATCCCTTGCACTCGGGATAATGTGGCCACTCGCCATAGTGTCGCTCACCGACACGGAAGCCGTACCAGGATGTCAGGCTCCTTGGGTTCGAGACCGGGAGGTGGGGGGTTGCACAGCAGCAGACAGGACGAGGGCTGACACCAGACCGGCCGCTCGCTCGAGTATATGGTATCCCCCGACGCCGTGCGTCAGGTCCCCAGCCCCAACTTACTTGGCAGGCTTCTTGACGCACCTCTCCAATCTTGACATACGGACCTACTCCGCACAAAACAACGCCTGTTGCCAAGATGGCTGTTGGGCTGTCGGGACTTCCCCGCGCGACCAAACTTCAGACCTGCCATCGTCCTTGGTTTTGCACAGGGACCACAATGGCCTCCATGGTCAGCAACGGCTCCGACAATGTCGACGTCGCCGTTCGTCCCGGTTCGGGTGGATTCGTTCTCGCCCACATCCGAGAGCTCTCAGCAAAGGAATCACCGAACAGCTTCACGACATCCACCAAATATATGACGTGGCATCCGATCCCCCAGGCCAGCGCCGAAGCTCATGGCATGCCTTCTTCAGAGAACCTGGTGGCGATATGGTCGGCACGGCAGGGAGAGAGGGGGCCACAACTCGTGGAAACACCACTCGTGCACGTCCCTCGCTGCCGACTCGAGGTCACATCGCTTTCGGAGATGTCACCTCGTGGCAGCGCTGGCGGCGGAAAGATTGAGCGGGTCGCTCTTCCCGGGGATGTTTTCCGGAGCCTGCTCTCACACTCGGTACCCCCAGACGGAGCGACAACAGCACCTCGGCATTTCGATGACGACAGCAATTGGGTATTCTCGCGGTGTCTCTTGGCCGAGTTTTCGGGTCTTGGCGAGCAGGAAGCAAACCGAATGTCCGAGGAGGGGCGGCTCTGTTGCTGGGCAAGTGTTGTGGCAATGAGGGATGGAGATCAGCAGAGCTGGGACCTTGGAGTTGTAGTGCACAGAGTGCTCACACACCGACGGTCGGTATCTGGGGGCTGCAGGTGTGTTTAGATGGGGTGTTTCGGCGAATTCGCCCTTGTTTTCCTATTTCTTTTTTTTTTCCGGCAGCGCAAGGCGTTTTGGATCGGCATGGCGGCATAGTGCTGGGGTACTGGATGGAGTTGTGCGGCACATCGGTTTGCGGGATGACGAGAATCGACCAATAACGATTTGCAACGAACTTGCGATGTTTGCGTGGCAAGATGCCCGTAAACAGGTTTGCCAGAGTTTGCCATGAGGGCCCGGGATTGTGGAATGCGGATGTTCCTGGTTTAGTTTTAGTTTGAAGCCCGGCCGTTATGACTGGCCATATTCAAAGGAAGGAGCTTGCGGGTCATCTTTAAATCAACGATTCCACCCACTTTTCACAGGCCCGGAACTGCGTGTCAATGTACGTTGTCTGCATCTAGAACGGAACACGCGAATGACGTCGAGAAGGTCAAAAATCCACAAGGGCCTAGACCATTCCACACGGTGCCTTAACCTCAGGTTTGCTTTACTCGCACAGTCTGGGGTGTTTGGGTGCATGCGGTGAAGATTAAGCTGGGCAGTTTGTCGGTCAGTGGGCTCAGATTCGCCAACTTTGTGGCATCGTACGATATTGCATGCAACTAAAACATTATTCGTTAGGCCGAGCATAGCAGTCCGGGCCGCAGTTTGATTACCTACCTTACATCCCGTACTAGCCTACGGGACGTAGGTAGCATTAAAATCTCTCCGGGTCTGGATTTCAGCGGTCCAATGAGACGACCCGACGGTTCTCGCTGGAGGAAATGCTCAGGCAGCTGAGTGTCATGGTATAAGGGCAAGTGCGAAGAACCCTCAATTTGCAACATTTCTGTTTGTAGTCCTCGAGCAAGGTAGAAGCCAATTGGGTCCCAACGCTGCCGCCCTCCCCCCTCCGAACTCATCCATGTAAGCTCGAAAACATAATGTCATTGATCGCCGTCCGCCGCCTGTCCCAGCGCCGCTTGCAACCCTGATATTTCGCGCCTTCGTCTGGCGGCGTCGTCTTCCAACAGCTTGATATGCAGGCGAGCCTTCTGCAGCACCTCGGCCTTGCTCAGTCGCTTGTGCTGACCATTCTCGCTGCTTGCAGACCCAGATTGCGACTGTCCCGACGCACCCTCGTCGCCCTGCTCCCCCTCATCCGGAAGCACCTTGAGCAGCCGCTCGAAGTATCCATGGAGACGATTGCGATACTCCTTCTCTACTTGGTTGTGGGAGGCTCTGGCGCGATGCGCTTGCACCGACTCGCCGGGCTTTGAAATCGAGTTGGCCCCTTTGTGCTTTCGGGCTGCGGTCCGAAGAGCTGGGCCGGGCGAGGAGGCTTCTTCCAGCAGGTCTTTTCTGGCCGACGACTTCCGACTCTTCAACCTCTTCCCTCGCGGTGCGGTGGCTAACGCCATATCGTTCATCTTTCTCCCGCCAGCTCCTTTATCCGCAGTCACTTCCACTTCGATCGGCTCGATGGGCTTGTCGTCCCAGCCATGTCCTTCTGGGCGGAGCTCGCACTTTAGCGGGAACGCCTCGTCTATCACGGCTTGGCACTGCAGATGGTTGGCGATACGAGAGTGAAGGAGTTCTGCGCAGCTCGGTGGACCTGAGGTGGCTGGGCCAGGATGGATGCCGTCAAAGTGGACGAAAGGGCCGACCCAGTTCGTTCCGTCAACAGGAAGTGGAGACACGTTCCCTGCGCCGTAGCAAGTTCCGGTAGTGGTAGCAAAGTATCCGACCAGAGTATCTTCGGATGGAGTCGTTGGCGTGCTGCGAGACCAGGAAGAGTCGAGCGGCGAAGTACACGCATCGTATCCGGCGAAGCTCGTGGATGTGCACACGGGATCGGCACCGACTGGATTCTGCAGGCCAGACAAGTGGTTTTCGAACACAAACCTCTCGTTTGTTTCGACATAGCTTGACGAAGAGCTCTGTAAACTCAATACCGGGCTTTGCGAAAGGTTATCGAGCGGTGTTGGAAGCCGAAAATGCGCGAATCCTGGGTTGTCAAACGCCGTGGTTGACGGGTATCCAAGGAGCTCCCCAACAAGGTCCTGCAACCGTCAGCCCTCAGTTCTCTATCAAGGCAGAGTTCTCGTTGTACCTCTGTTGGCCGGTGATCAAAATGGTATTCTGTCGCTCGGTCCATCGTTTATCCCTCAGTCCGACTGATTCTGATCGCGGGATGGCATGGGCTGGCAATGCAGGTCCCAGGGCCGATAGTTTTCTCGCCTTTGTGTCTCTCTTGGGGAGCTCCGCTATTGACACGATTTTGAGTGTGTCGGTGTCTCTGGGACAAACACCAATGGACGGTTGGCATTGGTCACCATCCTCGCAAGCCCTCCTGCGGTTGAGATCCATTTTGGGAATGGGAGACATCTAACTGACGTCAGCGAACAGACGACACGACTGCGGCAATTGCTTGAGGATTGCTGGGCAAGCGAACGCCATCACTGGGCATGCGTCATAGGGCGCCGCTCAGTCGCGACACCAATGGCCCGTATCCTCGCTCTAGTGGGGGGTGGAGGGAGGGCCTGCTTTCCTCTTGGAGAGCCATGTACAGGGCTGGAGATCACACTGAGTTGGCTCTCATGCACACATCAGGAGACCCCTCAGGATGGCGTTAATTCGAACGGTCCAGACAACGGCCGATATGCACGCACATGTATTCTACTGCTCAGCAACCCCGAGTCGGGACTGGATCGGCCGGGCTACCCACCCATCCGAAATAATGCTTCAGTGGTTCCTCATCCCCCCATGGTGTCGTTGCACGACCGCCAGCAATTGACAGCCACTCGTTTCTCAACGACAAACATGAACACATCAACCGGATTCTGTCTGGGAACATGACGAGCTTGTCCAGACCAGATCCGCAAACCAGCGCGTGTCACAAACATCGACCCGGGCGAACCCCCGCACAACGGCTTCGGCACCCGACCAATTCTATCACATTTGCCTGCAGGGCGGCCGCGCCAACCCAGAGAATCCCAAGGAAAGACTTGCTGGGACCGCAATCCTCTTCTACAGTTGTCGACTCCTTCTCATAGCAAATTGACCAACAGAATGGCATCTTGGGCCGGACCGACACGCCCATACAGTGCAGTTGCACGGCATTCCAGGCAGCCCCAAGCTTTCAGCGATTACAATGCGGTGAGACGAATCGATATGCACCTTGGACCCAACCCGGCTGCAGGTAGTGCCCAGGGCAATGAGCGGTGACCAGTCGTGAGCCTCGGACAACCATCCCACCAATCACTAATGCCTGTATCATGGCCTGGCTCTCTCACAAACGGCAAGGCACTGTCCACCCCACGGTCTCCCGTCATGGATGATGGGAGGGGCAAGCGTCATCTTGCGGCTGCGCGATGGCGCTGGGGCCACAGGGGGCGTGCACGCTAGGGGAATAGCGGAACACCTTCCAAGGGCTCTGAGCTTGAATGGTGAACGTGAAGATCAACAAGCCGAGCCTGTCGTGCCTGCCTGCGTGATGAGAGACGCTCGCCTGCGCTTAACCGCGCGAAACCCCCTATTGGCTCTTTCGCGTGCAGACGGGCTGTCGATCAAAAAGTGGTGGTCCCGATGGGGGGTTCCCCATCGGGCCGGGGTAGCGAGGTGCATTCTATCGGCCGTCAGGCTCTGGGAGACAGATGCCGAGAAGCTCTCTCGAATATCACAAGCGACCTGGGGTCCATTGATCGCGTTTTACCCAAGACTAAAACGCAGGCACGGGTCCCTCTTTTCTCGTGTGCGAATGGAAGGAGAGAAAAACACGACATTATTGCATCCTGCCCCGCCTTTTGGCATCTCAGAGCATATGATAGCTCATCTCTCCATTTTAGCGGAAGAACCCCTCGCAATTGGCTGCACATCCGCGGTGGCAGACCGGAGGAGGGCGAGAACCGAAGATAATTCACAGTGTTATCAAGTGTCAGCGAGAAGTGCATGTCGGGCTGTTAGTGGATCAGCATGCGGCTGGCAACCGAATTTGTTCACGCGATTTCCTCCGGGTGTGATGAGATGCCCGAATCCAAAGCGGGAGGCCATTGGAACCGAGCAATGTTGAACCGCAGCGGGAATCGTACCCATACACGGGAAGGATCACAAAGTCAAAGCGTTCGACGCCGGTTTCCCTGCGTCTGGATCCGCATACTCGCCCAACTCTGTTTCGTCCTTCTCAAAACCATCAGTCAGAAAGGAGGCATGATCTCCATTCCCGGCTGTGAGCATATCTTCAGTGGTGCTCTTGGGTCGACCAACTAAGCGCAGTGGGCACCAACACAGCAGTTTGCAACGCATTCAGCAAGCCCCATGATCAGGCCGCCACGGTCTCCAAGGATGGCCAAGCGACCCGACAAAAGGGATTTGCAAGGATCAGTCTCCGCTTTGGGAAGCCAGGTCGCAGAAACATGTCGGGAACATCTCATCATTGAAACAACGTGATTCGCAGCAACGCATGTGACGGCTGTCTTAGATTCCTACTTTGCGTCACCGGTCGAACAAAGACATAACCTAACCCCCTCCGCGGAACTGGCAGACGGAGAAGCAGACCTGAAAATAAGACCCGGTGTGCGCAGTTGAGAGAAAGGTTGAGAAAACGTACTGGCTGTCACACCGCAGTGCGCCTTGCATGAGTCGTCACCACCCGATACGGCGAAGGAGCAGCCCTCACGGAGATCTGATGTCGAACTCTCCTCCAGGTCGCACAATGCAATGGTAGGCACACCGGGCTTCGGGAGACATGTCCCCGTCCAGTCACACCTGCGCGCCGCCTAGCCTGCATTATCTCGAGCAGCACCATTGGCCCTTTTCTGAAGGGTACTTTGTCTCGGATGGCAGGGCACCGGCCGCGGGCCAACCTCCGTCATTGATTTTTTGTTTTTTGACAGGTTTCCGGTCATTATGGAGGGCCACCCTATCTGGCTCGTCTCAAGTTGCCTGCCACCACCACAAGGCTCGCTATTTCAACTCGTGCCGGCTAGGCCCACCGACAAGCCAGTCGCGCCTATTCAACTTGCATCCGGCCCGATCGATTGGTGAAATTCTTTGTGATACACCACGGTTGGCACTAGCAGTGATGGAAAGGAATGGTAGCTTCCAGATATCCACCTCGCTTCCAGAGAGAATTCCTGTGCTTGAGCCTCATTTATCACGCTGGAGTGCACGATATGTCTTCTCACAGTCCTCGGCTGGGAGATCCAGCCTGAGCTTGGGCATGATGGGTTTGACGGGAGAGTCAAAGGCTTCGCATACCAATACCTGATACTTGGCGTCTTGATATTGGACAGGGTTCCCATTGATATAATAGGTCTCTTCCTGTTGCATATCCGACTCTCAAATTTACGTTCCGGGGCGGTCTCCTTCCGCTATCAAGTACTTCTGAATCTTTCGCTTGGAGCGCCAGGGCTCTGGTGGCTGGAATTTGGCGACCTGTTAGAGAACGTTGCCCATGCCATGATCAAGCCCAACTAATGGATGATTACAGAGGCGGAATGCGAGCGGATGCATGTCTCACCGCCACGGGTGCGCGCCTGCCGCCTTTTGATCCTGGGTTCAATTGTGCTCGATTTGACGGGGAGTTCCATGGCCTTGGGTCCCCCCGATGGAGTAGGTGGGCTCAGAAGTGTTGAATCCAAAGCAGGAATGCTCGGTGTGCGACCCGGAATAGGCATATGTCGAAAGTCGGTGAACGTCGATGAACTAACAATCGCAAAGTCTTTCCTTTTACTTTAGTTGGCGAATGCTGATACAATGAAAAACATCACACCATCAATGTGCGTACAATAATCAGTCTCAATTCAGTAGAAATTTGCGGGGAGGTTGCCTATTTATCAGCAAGTGCGGAATTTCCCAGCAGCAAGGCTTTATCCTCATTGGAAAAGGACTTTGGTATCTGAAACCCGGACCCGTCGTTTGAAGGATCAACTCTCTCAGCGATGCGGCGAAAGCAAACATGAATCTACCGATATGAGCTCAGAATCTCGGCTTTCCTAGGATACTCCTCTGATCATCTTCCAAAACCCTTCAATGCCCACCTCATACCGTCAACCGCACGACAAAAAGCTCGGATTTTAACGTTCGTATTTCGAAAATCGCTTCGCCTCTTTGCCGGCAAAGACCCACGAATGCTGAACCGCAGGAAGTGGGATCTTCGCTTCAGGATTGATCGCGTCGACCCTTGTGTTCCCGCTCCCCGGAATGTGGACTTCAAATGTGGAGTACTTGTAGCAAATGCTCCTATAACGAGAAGATGGATAACACAATCCACCTCTTTCGGGCCCGTGTCTTTATCTCACCCGTTCCCATCGGGTTCACCCGTTTCAGCCTTGTGCAATAACAAAAGTGCTCATATGCGTAGGAATACGTCAACGTGCAGATGGTCCCACTCGGGTAATAAGTGGGAATAGCGTTTGTGCACAGTTTAAACGAACACCACCCTGAGGCGGCGTTAGAGAAGTGAGGGGACTCGCATCTTGGCTGCCGAGAGCGGAGAGCGGAATATCCGCATTCGCCGTTTCTTGATCGAAACATGATTCCAGCCAAGATGAAAACTCAACGACACGATCTTCTCACCACGGTCAACTATTACCTAGATCCGGGAGATGGAAGCTCACCCACTCCAGTCTATGTGGGGAGGTGAGTCTGATTCCCATTTGGCCAGATGCGCCCGTGTCTCAAAGGAGTGCCCGGCCGCTGATGCATGTCCGGTTCCGGCGATCCAAGCACACAAGTCAGCAACGAGCGCCCCACGGTCCCCACGACCGTGACAGTATCCGACGTTACGGGGGCCGAAGACTCTTTCACGCTCGACAGCCACGGCTTTGCTTTCCACGCCCACGCGAGCAAGGAGCAGGAGCATGGATTCCATGACGAGGGCGTTCTCCGTGCCAAGTACTACCCCGAATGTGAACAGCTGCTCAGGAACTTGTACGCCATTCTATTTTCCATCATGATTCTTTCCTGGTTCTGCAGGCGCCACTGAGACTGAGGCCGACCGACTGACTGAATTTAATGTGTGTTTCTGTGCTGCAGTACCAAGGCAAGTCGTGTCGTTGCGTTCGACCACAAGGTTCGTCGTGGCCCGGCTTATTGGCACAAGCTGGGAGAGAACAACAGCGCGTCGCGGGGCCCACTGCGCAATGTGCACGTGGACCAGTCGTATGAGGGCGCTGTGATTCGGCTGCGTGAACTCTTTCCTGGTGCAGAGGGCGAGGAGCTGCTGCGTCAGAGGAGGTGGCAGATTGTGAATGTGAGTTGTGATATGAATGATGGGAAGGGGGTGTTGTGAAACAATACTTCCAATGTTCTTTCTAACTAGCTTATTACTTTGACACCCGGTTTCTATTAATAGGTGTATTACAGCTGACGAAAGTGTACTTCTAGGTCTGGCGCCCCATCAAAATAGTCTACAAGGACCCCCTCGCCGTGGCGGATGCGACTTCAGTCGCGGATGATGATCTTGTACCCGCGTCTATTATCTACACCCGAAGCGGACGGCGCATGGAATCGTGGACGGTCAAGGCGAATCCTGCGCACAGGTGGTACTTCAAGCATGCGATGCGGCCGGATGAGGTGGTACTTATCAAGTGCTTTGACAGCGACGAGACAATTGCTGCTCGTCGGGTACCGCATTGCGCGGTGGAGGATCCAGAGGAGAGGGATGCTGAGTGCCGGGAGAGTGTGGAGGTGAGGTGTTTATTGTTTTACTGAGTTTATTCTGGAACCTAGTATCCTGCTTAAGTACGAAGGCTCCGGCAAAAAGAAAGGGGCCACTCGGCCAGTGCGCACCTTTACCTTGCCCACTGCCTGGCCAACCACTTATCAAAACGCCTATCGGACGTGCAGTTCGTGTAATGAAGCAAAGAGGTCCCGGTGATCGTGAAAGTTCTAGCGGATTTAGCGCTTGAAGTCCCCCGACGCAGGAGGAAAGGGCTGAACCACCAGATTCGACATACCGTGCGAATAAAATATATATGACGAAGCCGCATCGACCGACTGGCCCCTTTCTTTTTGCCGGAGCCTTCGTACCTTACCCAATATGTATACCATGTCCCCCCTTATCCAGTCTCGCCAAGGGTGTGTTCCTCCTTGTCCCTTGACTGCGACGTCTTATTGCACCCCCCCATACCTCCGAAATTCTTGCAAACGACCACCCGGACCCGTCGGCTCGAAATCCTAAATCAAAGATATAATACGCGGCCATGACCACAAAGCCCACCGGTATCGAAATGGCAAAGTACAGCCAGAAAAGGTCCCCCCCTGGACCATAAGGGTCCGACATGCTGAACAGTGACGATACAAAGGCCAAGGGGATGAAGACCAAGCCGATGAATGTCAGCCCCCTTGACTTCTCCGCCGCGTGCAGTGAGAGTTGCTGCTCCCTGAAAGCCTGCCTGTTGCCCACAATACTAGCCAAGCCGGTAATCGACGCATTGATGCGCTCGGCAGATTGCTGGAGGTACAGGAGGTGGTGATACAGCAGCCGGAAGTCTGCAGACACGTCTTTCCATGAAGTGATGGCTCCGGGATCAGGCAAATCTCGAGGCGCCGCTATTTGCAGCAGGATCTCTTCCAGTTCTATGCGTGCCTTGTCCAGCCTTCGCTCAATGAATTGCACGTCGACCCAGTTGGCCTCGACTGCGGAGAGGTTGGCCAGCGGGGAGAGCTCGCCTTTTGATGGATCTGACGGTCCTCGCATGAAGCGCTGGACCTCGCGCAGGTTTCTAAGAGAGGATTAGCGGGTATTCCACACATATGAACGACATACTCTCATGTGTACGTGCCCTCTAATGTAGTCGAAAACTTGTGAATAATGGCTGGCAATGATCTTCTTGACAAACAGAGCGACAGCATCGGGGGAATAGATGCCGTCGACGAGTTTGCTATGAGTAGTTACATAGAAGGCCAAATCGTCTGCAAGACACGTCCGAGGAGGACCTCGCCGGGCTGAGACTTGAGCTGAGGTTGGGACAAAATCCATGTACCCATCCAGACGATGCCCCCCTTTGAGAAGTAGGGTGAGTTTTGTGCCGGTGCTCGAGTCCTGAGCAGCCTGCACAGGAGGATCGCAGATGACAATGCCTTTGTCTTTGTGTAAGTTACCGTATGTTATGTGTTTTCGCGACAGTCGAGTTCGCAACTTACAATCCCACCCGCCCTGTGGCACCTCTCTTTGTCGGGTCCAGAACACAGCCTTCCGATGCAGCAAACCAGTGCAGTCCAAGTTCCCGTTGACACGGGTCGTCGCTATATCACGACCGGTCTGGATACATCTCAGATGGGGAAAGCTTGCAGCTTCCTCATCTAGCGAAAGAACCTCGCGATAGCTCATAACGAGGTGGTCTCTGGCTGCCCACGTTGACGCAAGAAGGCTAGAGTGTCCCTTTTTGCAACCTGGGACTTGCACTGATCTGACATAGTCCAAGAAAATTGATGGATGTAGGTTAAAGTGCTCGCCCATGATTTCTATGGTGTGTCGGTTGAGCCCTTCTAGGATGTAAATGGTGTTTCCGTTCGTTTTGCTTGTGTTGTTATTCTTCCTGATGAAATACTCGTTTAGCTGTTCCACATCGTAGAAGATGGTCGGGACTGGCTGGTGAGAACGGGCGTTGGCTTTAGCCGACTCTGGGAACTCGATAACCACGGCTCTCGCGGGCCCATCGGGCTGCCATTTCTTGTCCGCGCGGCGTAAGCGAGGGTCTGACTCGGCGAGGCTCTCGATGAAAGCCTGGTAATTTCCAGGCGGGGACATCCAGCCACGGTCAAGTAATTCTGTGCGTGGGATCATATTGACCCGATGTTACTCGCTCAGTAAGAGGTACCTAGGCTGCGACAATGAGAGAAAAAGAGTGAGATGCCACATCATAAAAAATGGTGCTTTGACAGGGTGTATCTTTGGGGACATCAAATGTCCGCCAGTGCGGCTGAGGTAGGTACCTAGCTTGCGGGGTGCCAAGAAATGCGCATTTCTGCCTGCGAGTGAGCTTTTCTCCTGCGCCCGGCAGCAGTGTCTCGGGGTATCATACTGGTATCGCAATGGCTCGCCGAGCTTCAGCCGGGCCAAAAAGTCTCCCGGGCCCTCCCAAATTGGCAAAGACCCGGATTGGCACCATTTTTGCTGTCACGGTGGTGGAAATGCCTGGGAGCAGCTGCCGAGGTGAGCATTGAGCAGCTGTGACATGCACCTGCCCCAAAAAGAGGTTGAGATACGCTTTGCCAGTGGTCTCGGGCTGCAACGCCGCACCTGACGTTGCGAATGCAGATGCAGATTTCAGTTTAAGTTGACAGAAACGGTTTGGTATTAGTAGCTTTTTGGTCGAATGTCGTATTTGTAAGTCATCTGAGAAATGTGGGTTTCTTGGGATTTGATGTGGCAGTTCTCGCTGGTGGCATGGACATGTCGTGCAGCCTTGTCACGGTTCTTATTAAGCCTCAGCATTGCGAACAACCTGAAATTCAACCTTTTGCAGACCAGCATGGCCGCAACGTGTGTGTACTTCGTAGTGACTGCAGTGGACAGTCGGATGGCGTGTAACTGCCATTTCTCTCCACTGTGACTTCAGTCTGAAGCCTCTGTTGCGTTTCACCGCCACACTGGCACGGTTGCCACTTCCACCGTAGCACCGTAGCACTGACGTAATAGGCAGTCGCAGTGAGCTGAAATGCGCCGAAAATCGGAAGTATAAACCCCCCTTCGGATAGAACGTCTTGCTGAATGCGTTGTCTCTTGTCTTCCATGATTTAGTACTCAAAAACAACATGTTCGCAAAGTGCGATGTGGACTGTGATGTTCAAGTCAAGCAAAAGACGGAGAAGAACAGGCAGAGACCTCAACTTTGTTCAAGAACCGTAGCAATCCTCAAAAACACCCGTCATGTACCTCGAACTTCCTCGTCGTCCCAAACATGACATACACACTGGTAGAAATGCGTTCCAGGCCGCGCTCAACTACAAGTACAAGTCCAGGTCAAATACCGACACTCACGCGCACCTCCAGCTAGACGCGCTATCCACATTCCCACCACCATACACCGCCCTCTGCGGATACGGACAGATCGGCCTCGTCCGATACGTCGAGAAATCCGAATTGAACGCCGACGCAATAATCTTATCCACAGGCTTGTCATTCTCCACCCACTGCTGCAACGCCGCCAGTGCATCGTAGTTGCTGTCGTTCAAATGACCCGGTACTGACCACCCTTCCCCCACGGCCGGGAGTCCGACGCCTAGAGTTGGTAGCATTCGCAGTGCCGATGCCGCGCCAGGAGCGCCGAAGTTCCACGGCGCGTTGTACCTGTTGCTAAAGAAACAGTGCTGCATGCCCGGGACTTCGAAGTAGCGGAACCAGGAGCGCGTACTGGAGAGGTCGGATCCCATGGCGGCCATGGTCTGGTTGTAGTAATACAGCGATGTGCGCGGCGAGAGGACACCGTCAGCAAGGCCGTGGTACATGAGGATCTTTCCGCCTTTCTTTCCTGGGCGTGTGCGGTAACCGGATATGTCAAACTTGTCGGCAGTTGCTTGCCCCGGGTTGACGCGCTCCGAGTCGAGCACGGATTGGTCGCCGTACTGTTGCCACGAGTATCCCGAGTTGTTGTAGATCCAATACCGCTCATAGTCGAAGTCGAAGCCGGTCAGGGTAGAGTCGGCACCAAAGTAAATGGACCATTGGTCTTCTGATGTCTTGCCGAACCCATTGTACACGAAACGACCGTTAGCGAAGTAGTCGCCCCAAATCTTTTGGGCGACCTGGGCCTGCGCAGCTGTTATGCATGTTGAGGGGTTGGAGCAAACGATGGTGTTGATGTTGAAGTCGCACTGCTCGGGCTGGCTGACGATGTTGTCTGTCACGCCGTCCTGCGGGTCACACTGGCGCAGCACCTCGGCGGCGATGATCGACATCTGCGCCGCGCGCAGCTTGCCGTTGGTGGTATTGAGCTGGGCTACGGCGATCTTGGAGATCCATGGCATGAGATGCGTCGTGTCCCAGGCTGCGGCCCCGATGATTGCACCGTCGAAGGTGTTGGCATCGTATTGGATTTCCCGTAGTCCCTGTCTTCCGCCAGTGGAGCATCCGGCGTAGTACGAGTATGTCAGGGGCCTGCCGTAGTACTGAGCTATCAGGAGCTTGCTGACAACTACAGAGCCATGTAGCGCACGGTAGCCCCAGTCGTAAAGGCTCGCAGGTGTGGCCCACGACAGATCGCTGCCAGCCGAGTTGTGGCCATTATCTGTCGACACAGTGGCGAAGCCGTAGTGCGGTCCTTGGCCCATGTCGGCCCAGTTGATGCCGCCAGCAAAAGAGGCGCTACCGACAGTGAGAATCTTGGAATTCCAGTTGGAAGCTGTTGGCAGGAACATGCCAAAGCGGTAGCTCGATGCCGGTTTCGTCGGGACATCGGACGTGTTGGCGACGCGGACGGTGACGGCACATAGGGCGGGGAGTACGTCAATGGTGTTTGGGAACCCCAGGTTGCCAGTTTCGCGGTAGCTGCCGCCCTGCGAGACGGAGACAGCTCTCTCGATGGTAACGGTCACGCCGGGCAGGGAGACCACGCCCGTGAAGGAGCTAACAGCACACCGTAGGGCTTGTCGAGAATGAACATTGTCCGCTGGCGCAGCGTCAACCCACAGCAGGAGTCGCAACAGGGCGAGAACTGTAAACAACACCAGCATAATTGTGGTTTTTGCAAATTCGGGCTCCTTTCCCGGTTCCTGGTCCTCGGGACATGGCCGATATTGCTTTAGATGAAGGTTGTATTTAATAGTGACGGCTCCTGAGTCTGGACCAGATCTGCCTTCGTCATCGCGCCCTCGTGAGCGTTCGCGCGCATCGCATCCCTTTCCGGTCGCGACTCCTGCAGGACGACCACATGAATAGCTCCATTGTGCGGCTCGGTGACCGCCCGGGGACCGCATCAAAGGGGCCCAGCAGCGTGCACGGGCGACCAGTATTCGATATTTCAGCGCTGGTGACGATGCGATGCTGCCCTGGTAGTGTAACCCTCCTCGGTGCGCTGCGAGCCCGGTGCGCAGAGACGTTGGCGATCAGATGCCGCGGACGGGAAGCCTGCGACCCCACGCGCCGACGAGGTCGGCCTGACCGCGGTTGCAATGTGGCACGCGCGGGCTGTGCGGAGCTGTTATTGGGGTTCCTGCAGCGTAAAAAACCGGGACGCGGATTTCATTTCGCGTCGCCGATGTAACAGTGGGACTGCGCCGTTTCACCATCCAATACTCGCTCAGGTGATGCGAGCCTGTCGGGGCAACCTCGATGTCGACCAACACCCCCAGATTTAAAGGCCAGCAATGGACCTGACGTTTCTCTCCGTCGGCTCGCTTCAGTTTCCCCAGACTTTAAGGCTGAAAATGCGGGGAGGAGCCAGCTGCGGCGGGAGCCAAACTTGCGCACTCCCACCTTCCGTATTGATCACAGCACAGGGCCAAGGACCCCGTATCCTCACGTCAGAGCTGGCAGCCATGACTCCCCTTTTCTGTGCAGCAGACCGAACCGGCACTTTTGAATGCTACCGAACGGACGTGGCTCTGAGATTGCGAGCAGCAAGGCAATGGCCGCTGACCGGCTCGATGTCTGGCAAAGGCCATCGGCAAAGGCTGCTTCGCGGGCCTGTACTATCACATACGACCATAGGTGCTGGAGAATTCGGGATCCCGTCCGCTCTCCCATAGACAAGCCAGCGACCGCCGGACTAGTAGTTGGGTCGGTGACGACCAGCGAATCCCCGGTGTTGTATGTACTTTCTTTTTGCTCTACAATTTCCTGTTTTGCCCTAGCGCTAGTGTCAGTTTAGACCATGGACGGAGAAGAAACTGTTGTTTGACGGACAAGTCTGGGGCGGAGGCAGTGAAACAAGGAACGGGAGCCAGATGTAATTTTTTTGTATTATGCTCGACAGACTGGCGGATCCACAGCGTCGCCGAGAAACACCTGTCCACCTACCAGCGAAAATCGGGATATGGCTCGATGTTGTTAGCTAAAATACACCGATCATGGGTAACCGAAGAAGAGCAGACATAGTAGATATGGTCTGCTGTCGACGGCAATAACCAAACTGACGGCACGCTAAAATGTTTAGTTCGTACGGTAGAAGTCATACACGATCTCTGTCCCTCTACGACAACCGCTTCCTACCCTGGAGACAACATTGCAATGTCAGTCAAGCATTTCTTTTTGAGGTATCCAAAGGAGAAAGACATACCACAAGGCCTGTCTCAAGTCCGGGTATCGGGGATCTCCCGACTCCAACTCCATTGTGACGCGGAGCTTGTAGCGGCTGGCCGGAACATTGTCCGCTGCCACAGGATCCTGGAGCTTGTCCATGATCTCTTTCTCAGCCGTAAGCCAGCCCCTGATGTTGCAAATTATGGGCGCGGGGTCCTCATCGTTGGTCTGTAGCAGGTATCGAGCAGAGATGCTTGTAGACGTGTCGCTCACCGCCGTCTGTGTGTCTTGTCCGCCGGGCTGGACTCGGGTTAGCCAATCACTTGACAGCCAGAGTAGGTCTCTGAAGTACCTGGATGGTTCCTTTGCCCCACCGACCGGCCCAATGCCCGCCCCGGCAGGATACCCAACTCAGTCGGCCAACATTGCCTGCCCCAACACTCAGGGTTGGCTTGACCTGGATGCTCATCCGGAAGTCCAGCTCGAGCGTCGGCGCGGGGACAGAAACGGAGCTCGCAATATCATCAGGATCAAACTGGTTGAGGAGGCTGTTGGCGGGGATTTTCTCCCGCAGGATGCCAGAGTATGCAGAGCACATCATCAAATGTTCCCGTTGCCGGGATGTGTTTTTTGCACGGGTTTGGCCGCAGTACCGGCAGCGCGCCGACATGGTCTTGTCCTCATCGTTCACTTTGTACTCGTCGAAGGCGGCGTGGACCTCGTGGAGCGGGAGGTCGGGGAGGTTCGAGAAATTATGCTTGGACTTGTGCTTCTTCGACGCGGGCGTGCCATCCTGCCCGAGCGAGGGGCGCCCGTTGATCCGGGGATTCGGCGTGTAGTTGAGGGCGGGGTCGGTTCTGGAGGCTGTGTCGTCGAGACCGTCGACGACGGCGAAGGTCGGTTCGCCCGACGCGTCCGAGTCGGCGGCGGATTGGAATGCTTCGGGGTGACTGCGGAGGTAGGCATCACACTTGAGCAGGTGTGCCCTCTGGCGCGTCGTGTTCTTCGCCCGTACTTGCTGGCAGTACATGCATTGTACCGACACACACTTGTCATCAGCTGTGGGGACACATCAATGTAAGCCGAGAAAGATATGCGGTAATACTGCGTATGTCAGTACGAGGCAGGAGGAGGTAAATACGCACTTCCGCTTCGAAACTCTACGAAGGAGCTGTGTACATCCGCCTCGACTGGCCGGGGCATGGTGCAGTTGTACGGCCGGTAAGACCGAGTATTTGTGGAATTGATAGGAGAGGAATACAACAGTCGTGGTTGTTACCCTTGCGACGGTGGTTCGTATTTTCGTCGTGATGCTGAAGTTTAGAGCTCGGACGCGCCACACGGCGCTGAAAGGTTCGTCTGGGGAATTACCGTAATTTAGGCCCCAATCACGTGGATGAGCTTGGCATATTTCCATCTCAAGTTTCTTGTGACCCTAACCCTTAATATCAAATCGCTCTTGGCGGCAGATCTCAAACAAATGCTGGCTGCAACCATTGATGTATCAAAAACAGTCAAATAAGATAGAAGGACAACCTTGAGCCTGCGAAAACCTCCAATGATAGCGACAGGAACGCGGGTGTGGATGAGGGTTTGAGTCAGTCACAGCAGATGTGAACATTACCCGTTGCTTAGCCCTGAAATGCTGAAAGTTCATTGTCCCCGGTCAACCGTATTGATAGCGAAACAAGCATTACTTCAACTGCAAACCGAATGAATCCAAGCTAAGATATGTGAATCGAACATGCTGTCCCGGTGACGTTGCTGATGCCAGGAATGGAGCAAGAGGCAGCCAAGGCGCCAAGGCCACTTCCAGAGCGGGAGAAAGCTTGTCGTCAATTGGCTTCCGAGGGCACACATGCGGGACGAAATCCTCGCGGAGGGGCCACGCCAACTCCCACATCTCTATCCCACACTATTGCAAACAAGATTCTTGCACTCCCGACAGGCCTGTTAGACCCTAGCGGCAGAGATTTTGTGTTTTCTACATGAAAGCTTAGACGGCGCCCGCCATGCCGTCACCGGGTTCGAGCCGAAATTCACACTGACACGGGAGACCCAGGCTTGCAACCACAGGGGATGCGCCGACGAACAAATCCTTCCGAAACTCCAGACGTTCGCCGTCCACGGATCAGTTGCCCGCAATCGGGTTTCTGTGACCTCAGGCCTATTGCAACACCCAGATTATAACGGAATTGATATCCTCAAACGCTTCGTCCTACCGCGAGAGCCCCAGCTGCATGAATCTCCCATTTGCGCTGACTGCAACGCAATATCGACATGCCTGAGACCTGGCATCGGCGCATGCACACAACATGAGCGGCATGCCGGCGTTCTGTTCATCGCTCGGCCCAACAATCTCGTCGAAGACCCTGCGCCGGAATTAAGGAAGACGCTGGTCATTGGAGCCGTCCCGCACCGAGCGCATCCACCGGCTCATGTAGGAAGCACGCGCTGTCCGGCAGGAGAGGAGCCCAGATAGCGGAACAGACCGTTTTCGACGTTGGCAGCGATGATCCCATCGGTTCCTGCCAAGGGGTTCTGCCATCAGACGAACAGGCATGTTCCACGCTCGTCCGAGAAAGCGGGGCAGCGTTCCACCAAAGGCCCTTTCCACTAGCCGTCGAGTTTTTCTTGCAGCGCCCGTTGCCACTGGCAATTGCAAGCCGCTGTAACATGCTTGGAAGGGAGTTGGGGAGATAAACAAATGGGGCTTCTGGGCAACACTGCGAAAAGGACACTCGAGAAAAAGAGATCTTGAGATGTCAGAACTCATGAGGACGCAGCGGTGGCGTCAATCTTTGGATGACACCCGTTTGATACAACATGAGTTCGAAATTTGAAGGCGCTGGTTGGGCGAAGGCGAGGTGTTGACCTCGCTTTTAACTTGACGTCGCGATGCCGAGCACGATCGGCCAATCACCGTTTTTGCTCGAATCCACTTCTGACCCGATGCCGGAGAGATGGAAGGGATTCCCAGCTGTCCTCGGCTGCATCACTGTTGCAAACTTGGCTGGCAAGGGCACGGCTGACTCGATGCCACCGTGGACCTGTCGAACATGTTTCCCCTGACCCGCTGTCGCCACGAACGGGCCGCCATAACCACATCCTGAACCCGGCGCTCCACCCTACAGAGCATGTCGGACTGTAGGGCGGATCCCCAGGGCTGGACTTCGTGCTTCGCGTTGTTCCTGATCCGACAGGGATCTGGAATCCCGATGCTCTCGTTGCCGAGTGTTTCCGAGCGAAGGCTGTCGAACACTGCTGCCGCGGCGGAAGGCAGTGTACATATATATATCAGCGCCCGGCCAAGACAGTCATGCATTGGTTGCGGATCTCAGAATCATCGCGTCCAGCGGGAAGTCGGATCACTTTATCTCACTCGTTCTTTCACTTAGCATCGATCTCATCTCCACTCAACCCGTTCGCTATAATACCTCCTCACTACACAGGATTAGAAGCGATCCCGACCTCACCGCCGATATGGACGAACGAACGGTAGGTCCAGACCGGGCCCCTCCATACCCCGACCTGGACACAGTGTTGGAGCACGGACAAGCCATACCACCACCGCATCAGCACCACGATCCCGCCCTTCAGTCAAGTTCTGTTGGGTCGTATGTAATGCACCACCAAGATACACTGAGCCACCAGGCCGCACATATAGCTGTCGTGGACAACCCGACCGTAGCGGGAAACATGGAGGAGATCAAGGACCCCAAGCTCGCAGATCACCTCAACACAAACCAGGACTACAAGCTCGTCACCTTCGCTGAGAGTGACCCCGCCAATCCCAAGAACTGGTCGAAGGCGTACAAGTGGTGGTGCACCATGGTTGTCGCCGTGACCTGCTTCGTTGTCGCCTTCGCGTCTAGCGTCATCACGGCCGATATTGCCGGTGTCGCCGAAGAGTTCAACGTTAGCGAGGAAGCTGCTCTCGTCTCCATCTCTGTCTTCGTCGTTGGATTTGGAGTAGGCCCTATGATCTTCGCGCCTCTGTCAGAGGTGTACGGCAGACAAGTCATCTAGTAAGCCCCATGCTTCGGCCTACCTGCGGCAAGACAGTTATTAATATCCAAACCACAGTGTTTCGACACTTCTTGTTGCTGTTATCTTCGTCATTCCTTGTGCTGTTGCCAAGAACTTTGCAACTCTTATTGTTTGCCGAACCATCGACGGTATTGCCTTTTCCGCACCCATGACTCTGGTCGGCGGTACTCTAGCCGATCTGTGGCCCAACGAGGAGCGCGGCGTCCCCATGGCTGCATTCTCTGCCGCCCCCTTTATTGGTCCTGCGAGTAAGTTTCCTCGTTGCCTTGCGCACCCCCCAGCTTTCTCATGAGTCTAACGCGTGGATTCTAGTCGGCCCTCTCGTTGGCGGCTTTCTGTCCGATGCTGCTGGTTGGCGCTGGCTCTACTGGATCCAGCTGATTGCGTCCTTCGTCGTCTGGATTCTCATCACTTTCACGATCCCCGAGACATACGCGCCCACCATTCTCGCACGACGCGCAAAGAAGCTCCGGAAGGAAACTAGCGACCCCAACCATGTTACCGAGCAGGACCTCGACACCCGTCCCTTCTCAACACGGTTGAGCGTCTTCATGATTCGGCCTGTACAGTTGCTCTTCCGGGAGCTCATCGTCTTCCTCATCAGCCTTTACATGTCTGTCCTTTACGGCCTCTTGTACATGTTTTTCGTCGCGTACCCGATCATCTTCCAGAAGCGAAAGGGGTACTCGGCTGGTATTACCGGACTGATGTTCATCCCTCTTGCCGTTGGTGTCGTCGCGGCGGCCCTGTGCGCCCCCTTTGTCAACAACCACTACATCAAGATGTCAAGGAAGCACAATGGCAAGCCCCCAGCCGAAATCCGCCTCATCCCTATGATGCTGAGCTGCTGGTTTATTCCCATGGGGCTCTTCATCTTTGCTTGGACCTCATATAAGAGGCTCACTTGGGTCGGCCCTTGCCTTGCTGGTTTCCCGGTCGGCTTCGGCTTTATCTTCCTCTACAACTCGGCCAACAACTACCTCGTCGACTCATACCAGCATCAGGCTGCGTCAGCTTTGGCGGCCAAGACTTTCATTCGCTCCTTCTGGGGTGCCGCTGTCGTTCTCTTCACCGAGCAGATGTATGACCGTCTTGGCGACCAGTGGGCGTCGTCGCTGCTCGGCTTTCTCGGCCTTGCCTGCTGTGCCATCCCCTTTGGTTTCTGGTTCTACGGTGCTAGGATCCGGGCCAGCAGCAAATATGCGTTCGGTGGTGATGAGGACGAGACGTCAGACTCGGACTTTGAGAAGAAGCCGGTTGCGTCCTCGGCACCTTGTCACGCCGATATGGAAGACTTGGAGCGGGCGAGGAGCTATGTCAGCAACCCATAAGCGAGGCGAGCGCAGCAGGGCGAATCTGGCGGACAGGCTCTCGACTGTTACCGGTGAGAGATGCTTTGAGAGCCTTTCTCAGTCTGTCGCTAGGGTGAGAGGTTAATATCTAGTTTCCCCTTTGGGGAGCGTACCATCGTCACCTCATTTCTTTTTTATACATACATACCACTGGGCATTAGACGGTTAAACGGCACAGGCGCAAATCTGGCGTGAACGAATGGAATTTTGTTGTTCATGTTGGGTAGATACCTCTAATGGAGGAAATAAAACAAGAATTCATCTAATTTAGTACACGATAAGCTGTTAAGTTCTGGCGGTCCGAAGAATGGGACCTGTGGATCGCAATACATACGGAGCATGAGTAGGTGCATACCAACTGACGATGCATCTCAACGAAGTGACAGGCGCCCCACCCCAAGATAACCTCACTGTTCACGCAAAACTCAAACCATGCATCTATGAAGTCGCTAAAAATAAGGTATATATCTTACCAAGGTTAGCAGCAGAAACCTTTTCCCTCCGATGGATAGCAAACTATCTAAACGATAAAGGGGGCCAGCACTTGGATCTTGTACCGCGCTATATTCCCTATTAACAAATAGATCCCCAGTCGGACAGTCACATACACTTCCCGCACGCCATAGGCTGGGAATTCTAGAATTACCACGACAAGGTGTTAGGGGCCGGATCAAAAGATATGCTCCCGCCCTACTCGGTGCGAAGACGCTAATGGTAGATCGGCTCCTTGTTCGCTTCGGGCTCTATCAGGAGCACCACCGCCGCCTCCGCACAACTTGAGACCCATACTGGAGCAGGAGGTCGATAAAAGGACCACATTAAAGGCCAAGGAAGATGCCGAGGAAAATACCAGAGAGGATTCTAAGAACGACCTACGCCATGAGGGAGACAGGGAGGATGATGCGGGTCTCATGGCTTGGGATTGCTGTCTCATTGAAGGGGGCAGTTTGTGTGGATATGACAAGTCTACCGAGTACCGCAAGAAGAAAATTCGAATTGATAGATGCGTTTTTACGTTTCAGGAGCATACTATTGTAACCCCTTAGCTTGAAAGTATCCTTTGAAGAGGAGTGCCATTTCATACAAAGGCATTGTGGAAACAATCTATCTCTGTAGGTTGGAACTAGCTTCACTTCGGTAAAGTTGCTTCCAAGGAGACTCCTTGAACGGTCCCCAATGCTTGGATAGGTGGTAAGATGTGATTGTCACGAGGAGGCTGCCCTCTTCTATTTGTGACATGAACTGGACAAGACCTCGTCGGCTATGGATTGATCCTACTTGCCAATTCACAGGGCATGCATACCCCTGAGGGATGTCTTTACCGTGGACCAAAGCCCCAGCATTTCAAGTGGGCAGGCATTGTGATCTCGCGAATCAAACCAAATACTCCACGTGGGGTATCATCGCGACCCAGAGAGTCCGGCATCTGATATCCTTACCTTATGCGGGTATGTAGGCAGGTGCAATGCAATGCACGGCACTTCATTACTGGTACTCACACATGCTCGCCTGCGATCTCACAGGCGAGCATTACCTCAACCGGCCAATTTTCACGTGAATCTGAATACCTGTCCGGGACAACACCGACCGCCTCACTTACCTACTACACGATGCACGATGCAAAGGTATCCTAGCAATTAATGTTCCGATCCCACAAGCCTCGAGGTCTCATGGATGTAGCATTCCCGAATATCTACCCCCACACTTCATTCAGTCGAACAACGAGCCGCCGATACAAGGTCGACAAAATGTCCTGCACCTCGATCCAGAACAAGAATCCCATCCTCCCATCCATCCTTCCCCATCCATCCTTCCCCATCCTACCACACCCACATGCTTGGGTGGGTACCCCTCAGCAAGTATCGTTTTATTTTAGACCCCCCAATTGTCCAGTGAGAATCCCTCCCGATACCTCGCCCCCGCGCACATCCCACACCGTTGCACACAAACCGCTTTCTTAGCGCCGTTTCGCCACCTCTGTGGTGAAGCGAACGGCATGCAGGTGTGACAGGTCACAGGATTCTGCAGTGCCATCGGAAGCGGTGAGGGTCTGAGAGATGCTTGGTCCTCTGATGAATGGACGAACCTCTACGGTGGGGAGCGGCGTGGTGCATATTCTTTCTGGAAGGCGCCAACGTGGCCTGGTATTTGCTGCAGTCCCTCGCAGAAACCTTGCTTTGATCCCTGATCAGCCTCTCACTGGTGGCAGATGTTGGCCTGCGGTGTGGCATGCAACGATGCCGTGCGTTGGTACCTAGACAGACAAACAACACTGGGTGCGATATTTGCATCCGAGGAGATCGAAATGGCTCATCATGCAGTCATGTGTAACTGTGTCATATCGTCCAAAATCCCATCCTTTTCGGACGGATGACATGGTGATTCAAAAGCAGGTTGAGAGCTCCAGCTCCAGGTCCGGGATTTTTTTGAGTGAGAGGGGTAGCTTCTGTCAAAGATTGTAGCTCGAGCTACTCGATAAGTGTGTCTTGGTGCCGCCACTTTCAAACGCTTTGTGAGAGGGTGCATCAAGCGTTTGTAGCGTGTACGACCAGAAAATGCACTCGCCAAATTGCATCCCAACAACTGGCTTCCGCGATGCGAGACTGATATCCGAGCCTCATCCGACCTTTTGAGGTCCTCCATCAACGCCATCTCTGATGCATCTTGAAAATGCCATCTGACCGCCGATCCCAACCAAGTCAACCCCTCTTGTTGCCCCTCTCACTCCCTTCCCCTCAGCTTGCAACATGCACCCAACTGTAGGTAGGAAGTGGCAATCAGCCTTCGCCATCTGTGCTCGCAAGTAGCATGAAGCTAAGGAGCTTCGTAGCTTCCAAGCAGCTATCCGGTGTGACAACTTGAACTTGAATTTAGGCGGGCTGCGGCGAGCGAGGAAGCTAGAAGGTGTGCCAAGTGATAACGACCTTGGTCATATTGGGAGGCGGGCGGTAGGTAGGAGGCAGAAATGCCCGAGCGGCAAACCACCACCTCGCCTCTACTACCCTGCTTGCTGCATGCTGCACGCTGCATGCAACCAGATCGGCGCTGTGGGGTGGAGGTGGTGGTAGACAACCTGATTTTGCCCCTCCAAATCCCATGCTAGCGGGTACTGTTTTCGGGAAACCCGCGTGGCGGAGCTCATCGTCCGGTGTTGCCCATGCCGCCGTGCGTGCTCGCGGGCAGACGAAAATCGCTCGTTCAACACCGCCGAATCAAAACAAAGCCACTAGGCGCTAGGTGCTGCAATCTCGATAGCCGTTATGAGAGCCGCGTATTTTCTGCGGTGGGGGATCGCCAATTTACTCCGCCGACGAGGTGTAACCGCAGCAGCCATGGATTTGCCCCCATTCGGGATTCCGATCTCTGGCATCAAAAGGGTACCCCGTGGCACGGAGGGGTGGCTGGAAGGCCTCGACACCTGCTGGCACCATTAATGGAGCTTCCCTTCCGGCCCGGTCCCGGAGTCGAGGCCTCTCTGGACTCTGCACGGCCGCATCCGCAGCATCCTTCGCTTCGCCTGGCCATGGCTGGGCACGGCGTTTCCCATGCATGTCACTTCCTTATCGTGATGGCCGCGGTGCGGTGCAGTGTAATACGAATGCCGTTGCTGTCGCTATCACCACAATTTTGCCTCGAGCTGTGTGTGTACCAGGTACCCACCGGTGTGACCCCTTATCGGTGAGTGCTCCACTTCACCGCCTTGTAGGTCGACTCGCGTTGGTAGGTAGGCATCGGATGCTGCCCCCAATGTTGATGCTCGCTCGTAATTATAAGAGATCGGACTCTCTGGCTTCGCCGGTGGATAGGACCCTCCTGGCTTTTCCGCAGGACACCCCAGGATTTTGCAACGGAGGCTCAGGTTGGCTTGGTGGCGAGGGTTCTAGGTTGCTTGCGTCTCTCGAGTCTGCCGCCTTCCAACCAACCGCCCAACCGCCCGGCACCCGCTGTCAATCTCCCGAGACGCACCCGAGTAACTGACGGCCCAAGCCCTGTTCTTCTCCAGCTAGACGGGATGTCCCCTGCTCCGATCCCCATCAAGCCCAAAAGCCATTATGACACCGTGTCGGAGGGTGCCGCCCTCCTCTCCTGCTCGTACCTCTCCTCGTCACCGATTGCCCAGGAGATCATCGCCAGCGATTTAGCCCAATGTCTTGACGACTATGAACACCATAACCACCACCGCTGCGGCGATGGTCGACAGGACTGGGACTCGGACAGCAAGTCCGAGTTCGACCCGGACTCCCTGGACGTCACTCTCGCCGGTCCCTTGATCTCCCAGCCGAGCGGTGTCGCCTACGGAACCCTGAGGCCAACAATTGCCCCCAACGTTCTCGGAACCCCAGCCCTCAACCCGCGAGACCTCGTCCAGTCACGCATGGAAGAGCGTAGCCTCCTCCGCGACAACCACATCTTGCCGCCCAAGCATCCACGGCCGTTCGAAGAGTCTTCTTGGAAGCGGCTTTACCGACGCCTGTTCAGCACCAAAGTTCCCGCCTCCATTGACCATGATGTCTTTGGTCCCACTCTCTCTCGGGTCTCAACCAAGGCCCTCGAGAGCACCCCACTGCTCCAAGACAGCTACACTGGGCCATATTCACCCACGCCAAGCGAGCAGCAGTTTCAGTGGGACGCGGCCTGCGCCGCCAATATCATCAAGACGACATGGCAGCGTGAGGCGCAGACCCTTACGCAGTACTCACGCTCCCTCATCGTTACATTCCTGCTGCACTATTCAGTCACCGTGACGAGCGTCTTCACCGTGGGACGCATCGGTCGTCTCGAGCTGGGCGCCGTGAGCCTGGCGACAATGACGGCCAACATCACCTGTTATGCTCCCATTCAAGGGTTGTCAACCTGTCTCGACACGTTGTGTGCGCAGGCTTATGGCTCCGGCCATAAGCACCTAGTCGGCCTGCAGCTTCAGCGGATGACGTATCTCCTGTGGATGTTGCTGTTGCCGATCGTGAGCCTCTGGTGGTATTCCGAACGTGTGCTTAGTTCCATCATTCCAGATCCCGATACGGCGGCGTTGGCGGGACTGTATCTGCGGGTCTTGATCCTCGGCACACCCGGTGTGGCCGCTTTCGAGAGCGGGAAACGGTTTGTCCAGGCCCAGGGGCTTTTCCACGCCACGACATTCGTTCTTCTAATCGGCGCCCCGCTTAATATCGTGGCCAACTGGTTCTTTGTCTGGAAGCTGGAGCTGGGCTTTTCGGGGGCTGCGGGAGCAGTAGTGTTCACGCAGAATCTTCTACCGTTCCTCCTCTTCCTTTATGTCCGCTTTGTCGAGGGCATGGAGTGTTGGAATGGCTTGAGTCGACGAGCATTCAGCAACTGGGGTGAGTTACCCCCTTTCCCTCCTAGCCTCCGCGGCACTAACAATCATAGGCCCAATGATCAAGCTCGCGCTACCTGGCATGATCATGGTGGAGGCGCAGTATTTTGCCTTCGAGGTCCTAACACTGGCTGCCAGTCAGTTCGGGAGCGCTCATCTCGCTGCCCAGAGTGTTCTGGTCACAGTTACCTCAACAACATTCAACATCCCGTTCCCCCTTTCTATTGCGGCTTCTACGCGTGTGGCCAACCTCATCGGCGCTAGACTGAGCGGTGCTGCGCGTACGAGCGCGAAGGTTGTAAGTTCAGACCCACACACTAACCCATATGCTCCTATATTCGTACTTACAATCTTACTCTTAGGCTCTTGTGGCTGGCTGCCTTGTCGGGTGCTTCAACCTGACCCTCCTCAGTAGTCTGCGGTTCAAGCTCCCGTATCTGTTTACAAACGATGAAGAAGTGGCCGCGATAGTGTCAAAAACCCTCCCAATCTGCGCCGTGCTTCAGATATTCGACTCCCTAGCGGCCATCTCACACGGCCTGCTTCGAGGTATCGGAAGACAAGGCATTGGTGGATACACCAACCTTTTCTCCTACTATTTGATAGCGCTGCCAATATCTTTCTCAACGGGCTGGTATCTAGGCTGGAAACTAGACGGCTTATGGATTGGCGTCGCTATAGGCCTCGCAGTTGTTTCGTCGGTTGAACTTTGTTACCTGTATCACGCGGACTGGGAGCATGCAGTCGATGAGGCGGAGGCTAGGTTGCAGTCGGACCAACACCATCCGGAGGCAAAGTGATGGGTGTCACGGACGTCGATACGCCGACGACTGTCGTTGGTAGGCATCTTATTGAAGCACAGAGCCATCATTTCAGGGGCACGCAGGTGGTAGGCTGCCATTCAAAAGGGTTAGCGAGATGTTATCACGCCTATAGAACAAAATTGCAGCGGTTCACTTCTTGTGCGTGGGAGATCTCACAATCCTCGTGATGCGTAATGTACATCCTGCCGGGTGTCTTCGGGTTATCCTGACGTGTCTGCGGCATGTAATGAAGGTATTTTTGGCATGGAGACGAAGCGTTTTGACGTTGGACTTCATGGCTGGCTGGTCGAGGAGGAGTGTTGCGTCCACTGAAAGACGGTGTCGAAATGCCGGACAAGCCAGCGATGTTGTGAACAGTACACAATCTGAGCTCGAAAGAGGACGTCCGAGAATGCTGCAAGGGCAGAATCCGATCGAAGGCCACACGTCCGGCGACAATAGCGATGAATTACCTGTTAGGGCAGGTTGTGTCCAGATATCCCACCTTCCCGACTGAAAAGCAAGGCCCCTTCGGTTGTTTGCGTCGTTCCTTTTGAAACGAAGAGCCGACCGCTGCGAACTACTCGAGGAGGTTCTCAGAAAGCAAAAGTGCTGAAGGTGTCAACTTATATAAGCAATTGGGGCCATCAGCGGAAGTAGCCGGCTTGGCAGCAGAGGCCCCTGGAAGCCAGAGAGTTCCACAGTGGTTGACAAGAACAACGCAATCAATTCCACAGTCATCACCATTATTGGCCCCAAAGTGCTAGATTCTGACAGAAGGAGCAAATTCAAATTGCCACTGCGCTGCAGTCTGTGGGGTGGATCAAAGTGTTTGAATCACGAACACCTTACGGACGCAAGCTCAATTTTACAAGTGGTATTGTCGAACAAACGGGAAGCTTCTTGGGCTTTGTTGCGCTCCATCCCGGCTGCATGTCGCCAGAATTGGGTACCCTGCAACTGAGCTGGCGTACCCTACAGCGACCTGGGAACCCGGAGACTGAAGTCAGCTCTAGTGGGAGGACGTCCATCTGCAAATGAGATCCGAGGGTATAGTAATGTTTCCAATGAAAGCTTTGAGTATATATTTCCAGTGCCTATGTCCTTTGTCATTGTATGTCGCGATGTACAAAGGCACCAAGCGTTCTCTCAGCGTCACCGCGCGAGGAAGACAATCAAGCTGCACCAGACTATAAGCGCAGTCATATTTACTCTTCTCACTCAGAGCGAGCAACGGAAACGAAATAGAATGCATCGAATTGTTTGTCAGCAAAAGGGCCGACCCGAAAGCCTGTTCTACCCGAGCCAATATCCCCCAGAATGACGACGCGCAACCTGACCCGGAAAGGCACCCAGAGCGATTTCGGATCTGCAGCACGTTAATATCGAAAAAAATGACGCATGCGGTAACCTATTTTGGGCCAGCCCACAAGATCTCTTGACCATGCCGATCAATGGATACGATTCTCTCTCGGGGCCGGAGCGGGACGATGACGCACCCAAGTCGTTCCACAGGGGTCACACAGCAGTTCTTTGTGAGAGATCGATTTTCTATCTAGACTCGCATTTTCTAAGAAGGCACTAGACGTAGGAGGAGAACGTATCATATTATATGCTAACGCTGATCGGAGTACGCTTCCATCACCCGCGTACGATTGTGAGGGCAGTCGTCAAAAGTGTCTCGCTGAGATAGAGACCACACATTCGCTTGATCGAACAATTCTGATATTTAGATTTATAGAGTCATTAAAACGGAGGAGATTAGCAGCGCTTCCACTCAAGCTTCCACCGCTGGTTCTGCGCCTCAAACGTTGCCCTGCCACCGTCCCCGCTCAGTACTCCCCTGAAGTTGACGTTGAGGATTCCAGTGTAGCCATCTCCACCAAAGCATTCCGACCAAACAAGCCCATTGGATAAATCACTGTAGAGGACGACGTCTTCGTTGATTGATCCTTTCCCGTCGTTTGCCTTTGTGCCTCGCTTGGTGATCTGCAGTGTCAAAAATTAGCAATCTGGGACCTCCAAGATCTTGAGCGGTACGTACCGTTCTGGCGGCATCCTGAGAAAAGAAAGATGTCGTGAGGAATTCGAGCTTTGTGTTGGGCTGCAGCCAGACGTGACCGGTGACCCAGGTCTCCTTGAGCGCAACCTGCCACCCAGGGCTCCCTCCCGTCCCCTGAATGTGAACCTGGCATGCCACGGTGCTTCTGTCGCCGGGAAGCCTTGCCCCAAACTCGCCGTACGAGACAGATAAGTCGTTGAAGCCGCCAGACCACTTTGGGTCCGATGGGCAGCCGTTCCCGGAGAAGGTGATGCTCTTGATTTGCGGGAGGGCGTCGGGTGTGGCGGAGAGGACGAGCGACGGGCTCAGTGCTGCTATCAGTACCGTGAGGCGTGCGAGAGGTCCCATTGTTGCGATTGGCTCTGAGGTGCTTGTATATTTTTCGATGACGGGTTCGAGCAAGGAGGATATCTTTTCTCGTAGGAGTGGGATCTGCATCGTGGGAGTTGAGAACCGGGTTGGCGTCGATAACTGCCTCTTTATACGCGGGCCTATTGATTGACGGCGGCCAGGACGCAGAATTGAGCGAGCGCTAGCATCCGAATGGGGGTCGGTGGTGAGTTTGCGCTCGCCACCGTAATTCTGGTGAAGTCAGGTTGTCGACGCTGTTTCGGAGCGGAGCTTTCCCATTTATCCAGATTGTGGCCGGCAGCGATACCGCGAATCCGAGGGTCTGGATTGGTACGTGCTCTAAAGCTATATTAGCCACCCCAAAATGAGCAGCCCCTGGCTTCCCGGTTCGTCCTCTTGCCTCCGTCCAGATCGACCCGGGGCAGAGGGGCAAATAGGAAGGGACGGTGGAGGAAGAGATCGCATGGGGCTCCAAAGCCTAGAAATTCATGGTGGCTCGACCAGAGCGGCATGTGTGAGCTAATATACATAGCTCCCAAATCGAATTGCTATGATGTATGCTTGCCACTGCTATGTCACACCATGCGATAGCATTGTAAAATCCACCAAGGTCTCGTGTCGTAGTCGCCCTCCACTTGGGGCGTCCACAGGGGAGGGCTTCGCCGCACTTCCACCTTTTTTTCTACCGCTGCCGCTGCAGCCACAACCGATGGCCGACAGCCGAACGAGTAGAATGGTGGAAAAGTAGGAATGCGGAGGTACCGCCGTGCCATATTGCGCCACTGCGACGCTGTTCCTGTTCTTGAACGCGCCTCGATGCTGCATCGCCGGAGAGCCGCTCTCAGCCGCTGATCGGTGACGGAATGACTGGGGCCGATGCGTTCTAGACATCTTTGATAGCGTTAGCGCCAGGCCCTCCCCAGAATTGTTCCCCCGGAAAAAGGAACAAGGGGTCGTAACGGAATGCTTTTCTGTCGGGATACAACCTTATCTTTCTGCATTGCGTCGCATAGAGGGCTCCATGCCTATTTATGGCGAGAGAAATGCTGGGCAGCGACCTGGCGGCAGCATTTCGGTGGTGGGTCTTAGGCTATTCCGGCCGGGTCGCCAGTCTCTCGATGCCAATGCAACCACTCAGGGCGGCCATCGAGGCCGGAGAGTAAAGTTCGGGGCCGGCGCGCAGCAAAAACCAGGTTGATTGCTGGGAATCAGCTTTCGGACGATACGGCGCCCAGATGCCATGTTCTTCGGCCGATGCGGAGGGGAGCATTCACCCCGGATTTGTTCGCATGAGAGGAGATCGCGAGAGAAAATTGGCACTAAGGTAACATCGCGCCATTGGTCAGGAGAGGGGCCAAGCCTGCAACTGCGCTCCAACCGCACCTTCCAAGACGGCACGTTGTGGAAAGGATAAGAGTTCTGTCATTTCCGTTGGCTTCCATACTGTCACATCTAATTCTGCCCGCCCTTCAGGCCTTCAAGTCCACGCTCGTGGTGTTCCCGCTGATCTCGCCGCTCTTTCCAAACTGCAGCGTCGACATAGTGCCCTCCTCCAAGCGAGCTGGTTGGTAGTAGGTGCCGTCGAGGCAGATCTCGGGCTCGCCGTAGATGTACATGTAGTAGTAATAGCCTGCACAAAAGACAGTGCCGCCGATCATGTTACCGATGGCAGCTGGAATAACGCCCTTCCAGATGTAGAGCCCGATGGTCAGGCCAGGCGTGCCCAGCCAGAGCCCCAGCGGGATGAAAAACATATTCGCAGCGACGTGGTCGAAGCCGAGCAGCACAAAGACAAACACAGGCATGTACATGCCCACGACCTTGGAGACCACGTCCTTGCCCTGCATGCCCATGTAGATGGCCAGGCAGACGAGCCAGTTACATCCGATGGCGCGGATGAAGATCTGGTGCCACTGCGGCTCCAGCTGCTTCGCTGTCACAAACGAGATGACCTGGCTGCGGTACGGCTCATTGTCGAAGATTCCGCCGTCTAGAGTCGAGGATCAGCCATCGAACTTCCTGGTTGCAGTGTTCGCAGCGACGCGAGAATGCACTTACAGCCCATAAAAATAGACATGACGAACAAGCACCCAGCAAAGTTCCCCCAGAAGCAGAGGAACCAGTGGAGAAGCATTTTTGGGATAGGCAAGCGTCGGTGGAGGACGGCCACGCCGGTGATCATGGTGCTTCCCGTGAAGAGCTCGCCGCCGGTGAACATGATCAGCACGAGCGCAACCGGGAAGATCAAAGCACTAAGCATTTTGACCAGACCCGGGGCATTCTCGATATACCACGGGATAGCAGTGACCAGCAATGATCCGCCGGCAGCCAAACTCAGCATGCATCCGGCCGACACAGCGCCCAGGAACACTTTGTCGGGCCGAGCCCTGCCTTTCCGCGCCCCAGCCCGCGACACGAGCTCGATGGTCTCGGCCGGTGTGTAGGCCACCATACTCGGCGCGTTGAGCACCACCGGATTAGACATGTTGATTCTGCAGGTGATCAGCTTTAATCCTGCAAATCCAACAAATCCAGCATGAACATGAAGCCCAGCAGGAAAAGGGACTAAAGTCAACACACCTTGGGTTGTCCGGTCAACTCCACCACGCTTTAGATGCCCCGTAAATAACCCGAAAACCCCACGGTCGCGCGCTCTGGACCTGAGGAGAACTGACGGAGGCGCAACAGAGCTCTGGAAAGTTCGGCGTATCCTCCCAAAAATTGGCCTTCCTCAACGTCAGGGGTTTCCGGACGCCAGCTCACTTTACATATGTAGGAACTCTGGGCCGCACTGTGGAGTGTGCCTGCCTGCTGGATCCTGCTCGGGATCCACACGGGTTTTGAACTGAGAACGGGACCTGACCGTGCCGGATTCGCCGTGGCATGGACTTCCCTAACTCGACTCTGCTCGCAGCGTCGGCGCGTTAAAGCGGCACAAAAAGCTTTTGTGACGCTCCGCCCGCAGCACATACCGCGGCGTAGCGTCGAGAGCGAGAAGAACACCCCAACACCCCTTAAAGTACCACCGAGCACGATGAGACCGTGCACGGTGGCTTTCTTCGGCATTCATAGGTACGAGCCTCATCTGAACCCGGCGATCGTCATTGAACGAACCCCACCAGATGTCTGACACAACCCACATCTTATTATGGGCCCCATTGAAATCTCCTCGTCTCCACCCGGTCGTTCGCCCCCGGTGCTCGTTCCATTGTTGAAACGAACTCGGACCGAGAGAAGTCGATTGAGGCCGTTGTGTCCTGCAGAGGTGGACGCCAACTGAGGAGACCGCAGCTGTCTACTGGGCCGGTCAATCGGGTCAGCGGGACGGAGGAGAGGCCAAGTCGGCTTGATGAATTGATCTCCAATATTGACGTCACAGAGCCACAATCCTCAGAATCTAGCATGAAGCGTTGCGTAAGAGATGGTGCCAAGTGATCTTGGCCGAGAACCTTGCTGATCCAAACGCCTTATCATGCAGGGTCCTTCTTCCCAGCCAAGGGTCCATCATTCTCCTTCCACCCCACCCCAACGCCACTGATAACTCAGTGACGGAGATAGATCTTCCACAATCATCCATACAAATGCGCCAGTAGTTTAGTAGTAAAATCCATCGTTGCCATCGATGGGCCCCGTGTTCGATTCGCGGCTGGCGCAACGCGTTACCCCTTTGAAAGGCCCCTTTGTGAAAGGGGTGGATTTCTTTCTGCTTGCATTTGTCAAGTGTGATATTGGTTGTTCGGAGCAACCAAGGGCTCACTCTTTTTGAAGAAATTAACCTGAGGAAACGGGTTGCCTTTCGATATGCCAACCATTGTGTAAATGACAGAGGCTGAGCTAGCGCTTTTGAGTCCGTGAGCTACAAGTAAGTACCTAGTTGATAGAAACTGAATCCCAACAAGCCACGTCTGCGAACACCGCCAGTTGAATTGGTAAGCCCCTGCAGAAACGGGGCAAAGTGAAGTCCAAGTTGTCAGAGGAGATAGTGCCGAGTAGAGACAAAGGCAGCCCGTGTTTATTGGCCGATGGCAGGGCGAGATCGTGATAACAGCTCTATGTTTTACCCTAAAGTTGCCCTCAGCAATTTCCAGGTTCGTGCGTGACCCTGAGTCGCTCCTGAGTTAGGGTGAGCTTAGCTTGCACAGCCGTGTGGCCCAGTTTTTGGACCCTCGACTAAAGTTATTATTCAGAGATTCCGGTATATTCCTTAATCTATACTAGCCATACATATAAGGTGGCACGTTAGAGGTAATATTGGCCGTAAAGTAGGGTTCTGCTGGTATATATTACCAAAGGGGTAGTCCGAATGCTGGCAAGCCTGAAAGTAATGGCCTAAGTTCGGGACCGCATCACGTGCGCGCCTGCGAGCTGATGTATTTTAAGTATCTAAAAATGGCCCAACTTCTAGGGCATACCTGAATCTAGCCAGACTATATCAGTATATGCCCTGGGATAGTACAAAATATCCCAGCTTGGAATTTCGGATGGTACATAGTATTCCGGCTCCTAATTTAGGATGGCACATGATATACCAGCACTAATGGGATGTCTCATAGTGTACATGATATAGCATGCCTAACATCCCGGCTTGGATTTAGGATAGCACATGTCAGAAGTGTGGCACACACCGTTGGATTCTGTAAAAGTGATCGGGTTATAACCGGCCTTAACCCCTCAGACCACTAAAAAGCCATGGATCTTCCAGGTCAACGACGCCGGCAAACTGGTCTGCAACGAGTACCCAGTTCTGTCCGATAACCTCAAGCTGACATACCTCCTGCTGAGGTCCAGCGATAACGAAAAAACTGTCAAACCAGGTGCGTCATCATCGACACGGCTAGCTAGCAAACGCACAACCCTGCGCCCCTGGGCGGATCCGGTCTTATTACCTTACCCATTAAAGCCATTTCCTAGAAGAATGCAGTGCCAACTTTACACCAGAGCTCAAAGTCTGCCGAGGCCCATTATCTCACAGTGCAGAAGCACGGCGCAGCTAATGAAGAGGTGGGCGTAATAGGAAGGAACTTTCCACTTATTAGTGCACGAGCCCTTTCGGTTTAAGTGGTCTGGACCAACTTGCAATTTGTCGAATTCTCAAGTTGCCTGCTGTCCTTTGGCTTGGGGGCTAAAAACTCCAGGTTGCTGGCACTGACGACATGGCCCGCAGTTCCCATTTTGAGCTCCTCCACTCCGCCCTGACGCCCCAGCTGAGCGAAAAGTGCAGTATGGAATTCGGTAGCAATTTGGGCGGGTTCTGTTACAGAATCTGTCCTGGCTTTAATCGTCCCAGACATCGTGCTGATCCATCGAGACCACCATGCCACAACTGCAATTCGATCGATCCATTGATTACTCAGCGCGTGGCCGGTGCTATTCCAGGCCACAGCACCAACGGATTTGGGCCCGTAGCGGAGCGAGTTGGAGGGCGATGAGTATTCAGAGGATATGCAGCGGGCTAATTGAGAGGGAGTTGGGGTATTTTGGAGAAGGAGGAGCTGGGAAGGGGTAATACAGTATGTTGTGAGACCTTCTAAGTAGTTGGTTGAGGGGCATTTTGGGTCAATCTTCAAGGAATGACAAGGAAATTCCTTCTTCTGCAGAGCGAAAGGCATGCAGGTTCAAAAATATGGATTGCTTGGAAAACTTTTGCAGCTTTGGTGTTGATTTTGCCTCTTTGAACCCCGCTGAGTTCATTGTTGACCATGCAACTGCCATCTATCTACATAACCTACCGTCTCAGTCTTTAGGTCGTGGATTGTAGGTGGAGTTCGATAGTGGCTGGTTGGGAGGTGTGTATATATGGACTTGACTCGTCTGTGAAATGTTATACGGATGTAAAGGGTGGTTTGCTTGGCTTTTGGTGTTGGTGGGTTTATGGAAATTTGGAGCTCAAGGCTCCACTGCGTTTGCTCTCACCGGGGATCTGGCCTGGTGCAGCAGCAAGCAAGGTTACTAAGACGCCGTCTATCGCCTTCAAGACGTCGCCTCCGGCGTTCGGAATGCTGTCTGTAGGCCTCAAAACATTGCCCAAAAACATCAAGATATCGTCCGTAGGCCTGAGGATGGAGACTTGCCCTAAATTGATTGACTGCAGAAATAACATTCGCTCTGCAAGGGCTTCACAGTCTTAGACCATCAACCGAACCATCTTCTCTTCTGTCCCTTCAGGGCGGTGACAGATTGAGGCTAGTAATAGGCCTAATAAAATAAATTCCACCTTATCTTAGACACAAATGACTACCTGAACACAAAACTCCTCTTCGGACCCGTATTCCAATCCCTTAACGCATTCTCCCCGCCCACCTTGTGATAGTAGCGCACCTTCAGCAGCCCCCTCCGAAACGAAACACCGTTCACATGATCCGTCCGCACAACTAGACACACAATCACAGCCGGCTCACGGCGCTCAAAGAGGTCGATGCGCCGCTTCTTGGCCGTCTTCGTCTTCTTGTCTGCGGCCTGGATGGCGCGGTACACATCCCGCCTCGGCTCGCCGTACGTGCCCAGCACCACGCACTGGTACTCTCCGTTCTCCAAGCGTGCGTGCAGCTCGTCCCACGAGGACGGGCCCATCGAGATCCACGCGTCGATCTCGTGAGAGCGCCGCGAGGTTAAACGCAGCTCGCGGGGGCTAAGCACGAACGCTTCAAAGTGCAGGGAGTCTGCCGTCAGCAACTCGCGGATCCGGTATTGTTTGTACCGTGACACGCCCTGGTGCACTAGCTCGAAGTAGTCTTTGAGATCGCCATTGGGAAACCCGATCTGCACGGAGCTGCTGAGAAGACTCGTCCAGCAGTACGGCAGGTCGTCCCGGCTCCGGACATGGCCGAACCAACCTGCCCAGGACCAAGACGGGAAGCCGTGCCGGCGTTGCGCCTTCGGGTTAGTGTCGGGTGTCCATGGCAGTTGTCCCAATTTGGGGCTGCCTTTTTTGGATGATGACGTCCGTTGAATCCGCCGCGGAAATTGATCGTCGAAATTGTCGGCTTCATGTGACCAGGCCAGAGCGTAGCTCAGATGGTCGAGCCCCTCCTGCCTGTTGCCCGAGGGCAAATTTGCGATGGGGAACGGGATGGGGATCCCCGCCAGGCTGGTGATCATGGCCGTCGTCTTGGCGTAGAAGCGCGCGATGGCGGCAAAGGCGTTGAGCACGTCGTCTTTGTTGGTCAGCTCGCGCCGGGTGTACTGCGCAATCTGGTGCTGGCACCGGCGGATCATGTCGATCTTGCGGTGGTTGGCCTTGTTGTGCCGCACGTCGAGGTGCGAGTACGGGGTCGAGTTCCCGCACACAAACTGCCCTGCGCGATGGTAGGCTCGGAACCGCTGGCCGTTTCTGGTGTGGATGATGTCGAGGTTGCTCTTGAAGGACTCGGCCTCGTTCATGGCGTTGCACTCAAAGTAGACCTGGTGGTCGGTGAAGAAGAGACGGCGTGTCGAAAAGAGCCCTTCCTGGTAGGTCCAGCCTCGGGTCGACCATTTGGTCCGTTTGATAGACTCGTGCGGGTCCGGCATGGTTGATATGAATCGGAACGGGCCGCTGCGACTCTCTTCCTGGCCCAGCCGGGGCGTTGAGCTCACACCCGGGAGCCCGGCATTGGAATCATCTCCGAGGGCGAATATGGCCACCTGCGAGCCGGCATAGATGTCTCCCATACGGCTGAACTGCTCAAGTTGCTCCTCCCGGTTGTTTTGATCTATGCAATACTTGTCTACCCAGAGGTAACGGTATCGTAGGGCTTTGGTCACCTCGATCGCATCTCGAATGGTCAGTGGGATGTCTTCTGGGAGCTTCAGCACGGTGCGCTTGGTGGTGCCCCTTGGTACAGCGGCTTTGGTTGGACCCGTGCTTCCAGATTGCCCCCAGACGTAGCTCAGGGCTACGTACTTGTTGCCGGGTTCGTAGTCTCGAATGGTTAGATGCTCAGATTTGCAGTCAATGACTCTCATCCCTTTCACATCTGGTGGTTTCGGGTTGCAGCGGCTACGGTGGCGCTTGCACGTCTTCAACCAGGAGAGGACCTGTTTTCCGTCAAACTTTTCGGGGATTGGCTGGGGTTGGAAGATGTTTGACTCCCGACGACCGTCGGGCAAGACCACAACCAGGCCCCTAGCGGCGATGTGTTCTTTCAATCCCTCTCTCCACCTAGGGGCGATGGGGACGACGGCAATGTGATATGGCGCTTCGTGGGCTCGGAGCGCATTCCTCCCCGCCTGAAAATCGCTGACGTGGTGGACGTATCGCAGATTAGGGAAGACGTGGATTCGGTCTCCGATATCCTCAATCACCTTGCGCTCAATCCAACGCCGACGCTCGAGAAATTTCTCTATCCAGGGAGCGTGCAGCTGGCGGCAGAGCATACAGGTTTTGTTGGGGTCGGGGTCCAGCTTTCGGAAGCGCCGTCCCACATCGGCGACCGGCCGGCCTTTCCATGTGAAGCGCAGCCTTTCCTTGACGATCCGCTCGATATTGTCCCAACATATTTCTGAACACTCGTCGCAGAGCTTATTGGTGTTAATGGTTTGCGACTCGATATTAAATGGCGCCCGACACTGACGCTTGGGGGCTGAGCTGCTACTGCTCTTGCCTGTGTTGCTCTCGCTTCTGTCGTCTGATACCTCACGTCTCCTCTTGCCTAACACGGAAACGCATGGTGGCGCGGAATGTTGCTCGGCGTCTCTGCCTCTGGTCCTGTCATTGGAGACCTGTAATTCTTCCCATTAGAGGTTGGAACATTGAGGATGCTTGTGCTGGAGCAGTTGATACTCACAGACAGTCGCTGTGCGGAGGATTGTCTGATATTAGGGACTCTTCCGGGAGAACTTGTCCGTCTGGTCAGTTTATTGTTGTGATGCTGACTCACAGAAGCCATGACGTTTGCTGCGTGAGGAGGCATTGTGTTCTTTGCGCATCGATGGCTTCAAACTGTCATAGTCGATTCGAGTGGCTGTTACCGCGCCACCCGAAGGTGCACCGTCTAGTCACTCGGATCTGGGATATAATACGTTGTGAAGGTTGGGCGTGACTCATTTGATATACATGACGCGAGGATGGGGATGTTTGCTACTAGGACTAATCAAGGCAACCGCGCCTTGCACAAGCCATTTTGGTGAGTTGGTTTGAACCAATCAACTTCCAGCTTAGCCGCACCAAATGCTAGTTGCTCTCCAATCATGACATCTCAGATTACCTCGCTTGAAATCTTCGATTAATGAGGCATTGCGATGAGAGCTCTAGTGGTTCGCCCAAAACCGTCCCCCATTCCCGCACGTCATGCTTTCCAACCTTCCAAGTGAGGGCTCGACATCATTCTAAAAGTTTCTACCCCTCATCGATTTGTAACAAGCGCGTTTTATAAAAGCCTGGGCGGCAAAGTGTAACTCTTATATCCTTCCTTGCACGATAATAAATAACTACCTAACCTGTCTACGGGCTGACAAGATGCCTGGCTCGAAATGTCGAGACAAGTGCAAGAACGGGAGACCCTAGAAGGCTGTGATTGCAATGTGTACCCTCATCCCGGGAGGATGTGGGAACTGAGGGTATCCTAATGCGCTGGATGAAGTCTGTCTTAGAAGATGTTCAGATAATAACCTCGTGTTGCGCTTCTGCCCTGTTTGACAGCACGAGTAACTGAATACTACTTTCATGGCAAAGACTATAAGGTCTGCCGCATATGTTCAGTTGAACCTAACAGCTCCAAGAACAGTCTGGTAAGACAGAAATGAGCAATAAGCAGTCGCAACAGACAAGCAGCATAGTGCAAATGTCTGCCGTGGCGCAGGTCGTTGCGGGTATGTTACGACAGGCAAAATCCGAGTCGTAAGAACCATCAACAGCACCACACATTGTTCTCCTTCTTGCGGCCCTGAATCCACAACTCAGACTGCATGAAGACTCCATATTTCTTCGAGTTCCATGGGTTGGTTTGGTCGACAATCGTCATGTCGAACCTTCTCAGCATCTGTATTAAACAACTTCATCGGTTAGTCTATATGGGCAGCATCAAAAGCCCCCTTTTCCGTTTCCGCTTTCTTTTTTTCTCTTGGGGGAAAATGAACTGTAACTCATCTCAGCAAAACCTTCTCCAACTCTATCAGTGCAAATATGCGCCCTAAACACGCCCACTTCCCGTAGCTAAACACCACGCGCAGCTTATCGCCCTCTACCTCCAGCTACCTCTAGGGCCGGAACTCATCTGCATCATCCCCCTACACCTGGTGGTTAAAACTAGGTGGTAATAAAAGCATTCACCGTCTTATTAAACATTTATTCTAATTTAAAACTAAAGTTTTAAATTCATCTAACTTCTTTTATATTTTGAGGCTTGGCAAAGTGGAAGCGTTAGTTATAAATCTAAGCAAAAACTATCCTATTAGGTCTTTAAAAATTATTTCAAATGGTAGCACTTTTACTATCGTGTGATTTTTGCTGATTTACTTATATAGGAAAACTATTTCAGGGGTGCACGCTTAGCAAAACCGGGGGATGCACACCTAGTAGGGCCCATCCCAAAAACTGGGACCTCGCGAAAAGTTGCCATTCGAACAGCAGAGTACTGCCTACTTGTCTAAATCATGTTTGGCGATTTCTCTAATCATTTCCTGAGAAGCTCCTGAGCAGCGTCTAAATAGCGTCTGAGCAAGGTCGTACGGGGTGGTGCGGGTGATTGGGGCTGGCGAGGGCAACTTTAGGGTAATTAAAACAACAGGGCAGGCCACCAAAATTCGTTGTGGCACGCTACTTTGGTCATGCTAAGCGTAAGCACAAGACCTGGGCCCAATTGTCGGCTCCACAACTGTTTCACTGTGTTGCCCAAGGACTGGACAGACAAAGCATGGACCGGTAGTCCCAAAACCCGGCCCCTCACCGCCACGGTGGGATGTAGCAAATGGCGTCAAGATCTCGTTTCAGGTCTGGTTATGAATTGATCGTCCAGCGAGATCGGACAAGGCAGCTAACTTCGTTGGTCCGAAAAGAGGTGCTCGTATATTCGTTGCTGAGCCTTGGCGTGGAGGTAAATTGTCTACGTAATTGAGCGCGAACCCCCAGAGCGAGACTTTAGCGCCTCCAATAATTCCTAGAGAGACGAACCGCATCCTCCGCCTAAGCCCCCCTCATCGAGTCGCTTTTACGGTCCGGAGCTAACAGATTGACGGGGAGAGGGGTGAAGAGTGGTAAGCCGAGGCTTTGCAACAATTGATCTGAGCGTCAACATTACTAGGACGCTGGCGAGCGGTAAGATGATGCTGATGCGGAACTGGAGAGGGGCGATGTTGGGTGGCAGTTGGGAGTACATACTGGGAATAGGTCTCGTAGTTTTGGGGGAAAGACCCGTCGAGGAGCCGTCACTGCGTTGGAAAGTACCAGAGCCCGTGCAAGGTGAACGGCGCCCAGTAATAAGCCTGCTTAAACTCAGGCCCGAGCTCGCCTTTTCTCATCTTTGAAACGGTAGCCCTCATAGCGCTGGCTAAGTTGAGGGCACCACGTACGCCCTCGTGCGGGGATGCCTTGGCCTGCATAATCTCCGCGTAGAAAGCCTCGCTGAATGCTCTACCTGCTCGGCTGTCAATCGGCCACAGGCACCCCAGCACCGATGTCGCCCCGCTGTATAGTAGCGCGGCCGTGATGCCCAGGGGTTCATCGCCGGGGGCGATCTCCTGCGTGCCCGAGTCACACGCGATGATGGTGAAGTGGACGCCGCCGCGTGGGAGCGCGGCGTCGAAGAGCTCCGGGACAAGTAGCCTGTCCACGCCTTCGCAGGGTTCTCTGTCACGATTATCTGGGCTCTGGCTGAATAGGTCGGTCCCACTACTAAGCACAAGAGATGACTTCAGGACGTCATCATTGCTGTAGTGTGCGTGGCCATGGTAGTGGATCCAGCTAGCGCTGGCACACTCGTGAAGGAAGTGAGATTTAGTCACTTCAGGGCCTAACGAGACGGTCCCGGGAAGATGCAGAGGCATATCTCTAATGTGGGCGAATATCTCGTCTCGCTCTCTCGCTTTCTCGAGCTCTTCGTACACAGCAAAATATTTTGTACCGCCGGCTTCTTGTTTGTTGCGCGGGATCGATGCTCGGAGGAGACACTGACCAAGAGTTGCAGTGCTGGAGACATACACCACAGGGTTTCGCTGGATCAGGGACTCCCCGGCAACGTCTAGTGCATGCAGCGGCACGCTATGTAGAGGGCCAGAAGGAGACAGGATGAGAAGGTCGCCTTCCAAAGTCGTGTCTGATAGGCCTTCGACGAGAGCGTTCATTTTCTTGAGGAGCCGATTTCCCGTCTTCCTGCGCAGTGGCGGAGTAGCCATGTCGGGAAACTGAAAGGCCTCTTGCGCCCAGTCTCGGATCTGGTGGGCACTGATGGTTATTGTCTTTGAATGCGTAGTGCCATCCAGCTGCCGGACAAAGAGGATGATCGGTTGGTTCGAGACGTTCGCCGACACCGGAACGTACCAGTCGACAAACTTTACACTCTCAGCCGTGAGCCCCGTTTTAAGCAGGGCTTCCTTAAGCTCTTCCATCTCCAGTTCCAGGCTGAACAGCGCATCTTTCAGCTGTGCAGCCTCGGCCAGCAGCGGATGATCCACCATTTTCCTCCTCAGCGAAGCCAGCCGCCGCGCGGCAATAACATGATTAACGTTGGGTTCTCGGAGGAGCTCGAGGATGCTCTGCTCTTCCCTGAGGAGTCCGTAGGCGACTTGGTCAGTGCTGATCCGGTCTAAGAGCCTCCGAGGAACAGCAGATGAAGCACCGAGGGAGTCGGCGAATGCCCTAGCCTTCCCCCTCTGTAGCCACAGCCAAGCGCCAGCCGGGTCATCCAACTGCAGAGCGATGTCACATCCCACATTGTAGAGCTTCAAGCTGGACTTCTTCGACACTAGGAGTCTCTTGCTCATCAAATTCCGAAGTCCACCAACTGGCAGCACGCTTCGCCGCATGTCGTCGCAAACCTTTTCGGTTAGTTTCAGTTCGTCCAAAAAGGGGGCGAGCAGTTCGCGGCGCTCGGTATCCGCCACAGTTCTTGTAGCCCAGTCAAGAACCTCCCAGACAAATAGCGCGCAATCCAACACCAGCTCCACACCGTTCGTCTGTCTATATAGCTGGAGGGCCTTGTAAGATAGTGATACTGTGGTCCAGAGAAGCTTCACCGCCGATCGCAATGATTCGGGAGTTGATGATTGGCCTCCCTGGAAGGAGCTCCGAACACAGAGCAGAGCCTGGATGGATGCGCTCATGAATGCCTGGGCCTTTTTGAAAGGAGGCACCCCAGAGACTTTGCCAAGCTGCTCAAGGTAGTCGGCGGAGAGCGCTAGGCTTTCGGAATATCTTCCGCGGCGCATGAGAGAGCGCATTTCGAGATCCACGAGTTGGCTTCGAGACAACGGATCCGCCGAATCAGGTACGTGTTTCTTCACTCGCTCAACCCACTGTTGCTCAGCCGGTTCCGAGCCAACTGGTGGATCATGAGTCACTCCCTGGCCTGCAATCTGAAGACATTTTTGTATCTCGCCGTCTGAGTAGCCGTGTTCTGCATCTTTGTCCGCCCATTCCGTCAAGACGTCAAGAGCGGAAGTGATGTAGTTGATTGCTTCTTCCGATCCTTGGGGGTGCTGCTGGCCTAAGCTGAGCCTGTGCACCCCAACGTGAGTCACCGCATCGGACTGGTCGGCGTAGGAGACTCCTGACATGGCGATTTCCAGGGATTGCTCCGCAGCCTGAAGGGCTCTTTTGCCCTGCCCGAAGCTGGAATATACCAGAGCCAGCATCATCGCCATGGAGGAATGATATTTTGGGCTGATCTCTTCGGGGACCCTCGCGTAGTATGATTCCAAAGACTGCAGGGCAAACCCGTACTCGGCAGCGTTTAGAGTGGCCTGGCAGACGGAATGGAGCAACGACACTTGTTTGAGAATCTCGCTGCCAACCTCGTTGATTTTCCTGTCGAGAAGCTCCAGCGCCTTCACTACATCTTCGTAGTAGGTATCGACGATCATATCGGGTGAAATGGCGAATGCGAGGCAACGTATGCCATTCTGGTAATGGTGAACCTCAAAGTAACGGTCGGCAATCTTCGTCTTGGCGATGAACTTTTCACCAGCGGAGATGGTTTGATCAGCGGATATTCGAGCCAAGTCAATGTCGATGTTCCCGTACGTGTGACCAACGCCGCTGAATAGCTCGCAGGCTCGTCTGAAGTTCTCCTCCGCTTCCGTCAAGATGGCGTCGCAGTCGGACTTCAGTTGAAATTCGGCAATATCAAACAGTGTAGACGCCCTCTCGACCGTCCATGCTGAGTCGTTGAGGCACTGCAAAAAGTCCTGCAGTGTTTGTAGTGCTTTGTTTACGTCGTCCATGATGTTTATCGTGAAATAGATGAGGATTCTGGCCTCTCGAAGTCGGCTTTCGGACCAGACCTGTAGCAGAAGCGGAGTAACGTTCGACGCCGCGGCAGCCTTGGTAGACTTCTCGTCGAGCAACCCCTGCTCAGCCGCAACTACCATGATCTTCCAATAGTAGAACACCATGAGCACCTACGGCAGCTCGTCAGGCCGGAGCACCCGGGTAATGAGGGAACGTACTGACTCTGTACTCTGTCAACGGGGGATCCGGGACCCTGGCTCTACCAATAACCGTGTCTTGCAACCGCCGCGAGAGCCTGGCGGTTTCGTCCTCTCTAGGATAGACATGTGTCGTGTCGCCTGCCTTTGTCGGTGGCCGTCCCGCAACTTCGATTTCCCAGGCGTCACCGATGCGCCGCGCAATCCTCAAAGCGGTCTTGAGCTTCGAGTATCTCCCAATTCCAATAAAGGCTTGCAGGAGCTCAAGAACAATAGCCTCCTCGCCCGGCATCGTCGAGACATCTTCACATGCTTGCGCAGCCAAAATGAACTGCCCTTGAACTAAGTAGAGCTGCGCAATCTCGATTGCAATGCTTGTCACAGAGCTGATGTGCCGCGGCAGGCTCCTGATGAACTGGTCTCCTTCGAGGAAGGTGCCGTGCGATCGGTGGACTCTGATTGTCGCCTGGACAGATTCGATTGAGATTCGCTGAGAGACATCCATCGCTCGAACAAAACGCTCCTGCATCGATGTGGCGGGTCGATTTATTGTACCAGGATCGTCGATCTAACGGGGGATGTCGAGTGAGGCAGCATTGACCAAATGGCTGGGTGTGGGAAGAGGAAACACGGGAAGTCGTGTGGGGGGATGCTCGGTGGAAGTGGGGCTCTATCTGGTCAGGCCCCCTCTCTATCTGGCCAGCACACTTCTTACCCCAACTAACCAGATGGGGCAGCTGAGTGGCGAGGATTTTTTGGGTGCTCTTTCGTAACAACTCTGGAAAAGGCTGGTCACACAACCTCTCATCCAGCACTCAACCACCTATGGTAACCAAAAGCGCTTCACAAACCCCCTCTGCGGGCTACGCCGCCGACTTTGTCCTCGCCCCAGAGGACGAGACTCTCGGAATCCACAATGACTCGAGAGTAAACCGGTCGCTCGCTGCGAACGAGCATATCGGCCGAAGCGGCTACAGCGCTTACCTCCGCCACGTCCAGTACGGCTTCTACCAGTCCCGACCCGCCTGCCTCGTGGCTGTGGACTTTTCTTTCCGATTTCCCACCAATTCCAGCAGCCGCTTCTCGTCCGCCGAAGTGGAGATCACGTTTGACAAGGCCCTCGACCGCAGCAAACCCTCCCTGCGCTGCACGGACGCTTCTCTCGATCCTGTGGTGGCCAACTTTGCGCCCAAGCGACTTTTGGGTCGAACGCGCGAGCGCGAGAGCCACGAGACATTGGAGATCATGGCGCCCGTGACGTTTGAGGTGCCTTTCGGGTCCGCCGGGATCGCCCCGCGGTGGGCGCGCGAAACGATTATGACGGAAGAGGGCCAAGCAGAGCTGCACGGAAACCTAGCCCAGGACGACGAGCACGACGACGGCGCCAACTCGGTGGCGTGGGATCTCACGGAGAACCCGATCAGCAAGAGCGGCATTCTACGGACATTTCGCGGCGTAGTGCTGCTGTTCCATCGGCCTGCGGAGGCGTTTTGGATGCGAGTCGATGTCAAGCCCGTGGTCAAGTTCAGCTTGGACCTCAAGAGGCTGTTTACAAAGCGGCTGATCGGTCGGGGAGATGAGCCCATCTTGCTCGACGGGGAAACTGCATTGGGGGATCAGACGTGTCACAGCTTCGGTGCGTTTGACGCCGAGGACTTCCCGTGGGATGCAATCTTGAACCTCGCTGGGAATTTGGGGGAAGCCTGAGAGTGGGTGGAGGCTTACAGCATTGTAAGAGACTTTATCGGGTATCTTATATAGAAGAGACGTTATCGATGTATATGTGTGAGAGCATGCTGTTCCGGGTTTTCCGTGTTACTTAATTCCCTGCTTTATCCGCTACTTGCGTTGCAAACCTGCAGTCTAAAAAGCAGGAAATGGAGGGTTACAGATCTCTTGTTAGGGGACGTGTTGTGGGATAGTACATAGTTTCTTAGTACTAAAATTGGGAGGGCATTTAGTTACTAGTACATTGTATACTAGCATTTAGAACATACTAGCATTTAGAATATACTAATTAGTACATGGTGTATTGGTTAAAAGTATAACTGTTAAGCGAGTGTGAACGGCTGCAGCCTAAACTGTATGTTGTAGGGCTGGACTTTAATAGCGTAGTTACCCTCTTTTACGCCTTTCCACTTAACCTGCTCGACCTTATTTTCTCTGTCGGACCCAGTCCTCTTGCCTATATTACCGTGCCTTTTTGTGACGACCCTGCAGGCCGTCACCTGGGCCGGAGCGGCCCGACGAATCCCCCGCAGAAGAAACAGTGCAGGAGGACGGTGTGCACGGTCCTGTGCACTGGGCCAGGGGTGCAAAGACCCGAAGCCCCTACGACCAGTCAGAAAGAGCTTGGTGGTCCACAAGGACTGTCAACACCAAGCACCATTCAGTTGACTGCTTGGCAGCAACTGCGTGGTGCACCACCAAGCACAATGGACCAAGCAAGGTACAAGGTACCTCTCAGTTAGTTAGTATAGATAGTCATCATCGTGACCACGATGGACGTGAGGGACTCCTGGTTCCTCACGCTAGTATTCAATTGTTCATTTGTGTCCTACTGTTCAGACTCACCTCTGTGCATTATAGTGACAGCGACCTACAGTGACATTGAACCCCCCGTCTAGGAGTGCTAGCTCAACAAG
>Ga0247760_1000244_pt1 | contig 61892 bp, 40 predicted proteins | sample UWRJL171409R4_FD_179936 | JGI IMG/M metagenome (GOLD analysis project Ga0247760, IMG submission 179936) | Plant litter microbial communities from Arlington Agricultural Research Station in Wisconsin, United States - UWRJ-L171-409R-4 | ecosystem: Environmental > Terrestrial > Plant litter >... | reverse complement strand
GTTCCCGCGGACAGCACCGCAAAGCCCACCCCCGCCGATCCGGCGCTGCTACTGAGCGCTCTCGACGATCCGACTCTGGGGCTCGGCTGGCAAGGCAGCAAAATCGTCGATACTTGGTGCTCGCACACCGGAAAATGCCCAGGCAGCCAGGTATCGCTGGGCGGCTGGCAAACCGCGAGCGCCACCATTCTCTGGTTGTTCGGCTTGATCTTGTCCTGCGCGTTGCTCTCACTCGGAGCACCCTTTTGGTACAACGCGCTGGCTGGCCTGCTGAACCTGAGAAGTGCGGTGCAGACCAAGAACGAGCAGGCCGACGCCTCCAAGGCTTCCAGTCCCGTGCCCAGCGTGCAGAGAGCGGCCAGCGCCGCGGCAAGCCGCCCGAACGCAATCGTCGCGGGGGATGACGCATGATCACCGAACGACAAAAATTGGCCTTGAAGATCGCCGGCGGCATCGCGCTCGCGCTCGGGGTCTTTGGTATCTATCTCTACCGAGAGTATGTCGCCGACGGCGCGCCCAAACATTTCGACGATCCCATCGAGCACTTCAAGTACGGCTCGTACGGCTCGGAGAAGACCGGCTTGCCGTACCCGATTTGGAAGGCCTTGCCCGAGATCTGCCCAGACCTCTTGCCTGGTGGCTGGCCCGCGCTCGGCTTCTACACCGAGCCCGGTCAGGATCTGCCGGTGGGCACCAGCCTGCGAAAATACGGCGTGCTGCGGGTGGGCTTGAATTGCGCCTCGTGCCACGCGGGCTTTTTGGACGCCGCGCCGGGCAAGGCAGCCAAGCAAATCCTCGGCATGCCGAACGCGCATTTCGATTCCCAGGCCTACAGCCAATTCATCTTGGGTTGCACGCTCAGCGATCGCTTCACCGCCGACAACGTGATCGCCGGTGCCGAGAAGACCGGGGCCGCGCTCGGCTGGCTCGATCGCCTCATTTACAAGGCAATCGTGGTCAAAAAGGTGCGCGAGGCCGCGGCGACCACGAAGCAGCAGCTGGCTTGGATGAGCACGCGGCCCGCGCACGGCGCCGGCCGCACCGACACCGCGAACCTGTTTCGCATGCTGCTCGACCAGAACCCAGGAGGCGACACCATTCCCGGGATCGTCGACTACCCATCGCTCTGGAACCAGGGCCTGCGCGCCGAGAAGGGCGGTGGCCAGCATTGGGACGGCGACAACGACTCGTATCGAGAACGAAGCTACACGTCCGCTCTCGCCTCCGGTGCCACGGAAGAGTCGCTCGACGCGCCCGCGGTCGATCGCGTCTCCGACTGGACGACCAAGCTTCCGCCGCCGGCCTATCCAGCGGCCATCGACGCCACCAAGGCGGCGCTCGGAAAAGCGCTCTGGTTGCGCGAGGGCTGCCACGATTGTCACGATTTCGACGGCAGCAAATCGGGCACGGTGGTGCCGCTCGACCAGATCGGCACCGATCCCGGTCGTGTGCTCGCGTTCACCGCCAACACTGCGGCCTCGTTCATTCGCCTGGGCGTGGGCAAACCCTGGCACATCACCCACTACCGAAAGACCAACGGCTACCTCAACGTCTGGACCGATGGCGTTTGGGCACGTGGCCCGTACTTGCACAACGGCTCGGTCCCGACTCTCTACGATCTGCTCTTGCCTCCGGCAGAGCGGCCCAAGGAGTTCTTCCGAGGCTGCAGCGTGCTGGACGAGAAAAAAGTCGGCTGGGCGTGCAGCAGCGGCTTTCTGTTTCGAACGTCACTCTCCGGAAACGGCAATCAAGGACACGAATACGGCACCAAGCTCAGCGACGATGAGCGTTGGGCATTGGTCGAGTACATGAAGGGCTTGTAAGCCCGCGCCGCCTTCGTTATTCGGCCCAGCCCATGACGACGCTGCGTTCGGCCAGGGCTTCGACCACGTCTTCGACGCGGCCGATTTCTCGGGCTTTGAACGGCCGCGATTGACGACCGACTTCGAACAAAGCGATGAGCTCGCCGTACACCAGCAGCGGGACCATCGCGACGCTCTTGATCTCGCTCGAGCAGCGAGTCATGCGTCCGAGCAGGTGGCGCCCCACTTCACCGCATTGCGGTTCGGTCAATACGCTGTGCCCGCCACGGGCAGCGAGCAGCGTGGGGTCGTCCGCGGCCAGGCGTTCACCGAGCAGGTGCTCGGTCGCCGAACCGTGGCCGCCAACGGTGACCGTGGCGCCGAGGTCCGCGCGCACGCGGTGCACCAAGCCGAAGTCGGCTGCGGCTGCGGTGACGGCGGTGACCACGGTGAGCAGCAGCGCCTCGGACAGCTCACTGGCGCTGGCGAGCACGCCGACCGCATCGACCGCGGCTGGACGGAAGCTTTGGCGGGCAGCGCGACCGATGTTCTCGGTACGCGAACTGAGCTCCGCACCGGTCGGGGGCGGCGGGGAGAGGCTGCCGGCGCTGCGAGCCCGCTTTTCGACGGCCGCGCTGTGCTGCGCCAGCTCGGCGATGATCTGACGGCGGCTGCCTGCGCTCTGAGCCTCGATATCTTCCAGCCGGCGCCACACCTGCCACGACTCGTGGCGCACGAATGAGCCGGCGGGGATGCGGCCATAGGCCACGCCACGCAGCACGAGCTCGTACGAGACCGGACCCATTGCCACGACGCCGTTGGTCACGAACCAACGGTCGGAAGCGGCGGCATCGCGCGGATCATCAGGGTTGCGCATGGGGGATCAGGATGTATGTGCGTTATGCACAATGGCGTACAAGGTACTACAATAGTTCCGGTTGTGTGCTGCCCCGTCAAGGTGATTCGACCTGACGCGGTGCGGCGGTTAGGCTGTGACCGCGCGAAAAAATGGTCCCCGGAAAAGTGTATCTAATTGGAGCAGGCCCCGGTGACCCCGGCCTCATCACCGTGCGCGGCTTGGAACTCCTGTCGCGCGCGGAAGCCGTGCTGTACGACGCGCTGGCTCACCCCGCGCTGCTCGAGGCTTGTCCGAACGCCGAGAAGCGCAATGTCGGCAAGCGTTTCGGTCAGGACAGCGCGGTGCAAAACGCGATCAACGCGGAGCTGATCGCGCTGGCGCGCGCCGGCAAGCGCGTGGTGCGCTTGAAAGGCGGCGATCCGCTGCTGTTTGCCCGCGGCGCGGAGGAGCTCCAGGCATTGCGTGAGGCGGGCATCGCGTTCGAGATCGTGCCCGGGGTGTCTTCGCCCATGGCTGCCAGCGCGTACAGCGGGATCCCCCTGACGCATCGCGAACTCTCGTCGAGCGTGACGTTCATCACCGGCAGCGATCGCGAGGGCAAAGAGTGGTCCCCCGCTTCCTGGCAGAAGCTTGCCACGGCGACCGACACGATTTGCATCTTCATGGGCATGCGCCGGATCGAAGAGATCATGCAGGCGATCATCGCCGGCGGGCGCAACGCCGACACGGAGGTGGCGGTCGTGCAATGGGCGGCGCGGCCCGAGCAGCGCGTGGTCAGCGGTACCTTGAGCAACATCGCCGCGCGCGTTCGCGCCGAGGGCATCACCAACCCGGCGGTGATCATCGTCGGTGAGGTCGTGGCGCTGCGCGATGAGCTGCGCTGGTTCGACAATCGCCCGCTGTTCGGCAAATCCTTGCTCGTGCCGCGTCCGGCCGAGCAAGGCCGAGTGACGGCATCGGCGATCCGCGCGCGCGGCGCGAAAGCCCGACTCCTACCGGCGATCGAGATCAAAGAGCCCGCCGATCCCGCGCCCAGGGCGCGTGCGATCGGCGAGCTTTCGAGCTTCGAGTGGGTGCTGTTCACCAGCGCCAACGGCGTCACGCACTTCACGCGTGCGCTGCGCGCTGCGGGCTTGGACGCGCGCGCCTTTGCCAACGCAAAAATCGGCGCCATCGGTCCCAAGACCGCGGCCGCGCTCGAGTCCTTCGGCCTCAGCGCGGACGTGGTGGCCGAAGAGTTCATCGGTGAAGGTTTGGCGCGCGCGGTGCTCGCGCAGGGTGTGCCCAAGCGCGTGCTCTTGGCACGCGCGCAGGTCGCGCGCGACGTCTTGCCGGAGCTGCTGCGCCAAGCCGGCGCGCGGGTCGACGTCGTGCCCGTGTACGAAACGGTGGCCGCGGACGCAGGCGCGGCGCTGCGCGCTCACTTCGAGCGCGGCGAGATCGACGTAGCGCTGTTCACGTCGAGCTCCACGGTCAACGCCGTGGTCGACACGCTCGGCGCGCAAGCGGCGGAGCTCTTGGCGCGCGTCACGGTCGCGAGCATCGGCCCCATCACTTCGCAGACCTTGACCGAACGCGGCGTGCGCGCGGATGTCGTGGCCACGACCTTCACCATGGACGGGCTGCTCGACGCGCTAGAGACGCACTTCTCGTCCGCGCACTAGCCTGCCAAGTTACTTGCGCTCGAAGCGGTAGCCCGCGAGGCTGAGCCGCTCGCCGACCTCGGCGATGTGTTCGAAGCCGTGCGTCTCGAGCACCAGCTCGATCAGCGTTTCGCCCAATTCTGCGCCGGAAAACGCGCGATCGTGGTTGAGCTCGAGCACGTTGGCGCGGGTGTCTGCGACCACGCGCGTGAGCTCCGCCAAGACGCCGGACACGTCCGGCACGGTGACCACGATCCGCGCCAGGCGCCCGGTTTGCACCAAGCCGTGCTCGATGATGCGGCTGATCAGGTTCACGTCGATGTTGCCGCCACTGAGCACGACCGCCACGCGCTTGCCGACCAGATCTGCGAAGCGCCGATGCAAGAGCGCCGCGACGCCGACCGCGCCCGCGCCCTCCACCACGGTCTTCTCGCGCTCCAAGAGCAAGAGCACGGCTTGGGCGATTTCGGCTTCATCGACCAGCGCGATCTCGTCCACGTATTTTCGCGTCAGCTCGCGCGTCAGCTCGCCGACGCGGCGGACGGCGATGCCGTCGGCGATCGTCTTGCCGCCGGGCAGTGACGGCGGAGGAGTGCTGTCCAGCGCGTGCTTCATGCTCGGGAAGCGCCGAGCCTCGACGCCGAGCACGCGCACGTTGGGGTTGGTCTCTTTGATCGCGCACGCGACGCCCGCGATCAACCCGCCGCCGCCCACGGGCACGATGATCGCATCCAGATCGGGCACATCCTGCAAGAGCTCCAAGCCGACCGTGCCTTGGCCGGCGATCACCCATGGATCTTCGAACGGGTGCAGGTACACGAGCCCGCGCTCGGCGCTGAGTGAGGCGGCCAGGCCGGCTGCTTCGTCGTAGCTCGTGCCGCTCAGGATCACGTGCGCGCCGAAGCGCCGAGTGGCCGTGACTTTGACCAGCGGCGTGGCCTCCGGCATCACCACCGTAACCGAGACCCCGAGCCTTGCGCCGTGGCGCGCCACGGCTTGCGCGTGATTGCCGGCGCTGGCCGTAATCACGCCCCGAGCGCGCTCGTTGGCCGGCATCAACTCCAGCCGGTTACACGCTCCGCGCTCCTTGAACGAGCCGGTAAACTGCAGGTTCTCCAGCTTGAGCCGCACCTGCGCCTGCGTCAGCTCGGACAGGGCAGGGCTCTCCACGCAGGGTGTGCGCCGCACTTTGCCTTCGATGCGAAGCTGCGCGGCAGCAATATCGTTCAAGCGGACCATGGGCGACGCGGGCGTCGCCATGAGCCTGGCACCGTTTCGGGCGTTTCGCAGCACCGAGCGCAGGCTCCGGAAAGCCGGCCGGTGTGGGCGGATGGTTCCCCGTGGGAGCGCGTCGCGCACCCGCACCGCGGCGGTGGTTTTGAGCTAAAGTCGGCCGCAGCCCAGCGTCATTCCTGGGAGTTGGCGAGAACGTGGCGAGAACGCAAAGCTCGCCTCGGCTCCTTGACCAAACCAGCGATATCCCCTAGGATTTAGGACCTCGGAGAGGCATCGGCCAGCGCCAAGACCGAGCCACGCTCTTCGAGCTCTGCGAAAAACGCACGTGCAGCAATCCGATCGCGAGAAGACGCTTCAGGTTGCCCAGAAGTACATCGAGAAAAAGAGGTACGACCGGGCAATCGCGGAGTACCAGCGGATCGTCCAAGACGATCCGAACGACGCTCGCACGCTCCTGAAGATCGGCGACTTGCAGGCGCGCCTCTCGGCTTATCCCGAGGCCATCGCCACCTACGATCGCGTTGGGCAGTACTACTCGTCCCAGGGCTTCGCGCTGAAGGCGATCGCGGTTTACAAACAGATCCGGGAGCTGATCAAAAAGCACGCGCCGGATCTGGCGGACCGCTACGGGCACATCGTGCCCAAGCTCGCGGAAATCTACACCCAGCTCGGGCTGACCAGCGACGCGCTGGCCGCTTACGATGAAGTGGCGACTCGCCTGCAGCGAGCCGGCCGCGATCGCGAAGCGATCGAAGTGTTCAGCAAGATGGTCGGGCTCGACGCGCAGAACCCGCTGCCCCATCTGCGCCTGGCCGAGGCACGCTGCCGCGTCCAAAGCCTGGATGAAGCGATCGAGTCGTTTTGGGCTGCGGCCGAGCTCTTGCTCAGCCTGGAGCGCCGTGACGACGCGCTCAAGGTCATCGAGCGCATCCTGCACTTCAAGGTGGACTCCCGCTATGCCTGGGTGGCGGCCGAGCTCTACCTGCAACGCGGCACGCGTGAAGATGGCCTGCAGGCGCTGACCAAGCTGCAGATCTGCTTCCAAGCCGATCCAAAGAACCTCGATACGCTGGGCCTTTTGGCGCAAGCGTTCACCTTGATCGGGCAAGAGGCCAAGGCGATCGAGGTGTACAAGGAGATGGCGCGCATCGCCCGCGACGGCGAGCGCCGCGATTTGTTCGAGCAGCTGCTCGCGCATCTGCGTGAGGTCGCGCCGCACGACGAGCAGGTGCGCGCGCTGCAGAGCTTGCCGCCCACGCTGGGCAACAACTCGTCGCGTCCGCCGGCTGAGTCACTGCCGCCGATCAGCGTCGGCGACAGCGCGGTGGAGTTCATCGACGAAGCCACCGAGCGCGACGCGCTCGAAATCGCGCCCGCGCGCCCGAAGCCGCTGCCTCCGCCGCGGCCGATGATGGCCAGCGCGCCCGACGTCGTCGTCGTCGACGATCGGCTGGAGGCGGCCGAAGAGCTCGCCGATCCGAGCTCGTTCGATGCTCACGCGCACGCTCGTAAGGCGGTGGTCGACGCCGAATCGTTCCGCAAGCTGCGCCTGTTTCCGAAGGCCATCGAGGCCCTGCACATCTCGCTCGAGATCGATCCGCGCTCGCTGGAGATCCGCCAGAAGCTGCGTGAGCTATTGGTTGAATCGGGCGATCGTGAGGGTGCCATCGCCGAGACGCTCAACATGGCGTCCCTGCAGCTCGACAACGGCGATCTGTCGCAGACCGAAGCGTTGATCTACGAGGTGCTCGAGATCGAACCCGGCCACCCCGAAGCGCTGGCCCTGCTCGAGCACATCGCGCCCGGCCGAGTGGGCGAGGCGGAAGCGGCGCGCGCGCGCCTGCAAATGCCGCGCGATCTCGCCGCTTCGAACGAGGGCTACGATCCGGACGCGCCGCTGCCCTCGTACGACCTCGAAGAGGTCGGCGCCGAGCAGGCCATGAACTCGGACCCGCAGAGCTCGTTCTTGCAGCGTCAAGCGTTCGAAGTTCAAGACGACCCGTTCGAGGCCGACGCGCCGCTGCCCAGCTTCCCGATCTCGGAGCGCGGGCTAGACGACTACGAAGAAGAGGTCCACGAGGTCTCCTCGGTCGAAGATTTCGAACCGGCACAGCCCGTCGGCGCGGCCGCCTCGTTCGCGAACGAAGGGCTGGAGGACGTCCTCGACGAAGCGGATTTCTTCGCTACCCGCGGCCTGTACGAAGACGCCAAAGCGATCCTGCTCGAGCAACTCACGCGCACGCCCAATCACCCGCTCGTGCTCGAGCGGCTGCATGAGGTCGACACCGCGCTCGATTCGTCGTCCGGCGGCAGCCAGACCATCGAGCGCTCGCAGCTGAACAAGCAAGAGCAAGAAGACGCGCTCGATTTCGACGTCGCGCAGTCACTCGGTGCGCTCGACGAGATGGAGCTACCCCCGGGCAGCGTCGCGCTGAGCGCCGGCAACGACGTCGACGTCGACCAAGTGTTCGAGAAGTTCCGCGCCGGCATTCGCTCGCAAGTCTCCGAGAACGACAGCGCGACGCACTACGATCTGGGCGTCGCCTACAAGGAAATGGGGCTCATCCCCGACGCGCTCAACGAGTTCGAGCTAGCCGCGCGCGATCCTCAACGCGAGTGCAACTGCTTTGCGATGATCGGCCTGGTCCACTTGGAGCAAGGCCACCTCGACCGCGCGGTCGAGGCGTACGTGCGCGCGCTGAGCGCTGCGGACAAGACGGTCGAGCAAGAGATGAACGTCTATTACGATCTCGGCACCGTGTACGAAATGAAGGGCAAGAGCCAAGACGCCCTGTACTACTTCCAGAAAATCGCGCGCCGCGATCCCGGCTACCGCGACGTGAGCGAACGCCTGGGAGCGCTCCAGCCCGAGCAAGATCGCCCACCGGTCTCGTCCAACAACGTCCGCGCTGTCGGCGATCCAGACGAGTTCGACAGCGTGTTCGACGACCTGTTCGAAGGCGGCGGCAAGACGCGCTAACGTCTCCGCTCCCGCTCGTAGCTCTCCGCTTCAGAGCTCTCCGCTTCCGCTCGTAGCTCTCCGCTTCAGAGCTCTCCGCTTCAGAGCTCTCCGCTTCAGAGCTCTCCGCTTCCGCTCGTAGCTCTCCGCTTCAGAGCTCTCCGCTCAGAGCTCTTCGCTTCAGAGCTCTTCGCTTCAGAGCCCTCTCCGCACCCGCGCACCTCTTCAGGAGAGCTCTCCGCACCCGCGCGTACCTCTCCGCTTCAGGAGAGCTCCTCGCTTCAGGAGGCCTCCCGCTTCAGGAGAGCTCTCCGCTCAAGAGAGAGAGTTTTTTTGATGGTCACGAGGCGCAGCGTGACCGGCTCAGCCTTCGGCGTCCGAGTGCGACGCGCTGCGAGCCGCGAAGAGGCAGGAACGCTGCGTGGCACGAGCTGCGCTGCAGGATCGCGATCGCCCCGTCTCGGTCCCCCCGTCTCGGTCCTCATCCCGCACCGGCTGGGATCACTTTAGATCGAAGCTCGATTTTGCGACCGACCAAACGCTGGCAGCACCAAAATCGACCCGATGAGCAACGCCCGGGTACTCTCGAGGTCGGCCGCGTGTGACTGACGAAGATCGCCAGTTGAGCGGTGGGACGAAATTCGGTGTTAGCCGTGGTCTGAAAAGGCCATCGCTCACTGCCTGCTGTCGATAATTTCGATATTGCCACGCGCTAGAATCATTGAGCTGCGATTCGATCTCGACAGCATTTCTGGCAGGGATGTACTATCCGCAGCGGATTGGCCAAGTCGGACGAGGGTAGTGCACGCGAGCTCCGTCGGTACTTGCCGGCAGGCATGCTGCTACGCGGCAAGTACCGGATTGACGAGGTGATCGGCACAGGGGGCATGGCCGTGGTGTACGCGGTCACCCACCGCAATCGCAAGCGCTTCGCGCTGAAGATGCTGCACTCGGAGTGGTCGACTCGAGGCGAGATCCGCGCCCGCTTCATCCGCGAAGGCTACGTTGCAAACTCGGTCGAACACCCCGGCGTGGTTTCGGTGCTCGATGACGACGTAGCCGAAGACGGCTCGACGTTTCTGGTCATGGAGTTACTCGAAGGCGCCACCGTCGAGGCTCGTGGCTCGCGTGCGCGGCCCATGCCGCTTCGTGAATCGTTAGCCGTCGTCATCGCTGTGCTCGATGTGCTCGTCGCTGCGCACGCCAAGGGCATCGTTCACCGCGACCTCAAACCAGCGAACCTATTTGTGACTCGCGAGGGCCGAGTCAAAGTCTTGGATTTCGGGATTGCTCGGTTACGTGATGCGACGCTCGCCGCGACCGCCACCGCCACCGGCGCGGTTCTCGGCACACCCGCGTTCATGGCTCCGGAGCAAGCGCTCGCCCTGGTCGATGACATCGATGCCCGAACCGATCTGTGGGCGCTGGGTGCCACGCTGTTCACGATGCTTTCCGGCTCGTTCGTGCATGCCGGCGGCAACGCATCGCAAGTCAGGGTGCGAGCAGCGACCGAATCCGCTCGCTCGCTCGCCAGCGTGGTGCCGGATGTGCCAGCGGCTGTCGCCGAATGGGTCGATAAGGCCCTCCAGTTCGACAAGCGGGCGCGCTGGGAGTCAGCTGCGTCGATGCGTGACGCCGCGCTGAAGATTCAGTCCGAGCTCTTCGGGGCCCTCGAAGACGACTGCGCCAAGGGCCTCCTCGAGCAGCATGGCCAGGACTTCGCTCACTCAACGACAGCATTTGCGCCGCGGGGAGAGCTGGGCTTGGCCGTGTGCGAAACTCGTCAAAGCACGTTGGAGTCGCTTCCGAATAGTCCAGAAGCGAGTCCTTCGAGCCTCACGCCGCCGCAGGACGCGCCGGCGGAAGGCGCTGGCAAGCGGCGAGTTGCGTTGGCTTTGCTCAGCGTTGCCGTGGTCGCAGCGGTAACAGTGTTTGCTTTCACCCGTCCCTCACCCAAGCTCCAGACGTCGCTGTCGGCGGCTAGCCCGTCTTCGGCAAAAGCCATGTCGGCTGCCTTAGCAGTGCCCGGTGGCCCGTCTTCGGTTGCTCTTGCGCATGCCAACGATCACTCCACGCCCGCGCCGCCTGCGATGAGCGGCCAAGCGTTGACTCACTCCGCTGCTGGAGCGCTTGGCGATCACGTCTCCGTGGCCCCGCGCTCTTCGAGCCGAACCTCTACGAAGGAAACGCGACGTGGCTTGCCCGAGCCCTCGGCGCGAGCGCGAGTTCCCGCTGCGTCCGACGTCTCGCTGGCAGCGCGCAAGCCAAACCCGCTGCAACTCGACTTTCAGTAGAGCGAGTATGATCGGCCTTCACCGCCTCTGCTGCTACGCAATGATCGCGAGCAGCGCGTTCAGCTGGCCGTCTCGAGCGCACGCGGAGCCTCCGAACCCTCCGGACACTGCAGGCGCGCCTTCGCCAGCACCGCTTGCCAGCGTGCTTCAGGGCAAAGCCAAAAACGACTACGAAGCGGGGCGCCTGCTCGCCGACAGCGGGGACTTTGCGGGAGCGCTGCTAAAGTTCCAAAGCGCGTATCTCGAGGCGGACGATCCACGGCTATTGTGGAACGCGGCGGCGTGCGAGCGGAACCTGCACCACTACGCGAAAGCGATCGTACTCGTGCGTCGGTTCCTGGAGTCGAATCCTTCACGAATCACGCCGGAAGCGGCCGCTAGCGCGCGAGCGTTTCTAGAAGCAGCGGAGCCGCTGACCGCGCCGCTGCGCGTCGAATCGAACCCGCCGAATGCACAAGTGTACCTGGATGAGGAGCGACTGGGCGCGCCAGAGCTCATGTCCGAGGTGCGCATCGATCTGGGTACTCATAAGATCGTGGTCGAGGCGCCTGGCTTTGCGAGATACACGCAGACATTGACCGTCACCAGCTCCTCCCAGGTGCACGTCAGAGCCATTCTAAAACCCGACGCTGTGGTGATGCCTCCTTTACCGGGCCCGCCGCTCACGGATCTGCCTGCGCCGTCATCACCTGCTTCGGCGTTGCCTCGCTGGCTCTGGGTGGCCGGGGGGTGCGTCGTTTTGGCGGGCGTCGCGGCGGGCAGCTATTTCGTGTTCAAACCGTCCGCCGTAGCTGAACCTGTTCCCGGTTCGATCGCTACTTACCGCTTCTAGCGTCGAGGCATCGCTTGCCCTGCCGTCTTCTCACCCGATTGTCGGCCGCCATCCTAGTCACCGGGGGACTGTTCACGATTGAAGCGTGCGCGCCCGAGTCTGCTTCGGGCGAGATCGTTTTGCTCATCAGCACCGATCTGTCCGTGCCAACGGATGTCGACACGCTGAACATCACGGTTACGCGCGATGGCCGGCAGGTCAGGCTTTCCGATCGTTGCTACGCGCTAGGCCCGCTCAAGCCCGATATGCCGGTTTGTCAGGCCACATCCTTGCCGGGGACAGTGGCGCTCGTCTTTGACGACGTCCGGAGTGGTCTCGTCCAGGTCCACCTCGAGCTACGAAAGGGCGGCGCGCAGGGCACGGTGCGGGTGAAGCGAGACGCCGAGCTTCAGATCCCAAGCGAGGGGGTGAAACAAGTGCCGATGCGGCTCGACTTCCTGTGCTTGGAGGCCCGCCTCCCCGCTCCCTGCGCACCCGGCACGACCTGCCAGGCGGGCAGCTGCGTCGACGACAAGGTTGGGCAGCTGGCGGACTTCGTCGCTGCGCCTGCGCTCGCTGCGCCTGCCAGCGATTGCTTCGATGTAGCGACGTGCGTCGGCGCGATCACCGGCGCCAACTGGATCGTGCCCGTCAAAGACGAGCATCTGGAGCAGTGCGCGCTCACGGGGACAAAGCTGCTGGATGCGGTGCACGTGAACCTCACGCTGGTCGTGAACCCCGCAGTCGTCGGCAACTATGGCGTCTGTGACTCCTCCTCCGGAAAATGCTTGGTTCCGCTCGATCAGGGCCCAGGTGGCTGGACCACCCTCAGTGATTCGAACGGTGATGCCATCGCGATCGGCTTGCCCGAGGCCGTGTGCGATGCCGTCGCTGGCAAGAGCGTGTCGGGCGTCGTGATCAGTCCGTCCGCGCAATGTGGCGTCAAGCGTGCATCGGTTGGTCTGTGTCCGGCGACCCCCATTTGCGTCGCCGCCGACGAGATCTGTCCCGAGCCCTGGTCCGGCTCTTCGTGCTCGGACGACGCGACCCCGACGACTGACAGCAAACGTCCGGGCCTATGTGGCCAGGTCAAAACCGATCCGGAAACCGGACCGCTCGTGCCGGGCCTCTGGTGCTGCAACGAGAGTGAGCCGCCGCCGCGCGATCTGCCATCGCGCGATCCGCTCTTGATCGATGATATGTCGTCTGGACCGCAGATCAAGCTCGCGCCGGTGAACGGAAACGGGGCCGGCGCTTGGTTTACGTTTAGCGATGACAGAAACGCGGTCATTTCGCCGCCGCCATATCCCGCCTTGTTCACTTATCGAGAGTTCGAGCCACCGGTCGTGCCGACGGCTGGGGCCAAGCCGATCAGCCACGCCGCGTGCCTGCGCTCCGACGGCGTGGCCGGCTATGCCACGGGGGAGGGGTTCGACTTCTTGCGCGCTACGCCCAAATACGATCACACGGTCCCGCTCGACGTGAGCCCTTACACCGGCCTGCGTTTTTGGGCGTATTCGGCGCCTCCGGTGCCGGGCAAGCTCGACTTACCCACGACGATCCGCATGCAGGTTGCGAGTGTGGATACCCGCAATCAGGACGCCGACGCGCCCTGTCACCAACCCGACGGACCGCCCTGTGACGAGTATGGCAAATGGCTCACCTTGCCCAACGATGGCAGTTGGGTCCGTTATACGATCAAATGGACCGAGCTCGAGCAGCAAGGCTTTGGCTTGCCTTTCCCATGGAACCCAAACCTGTACGTCGTGGCCTTCGAAATGATCGGCAACGGCGGCAGCTCTCGCTCCCTGCCGTTCGACTTCTGCGTAGCACAGCTCGAGTTCACTCAGGACTAAGGGCCCGCGGATGGCTCAGTCGGTCGATGATCGCGGTCGAAGCGCGGCTGGCGAGGCGCGACGAAGGCGCATACTGCTGGTATGTAACTGAGGAGCAACGAAGCCAGCCGGGATGCATTGGCCGCGAGGGCGATCGACTTAGCCATTCGCGGGCCCTAAGGGCGCGTTCACGCCTCAGTGCGACAGCTCGCTTGTCAGCAGATCGATCAGCGGTTGATTGGCTGCGGGCGCATCCGAAAGATCGTCAGTTCGCGAGTAGATGCCAAATTCGTCCCCGCGATACTCGGCATATGCGAAGTGGCAGTTGTTTGCCTTCAACAGACCGAGCATATCTTCGACCCAGCGCAGGCCTCCTTTGTCGCCGCCGAAGGTCGGGCGCCCCGTCCCGAAGTCGCTGACGTAGAGCGGCACGCGCTGGGTGTTTCCCCAATCGACGAAGCTCTGCAGGTAGGAGGCAAGGTAATCCCGGTTTCGCAGCGGGAGAACGCCGTCGTGCTGATTGTCTTTGTAGAAGTCGAGCCGGAACCGTGACGCCCCTTTAGCTGCGCTATTTTCTCCCTTGATCCAGCCCGTCACCTTGTAAACGTAATTCAGCCGCGCCGGGAAAGCCAACGCGGTATTCGAGAAGCTCGCTGGAGTGGTGGTGCCACTGAGGCTGATTGAAGTCTGCCCACGGTGTGCTTCGGACTCCAGCGCGGCTACTCCGCCACAGCTTTCGCAATTGCCATCGTCGCCGGACTGGTAGAGATACCAGGATGAGGGGTCCTCGAGATCCACATCCAGAACCGTCCGGACCAGGTTCAGATCGGGGTCATATTCATTCACCGTGAAGTCATCGAAGTACACCTTGCCGAGGTTGTTGTCCGATTGCAGCACTGGTACGCCAATTTGATAGTCGCGGTTCGTGACGCGGTAGGCGAATTGCTTTTCCGTCCAGCTCGTCTCCTCGGGCTTCAAAATCACGTGCGCTTCCGGCGGGATGCTGTCCCAGGAATTGTGCTCCCACTGCAGGTCGCAGCTCGCCGTGTCACAGCTATCTTCCCAGTTCAACTGGCCGAGTTGGGTCTCGTCTGGATAGACGCCGCCATCGCCGAGCCCGTAGTTGGGCAGCAGTTGGCCCACGTATTCCCACGGAAGGAACGCGCTGAATGCATACAATACGTTTGGGTCTTGGACGCGAAACAGGTCGGCGGCGCTGAGCCGAGGCGTGTACTTGCAGGCAACGCCGGTGGCAATTTCGAGCACTAGGAGGTGCTGCCGATCGTGCGCCCGAATCGCCGAGACCAGTCGGTTCGCTAGCGCGGGCCACTGATCGGCGGACTTGGCTGGCATCGGCGCAGCGAGCAGGTTGTAGCCGGCAATGACCGGTTCGTTTTCGTAGCGTTGGGCGAGCGCCTGCCACAAAGCCACGGTGCGATCCTCATATTCTGGGACGTCCCACACAGTGTTGCCATCGCAGCTCCATTGCGGTGGAGAGCCGGGCGGCGTGAGTAAGGTCAGAATCAAACGGATCCCAGACGCTTTCGCCCAGCCGATGTGCTGGTCCAGCCAGTCGAAGCCGCTTTGATCGTAATGGTAGGGTGCGCCGTCGACTTCGAACTGGTCCGCGCGGAAAAAAAACGCGATCGTGTTCACGCCCATTGCGGCGGCGCGCTGATAGTCGCTCTGGTCTGCGTAGATCGCCGCGGGCTTTGCATGAGCTGGGTCGTCACCTGCCCAGTTGGTGAACTGCACCCCACGCAGCCAGACTGGCCTTTGTTCGCTGTCCACGACCTGGTCAGCTCGAACGCGCCATATCTTGGACGGATTTGCCGTCGTTTCTCCGCAGGCAATCAGTGTGAGGCAGCAGCAAAAGAGCCAAACCAGGCGCTTCATCTTCGAACCGAGCGTCTGCCAATCACACGGGGTTTGCGCTTGGGTGTGCGTTCGGACCATCCAAAGTTCCCTTCATCTCGGACACGCGCGTGCGGCGCGGAGCTCGCAAACCGATCCATGGGACGCTTAGGGCCCGCGAATGGCAGTCGATCGCCCTCGCGGCCGCTGCATCCCGGCTGGCTTCGTTGCTCCTCAGTTACATGCCAGCAGTATGCGCCTTCGTCGCGCCTCGCCAGCCGGGCGTCTCGACCGCGATCATCGACCGACTTAGCCATTCGCGGGCCCTTAGCAAAAAGCAGACCTCAGTGAAACGCGGAGCTGGTCATAGCAAGCGGCGTCAGCAAACGCGACCGCCGATCACCGATGCTACGCCGCCCACTGAGGAATCGTCGAGATCACGCCGGCGGACGGAATCCGCCAGCGTGCGAGGTGCAGCGTTCGTTTAGTGGCTCAGTGCGTTTTCGTCACGGAAAGTCCGTATTTTCGCAGCAACCGATTGAGGACGTGCCGATTGGCGAAGCCCAGGGCACGCCAGGTCTTTTCGAGCGAGCCGTTGTTGGCGTCCAACGCGCGCTCCAGCTGTTCGAGGGTCGGGTCCTGCGGTCGGCTCTCGATCGCATCGGCGGCAGGTTCGGCCTGTTCGGCTTCGGGCCACTGGAGTTCGCCCCCCGTGCTCGTGGCAAGCGCGCTCCACAGCAACTGACGCAGCTCTCGCACGTTTGCATCGTAGGTGCGCTGGACCAGACGCCGCATGAAGCCTTCGCTCAAGCGTGGCACGCCCGCCGCAGAGAAGAAGCGCGTTTCCAAGTCGCGATTGTCGACCATCATGCGCCGCAGTAGCTGGAGCGCGATCAGCGGGATGTCCTCTCGCCGCTCCGCGAGCCCGGGAGTTTCAACGCGAAAATCAAAGCGTGCCAGGACGTCTTTGCGCAGGCTCGATTCCGGTCGATTGGTCGCCGCGACTAGCCGGAACGCCGCATGGCGCGCTCTGTCCTCGCCCAGGCGATGGTACTCGCCGCCATCGAGCACGCGTAGCACGTGCGCCTGGGCACCCGTCGGCAGGTCGGCGAACTCATCCAGGAACAAGGTGCCGCCGTGGGCCGCACCGATCATGCCCTTGCGTTCCGCCATTCCCGGGTTGGGGTAGCCTCTCGCGTTGCCGAACAATTCGGCGTCAACCAACGATTCGGGCAGCGTGGCAGCGTTGCGAGCAACGAGCGGCCCAGCGAGCTTCGATTCGCGGTGAAGCGCTTGGGCAACCAGCTCTTTGCCCGTGCCGGTCGCGCCGAGAATGAGCACGTGCCCAGAGCGAGCCGCGGCAAAGCTGAGCTGCGAGCGCACCCGCCAGGCTGCCGGCGTTTCACCGACGAATCCGTGCGCATCCGGCTCTCCGAATGCATGCAGCGCGGTGAATGCGTGCAGTGCGGTCAACGAGGACTGCCAGCAGCGCGGTCGAACCGCGACCAGGAGCGTCAGTTGAACGCCGATGTCGACGATGTCACCCGCACGCAGCTCGGCGTTTTCCAGTTGCCGACCATTCACGAACAGCCGCCGGCGTCCGACATTTTGCACGACCAGCGTTTCTGGGGACCGAGCCTGGACCATCAGCTGGGCTTTGGACAGCGACGGGCTCATGAAGGCGGGCAACGGGTGGTTCCCATCCGGTCGCTGGCGAACGGCCATCACGCGCGGCGGCTCACCAGCGGCAGCAGGCGACGAGCCGCGCCCAAGAACGAGCTCGCTCCCCGCCAATCCGAGCGTGACTGGGAGCCAGGCGCCGAGGAACACGGGTTCGTCAGCGCTCCAGAGCACGACGAACCCCAACGCGGGCGGCTCGGCTTCGCTCTTCTTTCGAGCCCCGAGGTTCTCCGACTCGGGAATGGTTTCGGTGGGATCGCTCGGGAACAACGCGCGGCTCGCCCCTATTGCCGCCCGCGGTCGCGCACCAGGCTGGTAGTCCTGACGACGCCATGGGTCATGATGCCCGCCCGGGCTCGCTCTATGAGCTCATCGTTCATGCGCAACGAAAGCCGATGCTCTCACGGCTTCCGAACCAAGGCAAACCTTGCTCCTGCGTGAGCAAGATCGGCCGCTCGTGTGCTCCGGATGGTGCGGCTACGCCTTTTTGCGAAGAAGCGCCGTGCCAGTGTGTGGTGAGCGAATGCGCGCGCATTTGCGCGCGGGCTCGCGAGCGAACGCTCTGGAGCGGGCTGCGCGCGTAGGGCAGGGCGCGAACGTCGAGCCGTATTCGGCGGATTTCAGCTTGGCACGCGCAGCCGACTCGTTGCGAGCTGGATGGATGTCCCCGATTCGATTGGCCTGACGCTTGCTAAGTGACGAGCAACGCCTGCTCGGCTTTGCGTCGCGGACTGGCATCAACGAACGCGTCATGCGCTCTGTGCTCGTCTGGGGCAGGCAGATCTTAGCGTATCAGCACGCTTAATGGCCTTTAACCTCAACTGATCATGGAGTCATTGTGACCTCGAATTACTCAAAAATTCTCTACCTCTCGGCTGTTGTGTTGGGGAGCGTCGTTGCCGGCGCATGCGCGTCCGCGCAGCCGGGTGAAGACTCAGACCCGGCGGGCACCACCGAACAAGAAATAACGAGGAGCTGGACATGCAGCGCGACGCTCAGCTACGGCACGCATTCTTACACGCCACCCCCTTGGAGCATGAGTTCCCACCAATTGCTTCCGGACCGCGAGAACCATTGCAAGGACTACATCAAGAGCCACTGGCTTTCGGATCCGAACTTGTTGAGCTTGCTCGGCGTGACAGCTGAAGAAAATACCCAAATTTGCGAGAATGTCGGGACTGCAGCGGTTCGCGTCGACTATGGCTTCGACGCTCGTGGCAAGAGCTGGCAGTTCACGTCGACGGTTGTCGCGCCCTGTCCTGCTCGCAACTACGCTTGTGGTTTCGCTATGTCCAACGTCTCGGGCAACATTTGTGAGAATGGACGAACCACGCGCTACGTGACCGCGCCCAACATGAGCGCTGCAATCAGCGCCTGCCAGGCGGCGAAGCCATCCGGCTATCCTCGCTTCTGCGTCGTGCTGGATCAGGACGGCACGGCCTCGACCGACGCTAGCCAATGCGAGGCGGCGCCTAGACTCGGGCCCAGCAAGTTGGCGCCAGAGTGGCGACCAACCCGCAGCTGTTGCAAATTCGAGGGCGAGACAACCTGCCCGAACTGATCAGCTGAGGGGAGGAGGCCTTGGAGCAGGAGCTGCAGCGCACGCTTGCTCCAAGGTCGGCGCTTTTGAAATGCGCGCACGAGCGACGCCTCGCTCATCGCCGAAGGCTCCGCGCCGACGAGCACTCCACGCCGTTTCACCGTCGCACTGCCGTCCCCGGGACCGATCGCCCCAAAGCACTGGTGCACTCGCCGCCGCAGCGAGGCAGCCCCCCCAAAAAAGAGCATGGCGCTGGAACTTCACTGGCGGAGTCGCAGCGAACTGTCCCGCGCGTCGCTGGAACTTCCCTGGCGGAGTCGCAGCGAACTGTTCTCGCGCGTCGTTGCAACTTCACTGGCGGAGTCGCAAACGTGCCGAGTTTCGCGCTCTGCTCTCTCAACCACACTGAGGAGCGGCGAAGCCCACCTTCGGCGGTGAGCGAGGTTGAGCTCCCGCTGCGTTGCCCATCAGCCTGGCGCACTCAACGCCCACTCGAACTGCAAGGTGACGCCGAAGGCCCCCCGCTCCCCCGGCACCCATTCAGGCGCCGTCCCTAAGGGCCCTCGAATGGCTAAGTCGGTCGATGGTCGCGGTCGAGGCGCGCGGCTGGCGAGGCGCGACGAAGGCGCATACTGCGGGTATGTAACTGAGGAGCAACGAAGCCCGCCACGATGCATCGGCCGCGAGGGCGATCGACTTAGCCATTCGCGGGCCCTAAGCTACAAAATGTGCGCGGAAGCGACCCTCGCTCATCGCCGAAGGCGGGCTCCGCCGCGACGAGCGTGCGTTTCCCCGCGGCCCCGTCGGTACTCATATTTCCAGGAAGACAGCCACTCTTCGCTTGCGCACCAGGCTGCTGATTGCCGGGCGAGGGCCCTCGCGCCGGCTTCGGCGGGCTGGGCTGGCTCGCTCGCCGCCGTGTTCATCGCCCACGAATGGAGCAACAATACGCGCGCGACTTCACGATGAGGCTCTAGTCACTATTTCGACTGAAGCGTTCCCGAAACCAGAACCAGTGAAACGTTTCTTTAGGCAACGCGCAGCGCGTTGTAAACCTGAGTTTCGATTTGGAGAACCAGCCATGACGAGCACAACCCGTAGAATTGCTTACTTCCCTCGGATCGCCTGGGGCATCCCAATCGCGGCAACGACCAGTCTGATTGGTTGTTCGCAGGACGGCCCGAATGCAACGCCCCCTGCAGGCGGCTCTACGAGCGCAGCGGGCAGCAGCGCAACGGCGGGAGCGGGTGGCAGCAGCGCGGGCAGCAGCTCCAGCGCGGGTAGCAGCGCCGCTGGCGCGAGCAGCGGCGGCAGCGCGGGGGCCGCGTGCGTGGGCGATCCGCCGGTCACGCCGAACAAGGTTTGCACTGATATTCCGTCGCAAAAGACGGGCGATGCGGCGTTCACGGTCACGAGCCCGGACTTCACCAATTGCGGTGAGATTCCGAAGGCCATGACCTGCGACGGCAATGACTTTGGCACAGGTGCCTCTCCCAAAATCAATTGGGCCGGGGCGCCAGCGGGCACCATGAGCTTCGCGGTCGTGTTCAAAGACATCTCGCTCTCGAACGACGTCGCCACGGAAAGGTTTGGCTATCACTGGGTGATGTGGGACATCCCGGCGACTGCCACGGGGCTTCCTGCCGGCATGACCGGCGGCTATCAATCGGTGGAGGTGCCGGGAGCGCATCAGTGGTCTTCGCTCGGTTCCTACGGTTTCTTCCCGCCGTGCCCCAATCCGTTCCCCAATGGCGCGCCACAATTCATGTGCAGCCTCACGCAAGATAGCTACTCGTTCACTGTCTACGCGCTGCCTGTGGCCAAGCTGACCGACATCCCAGCCGCGCTAGACACGGGGACCATGATGCCAGGCGCGACAGGCTGGAACTGGGTCGTGAACATGGCCCACTCCATCGAGAAGCTCAGCGCCCTCGCCGTCGCTGAGTACCGCGGCACGTCCAAGGCGTGGGCCAAGGCGTTCGTTCCACCAAGTGCAGCCGCGTTCCCCTGCAGCACGGTTGGCGGTGCGGGTGGAGCAGGCGCAGGTGGCGCGGGCGGGTCAAGTGCAGGTGGCGCCAGCGGCGCAGGCGGCGCAGGCGGGTCAAGTGCAGGTGGCGCCAGCGGCGCAGGCGGCGCAGGCGGGTCAAGTGCAGGTGGCGCCAGCGGCGCAGGTGGCGCAGGCGGCGCAGCGGGCAAAGGTGGCGCGGGCGGCGCAGCTGGGGCCAGCGGCGCGAGCAGCACTGCAGGCAGCGGTGGTGCGAGCGCAGCGGGTTCGGGCGGCTCGAGTGGCTCGGGCGGTGCGAGTGGCTCGGGCGGTGCGAGTGGCTCGGGCGGTGCGAGTGGCTCGGCGACGATGTGCCTCAAATGAGCTGACGGTGAGTGCAAGACGGGATGCGCGAGCATCACCGAGTTCAATGCGCTCGACGACCGCTGTGACCGCAGGGCATGAGGGCAAGCACTCCGCGCCCTGCGTAAGTTTCATCTCAGGATCTCAGGATAGTGCCTCGCTACCGGCATCGCGTGCCTGTACCGATTTTGCGAGTTGGTCGCCGCGGGGCCTCGGTGCAGCCGAACATCGGCAAATCCTGGCCGAAGCGCGAACGCGCGCAGCGGCTCCGGCAAGCGCTCCGCGTTGCTGGTGCGTGCTGTGCTGAGCGCCGCGTCGAAGTTCCAATTTCATCGCCGCACTGCCGTCCGCAGAACCGATCGGCCCAAAGAACTGGTGCACTCGCCGCCGCAGAGGGGCAGCCCACACCCCAGAAGAGCGTGAGTTACACGATGCCCGCGGCGTTGAAGCCTGATTCAATGGCGCGAATGCGCTTGGCGAGCTGGGCGGGAGCCTCATTGCGGAAGAGCGAGCGCGCGGCTTGTAGGACGGCGCGGCGGCTATCGGCGAACTCCGAGGTGCGCGACAGGTGCACGGTGAGCGCGATGTAGAACATCTGCGCCAGCTGTTTGGCGCTGAAGAGGTAGCCCTCTCCGGCCCTCGCCGTCATGATTTTGTACGCGGCGAAGTTGTGGATGCCGCTGTTGTCGTGCACGAACCCGTAGTCATTGCCCTCGAACGTGTAGGGCGGAGAGGATGCTTCGAAATCAGCCATTCGCTTGGGTTGATCGTGGCGGGTGGGGTCTTGCAAGTCGCGCAGGGCAGTGCCCGGACCGTCGAAACCTTCACCCAGCCTCCATACCCAACGGGCGATAGGCTTCGAATAGTTCGCGACGATGATGCCGAAGATGTCGGAGTACGACTCGTTTAGCGCGCCCGATTGCGCCTCGTATTCGAGGCGAGACGTCTTGTCGGTCACGCCGTGGAACATCTCATGACCCACGATATCGATCAGGTTGGCGATGGACAGAAACGAGCCGTCTGGATGGCGCACCTGGCCGTAAACCATCTGCTTGCCGTTCCAGAACGCGTTTTTCCACTGTCGCGCGGGCCGGGTGCCTTCGGATTTGTCCCAACAGTTCACGCTCGAGCGCATCTCTCCACCCTTGTTGTCGATGTTGTTGCGCTTGAGCACGGTGCGTAAAAATTCGGCGACCACCTCCGCGTTGGCGTGCGCGCCAACGGCTTCCGGCGGCCAGGGATCGGGCGGATCGCCGACGAGGCGACCCGGCAGCAAGCGGTCCTGACGCGCAGGATCGCGGAACTGAAAGTCATAGGTCGAGACGTTGAGCGCGGTGTTGCGCATGACGGCCTGGTTGGCATTCACGCGCTCCACCTTCATGTCTCGGCGCGCACCGAGGCCATCCGCAGCGTGCGCGGTGACCGAAGCGGTCGGCGTGCGCGGCAGCGCGGCCAGCAGCTTTCCCGAGACGGCGTCGATGACGTAGTCCTTGCGCGATGAATCGGCGCCGCGCTCTTTCAACGTCGTGCGCTTGGCCTGCGGGATATCCTCGATGATGTACGCGAGTCGCCAGCTCGAGTCTCCGCGGTTGAAATAGTAGTAGAGCAGCGGCGTGCTCGACAGCCGCTTCACCGGCAGCCCTGAGGCCTTCGCAGCTGTGGTCAAGGCCGTTGCCGGTGCGATCTTGGCGACCGTCGGCAACGTGCTCGGCGTGCCCAGTGACGAATTGATGCCGAGGAGCTGGTTCTTCTCATCGACTTCGACCGTGACCAGCGAGCCGTAAACCGGGATCTTCTGAAAGGTCTGCCGGAATTTGACGGCGGTCGTGCCGGTGAGCGGCAAGGCCTCTGCGCCCAAGCTCTTGAAGTCGCTTTCGACGACGCGCTTGGGATCGCTCATCGCCTTCATCATCGGGCGCACGAACGTCTTGGCGTGTTGGCTGGCAAGCGCCTGATCCAAGTAGTTGCGCGCTGCCGTTTCGGCGTCCAACGCTTGGGTCGCGACGGGCGCCGCTGCCGCCGCTCTGCTTCGAGCCGCTGTGCGCTTCGGGGCCAGCTCACGAAAGACGGCTTTGTGCTTGGGCGAAGTTTCACTCGCGTGCATGGCAAACACGGACAGCCCGTTGCCCACGCGCTTGGAGCTCGCGGCCTTCGCCTTCTTCTTGCCCTTCTTCTTCGTACCTGTGCTCGCGGTTCGCATCATCGCGGTTTTCCTCGCTTACCTTGCCCTGCTACCGGCACGCTCATCGAGCGGCAATGGTCATTGTTGTTAGGGACCTTTTCACTATTCACACCACTGCTTACCGGGCCCAGCGCGCGAGCCGAGCGTTGCACGTCTGTACACCCCGAACGTGCAGCTTGAAGAATCAGCTAATTGCGCGCCCTCGCTGCGCTCTTCACGCGGCGCCCGGGCAACCGTCGCGTGCCCGAGCTGCGCGGCGTTGGTCATTCCGTACGTGACCGCGCAATCGACGTGGGGGTGACGCCCAGCACTCGGCGCATGCAGCGCGCCATGTGACTCTGATGGGAGAACCCGGAGTCGAGCGCGATCTGACTCGCAGGTAGATCGCCGCGCAGCAGCAACGTACGAGCGCGCGCGACCCGCCGCTGAATGATGTACTCGTGAACCGGCACGCCCAGCGAGCGCTTGAACAAAGCCCGTAAATGCGAGGCGCTCACGCCGCACACTCGCGCCAGGCGCAGGAGCGACACGTCTTGGTCGAGGTGCGCCTCGATGTACTCGGTGATACGCGCGAGCTCGCTCTGTGACAGTACGCGTGGGACAGCAACAGCAGCTGCCGTGTGAGCAGGGTAGTGCGTGAGTAGGTGAGCCGCGAGCGCCATGCCCAGACTCTCGCGATAAAACAAACCGTTCGGAGAGCGGCCGCGCTGCTCGGCCGCGAGCGCCCAACCGATGTGCTCGATCTGCTCGTCGCGCGCGTGACACTGTTGAACGATCCCCGCCCGATCCGGATCGCGACCCATTTCTTCGGCGGCTAGCCGCACGAGCGATGCCGGCAGCCGCACCTCGACCGTGTCGCTGTCGTCATCTTCGAACCAGTCCTCAGCCGTACCCGCGGGCAGCACGTTGAACTCGCCCCGGCTGCGTATACAGCGCAGCCCAGTGGGCGTGCACGAAATGCGCACGGGCGCCCCCGAATGCAGGCTGATGTGATGATCCAAAGTCGGCATATGTCGCCGCCGCCCGGCCGACGTCCGCCGCAGCTCTACTTGAAGGCCGGCGCGCGCGCCGCGAGCTCGAGCACCGACCACGCCCTGACCGAGATCAATCATCGGTCCAAATCGTAGCAGGCCTGGCCGTCCTCGCCACGCCAGCGCTTCGTGCTCTCCAAACATCGGATCGTGCGCGATCGGACGCCCGGCGCTGACTACTCCAAGACGCTGGAGGAACCGATGAACGTCGAAATCACGAGCTCGCGCCCCGGGCGCCGGAGCCGCGCGCTGGGGACCGTTCAGCTGGCAGCAGGCTTGATCATCTTGGCGCTGTCGCTCTACTTCATCTATCACTCGCTGCGACTCTTCAGCTTCGACCCAGCGAGGCTCGGAAAATACTACTCGTTCAAGTGGATCATCATGGGCCACGTGGCAGGCGGCATGCTGGCGCTGCTCACGGGCCCCTTTCAACTCTGGGCCGCGTTCAGAAACCGCTACCGGCGTGCCCACCGCGTGATGGGGCGAGTGTACGTCGCAGCCACCAGCCTGGGCGCCGTCTGCGCCCTGGTGCTGGCCACCACCACCGCGCCAAGCGTCAACTGGCCGTACGCGCTGTCGCTTCACATGCTGGCGAGCGTATGGCTCGCAAGCGGCCTCTTGGCTTGGCGCACCGCAGTGCAAAGGCGCTTCAAGCAACACGAAGAGTGGGCGGTCCGCAGCTACATTGCGACCGTGGCCTTCGTCGCTCAGGCGCTCTCGTTCGAGCTGCCATTCGTCGCGCGCCTCGGCCCCTTCTCCGAGACCGCGGGCACGCTGATCTGGTTCTCGTGGACGGTGCCGATGGTGGTTTATGACTGGCTGCGCGTACTCAGTGCTCGCCGCCCTCTCTGATCAGGCGATAGCAGAAAAGATCGGCCACGGCCGCTACGGGGCGCAGCGCATTACCAGCCACATCATGAGCAATGGCAGGGGACAGCGGGACACTGCCGCCGCGATCGACATCGTAGTGTTTCGGGCTGACACCTTGGGCGTGTGCGTTCGCCAATGGAGTCAAGATACGTTCGTGTGTTCAGAACGGTCGATCGACAAATGACTATTGGCGTAGCGCCCGCTGCAATCACCGGAGCAAGCGAGCGATCAAATCGATGGCGATTGGCGCCGATCGCGTGAGCGCTTGCGCGCTTGCGAGTGAGGCGCGAGACGGAGATCGCGGGCGCGAGTTGCCGAGTGGGGACTTAGTATTTGACGGACGATTTCTTTTCTGGCAAACTTTGTGATCCGCGCGTTCAACGGCGGCAATGGCTTCTGCCTGGCGAAGTTCGACAGGACCAATTGCGCAGTCGAGCGGAGCAGGCGGGTAGTTCGTCCAAGCTGGGTCGCGCATTCAAGGGAGATAGGGGGGGCAGCATGAGCCATGCCCGCCGTGTCTCCGAGGCATGAGAAAGCCAGTGCCCAATCTCAAAGTTCTATTCTGGAACGTTCAGAATCTCGGCAACGAAAACGTATGCCGTTCTCGGCAAGCACGGCTATTCTTTCTGGCGAGTGTCGTGCAGGCTTATCAGGCCGATGTGGTCTGCATTCAGGAGCTGACGCAGGGCTCAATCGCCAACTACTACCTACAGTCACTCCAGGAAATTCTCAACAGCCTGCCTGCGCCTTTGAACAATTGGTATTACGATTGGATCAAAGGCGCCCTTGCCCCGGGCGGCGCCCACCCCGCCAACTACCCGTACAGCCAGGCGGCCGATCTCGCCTGGGACTCTGCGCACTTCGAGGGCTATGCGGTGTTCTGGAACCAGAACATCGCCAAGCTCACGCTCAAGCCGGCGCCACCGATCCAGCCGCTGGGTGCGCCCGCGGCGGTCCCCAGCGCGCAATCGGGCGAGAGCCGTATGCCCTCCCAAATTGGCTTTGGTATGCCTCCCGTCTACGTTCCATTCTCCGTTGCCGTACCGGCGGGTGGCATCGTGGTGCCGGGCGTCGCCCTGCCTTTCATCATCCCAGCCGGCACCACGGTGCCCGGCGCTGGTCCCAGCGCCGGGCCAGCGGGCGCAGCTGCTGGGGCGGTGATTCCCGCCGGCACGACCATCGGGCCCGCCGGCGTCACGCTGGCAGCGCTCACCAACAATGTCTATCCGGTCGTCGTGCCGGGCAACTTCGTGCTCACCGACGCGCTCACTCTGCCGCCTGCCGGTGCGATCGTGACGCCGCAGTACGCGCTCAGCCTGGTGATGTTCGGGCGAGATAGCGCCGCGGCGGGTGCCGGCCCCGCCCCGGCTACCTTCGTCGGCGATATCTCCGCCGCGACAGCCAACTTCGCGCCCGGTGGTGGCGCCCCGCCGTTCAATTGGATTGAGTTCACCCGCGGCGCGGGGCACCCGGCGAGTCGTACGGCTTGCCGCCGGCCGGTGACGCTCACGATCGAGGTGAATCGTCCCGCCCACGCCGCGGCCGCCGATCGGCTCGTCCCGATCATCGCCTATCACGCGCCGTCGGCGGCGCCAGCGTCCTCGGCAGGGATGCAGCGTGCCGCCTATTCGCGCGAGATGTACCAGGCCTACGATTGGACAGCCGGCAACTGGATCGACTGCAACCATGCGTTGCTCGGCTCCGACTTCAACGTAATCGTCGACTCCGTGGCGTATGCGTACAACGCCTTCACCGGCGGCTTCGGCGGGCCGGGTGGCACGGGTGGCGGTGCGGCCTGCACGATGGCCGTCAATAACCCCGCCGTTGGCGGCTCGCGCGCCAACAATCCGCTCAACAAGTCGGTGGTCGGGTTGACCTACGGGGTCGGCGGACCGCCGGTCTATAGCGCCGCCCTGGCTGACTTTCGCACTCTCGCGATCGACAACTGTTTCTATCGCGGGCTCGGCGGTGGCGTGGTCGCAGCCAATACACTGCTGCTCGATCTACTCGTTTCCTCGACCGTCGGCGGCAATCTGACTGGTCCGCCGATCGTGAACTGCCTGAACACGCTGGCGATGGTGAACACGACCACGGCCGTCGCCCACGGCCTGCCCATCGCTCCGTTGGCGAACATCAACAGTCCGCTCACGACGCTGTTCGACATGCAACAGGGCCAGTTCGGTGCGCTGCCGGCTTTCGACGCGCAAAACACGCCGGCGCGCCGCGCGGCCGAGTTCGTCAATCTGTTCGTCAGCGATCATCTGCCGGTCGCGATCGAATTCAATCTGTGATCGGCGGCTAATCATGGACGGTACCGCCATCAAGTCCGCGCTCGACGCACTCAGTCCGGGGGGCATTCTCGAGCTGGTGCCCGGCAGCGCGCTCCAGTCACCGCGCATCGACGCCCTGGTAACGAAAGCGTTCGGCGGTACGCTGACCGCAACGCTGGGCGAGGCCACGGTCGGAGCGACCGAAGTCAGCTACGCCGCGGCGCAACTGGCGAGCGCGGGGTTCCTCTTCTATCCGCGAGCTGCTTCGCTCGCCGCGACGCTCATCTTCTCGACGGGCAGCGACGGTGCACTCGACTGCACGCTCGCCGCCAGCATGCCTAACGGCTGGACGCTCGCCGCGAGCTTTCCCGACGTGGGCAAGCTCGCGCACTCCGCGCTCAACGATCTGTCATTCAGCGCCGCCACCATTACCGTGGCTTCGGCGACCGACCCGGCCACCGCGCTGATCGGCGCGACGATCGACAGCGCGGCGTCCGCGATCGCGGATTTCGAATTTCTGCTCGGTGCTTCGTGCCAGCTCAGCGGCCCTGCGAGCTTCGTCGCGGCGGGTGGTGGCGGGACCGCGCCGAGCTTCTCGCTGTCGACTCAAGCCATCGACGGCCCGAAGGTCAGCGGGTTCAGCTTTGCCATTTCGCTCAACCTGCGCGCTGCACCGAGCCCCGCACCCGCGCCCGACGGGTCGACGCCGCTCGTCGGCAGCGTCGATCTGACGACCGCTCTGATCACGCCCGCGCTGACGCTGCCGGTCGTGATCGGTGTCACCGGCAAGGGCCAGGGCAGCTACACGATCGCTCTCGATCCGAGCGCTCCCACGCCGCAGATCACCTCGCTGGATCAGCTCGCCGGGTTCACCTTCGGGGGGTCTCCCGCGAGCCTGCTGCAGGCCGCGCAGACCCCGGTGGGCACGTTGTCGCTCGACTACGTGTTCGCCACGCTCGACACCCGCGCTCGCACGCTCTCGAACCTGCAAGTCTTGATCTCGCTCGGCACGTGTTGGACCGTGGTCGACGGGCTCTTCAAGCTGGAAAAGCTGTCGGCGGCCGTCGTCGTGCCGGTGCTGTGGAGCGGCGGTAGCAGCCCACCGGGTGGCGGTAGCGGCTTCTCGCTCACCGTCTCCGCCGACTTCATGGTCGGCGTCGCGCCGCTCGAAGCCGCGGTCACTTATCCCGATCTCACGCTGTCGCTCGGCTTGCAGACAGGCTCGGTGATCGACATTGGCAGCTTCATCAGCCGTTTCGCGCCGGCCGTCACGCTGCCCGGCAGCACGAACGCGATGTCGATCACGACGCTGAGCGCCGTGGCCGACATCACCAACAAGCGTTACTCGCTCAGCGCTGCCGCTAGCGGCAGCCTCACGCTCATCCCGAAGTTTACGCTCACCGAAATCGACCTGGCCATCGTTTATGCGAACAAAGCGGTCGAGTCGTTCGACTTTGGCTGCCACTTCACGATCGCCAATGCGCCACTGGCGCTCTCGGTAAGCTATGGCTCGAGCAACTGGGCCTTGCAGGGCAGCACCGAGCCCGGTCAGGCGATTAACCTGTCCGAGCTCGTCGCCGACATCCTGACCATCTTCCAGGTCACGCTGCCGACCAACTTGCCGGCGATCGTGCTCGAGCAGCTTTCGATGAGCTACGCCACCGGCACGGGCGCGTTCGGGTTCGATGCGGCGATCGCGTACGTCAACGAGAGTGACCCGATCCTGAGAAAGATCGAGGGGACGGTCAGCATCGCCTACCAAGGCACGGCTAGCGGCAAATGGACCGGTGACGTGAAGGGTTCGATCGAGGTCGGTTCGAATCTGTTCACGATCGAGCTCGATTTCGCAGCCGCGACGGTGCTGTCGATGCAATGGAACGCCGAGAGCGGCAGTAGCGTCGGCATCGCCGATCTGTGCGGACTGGTCGGCATCACTCCGCCCTCGATTCCGGAGGGTCTCGATCTCGCTCTGATCGAGATTGACGGCAGTTACGACATCACCAACCAAGTCTTGATGCTCGGCGCGCAATCGCATCGTGGTGCGGCCGAGCTGGTGGTGTGGAATGACAAGACCAACGGCTGGTCGGTCTACTTCGGGTTGGCGACCAACCTTTCGATCAGCCTGTCGAGCTTGCCGATGGTGGGCACTGCGCTGGCGAAGTTCGGCGAGGTCTCGCTCAGCAATATCCAGGCCGACGTCGCGGTGCCTTTGCTCAGCGCCGCGCAAGCCAAGGTGCTCGCCGGTGAGATCAAGCCGCCCTATCCCTCACCCAAGGGTGGGCTGCCCAACGGCGTCGCGCTGAGCATGGACTTCACCGCCGGCGGTAGCGTCACGCCGATCAGCATCGGCACGAGTGCCACGGCGTCAACGCCGAGCTTTCTCCAGCTCGCGGCCAATACCGCACCGGATCCGGGCGGGCCGCCCGCGGCGCCTACGTCCGACGGCACCAAGTGGTTCAACGTCCAGAAGAGCTTCGGCCCAGTGTCGATCCAGAAGGTCGGCGTGCGCTACTCCACGTCCGATTCGCGGCTCTGGGCGCTGATGAACGCGTCGCTGTCGGTTGGCGGGCTCGAAATCGGGCTGCTCGGGCTCGGCGCCGGATCGCCGCTCGACACGTTCAAGCCGAAGTTTACCGCCTCGGGTGTCACCGTCTCGCTGCAGGACGGACCGGTGGCGTTCAGCGGTGGGCTGGTCGGCAGCATCGACCCGGTCAACCTCTATGGAGAGCTCGCGCTCGCCATGGGACCGTTCGCCCTGGGCGCGCTCGGCGGCTACGCCACCTACCAGGGCGACCCGTCCTTCTTCCTGTACGCCGTGCTCGATGCGCCCCTGGGCGGGCCGAGCTTCTTCTTCGTCACCGGCCTCGCCGCCGGCTTTGGCTTCAATCGCCAGCTGCTCGTGCCCGACGTGTCGGGCGTGCCCGCATTCCCACTCGTCGCGTGGGCAACCGGGGTGAACGCGCCGAGCTCGACCGCGTCCGGCGATGTCGGCCAGCAGCTGGAGAACGCGATGGCGACACTCACCCAATCGGGGGTGATCGCGCCGGCCATCGGCGAATATTGGATGGCTGCCGGGGTGCACTTCACGAGCTTCGAGTTGGTCGACACCTTCGCGCTCGTCACCGTGTCGTTCGGCAAGAGCTTCGAGCTCGACATCCTCGGCCTTTCGACGCTGTCGTTGCCGCCCGACGAGCCCGTGCCGCTGGCCGTGGCGCAGCTCGCGCTGAAGGCGTCGTTCGCGCCGTCGTTGGGGCTGATCTCGGTCGCGGGGCAGCTCACCAACGCTTCGTACGTGTTGTCCAAAGACTGCCACCTCACCGGCGGCTTCGCCTTTTACCTCTGGTACGCGGGCGAGCATGCCGGCGAATTCGTGCTCTCGCTCGGCGGCTATAGCCCCAATTTCACGAAGCCCATCTACTACCCGGCGGTTCCCCGGCTCGGCCTCAACTGGAAGGTGACGGACAACCTCACCATCAGCGGCGACGAGTATTTCGCGCTGACTTCGAGCGCGGTGATGGCGGGTGGCGGGCTGAGCGCCGTGTGGCAGAGCGGCTCGCTCAGGGCGTGGTTCGACGTGCAGGCCGACTTCCTGCTCGTGTTTCAACCGCTCCACTACTACATCTCCGCTTCGATCGACCTCGGGGCCTCGGTCAGCATCGATCTGTGGTTCACGACGCTCAGGATCACCATCCACGTCGGCGTCGGCGCGGAAATCTGGGGGCCGAGCTTCTCCGGCGAGGTACGGGTCGATCTATCGATCGTCTCGTTCACCATTGGCTTCGGCGACGCGGCGCGCCGCGGCCAAACGAGCGTCGACTGGGGCACGTTCACCGGCCAGCTGCTGCCCCCGCCACCCGCGGCCGGCCCGACGCCGCGTCGCGCGATGCTCGCCACGACCGCTGCTGCGGCTTCATCCGTTGCTGACGCACTGGTGCCCGCCGTGCTGCAGATCAACGCGACCACGGGCATCGTGAAGACGCTGGACGCCTCGACCGGCCTCGACTGGTTGGTCGACGGACACAGCTTCCAGCTGGCCGTGGTGAGCGCGATCCCGATCAAGACTTACACGTTCACGAACGGGGGCAACGCGACTCTCGTGCTTGCGCCCGCGGCCATGCAACCGCAAGCGAACGGGCAGCCCATCCAGCCGACGACCGACTTCGGCGTCGGGCCGACTGGCACCGATTCGGGCAGCTTCACGTCCGAGCTCGCGCTGACGGTGACGTCGACGGAAGATAGCGCCTTCGACGCGGTCATGCAGCTCCAGAGCGTGTCCAAAGCGTTGTGGGAGAAGCGCGAGTTCGACGGCAACGGCGTGCCGCAGAACGTCGATCCGATGAACGGCACGACGATCCCGAACGTGCTCAGCGGCTTCGCGCTGATCCCGACCGTACCCCCTCCCGATCACACGCTGCCGATCGCGCTCGAGAATCTAAAGTACACGATCGACCCTGCGATTCAGTCGCTCGCCTGGAGCGAGCCCGTCGTGCAGACGAGCGACCCGTTCACGACCGAACAGGTCGCCTCGACGATCGGTACGCCAAGCGTGACGGCCAACCGCACCGCGCTGATCGCGGCCATCCAACGCGCGGGCTTCGGTGTCTCGACCGCGGTCGACGTGAGCACGCTCGCCGATCCGGCGACCAACTACCTGCTCGCGCCTCCTGCCCTGCGTTACCTGGGAGAAGCACGATGAACCAGCCGAGCGACCCGGCACCGGACGGGACGATCAAGACCGTCACGTTCATCCAATACGACGTTCCGAACCTCAAGGCGGGTGAGTACACAGTCAGCGGCACGCAGACCGTCAATCAGGCCACCCCGAACAGCTTCCCCGCCACGCGCAGCTTCGCGGTGGCGGGTAACCGGTTTCAGCTCGCGGGCGACGACGTCGTCTCCACCTTTCCACCGAACCTCGCCAACGGGGAGTTCGACGGCGTGCTGCCGCACGTCGTTCTCAAGCGCTCCTCGCTGCCCTGGCAACGCAATTCCGTGCCAGACGAGCTCAACGCGCCGTGGCTCGCCGTGCTGTTGTTCGAGGCCAATCAGATGCCTCCAGTGCAGACCGGCGTCGCCGCCGATCTGATCGCCGCGGGCGCGACGATCACGGTCTGGGGTTCGACCACTACTGGCACTGGCACGATGAGCGCTGGCACGCTGTCCTACCCGGGCATCGACAAGCTCGACTATGGCCAGAGCCCGAGCGACGTGTGCAGCTTCATCGACTTGCCGGTCGCGACGTTCAGCCAGATCGCGCCGACGGCCGCCGATTTGCCCTACCTCGCGCACATTCGAGAAACCGACACGCTCGACGGCGTCGACCACCCCGACTTGATTCAGGACTTTGCCGTGGTGCTCGGCAACCGCATCCCGGCCGACCAGGCCGAGGCCTACGCCGCGCTCGTGTCGCTCGAGAACATGGGGGCCCTCTTGCCAGACGACAGCGGCGCCCCTTCACCGAACATCCCGCCCGGCACGACGACGATTCGCCTGCTCGTCTATACGACGTGGCGTTTCTTCGTGAACGACCTCGACCAGAGTTTCCAGAGCCTGGCCGAGAACCTCAACCGCAATAGCTCGGGGCAACTCGGCTTCACCTCGTTGAGGGTGGCAGCGCCGGCGACGACTGCGGGCGCGGTGGCGCAGGCGATCAGCGATGAAGCGACCACGCTCACCGGTGCCGACGCCGACGCGCTGGTGCTGAACGCACTCGCAGCCGGCTACGTGCCGCTCGACCACCACCTGCGCGAGGCCGGGAACACCGTGTCGTGGTTTCGCGGTCCCTTACTGCCCTATGGCAGCGACAGCACGTTCGTCGACCTGCCCGCGCAGGGTCCGGACGCGCTGCTGCGCTACGACCCGCAAACGGGCATGTTCGACACGTCCTACGCGGCTGCGTGGCAGCTCGGCCAACTGCTGGCATTGCAGAGCGCCGGCTACGCGAGTGCGCTCTACGAATGGAAGCAGACGCTGGCCAAGGGCGTCGCCGCGCAGGAGGAGCAGGCTCTGTTGCAACAGAAGCTCGGCAACGGAGCAGTCTTTCCGAGCTTCATGGCCAGTCGCTCACTGGCGCTCGACGCGCTACCGCCGATTCCCGACGTGGTTTCCGCGTTCATCGGCCAGCTCCGCCTGTTGGCAGGTGTTCCCTTCTCGTCGCTCGTGCCCGACGAGCTGATGCTGCCGCCCGAATCGTTCCGGCTGTTCGCGGTCGATCCCAACTGGATCGCGGCGCTGGTCGACGGTGCGTTCAGCATTGGCCGCGCGACGAGCGCCGACGCGACCGCCGATGCGACCAAGATTGCCTCCGTTCATGTCGCGAGCTCTTCGTACGCGCGCGCGGCGCGCACGAACGATCGTCCCCAGCTGGCGGCGCTGAAGGCCGCACCGGCCAGCGTCGCGCTCGAGGTGGTGACGGGCGTGTTGCTGCGCTCCGAGCTCGTCAGCGGATGGCCGCAGCTCAACCTGAACGGCTATTCGGACACGGCGGGAACCCACGAGCTACCGAAGCTGCGAATGGTGCGCTTGTCGAACAGCGTGACCCTGTGTTTGTTCGACGGCACCGTCCAGCTGGTGACGATCCACGAGGCGCCCGAGCAGCTTCATTGCGGTGTCGAACTCGCTGGCGCCGCCGCCAGCACGACGCTGCGCGCGGTGAGCGGCCCGAACCCCGGGGCGCAGTACCTGACCGACCCCGAAGGTGGTCCGGCGAGCGCCAGCGTGCCGCTGCGTGCCGACGGCCAAACCCTGTGTGTGGCCGATGCTGCGGCCTCGGTCCTGAACAAGCTCACGACCGACTTCTCGCAAACCATTCCGAGCTTCACTTCGGCTGAGTTCGCGCTCCAGTTCATCAAGGGCGTGGTCAAGGTCAACTACGTGATCGGCGATTGAGAGCAGCCATGGTGACCAAGTTTTCTGCCACGGATCCCAGCGACGGACTCGTCGTGCCGGTCGATCTCGTTGCGTTCTGCGTGAGCGAGAGCGACGCCGTCGGGGCAACACCGAGCTTCTCCGGCGCCACGATCGACTATGGCGCGCTCACTCAGCTCAATTCCAATGCGTTCCTGGGGTCGAGCGCGGCCCGCCCGTTCGACTTCCCCGCGCTCAAGCCCTTGGAGGCGGGGGTGCACTTGCACTGGGCGCTGCCCGATGCGCTCACCCGCGCTAGCGTAACGGACGGCGCACCGCTGGCGTTCCCCGTCGTGCCCAATCGTTGGCTCGTCACTCGTTTCGCGCTCAGCGGCGGCAGCGTCGTGGCGACTTCGTTCGTCGTCGAGAGTGACGCGCTACTCGACCAGTTGCCCGACGGCCACTACGCGCCGCTGGTCCCGGTCAAACAAGGGAGCAGCAGCGAACCCGGCTTCGCCTACCTCGGTAGCAAGGAGCCGCTCGAAACTTACCAGACCAAGGCGGCCGCGGCCGGAGTGCGCGCCTTCCTCGAGGCAACCGGGTACGAGCTGACGGCGGTTTCGAACGGACTGCCCTCGTTCGCGGGCTACTACCCGGAAGGGCGCGGTTCGTTCGGCTTCGTCGATACGCTCGCCGATCTCGCCGGTCCGGCTCAGCTGATGTACGTCGTCACCGGCTGGTACGACCTACCGGCCAACGATCCCGCAACGCTCATCCTCTCGAAAACCGTCCCCGAATCCGGCGGCGGCTCGCGACCCGCGACGCTGGCCGAGGTCTATCAATGGGGCGGCGTCGAGCAAGTTCCTGGCTACACACTCTACAGCGGCGTCGTTCAGTCGGTGGCGTGGAACCCGGACGGCTCGTACGTCCCCGGCACCCAGCCGATGATTCAGGCCGACGCGGCGATCGCCAACACGCCGAGCGAGGCGCTCGCAGCCTATTTTCGCGGCACGCTCCACCCGGACACGCCTTTCTTCGAGCAGATTTTGACTGCGTTTCAGCAAGGCTTGTGGAACAAGCTCTCGCAGCCGACGCCGGACGTCCTAGCGGCGATCGCCGAGAGCCTGCACGATAGTCAGTTTCAGCGCGTCGATTCGAATCTGATCTGGACGATCGTCCAGGCCAGCCCTGATGGCAGCGAGAGCGAGGCGATCGACCTACCCCAAGGGATCGCCGACGCGCTCAACGTCGCCAATGCGGCACGCGAAACTCTGCTCGCGATCGGCAACCACGTCGATTCGTTCAAGTGGCAGGTGTTCGCCGACTGGTGTCGCTACTTCAACACCACGGACCAGACCGAGCAGTCGGTGGTCTTCAACCATTTCAGCCAGGTGCTGTTGCCGATCTGGGGCGAGGCCTCCGATCCGACGAGCCTACAGGCGAATTGGACCGCAGCGAAGTCCGCGAGCGCGGCCGCCGACGCGGCGCTGGCGGCGCTGCTGACGCAACGCTCCGATCTCTCGGCGCGCGAGGTTCCAGGGCCGCGCTACTGGCAGCCGAGCGAACCCTCGCTGCTGCTCACCAGCCCCGATCTGGCGCTGTCACCCCGCTACGGCGGAGACAACAGCCATTCGGACACGGGCCTGCTCGTGTGCCGGCCGACTGCTCAGATCATCACTAGCGTTACGATCGGCGGCAGCACCAAGGCAGCCAGCGACTTCGTCGCGAGTATCAGCTTGCCGCCGGGCGCGGCGTTGCCCTATCTCGCTGATTGCGAAGCGTTGCTGGCCGAAGCTTGTTTGCTCAACACGGCGCTGGCGGCGGTCTGGTCGGGCGTGAGCGAAAGCACGCTCAGCAGCGCGCTCGAGGCGCTGCTGACGGATCAAGCCCAGTCGAGCTGGACGATCGCGGCCGGTGCGGCGCCGTCACCGGTCGAGCTCAACTGGTGGGCGGGTGAGAATCCGTGGCTACCGCTGTTTTTGCAGTGGACCGCCGCGTTCGTGCCGCTTCAGCCAACGCTCGAAGCTACGACTTTGGAGAACTATGACCCCGCCTTCTTCACCGCCAACTACACGATCGACGTCGGCACCGGCAGCTTCCTCACGTACACCCCGAGCGGCCCGCACGGCATCCTTCTCGATCCCGCGAAGGCCACCTTCACGGCCACGTATCAGGGCAACACGATCCTTTCTGACAGCGCGGCCGAGAACCTCGAGACGCTGATCGTCGGCTACCTGAAGACCGGCAGCGATCCCACACTCTCGGCGATCCTCGCGCAGCTTCAGGCGGGCGTGTTTACGGTTCAACCTGTGTCAGGTTTCACGGAGGCGTTGCTCAACCGCGGGCTCCAGGCGCAGTTCGCGCTGGTCGTGCCGTCTGGCGCGAGCTCCTCGGCGCAAGCGATCACCCAGGCGGCGGCCGGAATCCTGGGCACCTCGTACCCTGTCGGGCCGAGCTTCAACACGCCATACAACCCCATCCGCGCGGGCTATTTCAAGCTTGGCGCGATCGCCATCGACGCCTTCGGTCAACAGCGCACGGTGAGTGTCGGCACGCTGTACACCGCGGAATCGATGACCACGGTCGCGGCCGGCGTGACCGAGCCGGGCATCAGCTACGCCGCGCCCCGCATTGCTCAGCCGAGCCGTCTGCTCTTTCAATGGATGTCGGCGGCGGCGACGAGCGTGGCCGAGATGACCCAGCACCCGGCGACCAGCCCCCTGTGCGGCTGGCTACTACCCAACCATCTGAGCGGCGGCTTCTTCGTTTACAACGGCACTGGCGAGCCGCTCGGCGCGTTGGCGCTCAACGGGGCGGCAACGCCCGTGGTCGTCTGGCAAGGGGCGCCGGGCGACGACGCCACCATCGATGAACCGGTCGACCAAGCGCTGGCCGCCGAAAACGCGCTGTTGCAGGCGGTGGTGCTGAGCCTGGCGAACGCCACGGCGGAGTATTTTCAAGCGTTCTTCGCGGCCATCGACCGGACCTGCGGCACGATCAACCCCGGCAATTTGCTGCACTCGAGCGGGCCAGCGGTGCTCGTCGGTCGTCCCGTGGCGCTCGTTCAGGCCGCGCTGCGGCTGGATCTCCAGGGGCGCCCCAATCTCAACCAAAACTTCGCCTGCCTTTCGACGAGCGAGTGGACCGACACCGAAGATGGCCTCTCCGGCGTCGCGTTTCCAGTGCTGCTCGGCGACGCCGACCGGCTCAACGACGGGCTCGTGGGTTTCTACCGAGCAGACACCACGGGCAATGCGCCCGCGCCCGGCAGCGGCTTCGATCTGACGACCTTCTTCAGCGCGGGCGCCGAGCCCACTGCCGCGAGCGGGGTCGTTCAGCCCACTGCGAGCACGTTGCTGCTGACGCTCTCGCCGGTCGCCAGCGATCCCGACCCGCCACCGGTCGCCAACGAGACGCTGCGCGTGCTGATGCTCATCGACCCGCGCGCGCCGGTGCACGCTACGACCGGGATCTTGCCGACGCAGAAGCTGGCCGTGCCGCCTGACCTGGTCGCCGAAGCGCTTTCATCACTCGAACTCTTCATGCTGGCTGCGCCGGTGCTCAAACACACGAACGGCATCGCCTTGCCGGTGCCCAGCGCAAGCGGGTTTGCCGTGTCGTTCATCGAGCAGTCGACGGTGAACGGCAAACCCGAGTGGTTCACCTATCCCGATGTCTCGGCGCCGACCGCTGGCGCAATCTGGTCCTACACTCCCCAGTCGCTGACCGAGGGTTGGCTGCGGCTCAACCAGACCCAATTGTCGTTCGCGCTGCTCAACGCCAGTGGCAAGCCCGCGGTCGCACCTGGCGCCAATCCGCGCCTCACGCTGCGCGTCACCAACGCCAAGCCCAACCTGCTCACGTTCCCGCCCGGCGTGCTCGCCGCCGAGGGCACGGTGCCCAAGGGCTCGATTTTCTACGTGCACTTCGGCGAACTCGTGGCTCAGTCGGACGTCGCCGCGATCACGCTCGCCGCCACGGGCTGGTCGTTCGCGCTCCAGAGCGACCAGGTCTACGGTAACTATTGGGCAGCCACGCCGGTTGGTAACGCCGTCACGCTCGCGCCCTCAGCCTCACTCGATATCGCGTTGAGTGGACTCAAGGCCGTCAGTGGCCTTGCTCAGGCTCGCGTCTTCTTCGACTACTACGCCGTCGACGGCGCCGCGAACGGCGTCTTCACCGAGACGGTCGTCGTCACCGCTCCCGCCACCTGATCCCATCAAAACACAGGGGAAGATTGCCATGATTGACACCGCATTACCGCAGCTCAATTTCAGCCTCGATAATCCCGGCGCGCCCGACACCATCTACGTCAGCACCAACCTCGCAGACAACAGTCTGACGTTGGTATTGACCTCGACCGTGGCCGCGAGTTTTGCCACCGGTACGCTGGTGCCGCCGGGCGAAGCCGCGGGCAGCAGCGGGTCGCTGCTTTATCTCGACCTCACCCCACTCGGCCTGAGCAGCGCAGAGTTCGGGGCGCTCACGTTGAATGCGCCGGGCTGGACATCCACGCCCTATTCCGTCGAAAGTAGTCAGGTCGTCGGCTTCGCTCCGACCGCGCCAGCGCAACTGTCGACGAGTGGCAACATCACGCTCGCCCTGGGTGGCTTCACCATCGCCCAACAGCCGGCCGCCAGCGCAAGCATCACCGTGCTCGCGTATCGCGTCACCGGGATCACCAGCGGCAACTTCCCGATCTCCAGCAACATCACGGTCGTCTTTGCCCTACCGGATGACAACACCGGCGATCTACAACAAGCGATCGCCGTGTCGATGACCCCGAACGAAGTGGTCAATTCGATCACCGGCTATCCCGACATCGCAAACCAGCTGCTGCTGACGCTCTCGCCCGGCGAGACGCCCGCGACGATCAAGGCCGCCGCCGACACCGTCTTCACGCTCAGCTTCGTCTACGCCTCGGACAGCAACGGCTACGGCGCCCTCTTGACCCCGCTCGAGGGCGGCGCGGTGTCGGTCGAAGCGTCGCAGGGCACGACGAACTGGGTCATCACCCCCCATCCCAATGCGGATTTGCCGTACTGGACGCTGGTGCCGCCCGCAGGCCAAGCGATTCTCGGCTCCGGATCAGAGCAAAGCATCGCGTTCGAGCTCGGAAATCTCATCACTCGCTTCCAGCCCGGGCCGACGGTGGCTCTGCTCAGCTATTCCGGCGTGCAGGGGTACAAGAATGGCACCTATTCGATCCCCATCGTCAAGGAGCCCCATGTCGCGATCACGGATTTTGCAGTCACTCCCGACCCTTCGATCTTGAACGACGGCATCGCCTCGGTTTCACTCAGCTGGACCGCGAGCCACGCCACGCGGCTCACGCTGCAGCCGCTCGGCGCCGACGTTACAGGCAAGACCCGCTACACGGCTGACATCCCCGATACGACGCAGTTCACGCTCGTCGCCGAAGGACAGAGTCCGGCCAATGTGGACAACGTCGCTTCGGCTTCCGTCACCGCGACGGTGATGCCGGTCATCAACGGCTTCACCGCTGCTCCCAACGCGATCTATGTCTCCGATTTCGGCACCGGCTATCCGACGACGCTCGCGTGGAACGTCAATACCAACGAACAGGTGACGCTCACCAGCAGCACCACTGGGCCCGTCGGGCCGTCGTATCCAGCCATCAGCTCGGCAACCTTGCAGCTGCGCTCACCGCAGATGCTGACTCTCGCGCCGCAAGGCGGCACGGACGATCCCACGGTCAGCCGCAGCCTCTTGGTCGCGGGCTTCAACCTCGTCTCTCAGTCGGCGAGCATGGGCCACGACAGTGCGTTCGTCGCTGCGCCGTCCAACGCCGGCTTCGTAGCGGTGACCGCCGCGTCGGAGGATCTCGTCGCGATCCTTTCGACCGCCAACGGCGAAACGATCACCACCGTCGCCGTGGGAGCCGCGCCGCAAGGCATCGCGTTCTCTGCCGACGGTGGCACGATGATGGTCGCCAATTCGGGCGACGGAACGGTGAGCATCTTCAGCGTGCAGAACGTTGCCGCACAACCAGCCTTCTCGTTCACCCCGGTCGCGACCATCAAGGTAGGTGGTGCGCCACAGTCGATCGCCGTCGGGCCGGGCGGAAGCGCCTACGTGACGGTGGATCTCGGCAGCAGCACGAATGGCCAGGTGGCCGTGTTGAGCCAGAACGCCGGAAGCTACACGGTCACTGCGACCGTGCCCGTCGGCATTGGCCCGCGCGGCATCGCGATCTCGCCGAGCGGTGGCTTGCTCTACGTCGCGAACCAAGCGAGCGGCAGTATCTCCCAGCTCACCGTAGGCGCCGGCGCACCCAGCGCGGTAACGCTCATCACCGGACTCACGGGCCCGACCGGGGTGGCCGTGACACCTGATGGCAAGCGCTTCCTGGTCGTCTCCGGCGGCGACGGCGCTGTCTACGGCTACAGCGTGCAGTATCCAACGACCAGCCCCAGGCAAACGTTCACGCTGAATGGCGCGCAGTACGTTGCGACGCTTCCGGGCGGCGATTACGCCGTCGCGACCGGCAAGCAGCCCAACCAGGTCGCGCTGCTCAACCTGGCGACCGGCACGGTGCGCGCGACGCAAGCGCTTTCCGCCGCGCCGCTCGGCATCGCAGTCACGCCCGAAGGCGGGCTCGCCATCGCTGCGCTTCCGGGCAGCAAGAGCGTGGAAATCATCACCTTTGCCGAGTACGCGCAAGTCGCAGCCACGGCTGCGGCCGGCGGAGAAGTGACCAACGTCGCCGTATCACCCGACAACAAGACGCTCCTCGGTTGGTACAACGCGGCCATCTCCGTCAGCATCGGCGGCGGCGGGAACCCGCTGTCCGGAGTGATCGTCGCGCCCGCCAACGGCGGCGCCGCTTTCACCGCTTACCTTACCGGCACCGCCATCAACCACATCGCCGTCTCACCGGTCGCGGCCGACGATGCGATCTACATCGCGCTCGGCGCCACGAACGAGATCGCCGTCCATACACTCTCGACGATGGTGGCGCTCGCGAGCATCCCGATCCCGGCACTGAAGGGCAACGCCCCGCGCAAGGCGCTGTCGCTCGGCGTGTCGGGGGACGGCAGCACGCTGTTCGCGCTGCTGGCTGACGGCGGTAACCAGTTCAGCGTGCTGGTGATCGCAGCCGACGTTGCCAGTAAGACATTCACCGTCTCGGCCGATCTGGTCGCCTACAGCACCAACGTCGTACCGCTCGCTGCACCGCTGGTGGTCGGACCGGTAGAGGGTGGCGTTGCCGCGTACGCGCTCGACACGGTCGGCGCAAACCTGTGGACGATCTCGGGCTCGGACACGAACTGGGCGGTTGCCTCCTCGCCGATCGCATTGGCGAGCGGAGCATCGGGGCTGAGCGCGTCGGCGATCGCCGTGTCACCGGATGGCAGCACGGCTTATGTGGCGCTGCAGCAGATGTTCACCAACTACGTCGCGGTGGCCGACCTCGGGGCAGGAACCTCGACGCTCGTTCGCCTGGCCGATTCGACCAACACGATGAACATTTCTGCGCTGCAAGTCTCCGCGGACGGAACCAAGCTGTTCGCGAGCGACTCTGCCGACGCCGCGATCCGTATTCTCGACGCGACCTCCCTGCGTACGATCCAGACGCTCGCGTGGCAGAGCAACGTCGAGGCGCCGTACGGCATCGCCGCCGCGTCGGACGGCAGCGCGCTGTTCGCTGCGAACGTCGCCTCGCAAAATATCGCCATCGCCCAACAAGTCAACCCGAGCTGAGCCGCGCCTGCGCGCCACGGGCATTTCTTTCCTCAACGCCGGACGAACTCCGGCCATCGATCCGGAGTATTCGAGATGAGCAATTACCTAGGCTTCTTTGTGCGCGACGAACTCGGTCAAGTGCCCAATCAGAACGGCACGAGCTGGTCCACCTCGCCCGATATCATCTTTCAGGGCACGCAGCCGGCACCAAACCCGGCCATCTTCGCGACACCGGCGGGCTACGCCACGGACTACGGCGCCAATGTCGTGATGGGGATTCCGCCGAACGCCAGCCCGCCCAACTACGTGTACCTTCGCGCGCTGAACACCCAGCCGAGCGCTGGGCCCAACACGCCGTTCACGGGGCGCGTGTGGTTCTTCTTCGTCGAGTCCGATCTGGCCTTGTGGCCACAAAACTGGCGCACCGATCAGATCACCGTCGCCGGCGGCAACCAGAACTACCAAGACATCGTCGCCACCTCCGTCAATCAGATCTGCCAGCCACTGCTGCCGTACATCTGGACACCGCCGTCGCTGGCCGCAGGCACCCACTTCTGTGCGGTCAGCTGGATCGAGAACACGCCGGTCAATCCACCCCAGAACCCCGTGATTCAAATCGGTGCGATCTCGACCTTCGACGCGCTGGTGAATCTCGTGCTCGCGAACCCCAACATGGGTTGGCGCAACACCATCGACGTAGCCGGCGCAGGCCCGACGTGGTCACAGACCACCAACATCACGGGTCCGGCCACTCCGTCCGTGTTCAACCTCGGGATCCAATGCAAGAACATGCCGACCGACGGCATCGTTTCCTATACTATCCCGGGGCCCAATCCATCGATTCCGCCCATCATCCTACCGTCGCAGCAGATCCCGAACCCCAACTGGTCTTCGACTGTTCAGATCAGCAACTGGCCGGCCAACGCGCAGTCGTCCATCGTCGTCAACTACACGCAGGGCCCCACCACGCCGCCGAGTGGCGCCAACATCTCCGTCAGCCTCACCGTGCCCACATCCACCCTGAGCGACAAGACCTTCAGCCTGGCGACACGCGTGCGGCCTGAACTGCTGACCATGCTCGACGTCCGCCGTATCGACGAACGAGGCTCGCCCGTCATCATGATCAGCCCGACGCACGTATTTCAGCTCGGCAGCCAGACGTTCAAGTTCGGCTCGACCAGTTGATCGCGCGCTGGAGCGCCGCAGCTCCACTCGAACGCGAGGCGCGCTCGTTCGCCTATCGCCTCCAAGAGCTCTTGCGGGTCACGTGCCACCTGGGTCCGGCCGTTCAGGCACCAACCCTATCCGCGTACGCCCCCTCTCAAACCATATCGAGGAGCCACTGACGGCGGCCTTCGGCGGCGAACGAGTTGAGCTCCTCTCAAACCATATCTAGGAGCAAAGAGCCGGCCCTCAGCGGCGAGCGAGTCGAGCTCCTCTCAAGCCATATCTAGGAGCTACTGACGGCGGCCTTCGGCGGCGAGCGAGTTGAGCTTCTCTCAAACCATATCGAGGAGCCGCGGGGGGCCTGCGCTCGGCGGTGAGACTAGCCGGCGCTCTTGCGCTCGCAGTGCTGCCGAACGCTGATGCACGTTGTCACTGTGCTGATCGTGATGGCACACTTCGCCCCTTTCGGAGCGGGCTGTCGCACTTTCGTACTCAGCTGTCTCCGGCCTGAAATGCCTTTCGGTGTCGAAGACCCGTGTTTACGACTCATCGTCGCTGACCAGTGCCGCGGCACGTCCGTTGCTACTCCGAAGGGGCAACAAGCATTCGGAGGCGAGCATGGACAATTCGACATTGGTGTGGGTAGTAGTTGCTTTGGCGATCGTGGCGATTGTGATCATCGCGGTCGTGGCATCTCGTCACCGCGCCCGAGCCCGTCGTGCCGAGCTCCAGCACAAATTTGGCCCGGAATACGACCGCGCGGTCGAAGAGTATGGGGCGGATCGCGCGGATCGGGAGCTCCTGTCGCGCGCGCGTCGCGTCGACCACTTCCAGTCCCGGGAACTGAGCGCCGCCGACCGCGCACGGTTCTTGACGAGCTGGACGAACATCCAAGCGCAGTTCGTCGATGATCCCAGCGTCGCGGTGGCGGGGGCTGACGAGCTCATCAACGAGGTCATGCGCGCTCGCGGCTATCCCACGGAAAACTTCGAGCAACGCTTGGCAGACCTGACGGTGGAGCACGCGGGAGTCGTGCAGCATTACCGAGCCGCGAAGTCGCTGGCCGATTCGAACCGCCATGGTCAAGTGAACACCGAGGAGCTGCGCCAAGCAGTGGTTCACTACCGCTTTCTGTTTGCGGATCTGCTGCAAGAACCGAATGCTGCGACGGCTGCGCTGCGCCAAGCTCACGCGTGAGTGAGTGTGCGGCTAGAGCTGAGCTAACCCGGAGCTCGTCCACTCTTCGGCTGGGCTGCGTCGGCGGCGCCCGCGGCGGCAAGGTTGAGGAACACGGGCCGGCGCCGTCGCGGGTCGTGTGGTCGTCGGGCATTCGAGTTCCACGGCATTCGAAGCCCTTGTAGTCCCTCACCTCATCGATTGTGCCAGTCAAACCGTCCTCGGCAGTCGGCTCGGGACGGTCGGGTCGCGCCGGTCGGCGCCAGGTGAAGCGTGGACGCTGGTAGCTCAACAGCAAGTGCCGTGTCGGAACGCTTGCCGATCCGCTCACTCTCGATGCAAGCTACTAGACATTCATGGTCCGGCGCCGGCCGCAAAAACGCCCGAACAACAGCAGCAGGGCGCTGCCTAGTACGCCAAAGCCTGGCCTCGAAGTCACGCGAGTGATCCCCGATACCGACGTTGAACACTATTATGGCAGGATCTAATGGAAGAAAATCTGTCCCATCTGGCCCTCCTGTTCGGGACCGATAAGGAGGGTTCCCATTTCTACGCCCAGCACTATCAGCAACACTTCCAGGCATTACGCCTGACGAACGTGAATCTCCTGGAAATCGGCATCGGTGGCTATAACGATCCGGCGCAAGGCGGGCATTCGCTCCGAATGTGGAAAGCGTATTTCCCGAATGGGCGAATCAACGGCATCGATTTGCTCGATAAGAGTTCGCTCGAGGAGGAGCGCATCAGGACGTTTGCCGGCAGCCAGGTCGATGAACCCTTTCTCGAGCGGGTCATTGCCGAGATTGGTACGCCCGACATCATCATCGACGATGGCAGCCATCTGTCCGAACACGTGATCGCTTCGTTCAAGATTCTCTTCCCGCTACTTGCTCCAAATGGGATCTATGTCGTGGAAGACCTGCAGACATCGTATTGGGGCCCGGATTCGAGGATCACAGGCAATTGGGGCGGGGCGAGTGACCTGAACGCTTCGCACACCAGTATGAATTTCCTGAAGTCGCTAGTCGATTGCCTCAACTATGAGGAATTCACGTTGGAAGGCTACACCCCGAGCTACTTCGACAGGCACATCGTGGGGATGCATTTTTATCACAACCTCGCGTTCATCCAGAAAGGAACGAATGACGAGGGGAGCAACTGGCTGGGAAAGCGGTTCTAATCGGGCCTCACGCAAACCAAACGAGCTTGGTTCGCGGATCGCTCACGGTGACTGCCACCGTGGATAGCTACTCACCCTTCAGCCGACACCTTCCGCCGAAGCACTCGAGCTCCAAGTTGGGCGGCGGCGCGGAGGCGCAAGCGTCACATTCGACGTCTGCACCAGCGCACAGATTAGCTGTTTTGCTCAGCGCAACCCAGCCAGACTCATCGCATTGCGGGCAGCACTCGGCGCCGTTACGCAGCACGCAATCGCTGGTTTCTTGGCACTCGATGAGTGAGCTCTCGCGGATGTCGATCGCGGTGCAGCGCGAGTTCTGGCACACCGGCTTGAAGAATTTTCCGAGTTGCTGCTGCTCGGGGACGGGGGGGCAGGGCAGGCAGGCGCCAGCGTTGGCACAGCGCGAGTTCAAGTAGAGGGCTGCATTTTCGCGATTGATGGCCAAAAACTGCCTGTCATCTGTCGGTTCGCATAAAGCACAGCAGCCCGTTCCTCCGAGCAGCGTACACTGGGAGTCGTTCAGACAGGCGTCCCAAGCACCTGCGGCATTGGGACAAGCTTCGATGCAGGCGTTGCGTGATTCGTAGCGGTTGGCGTTGCCGCCACAGCCGCCGTACGCAAATGGCTCGCACAGGCCGGTCTTTGGGTCGTGCCAGAAGGAGGGGAAGTAAGCGTCGCATTGGCCAGACGCTCGGCTCGCCGTGCAAGCTTCGTCCGGGCCCGAACCAGCGGAGCCTGCGACCGGACTTGCTCCGGCCATGTTGATTGCGCCAGCCAGGTTGCTGGCACCCGCGACGTTACTCCCGCCAGCAACGTTGCTCGCGCCCGCCCGATTGCCATTCGGGCCGTCGATGGTCGCGTTGCCGCCGCAGGCAACGAACCAGCTGACCGCCGTGCCGCACACGACGGAACCGACGCCACGCCGAGCATTGAGGGTCGCCCGAAGCCTTTGCACGTTCAATCCGTATCACTTTCCGGGTCGAGCCGTAACTCGTGAAGAAAACCCGCTGCGCGCACGAGCGAAGCATCTGCGTCGCCGGAGTGCGTGCCGGGACCGTCGGTCATGCCACCGACCAGCCAACGTCCAAGCCCAAGTGGCAACAGCGTGCGCCCTTCATTGTGGCGTGGGCCGCTCGGCAGCAGAATTGGCGACAGCGCGCCGCTTTCGGAGACCCGTGACAGGAACGCTTGGCTCTCTTCGGAGACGCTGGCGCCACTCGGGTTTTGCTGCCAGCCGCTGGCGCCGGTGACGAGCCAAGAGCCGTCCGTGAGTTCTACCGCGTCGAAGGCCAGATCACTACGCTCGACGTCCAGCTCGCGCACTTCCAGGGCGCCGGTCTTGCCGCTCAGCCGCGCGACGAGCGCATCGAAGCCGGTGCCGTGTTCGTTCCAATACTCTTTGCGGCCAATCACCAGCGCCGAGTCCTGCCCGCCACGCAGACCAAAGAGTTGATCGTCTTCGGCGGTGCCTACCACGGTCGTTCCGATGCGCGTGCCGCTCGGAGCAATGCGGGTCACGTACAGGTCGAGCGCATCCGGGTCGCCGACCAGGGTTTCTCCGAACACCTTGGCGTGCGCTTTGATCAGATTGGCCTCGGCGAGGCGCGGATGTTGGACGGCTACGTAGATGGTGCCGGCTCGATCGACCGCAAGCTGCAACATGGCCTGCGCCTGCACCGCGCTGAACGTATCGTAGCTACCGCCCTGCAAGCCAATGGCGGCCATGCTGAACGGCGGCACGACGAGCGTGCGCCATTCGGCATGAAAAGCGGCACCAGCTCCGGCATTGAAGAACCCGAAGCGCTGTGCGATCACCGAATGGCGTCCGGTGCGTGTCGCCACCAGCAACTGCTCGCCGAAAGCGGCGACGCGCCCGGCGTCGCGCGTCAATGATTCGACGGCGGCGCTCGGAGTCCCATGATTGATCGGCGGATCTTCGTCGATCTGTGAGTCCGAGAGCGCGCTCTCTCCGATCGATTGCCCCTCCGCGTTGAACCGCTCCAGCGAGTATTCACTGGCCGAGCTGTACAACACGCTTACGTCATCCGAAGGGTGTATGGCGAAGTCCAAGAGGAAGCGGCTGCTGGTCGAGGCCGCGACGGACGCAAGCCGCTGACCCCGAGCATTCAGCAAAAGGAGCTCACGCTGCGGTGAACCAAAGTTCACGCGCATATCGAGCGGCTCGTCCAGCAGCACGAGTAGCGAGCCATTGCTCTGCGCCTGGACTTTGATCACGAAGCGGTCGGGGAATTTCAGGTCCAGTGGTTCGCCGCCGCCTTCACCGCCTTGTCCTGCGCTTCCGGTGTCGCCAGCGCTTCCGGCGTCACCAGCGCTTCCGGCGTCGCCAGCGCTTCCGGAGTCACCAGCGCTTCCGGCGTCGCCAGCGCTTCCGGAGTCACCACTGCTTCCGGAGTCACCCTGATCGGGCGCGTTGCCGCTGTGCCCAGCTGTGCCACTGGCCCCGGCCGCGCCGCCACTAGCTGGTGCCTGCGCCGCGTCCGTGCCGCAGCCCGAAAGGGCCGCAAAGACCAGCGAAAGTGCCAATAATCGTAAGATCCTACGCGCTCGCACGAGCAGCGTCGAGGGGGTCGAAATCGGTCGATAGGGTTGCATCTTGGCCATGGAACTGACTCGCCCCTATCACGTGGCGTGCCAGCGCTAGGCGAGGCCACGAACCCTCGCGCCCTCGCGCCCTCGCGCCCTCGCGCCCTCGCGCCGCTACTCCGCGCTCCAAACCCGCCTCGCGCCACTCTCCAATTCGCATTGAGGAGCCGCGGAGCCCGCATTCGGCGGCGAGCGAGGTTGAGCTCCCGCTGCGCTGCACATCAGCCGCGGCGCCCTCCAGGCCAGCGCGAACTGCAAGGTGACGCCGAAGGCCCCCCGACACCCAGCGGCACCCATCAGGCGTCGTCCCCTAAACAACAAAACGCGCGCGGGGAGCGACCCTCGCTCACCGCCGAACGCGGGCTCCGCAGCGACGAGCCATGCAGAGCCTTTTCACGGTCGCACTGCCGTCCCCGAGACCGCACGCCGCAAAGAACTGGTGCACTCGCCGGCGCAGAGAGGCAGCCCCCAATCACCAGGCGGTGTGCTCTGCAAGGAACGCCGGACCGCGGTCTCTCCTATCGCACGTAGCCAATCCAAAATTCGCCGGTCAGGCTGAGCAGCGTGTTCGCGCTGAGACCGTCGATACCCGGCGCATAACGCTGGACGAAGCCCGCGCGGAAGGGGCTTTTCCACGGTTGAAAAGAGATCGCCGCCCCGACTTCGGTCAGGCGCTGGGCGGTGCCGTACTGCATGCGCTGCTGTGCGGTCACGTTGCCCTCCCAGCGCGTGCTGATCAGCGCGCTGAGCACCAGATCGGGAGTCGCGAAGTAAGAGAGCGTGAACTCGGCGCTCGCACGCGGGCCAAGACGGCGGGTGATGCCGAGCGTCGTGTCTGGCAAGCGGCCCGCGAGTTCCGCGAGCACGCCCACGCGGAACAGCCGGGCGAACGAGCGCTCGAGGCTCACGCCGAGCGCGAATTCATAGGTTCCGAGTCCGCGCGGGGCCAGCCCTTCGGCGCGCGCCGTGGGCAGGCGCAGAGTGCCGAGCATGGCCAGCGAGGGATACACGCCGCCCTGCCAAGGCATGGGCTCTTCGGCGGCCTCGTAGCGAGCGCGGAGCAGCGTATCGCTGAGCCCGGTACTGAGCTCGGATGCTTCAGAGAACGCCGCGCCGCGCGTCCCGTAGCCAACGGTCGCCGCGAGCTCCAAGCGTTGCATGCGATAAGCCATCAGCAGCGCGTATTCGACGCTGCGATCGTGTTCACCAGGAGCGAAGGCTTGGTATTGCCCGCGTGAATTGGCAGCGCCCTGCCCGAGCACGAGCCGCTGCGACAAACGCACGCCGTAGGTTTGATCGAGGCGCGTCAACGCGCTGGCCGGCCCTTGCCCACTGCACGAGCACGCCGCTCCACGCGTCGTCCACAGCGTCACCGCCGTGAACAGAACCCAAGCGAGCCTGCTCATGGCACGTCGAGCGCGAATTCGACGACATCCGACGAAGCTTCGAGCTCGACACCCAAGGCGACCTGCCAACGACCGCTCATGAACAGATCCAGACCGACCGCTCGGAATGTCTGACCGTCATTTTCGATGCTGGCCGCCGTGGCGTGGTGACCGTGCACCGCCATCGAGGCTTCGACGCTGGTCAGCACGGGCAGGGAGGTGCTCTGGGCGGCGCGTAGCGCGATCGAAAAATCGTTCGGTCCGCGCGCGAGCTCGGGGCTATCGAGCGCCACCGTGGCTTCGACTAGGCCGAGGGTCGAGCGCTGAGCGAGCGCATGATCGGCGTCTAGTTGAGCCACGTCGTCCGGGCTGGCCACGCAAGCGACGAGCAGCAGCGGGCTCAAAGTGAGCGCGGCCAGCGGGAAGAATCGACCAAGCGTCGGCATTGCGCACAGTCGGTACCACCGCGAGCGGGCAAGCGCGCTGCGGTACGTTGTCGCGTGCTCAGCTGTCGCGGTCGACGATCGACGCCAAGAGCTCCCCTTGAGCGCACAGCGTGCCCTCGACGGTCGCTTCACCGCGCAGCTTCCAGACGTTCGAGCGGTGCTGCATCACCTCGACGTACAAGTCGAGGCGGTCCCCAGGCGTCACCGTGTGACGAAATTTCGCCTTATCGATGCCCAGAAAATACATCAGGCTGGTGCTGGCATCGAACGGCTCCGAGGCGTACGCGAGGATCCCGCCAATCTGCGCCAGCGCCTCGATGATCAACACCCCGGGCATGATCGGCCGATTGGGAAAGTGACCCTGACACCAGGGCTCATTCGCGCTCACCATCTTGTGACCGCGAATGTTCTCGCCCGGGACGATGTCCGTCACGCGATCTACGAGCACGAACGGGTAGCGATGCGGCAAGATCTCCAAGATCTTGCCGATCTCGAGTTTGACGCTCTTTCGTGGATTCGTAGCCATGAACCAGGACCCCGCCGCAAGCGTCCGAGCCGCCGCTCGATTTACTTTTTGGCGGGCGCGGGTGCCAGCGTGGCGGGCGGAGTCGAGTTCGGCAGCGCCAGAGGAGCCGGCGCGGGACCGGTGGCGGCGCCCTCCTTCTTGCCCGCCTTGCCATCATCGCCCGAACCCTGGTTGTACAGAGTGATGATGCGGTCGGTCACGTCCAAGTCGCTGCGCACGTAGGGAGCGGCTTGCTTATCGAGCACCAAGTCCAGGCCATCTTGGGTGGCTAGGCGGCGAATCGCGCCCATGATCTTTTGCACGATCGGCTGCGTGAGCTCGCCCTGCTTCTTCTGCAGCTCTTTGTTGTAGTCGACGAACACGCCTTGCAGCGCCATCATCTCGCGCTGCCACTTGTCGACGCGCTTGGCGAGCGCGGTCTTGCTCAGCACATCGCGCTGCTTCTCGATGTCCTCGCGCTCCTTCTGCAGATCCTCCTGCTTCTTGTCGAGCTCGCGCTGCTTGTTGTCGAAGACTTTCTTGAGCGTGGCCTGAGCGCGTAGCCCATCCTCGGTTTCCATGATCGCCCGCTGCGTGTCGACGACGGCGATTTTGGATTGAGCGTGGGCTTGCGCGCTGCCGAGCAGCACGGCGACTGCGGGCACCACGACACTAAGGAACCGAAACGAGCTCTTCATGGGGTCCCGGCTTAGCGTTCGGTTCGGGCCCGGTCAAGCATGGGACGGTAATGTCGCCCGGAAAGCTGCGGAAATCGTCTGAAAGCCAGACATACTTCGGGCTCGAACATGCGTTTTGACCGCCGCCAGCCACGTCAACGAGCGCTTTCGGACCGCGTGTTGGGGCTGAGCGCGCTGCTCGCGACGCTGAGCACGGCCCTGCCTCTGCAGGCAGAGCCGTGCCAAGAGACCAAACCGTGGTCGCGCTTGCCGAGCAGCGCCAAAAATTTCGCGCGCCCCGTGCCGCTGTCTTTGACCACGCTCTCGGTGGTCTCGACCTTCGGCTTCACCACGGGTGGCGATCATCAGCTGCGCTTGGTGGCGCAGCGCGACTCGTTCGGTCAGCCCCGGCTCGAGCCGGTCAGCGTGTGGACGCCGTACGTGCTCGGTACGGGTTTATTGGTTGGTTACACGGTCAGCTTGGCGGCAGGCTCCTGCGCGACGCAGCGCGTGCTTGCGCCCATCTTGCAAGCGGGTTTTCTGACCTACTTCACGGTCGGCATTTTGAAGCTGGGCGTCGGTCGCCGTTGGCCCAACGGCGGCCCGAACGGTGGGGGTGCCGATCCGAACGCTCCCGATCGCCTCGAGCATCCCGAGTACGCGCGCGACTTCGCGCCTTTTCAGCGCGGGGTCGGCGCTTGGCCGAGCGGGCACACGGCGGTGATGTTCGCCGGCGCGGCCGCGTTTCGCGCGTCCAACCCAGAGCTCGGCGTGCTCTCCTTCGTGGGCTATCCGTTGGCGCTGGGCGTCGCGGGCGGCATGTGGTTCGGCGATCACCACTGGGCGTCGGACATCGTGTCGGGTGCGCTGCTCGGCGAAGCGATCGGCGGCAGCATCGGCAAGAGCTTCTCCGAGGCGCTCGGTGTGCCCGGCGCGCTCATGGTTTCGCCCATGAACGGCAGCGGCTTCGGTGCGCAGTGGTTCGCCGTCTGGTGACGCTGCGGCGAGCGCCGCTCAGCGTCAGACGATCACGAAATCGTCGGTTTCGGTGGCTTCTTCCGTGGCCATGTGGCTCGTCTCTTCGTCGCGCTTCACGGCCAGTTCGTACAGCTCGATGAACACCTTGGGGTGACCCTTGACCAGCTCGGTCAGGCGTTCACGCGGCAAGAACAGCGTCACCGTCGGGTGGTGGGCTACGACGTCGGTGATCGCGGGCCTGCGCAAGACGAGCGCCACTTCACCCACGACCTCACCGGGACCGAGCCGGGTGATGATCGTGGCGCTGCCGTCGTTCTCGTCTTGGTGCACGATCGCGACTTCACCCAGCGCGATCAGGTGCAAGCCCTCGGGTTGAGCGCCCTGAGTCACGATCTTCTCGCCAGCTTCGAAGGTGCGAATCGAGAAGCGCTCGACCAGCGCGGGGCGCTCGGCGGGGCTGGCAGCGCGCAAGATGAAATTGCTGCGCATCAGATTTTCGAGCATACGCCGCCGACAGAACTCGGCGAAGGCGCGACCGACGCCAGGCGCGCTCTCCACCACTTTGTCGAGCGCGGCCTTCTTGGCCACGAGCACCACGCAGGGCACCGCGGCGACCACCGTGGCCGTGCGCGGCGCGCGCGAAAGGAGCGCCATTTCCCCGAACAAAGCGCCGCTGCCCAGGCGCGCCAAGGCGATCGGCGCGGCGCCCGGCTTGGCCTTCTGCACGTCGAGCTCGCCGCGCGCCACGAAGAACGCCTCATCACCCGTGCTGCCCTCTTCGACCAACACCGAGCCGCGCGGCACGACGCGCACGTCCAAAATCTCGATCATGGCGTACAGTCCCTTCTCGTCGAGGGACGAGAACAAGATCTGCGGTGACAGCTGGGGCGGGTCACCTTCGGCGCGATCGGTCTTGAACGCGGCAATGCTGGCCTCGACGATCGCCGTCGCTTCTTGCAGCAAGGCCTTGCCCGAAAGCGAGTCGGACAGCGGTGAGAAGCCCGCGCCGACGCCGGGCAGGTTCGGCGGAGCGCCGCGTTTGTCGAGCAAGCGCGCGGAGCCCTTGGCGAAGGCCTTGGCGATGGTAGCCAGCGAGGCCGCGACGTCCCCGCCGAACTCACCCAATTTGCAGGCTGCGGCTACCGACAGCGGCAGATTGCCGGAATCGATCGCGCGCTCCACGGCCACCGAAAGGCCGCGCTTGGCGATCTCTTGCTCACCGAGCGCGCCCAGCATCCAGGCGCACAGGAACAAGCGCATCGCGGCCCGTGGATCCAGCTCGAGCAGCGCCGCGCTGGAGCGCAGCGCCGCTTCGTGCATGGAGGCCTCGGCGAAAGTCAGCGCTTGATCGATGGGCGAGCTTTGAGCCATGCCCCGGATGATAGGAGGGCTCGCGCGCGCTGTCACTCACGCGCTGTCATTCGCCTTTGGATTGGCGCTTGGGATCGCGAAGCCGCGCAATCACCGCGCTCATCGCGGCGGCGGTCGCGCCGACCAGCGGCACGACGAACGGATAGTCCATACGCGTCGGGCCGATCACGCCCACCGCGCCGCGTGCCTCACCGCCTTCTTCGCGATACGGCGCGGCTACTAGGCTGACGGGGAAGCCGACCATCGCTTCCGTCTCTTCACCGAGGAACACGTTCACGTGGGTCGAGTTCAGCGTCCGGTCGAGCAGAGTCAGCAAGCGCTCGCGATCTTCGAGCGCGAACAAGAGCTCGCGCACGCGCTCCACGTTGCCGAACTCCGGGCTCTCGAGCAGCCGTGATTGGCCTTGAATCACCACGTCCACTCCGCGCGTGGCGTTGTCCGTCGCGGCTCGCACCAAAGACAATCCGAGCTGACGCAGGGTCGCGATCTCGTCGGCGTGGCTCGTGACATCGGCCGCAAAATACTCGCGGATGGCCGACAGCGTGCGACCCTTCACGACCTCGTTCAGCATGTTGTGCACGCGCTCGAGCTCGTGCTCGCTGACCGGCTTCTCGACGTGGATGAAGCGGTTCTCGACCGTGCCGTCGGAGAACACCATCACGCTCAAGAGCTCGAACGGGCGCGTCGGGATGAAGCGCAGGGTGAGCAGCGTTCGCGTTTCGGTCCGGGAACGAACGAGCACCGCGGGCGCGCCGCTCAAATCAGACAGGAGCTTGCCGGTCTCGCGCAGGATGTCGGAGTCCGCGGTCAGATCGGCGAAGCGATCTTTGATGCGCGCCGCGTCGATTTGCGACACTTCGCGCACCTGCATCAGCGCGTCGACGAAGATGCGATAGGCGGCTTCGGTCGGCACGCGACCCGCGGACGTGTGAGGCTGGGCCAGGTAGCCCGAGTCCTCCAGATCCGCGAGTTCGTTCCGGATCGTCGCGGCGGACAGCGAGAAGCCATATTTTCGGGTCAGCGTGCGGCTGCCCACGGGCTCGGCGGTGGCGATGAATTCGGTGACGACCGCGTACAGCACCGAGCGGGCTCGTTTGCTGAGGGGCGGGCTGACCGACATCACCTTGGATCTTTTGCTCTTTCGCGGGTTTCGTCAAATTGTGACGCGATTGCCCAATTCGTGGCCTGACTTGGGGCGGGATTTGGCCCTTTCGCCGGCTTCGGGTCAGGCTGCCCGGGTGAGCCTGTCTTGGTCCGTCACCGCCGCACTCGGCATCCTCGTGTTGGGCGCGCCCGGCGCTCATCCGCCCAAGGCGAAGGCGAAGGCAAAGCCCAAGGCCAAGACGCACCAGCACGGCTCGCACGGCGTTCGGCACAAGAAGCCGATCGTGCTCAGCCACGCGCCGGGCTCTCGCGCCGAAGTCTACGGACAGCTCACGCCCGCCGCCTGTCTCGCGCTCTTGGATGAGCGGCACATTCCGTATTCACGCGAAGAGCCCAAGCGCGGCGTGAAGGTGCCGGTGCGCCTCACCGGCAGGGTAGGCGGAGTCCTTTATCGCACCGATTTTCCCGACGGCGAACGGGCCGGCGTGCCCTGGGAAATCTTCGATTGTCGGCTCGTGCTCGCGCTCGACGACTTCAGCGAGATCTTGCGGGCACACTCGATCGCCGAGGTACGCATGTTCTCGGCTTGGCGCCCGCCCGCCAAGAGCTGGCCGATGACCGAGTGGGGGCGCCGCCATCAAGGCGCGCTGGCGATCGACGTGCGCGAGCTGCGCAAGGACAACGGAGAGGTCCTGAACGTGCTCGAGCACTTCCACGGTCAGCTGGGTGGCGCGCTGTGCAGCCCCGCCGCGCGTCCGCCGAGCCCGGACGGCCCGGAGGCCCGCGAGCTCCACGAGCTGGTCTGCGCAGCCGCCCAGGCGCACGTCTTCAACAGCATCCTGACGCCCAACTACAATCCGGCCCACAAGAACCATTTTCACCTCGAGCTCACGCCCGACGTGGATTGGTTCATGCTGCGCTGACGGATGCCGCCAGGCGCGGCCGGTAAATCGGCCGCGAAACGCGATGAAACGCGACTTATATAGCAGCGCGGCCGGGAAGCTTGGCGAAATCCTTGACAGTTTTGGGGTGGAACCCGATGATCCCGCTTCGTCCATACGTCACACCGGAGGACTCCGTGACCACCACGTTGTTGGCTGTCGATGACAGCAAGACCATGCGCAAGGTGCTTGAAATCACCTTCGCGGGCGAAGATTTTCGGACCGTTCTCTGCGAAAGCGCGGACGAGGCACTAGGCAAGCTCGGGGAGAACCCGCAGGTTGCACTGGTCGACGCTGGCCTCGACAACGCGGGCGGCTACGATCTCTGTCAAAAGATCAAAGCGGCCTCGCCCAATGTCGCCGTCGTGATGCTGTCGAGCAAGCAGCAGCCCTACGATCGCGCCCGAGGCACCGCCGTTGGCGCAGACGACTTCGTCGACAAGCCGTTCGACACCCAACAGCTGCTGGAGAAGGTGACCACCATCGCCCGCCGCGCGGCCAGCGCGCCGGTGATGACTGCGGTCGCGCCCGCGCCGGTCGTCATGCCGTCGGCCGCCGCGAAGGCCGCAGACGCCGGAGGCGTCGGCCGCCCGCGCGTGCAAACGTTGGCCTACGGCTCGACGCCGACTCCGATCATTCCGGCGTCGCCCGCGCCCGCTCAAGTCGCACCCGTGCAGCCGGTCACCAACGTGCGACCGACCATGACCAGCGCGCCTGCGATCGAGGTCGGCTCGTCACCGGTTGCGGCAGCGGCTCCGCCGATCGCGGCAGCTCCCAGGGTCGCGCCCGCCGCAGCCCCAGCCCCCGCGGCGCCCGCAGCTGCGGCGTTGCCTGCGGATTTTGCCGGCAAGCTCGGCGGCTTGGGCTTGAGCAACGCGCAGGTGGAAGCCGTGCTTTCGCTGTCGCGTGAGGTGGTCGAGCAAGTGGTGTGGGAAGTCGTCCCCACGCTGGCGGAGACGATCATCAAAGAAGAGCTCAAGCGGCTGCTTCAAGCGTGAGCGAGCCAAGCGCGGCGGAACGAGACGTGGCCTCGAGCGCGGATGGCGATCACTCGGGCGAGCTCGTCCTGTTCGAAGGCCGCCGCGCGCTCGTGCCCAGCGTTTCGATCCTGCTGCTGGCGATCATCACCCTCGGCCTGTGGCTCCTGCCGCGCTGGTGGCACCGCAGCTCGAAGCTGTATCGCGTGACCACGCGCCGGATCGTGGTCGAGACCGGCGTGCTCTCGAAGCGGCTCGAACAAATCGACCTGTATCGGATCGCCGACTACACCGTGGATCGCCCGTTCGGTCAGCGCGTGATGGGCACCGGCAACCTGCTGCTCAAGACCTTCGACAAATCCACGCCCGAGCTCCACGTCCGAGAAATCAAAACCGACGTCGTGGCTCTGTACGAAAAACTTCGCGTGGCGACCGAAGCCGAGAAAGCCAAGCGCGGCGTGAGGATGGTCGACTACGAAAGCCGGACGTAGCTCATGACCGGCAAACCGATCCTCTACGATTACCTGTTCTCCGGCAATTGCTACAAAGTGCGCCTGCTGCTCAGCCAGCTGGGCATCGACTTCGAAACCCGGACTCTCGACATTCTGGCGGGCGAGACGAAGCAGCCCTGGTTCTACCAAAAGAACCCCGCCGGCCAAGTGCCCACGCTCGAACTCCCGGACGGCACCTGCTTGCGTGAATCGAGCGCGATCCTGATGCACTTGGCCGAGGGCACGGAGCTCTTGCCGCCGCCGGGCCTCGCTCGAACGCGCGTGCTCGAATGGCTCTGTTTCGAACAGAGCAACATCGCGCCCGTGATCGGCCGCGCCCGCTTTCGCCGCACCTTCCCGGACGCCGTCCCTACGCGCCCGGAAGAGTTCGAAGCCTGGCAGCGCCAAGGCATCCGCGCGTTACACGTCCTGGAAGCGCGCCTGCACGACTACACGTTCTTGGCCGCCGAGCACTACACCATCGCCGACATCGCGCTGTTCGCCTATACGCACTGCGCGGACCAAGGTGGCGTGAGCCTCTATCCTTTCCCCGCGATTCGCTCTTGGGTCGAGCGACTCGAGGAAATGCCGGGCTACCTGAAGATCGATCAGCCTCCGTCATCGAGCGTCGAGCCTCCGCCTTCGCCGGCGTGAACGAGGCTCGAATCGGGCCGATGAATTAGGGCCGCATCAACGCCATATATAGGCGCGCGGGCGTTGTCCGGTCGTTCTTGGGCTGCTAACTGGCGCAGATCGTGCGACGTGCTTCAGTTTGGAACTTGTTGCTTGGCGAGCTCGGCTCGCGCACCGGAGGTACTTGCGTGCATTCATCGGAGAAGGTTTCGAAACGGCGCGAGGCTCTCGAGCTTGGGCGACAGAGCCGCGCGGCTTGGCTGCTGATCGCGGCGGTTTCACTCGGCTGTTCGTCGTCCAAGGGGACGAGCGACGCGAATAACGGCGGCGCGGTCGGCAGTGGTGGACAAGTCGGCGCCGGGGGATCGCCACCCGCGGGCGCTGGCACGGCAGGAATGGGCACGATGGCCAGCGCGGGTACGGGCGGAGCGAATTCGAACACGGAGCCCTTCATCAACCCAGCAGGCAAGCTGACCGCGACGCGCAACAGCTTCGGGATGCAGGGCTACTGGTACGCCTATGCGGACGGCGTCACCAGCACGCAGAGTGGCAACCCTCATCGCGACGGGATGTATTGCGTGAAGGGCACGGCCCCAGGCGACGGCGTTGCGGACCACTGGGGGGTCGGCATCGGGCTCGATCTGAACAGCGTCAACAACACGAAGATGCCTTACCCCTACCAGGGCAAGATCACCGGCTTTCGCATGAAGCTGGTGGGCTCGACGCCCTCTCCGGTGCGAGTGAATTTCGTGACCAGCACGGATAGCAGCAAAGTCGCGCCGTTCATCGTGGGCACGCTCGGGCAATCGCAGGTGTACAGCATCGCGGAGGCGCAGGTGCCGCTCGATTGGGGCGTGGCCAACGCGGGCGAACGCGTAGCGGAGAACTTGTATTCGCTGCAGATCCTCGCGCCTGGCTCGGAAGCGGCGGGGCCGATCGATCTGTGTATTGCGGAGTTCGAGCCCGTCAATGATGCGGTCACAGCGCCAGTCGAGGGTCCGTACTTGAACAGCGACGGCTTCATTCGTCTGGAAAACAATGGCTTCGGCATCCAAGGGCCCGTGTTCGCGATCGGCGACGGCGTCTCGACGAAGCAGAGCGGCAACCCGTACAAGAACGGAAAGTATTGCGTTGCTGGGACCTTCTCGGGCGCCGCAGCGGACTGGGGCGCGGGGATCGTGTTCTATCTGAACCGCATGCCTGGCAGCGCAACCAAGGCCGCGTACGACCCGACCGGAAAAGTGGCTGGATTCCGCATCGGACTCAGCGGCAACTCGCCTGGACCAGTCCGCGTTCAGTTCGTGCTCGACGAACCGCAGATGGGCAATCAACCGATGTTGGTCGGCCGTCTCAACTCCAAGAGCGACTACCGCATCGCGTGGGCTCAGGTGCCGACGAGTTGGGCGGTGCCCGACGCGGGCCGGGAAGTCGGCAGCTCGATCATCTCGTTGCAGGTTTACCTGGACGGCTCGGTGGCGGGGCCGTTCGACGTGTGCGTGGACGATTTCCTGCCGCTCAGCGCGTCCGAACTTCCGCGGGCGGCTCAGCCGGCTGCGACCGGCTACACGGGCGCTAAAACGATCCAGGATACCGCGCTGGCTGCGGAATACACGCTCTGGAAGCAGCGCCGCCTGAAGGATTGCGGTGACGGCACCGCGTGCGTACCGCGCGATGAAGGTGATTGCATCTCCGAAGGCGTCGCCTACGGCATGTTGCTCGCGGCCGGCAATGACGATCGCGCGTCCTTCGACAAGCTATGGGCGTACTTCGAGAAGCACAAGAACGCGAACGGCGTCATGAAGTGGCAAACGGCCGCCTGCGGAGCTGCGAGCGCCGAGGGCTCGGCGACCGACGGCGAGCTCGACGCTGCCATGGCGCTTATCCAGGCGAGCTGCCGTTGGGGCGCGACCTACGCAGCCGAAGCAACCGAGCTCATCGCTGCGATCAAGAACAGTGAGCTTACCACCTGCAACGGCAACACGGTGTTGAAGCCCGGAGACAACTTCGGCGGCTGCGAGCGCACGAACCCCTCCTACATTGCGCCCGGCTATTACAAGGTGTTCGCGACCTTCACCAACGACACGAGCTGGAACGCCGTGGCGACCGACGGCTACGAATTGCTCGCGGCGCAGCAGGCCGCGCGGGGTGGTCTGGTCTCGGACTGGAGCAACGCGAGCGGTACACCGGCTGCCGGCGACGAAGGCCAATACGGCCCCGATGCGTCACGCACGCCCTGGCGCGTCGCCACGGACTACGCCTGGTTCAACGAGCCCAAAGCCGTCACCTTCCTCAACAACCTCGCGAGCTATGTCGACGCGAACGGCGGCGTCGCGCGCCTCTTCGCGCCCAACAGCGCCTTCCGCGGCGGCCTCGCCATGAGTGCCCTTCCCGCAACCAGTACCAAAGCTCAAGAGTACACAGACGCCTGGCTCAGCACGTCGGTCGACGACGACACCTACTTCCCAGGCACGCTACGTCCGCTTTACATGCTGCTCATGGCGCACAAGTTCCCGAAGAGCTGCAACTAACTGACGCGGGCCCGGGAGCGGCAAAGCGACGCGGGCACCAGCGACGTCGAGCCTCCAAGCGGTGCACCACACCGTGATGAGGGCGCGTACTGGTTGCCTGCGCGCAGAGGTGTTGGCAACGCCGGAGTCCGGCCCTACGATTGTCATGATGATGAGTCCCGAATGGCTGGGCGCGTCCGCTCGTTACAACCGCTGGATGAACGACAAACTCTACGGGCTTGCCGCCACGCTGAGTGACGAAGCACGCAAACGCGACTGTGGCGCGTTCTTCAAGTCGATCCACGGCACGTTCAATCATCTCTTGCTCGCTGACAGGGTCTGGCTGGCACGCTTCAAGGGCGTGACCGCCCCGGATGGGTTCATGGGCCCAGGCATCCGCTCACTCGACCAAGAGCTCTACAGTGATTTCGAGGATCTCCGCCGGGAGCGAGCGCTCACCGACGGCGAGCTCTCGGCTTGGGTCTCCGAGCTCACCGCGGAGCGGCTCGCCGCTCCGCTGGTGTACGTGCGCCGCGGCCAGAAGCTCGAGACTCCGCTCTGGGGGGTAGTCGCCCATGTCTTCAACCATCAGACCCATCATCGCGGTCAGATCACGACCCTGTTCACGCAGCTGGGCTGCGATCCTGGCGTCACTGACTTGTTCGCGATGCTGCGTGAGGAAGCAACGAGGGCGTAATACCGGCCGCAACCGCTTCGGCCAACTGAAGGCGCCGACGTGCCTAGATAGTCGGGCTCAAACGATGGTCGGTGGCGCTTCGGTTCTGCCCGTTTGGCGATACCCCAAGAGCCAGCCGAGCCTGGCAGGGAGACCGAGGACGGCGCCTGCCAGGAAGCAAAAGACACCGTATCGTATCAAAACCCTCGGTAGCGCTGCGCAATACCACGGCTGAGCCTTCCCGTTGCCGGTGGGCTTCCAGGAGCGAAGCCTTGCTGTGGTAAGCTGCTCGTTCGATGAGCGCTAAGTTACTGTGCAGCGCAGGTGTTCTTGGCTTGGTCCTGTTAAGCGCTGTCGGTGCGTCGGCACAGACGAGAGTCGCGTGTGTGGGAGATAGCATTACGCACGGCTATGGGGTGTCTGCTGAGCAAGCGTACCCGAGTGTCCTGCAGACCTTGCTCGGCGCCGGTTACAAAGTGGGGAACTTCGGTGAAGACGGAGCAGCAGCTCGCAAGGCCTCGGATGCTCCTTACTGGCAACGGCCTGGTTTTCAAGGCAGCACGGCATTCGCCCCCACGTGGCGGTGATCATGCTCGGCACCAATGATGCGAAACCGCAGAATTGGCAGGCGACCGAGTACCAGGCGGACTACGCTTCCTTGATCGCGTACTACCGCGGGCTCGGAGCGAACGTGGTGATCATGGTCCCGCCGCCCGTTTACAACAACGGCGCGTTCGATATCTCGCCGGCCGTGGTGAACGAGCAGCTGCGGCAAATCGTGCCCCAAATCGCCGCTGCGGCGAACACGCCTTTGATTGACCTCCATCAGCCTTTGGCCAACCACCCCGAGTGGTTTCCGGACAACGTTCATCCAAATGCAGATGGCGCTCGCGCCCTGGCCGAGGTCGTAGCCATGACCGTCGTGACCGTCCCACCCGGGCCCAGCAACGGAAGTGTTGGAGAAAGTGGTAGCGGCGGAGGCGGCGCGAGTGGCACGAGCGGCGCGAGCGGCGCGACAGCCAGCGGTGGTAGTCCTGGGCCCGGTACTGGCGGCTCCGCGGGCGCGACTGCGGCCGCTGGCGGCTCGACTGCGGGCACTGGCGTCGGTCCTGACGCAACTGGGGGAATGACGGCGCCGGTCAGTGCGCCGAGCGCGCAAGATGACGCGGGTGGCTGCGCCATTCACCCTGGCTTGCCGCCAAGCAGTGGGGCCGTCTGGCCATGGCTGCTGGGCATGCTGCTGGCAGCGCGCGGACGCCGTCTGCTCCACGCGCGCCTCAGGTCCTAGCTGAGGGACGCAGATGGTTC
>Ga0247760_1000243_pt1 | contig 62241 bp, 47 predicted proteins | sample UWRJL171409R4_FD_179936 | JGI IMG/M metagenome (GOLD analysis project Ga0247760, IMG submission 179936) | Plant litter microbial communities from Arlington Agricultural Research Station in Wisconsin, United States - UWRJ-L171-409R-4 | ecosystem: Environmental > Terrestrial > Plant litter >... | reverse complement strand
GCTTCCAGAGCCTTCTATCTACTATACAGGATTGGAATAGTGGCCGTAGGCCACGTAAGTGCTTGTATGACTCACTGGGTTCCAGAGGCTTCCACAGCTCCGCTGTGGCAACTGGAATTCAGGGGGTGAAACCCCCTGATTCCAGGGGGTTCCAGAGGGTTCGGCGCAGTGCGCCGACCCAGTGGACCTACTGGGGCTAGAAACCAACAAATCTCTTCCTTAACACTACCCTTCCTATCCAGTCTTAAGCCCACATCCACCCACAGCTCACCTAGCTAGTAATAAACTCACCCCCTTCCACTTCCCTTACTAACCTTAACTTAAACAGCACTATACCCCCCTCCCTCCTTTAAATCTTCCACACCTACCTTTAAACCAGCAACCTCCCATTCCCTCCACCATTCAACACCTCCTTTCTCTCCCTAACCACTACCCCCTTTAGAAATTACACTTCCTCTTTTACATAAGACCTATCCATAACTTACTTCCCCCTTACCCTGTTAAACTACACCCTTCCTTAAACAACTCCCCCCTTTACCTTAGAGAATATCACTATCTTTATTAACAGACTATACACCTTTACGTACATGATATTTATTAAGATATTAATGCACTCTTATAAGATTAAGACCGTGGCTGTTAAAGGGAAGCTGATTAACAGGGCAATGCAGACCGTTAGTCGAACTCACAGCGGTCCTACTGTGAGCTTTAGGAGTTTTCCACACATTAACTAAACCACTGCCATCCCTATCCCAAGGCTTAACACTAAGATATTATACCTACAACTACGGCCCCTCTCCACCTACGCAACCCTCTAACCGCTATAACTTCTAATAAAGGCGTACAATTTAACGTCGCAAATATAAATACTTTAGGTGAAGAGCCGGGAGCGGTGCCATAGCAGTTTCAGTATAAAGCGGCAAATTACAAAGTATTTTATATGTGGGAGATAGCGAGGGACATATAGGCGGTGTGGCAGAAGGTGGTTAAGGTTGCGTGGGAAGGGGGAAAGTGTATTAAGGGGTTAACGACGGAGGAGGGGGGATGGATAGGTGTGCAGGGGAAAGGGTTTAAGGAGGGGGCAGAGGATGGGTTATTACAACCTGCACCCGACACAGGCCTCAAGAGGACTGGTGCGGGTTAAGACAGAACGTATAGCAGGACACTAACAGGTAAGGGGCGTTCTGAAGACGGCTTACTAAGCTAGCACTCTTAGACAAGGAGTTTAATGTCACTGTAAGTTACTGTCACTATAATACATAAAGGTGAGTCTGAACAGTAAGATATAAATAAAAAATTAAATACTAGCGTGAGGAACTAGAGTCCCTTATAGTAGTTATGGGTATAACTATGGCTATCTATACTAACTAACTAGGAGGTACTTTATACCTTACTTATAATGTTATAAATACTCGTTATATAAGTACTTTACACTACGTAAGCGTTTTACTTATAAGGTTTCTCCTACTTATAATATAAGCACTTAATATACTATAAGCAGCACCTTATTAATTATAAGGGCTTCAGGTCTTTACACCTTTAATCCAGTACACCTAAACAGTATACACTATCCTCTACACTATTTCTTACATAAAGGATTCGTTAAGCTACCCCGGCCTAAATAACAGCTTATAGGGTTATTACACAATTCCCCCTCTTTAATGTTCTTTTCCTATAAAGAACTTAAAAGGTAAGTTTCTCCTTTCATCATTTCACTATATAATAAATATCCAGCTTCTAAGTCTTAAAACGGGAATAGGGTAAAAGCACTAACCACCGTCTAAACCTTACAGCCTACATATACACGTTTAATAATGAAATATCCCCTTATTCTTTTTACAAGTCTGCTAACCCTCTACTTATCTGCCAGGTTTTAAACCAGTCTAACAGTTATAACTACTATCTAAAAAGGTATTAGCCTTCCCAGTGTAACGCTTTTAATATTAATAAAGCGAAGTTAAAGGCTCTTCTTATTAAAAAGTAGAACCTTAACTTGTAAGTTAAGTCTATTACTTAACAGCTTTATAAAGCTATTACTAAGCTTTAAAAGGCATTAACACGTTTAATATACCTTTATAAACAGCAGTCCTGTCTTAAGGACTAGGCTGCGAAAGCGTTTAGTTGTGAAGCGGAGTTATTAAAGTTCTAGGAAAGTAAGGAGGCTAAGCTGGACGCCCTTCCTGATAACGTAAAGTCTTTTAATTAAGGGAACTTCCTAGCAGGGTCTTTACAGTAAGCAGTTACTTTATAACTTAATTTATAACTACCTTCTTTAATAAGAGGTTATAGGTTTAATTCCTATAAAAGTCTTCTATCGTTTTAAATCTTTACCCTTTAAGGTTAGAGGATTTAAGGTAACTTTTTTTTTTCTTTTATTAACTTCTTTTTCTTAACAGCATTTATTCTTATATAAAGCTTACTAAGAGCTTTAAAGGCCCGGCCTCCCTGTTAGGTCTAAGGTCTTTATAACCCTAATTAAGGGTTCTAACAAATATCCTTCTATACCTATTAAAGAGTTTCCTACCACTTTTTAAGGTTTAAATCCTACAGTAATCTTACTCTTTAATATAGTAATTTAAATATCAGATCTTATCTTATTTCTAATTTTTATTATTAATTTTAATCAGTTTAAATTCTTTCAGTGGAACTCTATAATTAGGTTTAAGTATTTAAGATTTTTAACTAGTTCCTATAAGTTGCTTTTAAGGCTGTAATTTAACCACTTAATAAGATATTTAAACGTGTTCTTTCCCTTTCGTAAATCCACAACTTCCTTAATATCGTACTTATCTTCGTTAGTGTTAACCTTAATCTTCTTTTCTAATAAAACTCCCTTTAAGGCGGGTTCTAGAAGTGAGACGTAAAAAACCTTAATCTACACCTTTATATTAGCAGGTAAGTCTAATTTGTAATTAGAGGTGGTAACCTTTTTCTTAATTTAGAATAGTCTGTACTTTCTAAAGTTAAGCTTCTTACTAAGCCGTTTTAAATACAGGTTTTATAAAAAAAGGTAAACATAATCCCCCTTTTAAAAAGTTAGTCCTTTAACTTACTTACCATTATAATAAAGTCCTTTTTTAAATATTAATTACTTAGTTTAATATTTATTAGTAAACTTCTTTATTTATTCATATATAAACTTAAGTTCGGCTTATAAATGGTTATACAGTTCTTACATCTAGTCTACACAGACTATGGCTTAGGGGGCACTAATAGGTGGGCCTTAATAAAGCTTAAGCTCTTTACTGTAATTAGTAAAGAACAGTAACATACCTGTTAACTTAACTGGTGTTATATTATAAGTTATCTATACTGTTAGTAACAGTTTAAACTAATTATCTTATTTAAAGTTAACATATACTTAAAGATACGTTATAAGTATTTAATTAACTCGCTTTATTTAGCTGTCTATCTGTGGGTGAAATGTCATTAAAAGCTTACTTTTTACACCCATTCTTTACATTAATCCTTACTAAAATTTTAATATAATTAGTTTATTTTAATCTGTAACGATATTATCTGGTTAAAGGTGTTATAAAATTACCTTTTTCTTAAAAACATAAATAAGTTACTCCGCTGTTATACCTTTTAAGGTTAATAGAAAGTAAGCTTATTTTATTAATCTGTTAACCACTATAAGGACTTAATTATAAGTAACTCTTATAATAAGGTCCTTAAACTTTAAAATCCCAGTAACGAAGTTAAGTAAGATAAAACTTTATAGCACCTGTAATACAGGGAGTGGTTTAAGAAGTTTATAAGGCTTATAATGCTAATTTTACTTACAGTAACAGACGTTATAATTATTAACCACTTCCTTAACTAACTTCTTTATTCCTGGGAAAGCGTACGTTTATTAAGCTTATGTAAGGGTCTTAGCTTAGCCTATATATCCTTTAAGTCGGGACTTATAAACCTGTTAAATATAATCTTTTTATTTACCTAAGTTATAAATATACAGTTTCTCTTAATATTAGAGCCTTACTCTTAATTTAAGTATGTTATTTACACCTTTTAACAGCTATTTTTACTAATAACTAGTTTTATTATAGTTTAAATACTTTAGGTACTTTTTACTATAATCTTACATATACCTTAAAAGGTCTCTTAAAGGGTACTTATACTTACAGGTTCCTTCTATTAACCTTCTTACTTAAAAGTCCTATTATTATTAATAAATGTTATACTTTATTTATAAGTTTATATAAACGTTAATAATTTATTTTAACGTTTAGTTATTTAACACTTACAGTATATACTTTAATATATTATTCTTAGCTTTATTAAATATAATAATAAGGATTAAGATTAGATTAATATCCTTATAATCCTATCTTTAATTAAGAGTATTAGCTTACTTATTATCTTTTCTTTTAACGTGATGGATTTAAAAGTGGAATAAAGCTATTAGCTTTACTTATTACACTTATTATAAGTTAAGTTCCTTTATTAAAAAGTATTAAAGGTTATTATAATTTAAAAAAACCTGGATTAATTCTTTTATATTACTTAAATATAATACCCACTTAATAAAACATTAAATAATTACTATTAGTTCCTTATTATAAATTAGATATTATAAGGCTGGGCTGTAGATTCCTTTTAATAAAAAGGTAATTAAGTGTCGTTTCCTATTATCTTAGACTTAGTTAAGTTCTTTATTAATTATAAACTTTAAGGAGTCTATTTCGACTTAGAAAGGTTTTAAGAAATTAGGGAGGGTTAGGACTAATACTGTAATAAAGGTATATTTAAGGTTCTTAAACGCTTTTTACTATTTACTAGTTTACTTAAACAGTTTACCCTCTCCTGTAAGCTTATATAGTGGTTTTATAATCTTTATAAAATACTTAACAAAACACTAATAAAAGTTCGCAAAACTGATAAAGGTTTATAACTCTTTTTAATTCTTTAAAGTAGGCTAGTCCTTAACTGCCTCCACCTTCTCCACTTATATTTTAAGTTTTTTAAGGGTTACTTTAAACCCTAAATAGTTTAGTTCTTAAATATAGAAATGGTTTTTTTCCAGGTTCACTATCAGCTTTACTTTTTTAAAAGCTATTAAAACCTGTTATATATATTTTTAATATTTTTTTAAAGTTTTAAAATAAACTAAAACGTTATTTAAATATATAAAGATAAACTTATTAAAAAAGGGGCAGAGAATACTATTAATAAAGCTTTAAAAAGTTATAAGGGTATTTATTAATCCTATTAATATAACACAGTATTAATAATACCTATTATAAGTCTAAAAAGCCGTTTTATACTTATCCTCTTCCTTCACTTTAACGTAATTAAATCCCATAGGGAAATCAAAACTAAAGAACCAGTTTACCTTAATAATCTGTTCTTACATTTCCGTAATAAGTAATAATAAGTAGTAATTCTTAATTATATCCTTATTTAACGTTTAGTAATTAATAACTATACGTAATTTACTATCTCCCTTTCTTAAGATAAATAACACTAAGTACCTTATTAGGGACTGGGACTCTATAATAAACCCACTTTTCAGGTTCTCATTAATGTACTCCCTTAAAGCCTTAGCCTATTAAGGATTTAAATGGTAAGGTTAAAAGTTACAGAGCTTTACTTCCGGTTTCAGCTTAATTTCATAATCCCATAATCTATAATCTAATAACTACAGTATCTTCTTTTAAAACAGGGTAAACTTCCTATACTTTACAGGTATTTTAAATAAGTTGACTTTTTCACTTATCTGTAAATCGGCTCCTTACTTTTTTCTACCTTTTAAGTTATTACTTAAGTAATATAATAGACTTTTTAATCTTTTAACCGTCTTTATAAACCTAACTTAAACTATATTTAGTTTTAAAGGTTTAGCGTACTTTTAAATACTTCGTGTATCTTTAAAGCGGTTTATTACCTTCTTAACTTTCTCCAAACAGTAATCGCTATTAAGGGACTTATTAAAGGTAAGGTGGCCACTCCTTTAGTTAATTATAAGGTTATACTTTTCCAGCTAGGGTAAACTTAGGATTATATCATACCCTGCTACTAATGTAACGTTAAAATCCACTTATTATTTATCCCCATCCACTTTAATTAAAAGTAGTAAGTAATAGGTAACTTTACCGTTATTATACTAATATAGGCCTCCTTCTCTATTCTAAATAAGAATAACCTCTTTATACTTTTAATTAGGGAGTTTCCTTTAATTAATTAATAAGGGGTGCATTAAGTTAAAAACACTTCTGTTATTAATCACTACTTTTATCCTAAATAGCCTCCCTCTTCTATCTGTTAAATCGACATTAATAAAATAATACTTATACTTTTTAAACATTTAAATTATAGTAACTATCTGTCCTTAAGGTCTTATTCAGCTTAACCTTTAAATGCCTCTCCTTCTTCTTAAGGTTTTTACTAACTAGTAAACTATTAGTTTTCAGCCCTTTTAAAGGGCCTACAGCCTTTTCCTAATTCCTTTTAAAAAAACAGGCAGCTTTAGTAAACCTGGTAATTAACCCTTCTTAGGTTTTTACACTTTAACATCCAGTTGACTTTAAAAGGTTTAATATTTCTAAAGTCTTTAATAAGTCGATAATACACTTTATAAAACTGGATTACAGTAATATCTTTTTACTCTTAAATCTGTTAATAATTCTCTCACTTCTACCACTCTTTAACCTTTCTATTAAGGTATAATAAGCACGTCACAATTAGGCAGTTATTAAATACTCCTCTTTACTAACACGTAGCGGGGGCCTAGTTAACTACGGTGACCTTCCTCTTACTGTTAGATTCTCTTATTAGGGAGTAGGAGACTTAGTAATAGGCTGGTTCTAACTTTATCCTTATAACAGTGTAATCCCGTTTTTATACATTTAGGAAGTGGTTATAAAGGGCCTTAAACCCACTATATCGGTTAAGGGTGCAGTTATCGTACACATAATTAATCCATAATATATCCCTGTAATTAAGGTGGTTAACGTTAACTATAAGTGTTATAGTTATTAAGTATAAAGCAGGTAAAATGGTACCTTATTTCTTTTCCTCTTCTACTTATCTCTATATATACTACTTCTCTTAAACTTTTTCCTAAAACTTAAGTAATAATAACCTAACTTATTCTTTTATAAAATATCCTTCTTTAATAAGTTAATATTTAAGTTAATTAGTAAAGCGAACTTTATTATAAAGTTATAACTTAATTTCTATTATTTTATCTTTAATTATTACTATAAGGCCTTTAACTTATAAGTCCTCCACTTTATTTATTAACTTTTAATATTTCTCCTTTAACTTTTAAACTCTTTATTAATATACTTACTTTATACCTTTTTAAAAGACCTTTAAAGTACCAATCTAAGGTACACTAACTTTAATGTAAGGTAGTTACCTAAGCTGTCCTTCTTCTAGGGAGGTAAGGGTGCTGATCCACTTAACGTGCTTAAAGTGCTTAAAAGTCTTAAAGGGTATAGTTAAGAAGAACTTTTATTTTTCTAACTTAATTCTTTCTACCTGCTCTTTTTCACCTTCCAGAGCTTATTTTACCACTTAAGTGGCCTAAAAAGCTAGTTCTTCAACTCCCTTAACCATCTTAATAAAGTCTAAATTAGGGTCCTTTTTAAACTTCCTTAGTTCTTAAACTTATAAGGTGAGGTTTTTAAGGCTTATAACAGCTAACTGGAATATCTCTTCCTAAAGTCAGTCTTTTACAACCTACACCTTTAATGGTTTTAAGTTTCCACCTTAAAGTTAATTTGTAATAACTTACACCTTTATAGCTAACTCTTTTATAATACCCTTAAAGATTAAGTACATTATATCTTAGGGTTCTTCCTCTCTTTCTTCCTTATTTCCTAAATTACACTTATTTATCCAGGTATAGTCTTCTTTATTACTTACCATCCTGATATAGACGTCTTTTAAGTTAAACTTAACGTGTTTTCCTCCTTTTAGGACGGGTTTCTAATTAACTTACTTTAGTAATAGGTATTATTATGTTATATGGCCTTTCTTACTATAATTAAAACACTGGACTTAGGATAGGTCTTTAGACTGCTTTTACTACTATTATCGTTAAGGTTTATCACAGTTAGGTTGGTTTTAACGGTTTACTATGTTAATATCCATCAGCTTAGGGTGGTAACCTGTCACAATCGACTAGTTCCCCTTCTTAAGCTTACTTAGCTGGTGGGGAGCCCGTTCCTTCTAAAAGTTCTTCTAATGATGGTAATTATAATACCAGTTATTGGCTTTAATAGCTATCTCGATTAGCTCTTAAAGACGATCTGGCCGATCCTCTTAGTAAAGGTCCTTAGTGACGTGCTCCTTTAGCCCGCTTTAAAACAGCATTACTAGGGCTTTTTAACTAAGTTTAATTTTCGCTACTTTTAACTTAAAACGTGTGGAGAACTTAAGGATTAAGAATGTTTATCTTAAGGTTATAAGGCGTTATTTAGCCTGTTTTAAGGTGTTTAGTTCTTTAAACTCAGTCTGGAGTTAATTAATAAACACGTTAAAGTCGTTAAAAAGAGCCTAAATCTTAGGGGCTTCCTTTTATACTCTGTTTACAGAGAGGTTGTTAATTATCTTTATATGGGGTTTATACTAGTAAGTGGTTACTTTATCTAGTAAAGCTTTAGCAAACCTAACCTTTCCTTCTTTTTTAAAGAACTGTTTATTATAATAGGTGATATAACTTTAAAGTTAAGCTATCTAAGACTTTAGCTATATAAAGTCTCCTTTAAAGCGTGACAGTAGGGGGAACTTTACTTGTTTTTTCTATAAGCCCTTAAGGTCGTTATTCTCCAGCTTAATAACGTTAAGTTAGGCTTAAAGTTTCTTAATAAGATTAATATAGCTTTTAATATCTTTAAAGAAGGCTTTATTAAGTTCCTTAACTAGTCCTTACTAATTAAAGTTTAACTCTTTAAGGTAAGTGGTTAACTTATTAATTATAAAGAGCTAAAGTTAAACTTAAGCTTCCTTAGGCTTTTTACTTTTTCTAAAGGTTAATATATTAATGGTGGGAGAAAGGTAGTATCTGGGAGTTTAATAAACAGCGTTCAGAACTGTAACGTTAGTATTATATTACAACTTACACTTAATATAGGCCTTAAGAGGACTAGTATGGGTTAAAACAGAACGTATAACAGGACGCTAACAGGTAAAGGGCGTTTTGAAGACGGTTTATTAAGTTAGCACCTTTAAATAAGGGGTTTAATATCACTGTAAGTTACTGTCACTATAATATATAAAGGTAAGTCTAAATAGTAAGATATAAATAAATAATTAAATATTAGCGTAAGGAACCAGAGTCCTTTATGGTAGTTATAGGTATAACTATAGCTATCTATACTAACTAATTAAGAGGTACTTTGTACCTTGCTTATAGTGTTGTAAGTGTTTATTATACAAGCACTTTACACCACATAAGCGTTTTGCTTGTAAGGTTTCTCCTACTCGCGATGTAAGCACTCAGCATGCTGCAAGCAGCACCTTATTAGTTGTAGGGGCTTCAGGTCTTTACACCCCTGGCCCAGTGCGCCCAGACGGTGTGTACCGTCCTCCACACTATTCCTTACACAGGGGATTCGTCAGGTCGCCCCGGCCCAAGTGACGGCCTGCAGGGTCGTCACATGGGTATTGTTTAGGGGGTGGTTTTAGGGCGGTGTGAATTGGAAGGGAAGGAAGATAAGGGAAGGGGTATTAATAGTGTAATTATAGCCTGGTATTTTAAGATAAATTTAAACTTATAAAATTTCCTTTTTCGTCTGTAACCTTAAGCTGGGGTAAGCTAGGGTAAGCTATAGCTGATTTGTCTTAAGCTTTCCCTAATTCTTCCCTAAGCTAGGGTGACCCCATATATAGCCGCTACATTACCTTAAAGGCCCGTTTTCAATCCCCTTTATTAAAGTTTTCTGTCGATAGAAAGCAAACTTGTAATCTGTAAGGATAACTCCCAGGAAATAATTCCAATTACAATATACGCGTGTACTGCGTGTGCGTATAATATATATTATATAAGACAAATCTAAGCATATAAAATTTTCTTTTTTATACCTTACCTACATAGCACAGCTTACTCCGGCTTAAGGCCGGCTCAGTCTTTACTTAAGCTTACTTACCTTTGCTTAAGCTAAGTACCATTTTCGGCACATTATGCTACAGTATACTAAAATGCTTTAACTTTAGCCAAGTAAGCCTAGATTTAATCTTATATATAAAAATAGCTAAAATTAGTCCTTATTTTAAAAATAAACAGTCTTACCTTTACTTACTTATTTTTTTCATATTACTTACTTAACCCTTAAAGACTTAACCTTTATACTTTAACTCTTACACCTTACCTTCTTTAAAGAACTCCTACTTCCGTTATTTAATACCTTAAATTTATCATCACCCTTAATAAAACACTAAGATTTACAATAAAATTAGAATTAAGGACTCCTAATGTAGCAGATGCCTTTATTAAGTGGGCTGAAAGGAAAGGCCTTATAGGGGACCGTTTTAAGATTAGCCCTTATATAGTTTATAAGAATCTAAAGCTTAAAAGCAAGAATTTAAATTTAAGTTAAGTAATTAGCTTTTAAACTAATACGCTTTTAAACAACCTATTCCTATACATTACTATATATAACTTTAAACACCAGGGTTACGTAATTAATTAAGTGAAATTACTAAATGAAAAGAAAAAATAATATAATATACTTTATTAATATTCTATTAATAGTTTATACTTATTTATTTATTTTTAATTACTAATTATAGCTTGATTTAACGTTAAAGTTTAGTATTTTAATTTACTAACAAATCTTATATATAATCTTAAAATTTGTCTTTCATTAATTACTTACATAATACTTAATAAATAAATATATAATAAATACTGAAATTGCTGGCGTCGCTTCGTTCGTCATTCCGCGACGGCCCTTCACTACACTACGGGGCGCTCCATGCCTCACTTTCGCTCCTAGCAATTTTGGCGTGGGGTATTAAGCTTATTTAAATAAGTGCAGCGAACAAAGCGACAGAAACTTGTCCGGAGGCCAATACATCTATTTAAAGAGATAAAAAAAAATTAAAAATAAATCTTACTTTTTAAAGCTTTGTTTTTTAAGATTTAAAGACTTTATTTTATACAGTTTACAGGCTTTATTCTACAGGGTTTACAGGCTTTATTCTACGGGGTTGACAGGCTTTATTCTACAAGGTTAACAGGCTTTATTTTACAATTTACAATTTACAGTTTTTTTTTCACTTTCACAAATGCAATTCGAACTGGAAACCTCTTTAATTAATATTACGCTATTTACCACTATACTATTTCTATTTCTATCTGTGAAAAACTAAAGGTTTTTTTTAACTTAACTGGGTGAATTAGAGTAATAATTTAATAATTATTAATTATAAGCTTACATAATCAAATGATACGTTTTAATATACATCACATGATGTAGAATCCGATTTTCACATTGTTTTCAGGGTTAGGGTTAAGTAACGGGAGATATTCAGGTTTAAAGTGAAAGAACCATGACTTTCACAGTTATTATTTTAGTTTATAATATAGAATAAGATATTATTATACGTAGATTGTAACTGTGATTCTTAATCTAAAGCCTGATTTGGAATAGCTATTAAAACCAGTGAGATATTTAAGTTTATGTTATTATTATTATTATTATTTAGGTTTAAACAGTAATATCTTTGTTATTATAACTTGTACAGTAAAAAGAGTTCCAGCTCTGTATTTTACGTATTACATTGTATAGGAAACTTAATTATTACTTCTTATTATACTACTTATTGACAGGCTATTATTATAATAACTACTATTATCTAAATTTAAACATTAATATCTTTCTGAATTTAAGCAGTATGGTAAAACTGATTCCATTTCTGGATTCTACGTAATAAATTATATAATAAACGTAAGTAATAGAACTTATTATATTACTTATTAACTAGTTATTATTTAAATAATTATTATTATTAGACTTTAAACAGTAATATCTTTCTTATTATAAGTTTTATAGTAAAACGAATTCCAGTTCTGAATTCTAGGTAAAAATCTACGTATAAAACCACCTTCTTTGATTAGATTTAGCCTTGTCTTTATTTCCAAATACCCATTTGTTTAATTTTTTCAAACGCTAATAACTCCTGAACCATAACCCTAACCCTGAATCTGACTTCAGATTTGGAATCCTGATCACGTGACGTATCTGAAAACATATTATATCACGTGATTTGGGGCCCGAGTAGGGGCCCGAGCGGAAGGGCCCGAACAGACCCACTTTTGATAATGAACCGACCAGTCCTAGGTCGAGTTGAATTTCCTTATCAGTTTTGACTGAATTTCCCATAGTAATTTTTTTTTTAGACTACCCTTACAACAAATTGTCCTCCGGACAGGATTATGCTAAGAAGCGAAATACGAACGCGTTATTACTGTGTTAAAAAGCTATTTCGTTTGTTAAAGGAAAGAAGTTATAAACTAAATCATAAAGTAATTACACGTTACGGAGACCCAGCTAAGAAGTTCCCCCAGTTAAAAGACTTTACGTTTTTAGAAGGAGTGTTTAGTTTAACCTCTTCACCTTCCTGGAACTTTAATAACTCTACCTTATAACTAAACGCTTTCGTAACCCAGTCCTTAAGACAGAACCGTTATTTATAAAAATGTGTTAAACGTACCGACGCTTCTTAAAGCTTAGTAATAGCTTTATAAAGCTGTTAAGTAACAGACTTAACTTATAAGTTAAAGTCCCACTTCTTAATAAAAAGGGCTTTTAACTTTACTTTACTTATTAAAATTGTTATATTTAGAAGGCTAATACCTCTTTAAGTAGTAATTATAACTGTTAGATTAGTTTAAAACTTAATAAGTAAGTAGAAGGTTAGCAGACTTACAAAAAGAATAAAGAGATATTTCACTATTAAATACATGTATGTTATAAAGTTTAAACAGCAGTTAGTGCTTTTACCCTATTTCTATTTTAAGACTTAAAAGCTGGACATTTATTATATAGTAAAGTGGTAAAAGGAGAAACTTACCTCTTAGGTTTTTTGTGGAAAAAGAACGTTAAAGAGGGGGAATTGTATAACGACCTTATAAGCCGTCACTTAAGTTAGGGCAGCTTAATAAATCTCTTATAGAAGGAACAGTGTAGGAAGATAGTACGTACAGTATTACGTATTAAGCTAGGGGTGTAAAAACCTGAAGCCCTTACGACTAACAAGGCGATACTTACAGTATACTAAGTGCTTACATTATAAGTAAGAGGAGTCTTATAAGCAGAGCGCTTACGTAGTGTAAAGTACTCGCCCTATAAGCACTTACGACACTATAAGCAGGGTATAAAGGTACCTCTTAATTAGCTAGTATAAATAGTTATTATTATGACTACGATAGACATGAAGGACTCTAGTTCCACACGTTAGTATTCTATTCAATTGTTTATTATGTTTTACTGTTCAGACTCACCTTTATACATTATAATGACAGCGACTTACATTGATATAAAACCCCCTGTCTAGAAGTGCTAGCTTAACCAGCCGTCTTTGGAACGCCCCCTACCTGTTGGCGTCCTGCTATACGTTCTGTCTTAACCCGCGCCAGTCCTCTCAAGGCCTGTGTCGGGTGCAGGTCGTAATAACTACTCCTTAGCGGAGCTAGGGACCTTATAGCTGGCAGGCAGCTTAATTAGAGCCTCGCGAGCCGTAATGGACTCTTGGATGTCTTTAGGGGATGTTATTATCGTCGGTTTGGCTGGTGATATTACGAATTTGGCATGTCAGAGGGACGCAGACTAACAATAAAAGGAAGATGATGCCCAAATACCAACCTCTAAGCCATCACATCACGAACTGGCAGTCAAACAACGAAGGCGGTGAGAGCGAGTGGCTGGCTTACTAAACGCAAACTACGTTGAAAACGGCTAGTCTAGCAAACAAGGGCTTATGCGGTACATTCGCTAATTTTCGCTAATTTTCAGGTAGCTTACAGGGGGGCAAAGTCCCAACCTTAGCCAGTTATTAACTAGCCAAAGTTGAGAAGATCTGGCCCTAAGGGTATGGCCGCGTTTTTGCGGTAAAGTGGCGCTCAGCTGCTGATTCGGCCACCAAACGGCCGCCGTAGATATACCCTTGGTATCACATTTGATGAGATGGAAGACCACCCCACGACCACGAAATCGAATCTAGGATCCGGTCAGCTTGCAAAAACACCATCAACCATAGTCTCGGTCACAATTAGGTTGGCATCCTGTAGATCGACGCCTGGGCTCCATGTTTCCGCGGTCGCCGATTGGAAGGGTTTGCGCTCAAATCAATCCGAACCTGGTGAGCTATTCCTTGGAAATGCCTTTGGCCCTAGATTGACTGCTGACTGAGTCGAGAAAGCGTGCGTGGTAGGGGAAGGAACAGGGGAGGTCATGTTTCACCTGTTTCACTGTCGCGGTCTTTTTGCGTGAGGGGCCAAGTACCAGGGTTCTCTTGCGCCGTAAGGGTGCACCCAAAGGGGATTGCACATTGCGCTGGGCTACTTCGAGTGCCGTGCCACCGGGATCAGCATCGCCGTGACCAATCGCGAGGCCACAAGAACACGGATGCATAATCCACAGGATCTGCCGCCGCCCCCGTTACCGTGCGATGGGACAAAATCAGCACAGATCACGTACGCGAACGGAGTTCTGGAAGCTTATAACCTGAATTGGCTCCTAGCTCGTGACGCCATCGAGCCGAAGACTAGACCGGCGACATGATGTAAACATCGAGCGAGCAACTACTCTCAATCAAATCCATATGAACCGTTGGAGACGACAAATCGAATTCCGGGGCCTTGGTGGGATGAAACGGGAGGAAAAGGTTGACATTGTTGTCAGCGAATCAGCAAACGATTTCACACCGAAGTCCACTTGGGACCGCGACGATTCGACACCAGTGGAGGATGTGAAGCGTTCAAGGACTTTTGAGAAGCCCAAGGCCGTTTCGAGCAGCCGAAAACGCGATGCCGTCGCCTCATGGGCCATCTATCACTTGCCACCGCTCGCCGTCACGACCGTCCTCACCGTGATGTACGTTCAGCAGTGGACCTGGCCATATCCTGGACCATCAGATGAAGTGATGGCAGTGCTGCAGTTTCCGGCGAAGGTCCACGAGTGCCTAATAGTGGCGTCGCTGTCAAACATAATCTTCCACCGCCTACGGTACTTGTTGATCAAATCCGACCACGGCGTTCCTCTGGGGCTGGTCACGACCCCCTTCCAGCTGAACAACCCGTTATACTACGTTGGCCCGGAGTTTCTCGGCGCGTTGCGGAGATTGCTGTCTAGCGTATCCATCTTCCTAACCTTTGGGCTGGTGCTTATCATCGCCCTCCTCTCACTCGCAGCTAGCCCCTTATCCGCCGTCCTCTTGATCCCTCGGCGACTTGTCTTCCCCATTCCCGCCTCTCACCCCGTCATGCAAGGACTCATCAACAGAAACTTCCTCATTGATCCCCCGGACGGGGATGGCACATACCTGGCGGACACTCTGATATTGCCGGGGGACCGCCAGTTTCCCTTGTCCTTCTCGTCGGAACTAGGGGCATCGTGGACCTGCCCATCTCTGGGCAACATGCAGGGACATTGCGTGTCCTTTTTCCAAGATCTGTTTCCCGACATCGTCTCGGTAGCGGTGGGCGCCAACAACGACGATTTTGTCCCCCTGGACCCAGACCCCCTCAACGTTACGGTAGGCGGCGCGAAGCTTCGTCTCCGAGTCAACAACCTCCAGATCGATAGTGAGGAGGTGGGCCTCCTGAATTCGTCTAGCTCTGGCCTGACACGGGCAACTTGTCCGCTGCGCATATCGACGCCGACGCTCTTTGGCGTGCAGCAGATGATCAGAAACAACCCCAACGTGACGGGAACTGATACCATATCCAGTTTGTACTGGAGCGCTCGGAACAAGACACAGCCTTCCTTACAGCCGCAGATCCTGGCACACTCGTGCTTCGGCATGGTGACAACAAGCAAGATCAGCCTTGAATACCTCATCTCAGCTGGCTGGGATGAGCCAACCGAGGACTTCTCGTCTCCCTTCACAGAAAACTACAGCAACTGCTTCGCCACAGGCTGGTTCCCGGGGTTCGAGTTTCGCATGACAGAAACCTTGGCAACGCAACTCCTACGGCAGAACTGGGCGACCGGCTTCCTCCTATTTGTCGACATCCAAGACCAAGTCCCGTTTCCCATCTCAGGCGCTTACATCAGCGTCGGAACCAAAGAGCTTTCGACACAAGTAGACCAACGCATGGAAATCGTCTACTTTGTCGCATCCTGGGCTCCTGCCTCCCCCACATCCATCCGCTACTTCGACCAGGTCTCCAACTCTCCCATCACCGCCGGCGAGCTACGCACCCCCTTGAACAACCTCCTCAACCAGACCCCGCCTCCTTCGAACTCGGTCGTCCGTATGGATGCGAACTGGCTCAACACCCTGGACATCTTCCCGTTCGAACTCGTCCCTACCGACCGCGGCTTTCCTCGACTCACCAACAACTCCATCTCCCTGTTCACGCACATCACTCAAACAACCAACACCATGCCCTCCCTCCTAGCAGCCATCATGGCCGCCGCGCACGGAGTTTTCGGCGCCCTCCCACCAGGCCCAAGCATGTGCGTCTCTCCCAATGGGAAGGCATGCTACCGCGGACCAGACGACGGGAGCAGGAAAAGGGCGATTGAGTATGATCTCGCGCAGAACGTCACCGGTCCGGCGAGGGATCTCGTGCAGAACCAGCTGCAGGCACGGGTGAAGGTGGAGCAGGTAGCGTTTGGGTACAAGTTTGAGGGGACGACCATCAAGTTTGCATTTGCGTTTCTGTACCTGCATGCGCTTCTAGTTGTGGGCCACTTGGTGGCTATGTTTGCGGGTGGGGTTTGGAGTAGCAGTGCGTGGGGGAACCTGACGGACTTTGTGGTGCTGGGACTGGGGTCGTCGCCGTCGGAGGTGCTGAGGAATGCGGGCGCAGGGGTGAGGACGTGGAGGACGTGGGCGTATATGGCTTCTGTGAGGAATACTGAGGAAGAGCCGAGGTTGGAGTTGGTGGTTTTTGATGACAAGAAGGGGGATGGGTGGCAGCTTAGGGGAAAGGTGAAGCCGAAGAGGGACGTGAAGTATTCTTGATTTACCCTAAGTTTGATCGAAGCTGTGGTTAGGAGAACGTAGTCTCCATCTTGATGTATTCCGCTGTGAGTCCACCTGTTCCCTCATGACTAGGCCGTGACACATGCATTCAGCCCGCGAGTCCACTTTCTACAGAATGAGTTGGCGTTGCCTCACCGAGAACCTGTCAAAGTGCCCCTGACAAATTTTCCTTGGCGGTGTTATTGACGAATCGGATTTTATTTTGGTCCTTCTCGCAGCTGAAAACGCATATCAAAACAAGCACAGCTTTGTCACGATCGATGACTGTGCGTATTCGGATCCACTTTTGTGAGCCCAGATTCGTCTCAGACAACTAGGCTGTTGCAGCCAACGCAGTATTAGTACTACTAGTCCACGACCATTACTTGAACCTTGGATTTCTGTCGCACCCATGCCCGCCGCAACCAAAAATCTTTCACTAATGGAACAGTGTGGGACGACAAGGAGCTATGGTGTAACGATAACGATGACATGAATGAAGATAAGGGAATGATGGTGATTCCAACAAGTACTTCGCAGTTTCATTGGATGCCTGCCTATTCGAGCGGCTCCTAAAGAACATTCTTAATCCGGAAAAGGCGCAGCTTGGCCAGGCTGACAAGCGTACGTGTTGGTGGCACGAAATATGAGGCGTAGGTCGTCGTAGAAGAGAGGGAAGCGGCAGCTTATTAGGCCGCTGGTGATCGCCGGCTTTGCCGCTCTACCAGCGTCAGACTGCTTAGCTAGCCTGAGATTATTTTGCCAAAACTCGTCTGCGCGAACTGGGAAACCGAGTGTAGTGAGTGCAAAGAAGACGGGAACTTTCACCTGCATGAGCTATCTTCTATTTTACGGTGGTGACCATACGTTGCCGGTGGCCCACCTATGGCTCACGATGGTGAATGAGAAGAATATATAGGACATTTAAATCTTCCTCGAGCGATAAGTTACCTCGCAAAAACAAGACAACGGGAACTTTGAATTTTTGATTCCCCTGCTTATCCTCAGGCGAACTACCCCCACTGTCCTATCAGTGAAAAAGCAAGATACATACTAGTCTAGGTATAATTTATTACACCCGTCAGCTTCCACTCAACCTTCTCTCATTTACCTCCGCCCACAAGACTTGATAACCATCTGCACCTGGTCATCAATCTCCTTGAATCTTTTTCCCATCCCACTGACATGCACACTATTCATCAGCCTCCTAGCCTTGGCAGACTCCTCAAAGGCTTCCTCCGCTCTCTTCCCCCTCCCCGCCGCACCGAGGAGCATGCCCATGATAGCGTACGGAGCTGACGACGGGTCATCGATAATCTCATAAATGGAAAACGCTCCGTTGGCAATCTCGCCTGCCACGAATGCGAAGCGCGCCACAGCTCCAAGACCTGCCAGAGCGGCACCGACCTCGCCGACAAATGGGATAACCATCAGGATGATGCTGACGATGAGAAGGATGCGCTGCTTCTTTTCCCGCTCCTCGATCTGGTTGCTGATGTCCTTGACTTCGGACATGTGTTGCGCAGCCTGAGCGAGCATCTGGATGGGCACGGCCAAGGCAATGGCAGCATCGTCTTCGTTGAAGTTGGAGTCGTAGAGCCCCATCCCGACGGACATCATGCCGGAGGCGAGCTTGCCGCGTAGCTTGTCCATCTCTGGGAGGGCCTTATCCCAGATCTCCTTAGGGTCGGGGACCTTGATATTGTCGGCTCTGCGAGGGTAGTTGCCGCGCAGCCAGTGGTGGCGGGTGATGGAGCAGAGGCTCAGGTCTTCGCTGTAGCACTCCGGGTAGTCGTCCCTCTGGCCCCACTTGACCCAGCTGGGGTCCATTCCGAGGTCACCCAGGAGCGCGTCTTCGTACCCCCGCTTGTCCCGTAGGGTGTACTCGATGATCCAATTGACGTAGCCGTGCTCAGGGTCCGCACCAAGCGCATTTTTCATGAGGTCCTTGGGAACGGGGCAGGGCCCTTGGTACGCCCAGTTCTTGTCGTACTCCTCGTACTTCATCTTACAGTCAAAGTACTTGTTTCCGAAGCCCTTCTTGCTCGAGGCATCCGTTTCCCAGTTGTTCATCCAGCGTTCGAGTGTGGGTTCAACGAGATCCTTAACATAGTCCGCGTACCGGCCGAACTTACCGTCGTAGTCACTCTTGGCATTCTGGTACCCGGAAAGCGTGCTACCGAGCAGCTTCCCCAAGGCGCCGATGACGTAAGTAGCGCGGCACCACGATGGGATCAGACCGGCGCTGGCATACTGAGAGACGTGCCCCAGATCGTTGAACTCGAGCGGACAACCACCGGGGGTCCCGACGACGAGCTCGCCCTGCGACGTATCGCCAGCTACGGGTTCGTGGAAGTACTGCAGGTCAACAGCCCAGTCGGTGGTGCCGCCGAAGCTGAGGCCCTGTACCCATTCGATGCGGTTGGCCTTGGTAGGCCCGTCCATCCAAGCGACCCAGTTGCCGTCGCCCCATGTCATCAGGTCCGACTGGCTGCTGCTGTCGAAGAAAGTCTTGACGGCGCCGGTGCCTTCAGCCTCGTCCTGTCGGATGATCCTGCGAATCTCAGCTTCGGAGATGTAGCCTGACGTGTCGGTGCAGACGCCGGGCTCGGCGTGGCTGATATTGAAGCTGCCGGTGAACTTGCACGTAGGGCCGCTGCACCGGGGGTCCTTCATCTTGAAGCTGCGGCCGTAGCTAGCAACACCGACCATGATCTGGTTGGCCTTGACACCGGCCTTTGTCACCATGGCAAGAGCGTCTCGAGTCTCCGTCATGTTGATATGGCTGCGCAGGCAGTTGCCGAGGGCGCAACCCGGGCAGCCGCCCTGCGGACAGCCCGGACAGTCCTCCGGCGGGCATCCTGGGTTTGCCCACTTGCTTGAGTAATCCCACTGGCCGTGGAGATCATACGTCATCTGAGGGTTGCTCTGTTAGTGCTAATGAAGCAAATCATGGGAAGGCGGTAAACTTACATAGATAAAGTAATCGCAGACCTTGGCCATCTCGGCGACAGGGAAGCCCTTCAGATACCAGTAGCTGGCTGGCAGGGCAATAGACAGCGTCTTGCCCGATGGCAGCCGGCGCTTGACCATCTTAAGGAACTCGAGGTAGCTTTTGCCGTCATCAGGGCTTCCAGGCACCGAATTGGGTATGTCAGTAGCGCCAGGGTACTCCCAGTCGAAGTCGAGGCCGTCGAGTTTGTTATCTTCCAGGAATTTGACCACGCTCTCAGCGAAGCGCACGCGGTTCGCTGGTGAGACGCTACGGGCGAAGATAGGGGCCGTGTCGTAATCGGTGCTGAAAGACCAGCCGCCGAAGCTTAGGATCTTCTTAGTGCCCTTAGCGTCCATCTTAACCATCTTCTCGAATTGCTCTTTGGTTTTACCCGGCAGCAGCACCTGATAGTCGTTGGAGATAGTAGCAAAGGCAAAGTGGATGTGGGTGAAAGTCTTGGTGTCGAACTGTTCTATGTCCATGTGCATGCACGGACGGTCCTTATTAAATCCTTCAAAGTAGCCGACGCGGGCAAACGACTTGGGCTTCTCCCAGTTTCCCGTGATGCCGGTGCCGCAGTTAGAAATGCAGCCATTGGTGCCGGGCTTGGCGGTGCCGACGCGCCCGTTGATCTCACTACTAGTGCAAAACTCGGCGGTGGTGCCGCATTGCGCCCAGGCATCGCAACATGCGTTGATCGGACACGGGTTAAGGTTGGCGACGTCGCTGTAGTTGGACGGGCGCTTGGTGCCGAGGACCCAAGGGCCGCACACGGCCGAGGTGTCTTGGGCAGGCATGGGCGGGTCGCCGGGGCTGATGCAAATGACCTGATTCTTCTGCAGGTAGTCGCAGCCGGCGAATCCAAACGTCTTCTTGTTGACCTCCTCGAGGCGCGCCACGTCGATGCCGAGGTTATCAGCAATCATCCAGCATCCGTCGCCGGGCTTCACCGTGTACGTCTGGCAGGTGCCATCCGGGTTGGCCTGCGGTCGGTGATCCTGGAGGTCGCCGGAAGAACAACACACATACTGTTTCGGCATAAGCCCGGCGCATAGGTTGGCTTTGGTGTTGTACTTCATGAAGTCGTCGCCGGAAATGCCGCACTTCTCGGCCAGTTTGCCACACGAGTCTCCCGACAAAACCTGGATGTCGCGGCAGTACGCTCGGGGTTGCAGCAAGCCCTGGCCTCGCTTGGACGCGTGTGTGGTCGAAAGCGTCCCATTTGAGGAAGTTGCGTTGCTTGCACTTGCACTGGTGAAAGATGACGCGAGCATGGCCACTTTCGTCGTGGCAGGTGCGGCCTTGCTCTCCAGCTCAGCAAAGTCGACGCACTTGCCATCCAATAAGTGAAGGTAGCTCGACATCATCGCTTGCACCGACGATGCGTTACCTGCCAGATCGGCAAAGAGTCCGAAGCGTGTGTCGAATACGGGTTCCGTCGACCCGGGAGCGCGGCAGGCCTGCGTAGCATACTGACGGAATGTCCCCATCGACTTGGCGGCCGCGCTCACAAGGTCAGCAGCGTCCTGCTTGGCGAGGTCACCGCCAACAAATGCGCCCACGACACTATCATCGGTGCGGGCCAGCATGAGGGATGCACCGCAGCCAGCCATGTTGCGGATGTAGGTCTCGAGTTGCGACAGTGTGCGCGAGAGCTTCTCGGGCGTGGTGGTGCCTTTGTCGCCAGTTGACCATCTGCTCTGCACCTCGACGCTGATTTCTCGCCGTGTGAGACCGCAAGACCCGGAACCACTGGCCTCCCCGTCCACATTAGACTCGGGCTCAGAACTCGAACTCGCTAGAATGACCTTGGAAATGATCTCTGGCGACGGCGAGTCCGTGATGTTGTTTTGGAGAAGACCGTAAAAGGCACCAGCCTGCATGTGCGGGCCGCCGCGGGTCGTCGAGCAGGCCTTAATCCGTGTGTCTGATTTGGCGTGCACGTTAAGGGTAAAGAGAATCGTGTGGTGACACCCGGCCATGTCGTCGTAGTTGTGGTATGTTGTCCATGTTTCCGGGTCGGCTCCGGAGTAGTCGCACGACAGCGGACAGGCTTGAAGTTGGACATTGTGGAGGACCACCGAGTCTTCGGGTGTGCGCCCTCGAATCAGAGCAGCCACTGGTTGAAGCAGCGCAGAGCCCGCAAGGGCTGCAAACGCCACGGCCCTTGTCATAATTTCTGGTTGAGAGCTGGGCACATACAAAGTGTCTTTCTTACAGGATAGATGGCAGCTGGTCTGCGAGTTTTATCTCATCTTGAGAAGCCCTTTCCCGCCAATTTTGGGCTGCGCATGCCTTCCCCACTGACAACAAGTATACTCGCCTCAATTCTTTGTACACAGTTGTACTAAGTGTAAATGAGCCCATCATGCTCCCGCCCGAATCCGCCTCGCTTCACTGGCAGGGTTTGACCCTTAAATTGCAAAGTGCCATTACTTCCTCTAACATTTACGGACTGAGCTGGCGCAGTTCTAGATTTTTAAACAGCGCCGAGCATCTGTGCCACATGGAGGAAATTTCATGTGGCACAGATGCTATAGAGCCTACGCCGCTTAGTCCGCCCTGCCATGGCGCGACAGATCCCTTGTTGGGGAGCCTTTCGGTTGATGTTTGGCGTGCGGCACAGCGCCTACTACCTAACACCCGCGGCGGCTCTATGGCAAGGCACTGCGAGATGGACCATGTAGCCCCAGTGCCGCCACGCATTTGTCAATCGCACGGCAGAGCGCTTAAAACAATGTCGGTTCATTTTATATTAACCCGTGCTTCCGTGTTACCACAGCCACTGCACTTAGAGCCAACAAGATGTCTTATTTCCCGTTAATTCCTATCGCTGGTACATCGGCCCGATCGTTGAGGTTGGAATGTCAGTTAGCTGCAGTTCCTCACAAGGGGCTCGAGAGAATCTCTTTTCGAACTGTACACTAACGTTGAAGTCATTGAAAAGAGCCCGAGGTGTATTGAAATGGCCTCAGATGTAATAAAAAAGCTCGAGGGGGGTCAAAGAAGGGCTTGGAGAGAGCAGGTGGAACACTGCACCGAATAAAAACTAGGGTATTTTAAATACCTGCGCTAATCTCTAGATCCAGACTCCAAAGGCAGCGCCTCCGGGTTCGTAACAAAATCGACATTATCCTGAACCACCAGGCTCCCACCACTTGCCCTAGCTTGCTCCCTCATCTCCAGCGGACTGCTCAGATAGAAGCGGATGCCACCCATTTCCGCACTTGCTAGCGTCTCTTCAAAGAAGCCCCGAAACTGATCGAGAGCCGCAATCTCGGAGGACGAATCCCTGAGGAAGCCTTGCAACACGGTGGAGCTGGCGTCTTGATCCGTCCAGGGGTTTCGGCATTTCCACTTTTCTGCGTGGCGAATCCTACCTAGCTCGAGGCCTGCTTCTTCCCGGCGTCGCTTCATGTCTTGTAGGTAGAAATCGCGGCCGAGACTCAACTTTGCTTGATAGATCATCACTGGATCTGCTGCAAGGGGGATAGGCGGCTCCTCGTCATTATTACCGGAAGCACTTAGCTGGCCCGGCATGTTCATGATGCGGTTGTATGCCCAGCGATGGCCCCCTGCCATGCACGCCCGGACGCACTGCTGTCGCATGGCGGGCCTGGCCTCGGCGATTTTGACCAGGGTGTACGGCGACGGCAAGGTCGGGTACCAAATCCAGTAGGGCAGCTCCTCGTCCGGGACCCGAGGATCCGTCTTGAGAAGACGAGACGTGTCGTTATTCATGACGTGGCGGGCATAGATGGCACGTCGAAGCGCAGATATTTCATCTTCGTCCCAGGCCGCGGCTACCATGCGCATCACGTCGGGGTTGCACTCAAGCCAGAGGGCCATGGCCGTGCTTTTGTAGATGCCAGACACCAAGCAGTGAAGCTCGCCTGCTACGCTCCCGTGCGGTCGGCGAAGGCGGACGTAGCGATCGACGTTACCCTCTGCAGCGGCTGCCAAGACAAGAAGGTCTTTGTGAATTGTTGGCAGGTCAAACGGCAAAGGGACACCAAGGATGGCAGACTCGTCGTCGCTAAGCATTACAGTTTCGATTTTAGTGGATGTCTCGGCAATGCCCCAGTCCTCAGTGATGTTAAAGTATCGCCAGGGACCGAAGGCTTTGTTGAAGGCCTTACGTCCCTCCAGCCTGGCACAGACGGCGGTATCGGCGTTCAGAAATGCACCTGGCTTTGGCGTTTGGAGCTCCACCGTCAGCTCATAGTCGTTCATGACGCTGTAGCGGACAGGGGTGGCCATGATGTGGTTGAAGATGTGGAGGGATCCTTGGCAGCTAGCGCGGCCGGCCTCCCGGGCTTCTTCAGCGATGCTCACGTCGGGAAGCAGGTCGAGTTCGAGGTACAGATCCACATAACCGGCAACGGCACAGGCGCGGCCAACCTGGTACCGCATGTCGGGAAAGGCGGCGACAAGCTTTCGATATGTGTCTTCGTGGGCCAAGTCGGGATACCAAACGCAGTATGGATACGAGGATGCGCCGTCCATCTGCTCCGGTGTCGGGATCTCGTTGCTCATGATGAGACGGGCATTGCGCGCGCGGGAGAATGTCATCGGTCCGGCCAAAGCGCAAAGCTCCTCGACATCGGAGTGCTTGGCAAAAGCCAGATGCTGCCGGATGCCTGCCACCAAGCAGAGCCGCGCAACGTCGTTCCCAAGATTCTCGGGCAGCGCCTCACCGCGGAGGGCGGAAAGACAGTCGGCCTCGGAGAAGTCGGTTTGGCGCAGACGCCTGGACAACCCCTCGCTCGCGGTCGTCATTGTCGATGGTTTCTGATACTGTGGTGCTGTGGTGCTGGCGCAGTCTCTCAGGTTGGGTGCGGAGTCAGAGGTGGCCCAAATTGAGATGTCCCTTCCTTCCCAGGGTAGAAAAACAGGGACCCGTGAGTTTCCAGGCTGCGTGTGCCTTGGTGTGCCTTGGTGTGCCTTGCATCGCTGTGTCGCACTGAAACGCCCTGGAAATTAGGCTAATCCGCCAGCACACCCGCTACAACAGCCGAGCTGCATGCGCCTCTTCGTCGCGTCTACCATGGCACGCCGCACAAAGTCACTCCAGGAAGCGCTCACGTTCTTTCAAGTCCACCCCACGATTCCGCACCGCACTGCCTGTCCAGGAGAAATCAGAGCGCCGACCAACACAATTACACGAGGCACATTTAGCCCTTAGCCCGACGTGAGGCCGATTCTTTACTACATTACACTCTTGTAGTATGTTCGGGGTCCCTGGATGCGGAGTCGCAGGGTGGGTGATGGATGATATATTCTCAGCTGGCGCGGTTCCCTAGGTCTTCTCGCCTAGGTGGGTTTCTGTTCAGTTTGCCCTTGGGTGGTCTTCTGCCGACACAATGCTCCTCCGACGCGCGTTCTGCGCGCTCTTCAGCATTCTTTCCACCCTTTCCTTCCTCCCCGCCGTACTGGGAACCGGGCTGACTGGTGGCTTTGAGCGTGTCGGCCCCCTGTACACGACCTACCGCCTTGCTGTTGCGGCCTGGGGCAAGGACCAGAAAAAGATCATGCCTGGCCTGGCCGACATCACCGGGTCGCACAAAGACGGCGGCGCCAACTTCAAGGAGTTCTCCAAGTACCTGGATGGTGCCCAACTAACGGACGAGTTCTTCAAAAGGCCAGGCGAGGTCGCCATCGATCTCGACAGACCAGACCCAATCGAGACGGCCAAGAGGGTAGATTACAGCGACGACGGCTCCGAAGGGAAGAAGCTGGGCCACACCGTCCAACTCACCCGCGTCTTTGCCGGTGCATCCGAGTTTTGGAACGAAGCCCTGGAAAAGGTGCGGACAGTCCTGCTGGAGGGTGAGTTGCTCTTCCTGGAAAGACCTACCTTGGTTCCCCCAAACTCCTGATATTGACATGCATGTAGCCCATGACGAGCTGGAGAAGAAAGGCAAACTCGACAGCGTCAAGGGCCTTTACAAAGACCTCCAGACCTGCCAGAAAGAAATCCTCGTCCTGCGCCAAAGCGACATGGAGGGCAGCACCAACGGAAAAGGGGCCATGGCCAAGGACATTAGGCAGAAGTGGAAGATTTCCAAGGTGGACATGATCACGACCAAGTGGCCGCACGACAACTCCATCGTCATTTACAAAGTTGACATCGACTCGACGGTGAAGAACAACGCGGCGGCCTTTTCCGACCTGGAAGCTGTGCAAAAGTGGGTTACAAAGTACGGCATGGACGACACGGACAACAAAGCCGCCGCAAAGGCCCACTACCGAGTCCTCAAAGCCCACCGGGAAAACCAGGTCATGATAGAAAAGATGGTCGCCTCGTGTGGTGTATAATAGACACAACCTAGAAAGGATACCCCCTAACCTCAACCTCCTTACTCCAATCTAACTCTCTCTTCACCGGCTTCTCGGGCTTTTATCCAAATACTCCAACAACACCTCACCATATCATCTCCTCTAGCTTCGCTCGTCTAGAAATGATTTGATACCCCCCTTTCTAAGCCTTCTTCCATTGCATTAGAGAACGTCGCCGGAGTGAATCTCGGAAAGGCTTATGCGGGGTTTGTCTTAGAGGCGCCAGAACAGGGGAAGTGCATATCTTCTAGGCTGTCCCTAAGGGCGGCGAGAGAACGGACGGGACCCTTGAATATTGGCGCGTTTAGCGAGTGACGTGTTTTGAATGGGATGAGCCGCTGCTGTCATGGAACTCACCAAGATGAAGGTCCAGGCGGGAAAATGAGTATCAGAATAGTGATAGCACTCATGGATGAGCTGTCACGGCACAGTGGTGCAGACACTCGGCAACCCGTGAATCTGGGGTTGGCGTTTAGGCCGGACGATCAATGTAAGTTAGGCAGAATGAGGGGTTAATCTGCACAATTTCGCAATTTATTTATTGCAGCGCAACCAACAGGCAGAAGCAGCCATGGCAACCTTGTGACCCCCTGTCGATATTTCACGCCTCTCGCGGACATGCAAGCGGCTCCGAGATGTCATCCAACCTCTCGTCTTCGCCGCTTTCATAGACGACCCCTCACCTACCCAACTCCTACAGCTCATCCACGCTCTCAGTCTGCGCCCTGACCTGGCCCAGCGCCTCAAAAGCATCAACGTGTCCGACGTAGACTGCGATGACCCCCTTTCTGCAAACGACATCCGCATCCTCGACTCCATCACCACTAACCTTACACACCTCCAGCTCGCCCTAAACAACGAATGGCGCCCCCTCTTCCTCACAGCCATCTACCGCCGCCTCACCTCAAACCCCACCAGTGGCACACCCTCCGTCCTTCCTCACCTCCACACCCTCGCCCTCACCTACCACTACTACGCCACTCCCTACGCTAGGAACTCAGGGTGGTGCTAAGGGGCCTATTACCGTTGGTGTAGGTATTACATTATATAGGCTAGCCTTAAAATTAGCTATTACAGTAGACTTACTAGGGCTACTGCTTCCTTATCATTAGAACCGGAATTTCACTAACTTTACTAAAACCTGTAGAATCACTCCACTATTTAAGTACTTTTCCTTTTGTAGTTTTAGTCACCCTCTAAGCTCCTTCGGAGCCCCTTAGCTGTGGAAAACTCTGGAAGAGCCTCCCGTAACGATAGGAACCTCTCTTCTCCCTCCTTTTTAGAGAGTTTCCCTTCTCCTCAGGCAACACCTAATATAACCTCCGTTATTCAGTGTAAAGTACACTGTGAGCCTCTATCCTATAAGGCATAGCCCCTTTATATCTCACGCTTCCTTTGGCAAGTTGCTAAGCTCTGTCATCGTATCCATTACTACCGCTACCACTGCTACAAGACTGTGACGACCCCGCAGGCCGTCACTTGGGCCGGAGCGGCCCGACGGATCCCCCGCGGAAGGAACAGTGCGAAAGGACAGTGTGCACGGTACTACGCACTAGGGCAGGGGTGCAAAGACCCGAAGCCCCTACGACCAGTCAGTGTTTGCTCAGTCTTGGCAAACGAGCTCACCTACTGAGCATCCACGGGGTCACTGAGCAGGAGGTGCTCAGCGACGGGGTGCTCAGTCCCCTACTGAGCAAAACCTCACTGAGCAAGGTACGGAGTACCTCTTAGCTAGCTAGTATAGATAGTCATCATCGTGACCACGATGGCCGTGAGGGACTCCTAGTTCCTCACGCTAGTATTACATTGTTCATTTGTGTCCTACTGTTTAGACTTCCCTCTGTGTATTATAGTGACAGCGACCTACAGTGACAGTGTATTCCCGTCTAGGAGTGCTAGCTCAACAAGCCGTCTTTGGATCACCCCTCAAGTTTGGCGTCCTGCCATACGCTCTGTCTTATCTTGTCCGGACCCCCCTCGGGCCCTCGTCAAGAGCAGGTCGTAACAAAGACCTCCAGCCCTGAAGCTGCTTGTACAGATGCTATCTTTATAGGCCTGTTAGGTCACCTGTTTTAACAAATATATACGTTAGATGACTGCTAGACGCTTTTTACCAATAGGTAGATGCGAGTTTATCTTTGTTTGTGGAGGTGGTTGGCAAAGCATAGAAATAGCGCCCGTATGTACGAGATCTACTACAATTACCGCACGCTTACATGGCGTGAGATCGCTTTTCTTTCTGCGACGCTCTAAGTTTTTCCTAGTGGCCCCCCCTTGATGGTCAAAATCCCGATGGATTCATCCCCCCTGCGCAGGCCTGCCTTTTTCTTGGCCACGCCGTCCCGCCTCATGCGCTTCTCCGATCTCGTCATCCAACATCAGCTCCGCCTAGTCGATGTACGGTTTGGTATCTCGGTGCCCAGTCTGCGCCAGGACAAGCCAGCACGACCCCAGCCAGGAGAGTGCAGTGCCGCACAGAAAAAAGATTTCCCAAACGCCGGCACCAAAGTGTGGCCGAGCTTCTACGAGGACTCCCCAACCGCTGGGAATGCACAGTGCGCCTGGGACTGTGTCAACATCACGACCCTAGATGGAACTGTGTTCTATCTGCTGGTAGGCGTCCCAACGTGACCATTTTTCTCTAACTGTGTAAAATGAAGCCCGTCTTTAGGGATGTTCCTGGGTCTTGTAGAATGGGATCGGAACGCCCTCAAGTACTTTCTTGGCAGGAGTACCTAGACTAACTAAGGCTTCAACAACAAACGCGCCATCGTTAAGCCCAACTAATGTCACTAGCCAGGGAAGGGAATTATCGTCTTGCGATTCGCTTCTAACTAGTTTTGTTACTTATATCCTCCTCTAATAAAAATATCACGACGTTCATCAAATATGGAGGACCACGGGGAGCTTTCAGAGCAGATGCCCCGTGGTTACAAGGCACGGTAGCTCTCTATTCTAACAGAAATAATTCCTAATATGTGACAAGGGAATAATTCTGAGAGAGATTAATACGATACTCAAGGCTTCAAATTAAAAGCAAACTGGAATTAAGGACATTTCTCCGTCCCTTTCCATAGTTTACCATAGTATATTAAAATTGCTGGCGTCGCTTCATGACAAACGACAACTATCCTCAACTACTGTCAGAAAGTAGGGGTGGCCAGGCGAGCTGAAAAGAGGCCCATGGAAGCTGAGCTGACTACGTCAACTCGGCTGGCCATAGCTACCATTCAAAACTATAATAGAGGCCCTCTAGCGAAGCCAGAGGGCCGAGGAGAAGCAATCCAATTAAGTAGTTGAAACCCCTTTTTTCTGGATGAGCTAGCCGTGCTCTGAGTGATGGCATTGAACTTCGGATGAATAGTAATTTGGGTGTGAGTGCCCGCCTAGCAAGCCCCACCACGAAAAGAACCACATCCTAACGTAGGCCTACGATAACAGGGGGGATGAGAGCTATAGCAGGCACGAATACGGCCATCAGAGCATATGCGTGTGCTGGTGTACAGCATCATCTCAAAGACAAGTACTTAGGCAGAATACCAGAGACCTCACGTTATTAGCTAAGTGGATTGTCAGGGTGGCCCAGTAAAAATGCAGCCCGTAACTAGCAGCACGGTTAGCAGACTGTCGGTCTTTTGCGAAAAGGATCCGTAAAGATGAGGGACCTACTGTCAGACAAACGAGGTAAGGAGTCGCGACAGCGAGGGCTAGGAACCTGCCGTTCCCCTTTGGCGGATCCAGTTACAGCCCATTCCTTCTTCCTGTAGGACCGTGGACTCGTGGAGCCGGCATCGGATGCGGACTTCGCTATCCACAAAGGCGACAAGACCGAAGACGAGGATCAGGAACTGCGCCCCTTCGCCAAACTGATACAGGTGAAGGCCAGGCTTGCTGAAGAAGCCAATGGCATCAGGTATCCCTACGTGGGATTGGATGCGGTAGCTAGCGTTGCTAAGGGATTTTTACTCTCATTAGTACCAAGCTTGGGGACATTCTGCAGCGACGGTGGCAAGACGCACAAAGCAGCCCGGGAGCGCTTCTAACGCAGACAGAATGGCACTCATCCTGTCAGTTTTGTCGAACAAGTGTCTTTCTGCCATTTGTATGTCGAGGTGAGCTTTGGGTCAAAATCGGCGGCGAACTTGGCGAACATAACTAGCTTCGCTTCGGCTACCCTCGGTAGAGCATGCAATCGAAAGTCTAATTCGATCGGCCAAGACTGACCAGAAACAAATCAGACGCTCGCCATGAGCACAGCCCGCTGTGCCATCCTCCAGCACAAAGCATCTTCCATCGCCATATCAACAGCTTCCCCAGTGCAGACCCGCCTCTGGCTGAAGTCCTCCGTGTTTCTCTCTTCGCTCCACGGCGCTATCGGGATGCCGTGGGAGATCTTCCGCCTCACCCATCTGGCGCCGCAGCCACGGTCGATCGACGTGTACACCAAGTCGGGCAGCCTCCCGGGCTACGCCGCCTACGTGGCCCTAGTGCCCGAGTACAAGGTCGGCATCACAGTAGACACAGCTGGGGACGACCCGAGCCAGACGGCTGCCCAGTGGCTCTTAGATGCGGCCATGGAAGCAATCGTCCCTGCGCTAGAGGAGGAGGCTCGCGCGCAGGCGCGTGGCCGATACGTGAGACGGTATGGGTCCGCTGAAACGTCTAAGCTGGCTTCCTCCTCTGACATGAGCATCGTTGCTATCGTGGCGATTACGAGTGCAGATGCAGACGGTGAAGTTGCGGCTCTAGATGTGAGAGCGTACCCCGTCGGCGAAGATCATCGGTGGCGGCTTGTCTTTGAAACTCCCCGCCGAGAGGGGGAAGGTTGACCGAGTATGTTTTGACCGAGCATAGAGACGTGGTTTCAAGTGGACAACTATCGTTACGCTGGCCTGCCCGTTGACGAGCTTGTCTTCTTTGTCGCTGAGGTTGGCATGGTGCGAGGCGTCCGGTCTCCGGGCTTGCGGGAGGGAGCGAAAAAGTTACGATGCGGATTATCGATTGTGGTGACACCTCTAGAAGTAGCTATCTTAAGGAAAAGCATTGTTCTTTAGATCCGGAGCACGCTGTGCGAAGATTTTCAGGCCGTCGACTTGGGCTTGGCGAGATTTTAGCCAGTGAGGGCTGATGAGAGTATGGGTTGTTCCATTCTCGGTGAAGAAATGGTTGTAAGGATGCTTGGTCGAATTAATTTGCGCGGCTGCCTAAGAAGTCACCGTTGTTCTATCGGCCTGTGGCCACCAATCGAAGGTGCGAATAACTGCCTGAGGCACCCATCCTGTTCAACATCGGGTAAAATATTTTGCGGGGGCTCCCTTCCCTCGACACAACGTGCTGCAAGATTTCGGCTTTAGTTCATTACGAGCCGCTATTAAGATGTGCCGGCTAACACCAAAGGGCCGTGTTCCTGGCTGTGCCTGTGCATGCGGGCACCGTTCGATGAAACCCTTTACCCCTTCAATTTCCCCATGGGAAAAGACCGTTGCGCGCGCCCGTTTCTTCCCCGATTCTCAATCGAGGTCACCCCGCTGAACAAGGATTCACTCCAGCGACCAGCGATGGAGCAAAGACACAACGGTGCCGGCGTCGGCACGGGGCACCCGGATCACTCGGGGCTGCAAGTCGTGCCGGTAGAGGGGGGCAAATTTCCCGAAGTGGTCTCGGGGCCGCTCAGCTGGAAGCAAGAGGGTGCCTACGCGTACGCGCTGCCGCCGGCGCTCAAGCCCGGAGAACATAGCGCGCCCGAGGTAGCTGTCTCCAGCATACCCGAGCGGGCGGCATCATCGCTATCGCCAGATCTCTCACCATCCCACCGACCTTGGTGGAGACGGAAGCGATGGATAATCATGCTCGCCATACTAATTGTCGTCGCTGCCGTCCTGGGTGGCGTGTTAGGAACTCGGTAAGAGAAGCGCCCTCCCGTCTTCCTTAGTCCGGTCGCTAAAAGCATGGATCATCAGCTCCAACATCTCCTCCTCATCGCCGTCATCGCCCTCGAACTCCTCCCCCGGCAGCCTCGACCCCCCACCAAACTCCAACACCACCCAACGCACCACCGCCTGCGGCGACGCGCTCTGCCCCCAGATCCTCGCCGCCGCAGTGGAAGTGGCCGACGACGCGACCACCCCCCCCTCCCTGCACCTTTTCGCCCGCGGTGTCAACCGCGCCATCTGGCATACCTCTACGACGCTCTCCTCCTCCGGCAACGTCCTTCCCTCGTACTCCACCTTCGCCCCCGTCTTCGACGGGCCCTTCGCCAGCCAGCCCGCCGCCCTAGCCTGGGGCGCCGGCACGGCCGACAGCCCGCGGCGCGTCGGCGTCTTCGCCGTGTCGGACCCCGGCCGCTCGGTGCGCATGAAAACGGTGCAACGGACCGGAAGCGGGTCTGGAGACGGAGATGACGTCGGCGGGCCCGCAGCGGGGCCCATAGCCGTGTGTCTTGTCAACGGCACGCGGCCGGACCTGTGGACCGTGGCGGTCACGGGGCTGGCGCACAATTTCGGCAACTTTAGCGCCGCGGCTCCGGACTCTTTCTGGAGCCAAGGGCGGAACACGGCGTGGCAGGGTAGCGCCGAGTTCAGCACCGTTATTAAGGGCGGGAGACCCGGCGTCGTGTGTCGGCGGGATGACTTCATGCATGACGTGGTGGTGTATGGTGAGGCGGACGGGGCGGTGCGGCATTCTACGTGGAGTAAGGACACGGGATGGACACGGCCGGTGAACCGCGGCGGGAAGTTTCAGGGCGAGCCGCTGGTAGTGGGTGTCGGGAATGATAGGTTCGATTTTTTTGGTGTTGGAGAGGACAGGGCCATGTACCACTTCGTGTGGACTGTGGTTGGGGGGTTCACGACGCTTGAGAACCTGGGGGGTAGTTTTGCCAGCGTGCCTTCGGCGGCCGTGACAGGCGGAAGGAGGATCGACATCGTGGCGCTGGGCACGAGCGGCACGCTCCAGCATCGGGCCCTTCGGGGGTTGGAGTGGGTGAACGACTGGGAGGACCTGGGCGTGCTAGGGACCAGCGCGCCGTTGCTGGTTAATGTCACGATCGCGTCTACTGGCACTGACAAGGTTGGCGTGTTTGTGGTAGGGAGAGGCGGCGAGGTGAACCAGACAATGTGGACGGCGTCCTCTGAACCGAGCTGGAAGAATCTTGTCTGGGCCGGCCTGGGTGGGAATGTGACGACCGAGTTTTTACGCTAATTCACGACGAAATACGAATTTCGGGCCAAGAGACACGCGATATCCACTTGCTGTTCGAGACAGAATGACCATGTGCCACTGCCTACAATGTACAAAGTGTTTGGCACCAGATACATCATACAGTCTAGCACATAGTACTTCGATCCCTCCCGGGTGAGCACAGCTGGCGCTCGCGCTGGCGCTTATATGGATGTACTACCTCGGCTGGCTCGCCAAGATGCTCTTCCACCGTCCTGAGCACGATTTCTGGCGCGTCGGACGGCCGGCTCACGAGGCGGAGTACGACACTGAGCTTTTCAGCCGCGACAAGCTCGACTAGGTGTGCTCACTACTAGCGTCGCCGCGTGGCGTGGGCTAGAACTTACAGGTGCTGAATCTACACCCAAAGCGTCGGCCATGCGGAAGATGGCGGTTTATGGCGGCGCAGGTGTCATACATAGGCATATTCCACTCTCGTCGCTGGTTTTTCGTATACCACCTAATCGTTCCATAACTGCCTTCTGAGGTGAATAAAGCAGTTTGTTATGCCAAACCTCCTTAGCTGCTTATCCTTCACCATCTTTTTACCCTCTGCTTTGAGTATCTCAGGCAGCTCGTACTTTATAAACTGTTATTAAATTTGTCAGCTTAACTTAGCTGATTAAAAAACGGGCATATATATATTCGTAACCGAGAGAGTAATATTTTTAGGACTAGCATCATTATCACGTACGTGCTGACGCGTTTGGTTTTAAGGGACGGACTCGCGCGGTGGGTGCCAGGGTACCAAGCTTCCATGCCGTACATAACCGTAGCCACCCCGCAGGCCCTGGCAACCTTGGCCGCCTGTCCAGGTGGAAGGCCCTTAACGGTGTTGTTCAGCCTGCGCATGCAGTGTGCGAGGCGCTGCCCCCTGGCCGCCACCTTCTGGGTGTGCACTTTGAACTTAAGCTCGGGGTCTATCCAGACCCCCAGATACCGCAGCGAGGCGGCCGGCGTGAGTGGGCGAGGATGGTCTATAAGCGTGAGCGGCGTACTGTCCAGCTTCTTGCATTTGGCCAAGCGCAGGAACTCAGTCTTTTCCAGGGGCACAGGGACCGCATTGTCCCGGAGCCACTTTATGCACCGGTTGGCATCGTCTGCCGCGAAGAACCCGGCCTGCGTCAAATTCCGGCTGCTATGGTACAATGCGATGTCGTCGGCGTATCCAAAGCGGTTACGCTTATTCTTGTTAAACAATGGTACCAGGAAAAGGAGGAAAAGCACCGGTAAGAACGGGGAACCTTGCGGCAGTCCGCACCGGAACGCCACCCTTTCAGTCACTCCTGTTTCCCCAATTGCAAACGCTATGCGGTTACTGCAGAAACTGTGTACCCAGGTGGCGATCTACTCGCCCCACCCTTGCGACCGTAGACGGTTGACAAGCCGGTTGTGCTGTACTACATTAAAACCTCCCCGAACATCCATAGTAACGAGGGCTCCGTATCGATCTTTATATCTAGCCGCTTCACAGTTATGAAACAACGCCGCGACAAGGTCTACAGCCAAACGCCTGAGCACGGCACCTACCTGCTAGGTATTCACTAGTCCCGTGGCCAGAACTCTACATGACAGAGCTCGGGCAACAATCCTCTCCAGGCCCTTGCCAAGTACCAGCAAAAGGGATATCGGGCGGAACGACTCGGCCCAACTAAAATCCCTCTTCCCTAGCTTTCCCAGAAAAACCACCCTTACATCTTTGAACGCTGTCAGGTAATGCAACAACCGCAGTAACCCGCTGTAAATAGTGCAAAACCAAAGTGAAACGACATCCCAAACTTCCTTAAGGAGCCTTGAAGTGAGGCAGTCCTTCCCTAGGGCTCAGTCCAGTACCTAGAAGCAATAGTGTTTAGCGATGCCATCCGTAACTTACATCAGCAGAGCCCTGGTGGGATGCACGGGGCACGGAGGTACCTGCGCCAACAGCTCGTCAGGTACCGTAACTTCTGACTCGCGGAGCACATGGGCGCGGAGAAATAGGTTTAGTTTTTGTAGGTCAGTCTCCGCCGTTTCGTCCTCGAAGTGTAACGGGCCTCTTATTTCCGGTAGGCGTGGTTTGGACCAGAAAGCGAGCCTAAACGCTTCCGTGTCAGTAACGGCGGCATCGACTTGCCCTGCCCAGAACTGCCTCCTGGCTTTGCATACTACGGCTTGAAACCGGCACCTAACGGCGCGATCTTAAGGCGACGCCCACAACGCCGTTTTGGCGGCGGCGCAGTCTTCAGTCCACTAGACTGCACGTCTGCCTCTTCCAGACCCCTTGACAGCCCCCACAGCTCTTGCCGCGATGCACAACACCTCGGTAAAAGGGTCGGCAGCGCGGTCCAACTGCTAGGAGGTGTCAACAGGGGGCGGGGGCGCCAACTGCCTTTTCCATCGCGTCCCTGAAATCAACAAACCGCTCCCTGGATACTCGGACTTCACGCCACTTGTCCACAAGCACGTGGAACGAGTTGTGCAGACACCTACACTGGGCGGTAATCCGACCCGACCAAACTCGGGACCAACCACAGCCTCCCCGACAAAATTGGACGCGAACACCAGGTCCAGGGTGTTACCTTTATCGTGAGTGGGAACGTCTGCGACCCAGCAGTCGAAACCCCCATTATCCGCCCAGTGGGCTAACCTGTTACCTAACAAACAGGCATCCCGCCCCGCCTGCCACAAAGGATTAGCGGCATTAAAATCCCCGAGGACTAATTACTTACCGCGTCCCGTTGCAGCGGCTAGGACCAATGGTAGCGTAACGATGTCCCGGGACTCCCTGTACACGTTATACACGCGTACCCCCCGTATCATAACGCACACTACGATTACACCGGGTAGGTCACGTTGAATCACTGTCACCCCCCGGGCAACATAAACGAGGACCTTGGGTACGTCCTGGCCGGCCGCCGTCAGAGGAAGGAACTTGTTATACCCAAGATACAACTTAATAAGCGGCCTTCCCTCAAAACGCCCCACCCATAGTTCCTATAGATACACAACATCGACGCCCTGTTCATACGCCAGGGCCAACGCCGCGTCACACACTGTAAGACCCGGGGTTTGCTGACCAGCGGCCTGGACGTACTGAAGTTGAACAGTTGGAACGGGCGTTTTACTTCGTCGGGCAGGTACACTATCCAAGTCTGTTGAGACAGGGCCGGGCTGGAGTGCCGCGACAGAGTTATCCGTACTGGTTTCTGCTGAGTCTTGGTGACCACCTCTTCTTCCAGGAATCTCTCGGTGTAGATTGTGTCTTCGAGGGTCTAAACCTGTTTAGTTGTTTTTACCACAGGTGGAGTTGACGTGGGGCAGGGCACCACGGGGGTTTGTGACTGGTTGCAGCAGGACCTGCTACACGCCACGTGGCCGACGGGGGCAGTAGTACGTGTCGCTTGGGCGTAGGAGGGCGGGGGCGAGGGTGGCGACCCGTCGGCGTCGGGCACGTTGTCGGGCCTGAACTGGCCACCGGCCCTGAGCCCAGAGGGGGGTTCGGGGGGGACGCCCTCCGACTTCGGTCCTGGGTCGCTACTCCGACGGCCCGGGGGGGAGACTCTGGGCGTCGCTCCCTTGGGTCCGCGACGCTGGCGATAGCTCTGTTGATAGCTTCCTTGAAGCGGTTCGCTCACTGTCTGCGCCTGCGCCTGGCGTACGGCGCGAGCGCGATGTCGAAGTGCTGGGAGATGGACTCTAACACTTCCCACATGGCGGCGGTGTCTTCTTCGATTGAGGCTCGTAGAGCGGCGGCGTGAGCTGTGACGCCGCCCATCTGAGGGGTCCCGGCCTGTGACGCTAAGGTCACCGGGGGTTCGGCGAGTATAGCCATATCGGGCGGTTGGTTTGCAGGGAAAGACTATCGTTACGTTGGGGGGGTTAACTGTGTGCTGCCGTGCCCTTCTAGACGGCGCGAGACGGAGAACGTTGGGGAAGAGATGCGGTGTTGAGGTTGAGATGGAGAGAGCGACAACTTGAGTTCTGATTGGTCAGTTCCAGAAACGAAGTTGTTGTAAAGGGAGAAGGGCACATTCGTAGTACAATCACTAACGAAATCGGCTTCCGCTTTTCAGTCACTGTTCAATTATCTGGGGACCCTCTTTAGGGCCTCATGGCACTTACACCGTGCTAACTCCCACGGTCAAATGTCGCTCTAGGGGCCCAGCCTTACTTAAGCAAAGGGACGGAAGCGCCAGTCAACCTGTTCAGCACATACAAGTCATTCCACGTACCTCGGCTACTCGGCTGCAAGGCTCAACTGTGGGCATAGGATAAATTTTGGGGCAATTTTATATAACCTATAATAATAAATAATAGAAGCTTGCGGCACGAATGACAGAGTTCAGTTTAGCTCTAGTTCGTTACTGGAGACTTGTTAACTTGCATCAAGCCTAGACAACCTGACCTAACAGACCAAGAGTTTAAGGTTGTCGAGGTTATACAGCTCTCGCGAGCCGAGCCACCACCGGTGTCCATTTAGGGTTTCGATTCTGAAGCGACGTTGAGTGGGCATGTCTCCAGTCTCCACCCTGTGATAGCTAATCTCAACAACTATGTTTCTTAATTAGATTTGGCAGCACACAGCTCAGACCTCAATTCTTCCGCAATGGACAATACGCCTGCGTACCCTAGCACAAACCAGTGGTACGATTTAGATGAAGAGCGGCCTGCTCACTAGTATACAGACCTTACATATCTATTGAATTTCAAGGCTCTGGATCTATTTTAGGATCGATGGCAATAATCCCCCTACCCACTTAATTGAGCAAAACTACTACTCCAAATACAATGGCCAGTAAGGCACCTACGAAGCCCACCACTTCAACATACGCAGCCATAATAACAGATAGACATGCTACGGCAGCTATGTCTAACAGATAAAGGGTTTTCCACCTCCAAGCCCTAGTGCGTTTCTGGCCGTCCCAAGTAAACGATAAAGCCAGGGTAACCATAAAAAGCAACCACGAAATCGCTAATAAAATCCTGACTGTGCGAAGATCTATAAGAGCCCAGCGAGATGTCTCCTTGGGATCTTGCAGGGTGCTCAGAATGAGAGAAAAAGCGAGACCTGTCCCAAGGGTAGTAATGGCTCCAGTATTCTTGAAGAAGTCTCGTGTGCGGGATTTCTTTTGCTGTCGGGCGAGAGTGCTATCGAGTCTCGCTCCTTCCTCCTGGTATCTAGTACTGATTAGAATTAGATAAACTTTGTGGGCTTGAACCATACTGATTAACGAGCTGTGGATCGAGCTCTTTGTTAACCTCATCCTCATCCTCATACGGCCGGCTTATTGTAATCACCATAATGAAAAGTGAAGATTAAGTGGCGGTAAATAGCCTTAGCTTGGGTTGACAACAACGTTGAGTTGGTAGCCGCGGTTGGCTTTGCGAGCAACTGGGAAGTAGGACGAAGTTTTCAAATACCTTCTTATATCTTGAATAATACTATCGACTAGTAGCAAAAGACAAATGAAAAACCCTATTAGCTGCTACGCAACCTTCAATCATACCACTTATAGGTAACATACGATGGTCTCGCGCGTAAAGCGTGATTTGCCGGAAGTTTCAACAGTGTGGCTTATCAAAAGCGCACGATGCCGATTCTAAGGCCAATTAGGACGTACCATGCTAAACTAGTTCACACGCTAACTTCCCAGGTGATAATATGCCGTGATTATCATGCTAAAACCACAAGGTGGTGACTAGCTGTAATACTATTGCTCTGCAAAATAGTAGTTGCTCGGTTAAGGAATTGCATTAGAAAGGGTATTGCACAGCTTAACCATGGGCAACGCCGTGACAGTGAGGGAATGCTCTCACCCACCTCCTGGCTTCGGCGGAGGGTGCTCGTTCTAGACATCGAATCTTAGCCCAGTAGTTTAACTTATTTCATAGCGGATGTATACAGGCTTTACGAGGTACATGGGATGACTTTTGCCCCTGGATAGTTTGCGGGGTGATTCTTTAACGAAATGTAAGCAAGGCTGCACTACTTAAGTGACATTACCATGGGAGTTGGCATGGTGTAAACGCCACGAAGACCAAAAGCGTGTCCCCAGACAATTATCTAAACAGTAATTGAAAGCGGAAGCCGATTTCGCTAACGACTGTAGCTGGGTGAACAATCGTGCACAATTGCGCGAGTTGTTTTCGACATCTGACGCGGTTGCGCAGCTTGGCACATGAGCAAGATCAGGAGATGGTAGCCAATTAGACGCGCATATGGTGATAACCCCCACTTTGAGCGCCTTGGGCACTAGGCGTCTCAGCAACACAGTGCTGTCAGAAACAATTCGCCCAATCTCATGATCTGAGGGTGCAAGCTCCATACATTCCAGCTGAACACTGATGGAGCCACCTGCAAGCGACATTGGTTGTCGATATGTAGCGCCAACACCTCTGATTCGCAGCGCTCTGAATGCAGGTTGACAGCAAAACTTCGATAATCTGACCATCAGGCGAGATGCTCAGCTGGAACTTGGTGGCTCCATCCAGCCTGCTTTCTGTCTTCAGCTGATGTGGGGCGTGTGTCGTGTAGTATTGGGTAGCATTGACACCAACACTTATAGGCACTTTCCGGTAGTTTTTATTTTAATGGAAACGTTCCACTCCCTACACTTTTGTCCTGCATACAATGCCTTGACTTTAGAACTGCTCCTATATATAAAAGTAGTCGAAGAGTGTCAGAAAGAAAGGGGTTCTGGCTAGAACACCTGCAGGATTAAGTGTTGGAGACGATGGCCTAGGAAACAGCCTGGTTTCCTGCGACGAATCTGGGCACACGAAATTCCTTTTTCGTCTGGCATCCTAAGCTAGGGTGAGCTGTGGCTGATTTGTCCTAAGCTTCCCCTGATTCTTCCCTGAGCTAGTGTGATCCCATCCGCCTCTGCAGCACAGCCTCAGAGGCCCCTTTTCAGTCACCCCAGCTAAAGTTTCCTCTCGATGAAAGCAGACGACGCGTAATCTGTAAGGGCACTCCCAGGCAACAATTCCAATTACGACCTACACGCGTACTGAGTGTGCGTATACTCGGCCTAGGCATTGTCAAAGCTGAGAAACCCATGCCTACCAAAAACTCAAAATAAACCAGGCTGAGAACCAATACCATCACTTTGCCACAGAAGGATGCGGTACCGATGGAGTCGCTGACGACAACAGCAACGTCACCTGTCTGTGCTCTTATAAGCGAGTGTCGCACTTTTCGCGTAGCGTAATACTTCTGCACTTAACACCACTTTTCTCCACCATCTACTATGTCGATTTCTTCAAACGAAGCCAGTATTATCTTGGCCCTCCAAGCCCTCGAACGCAATGAAAATCTAAGTGTACGACGCGTAGTAGAGATCTACAAGGTGTGCGATAGAACCTTAGGGCGTCGCCGGGCCGGTATGCCTGCACGACGCGATATTCTAGCCAATTCACGTAAACTTACGGATCTGGAAGAGAAGACGATTGTTCAATATATAACTGAGCTATGTGCACGCGCATTCAATCCTCGGCTTTGTTAAGTGGAAGATATGGCCAATCGATTGCTCTGCGAACGCGACGTGCCCCCTGTCGGCAAATGCTGGGCTCACAGCTTCATCAAACGCCAGCCAGACCTTCAGACGTGTTTTTCGCGTAAATACGATTACTAAAGGGTTAAATTTGAAGATCCAAATGTTATTCGCGAGTGATTTGCGCTTGTGTATAACATTAAGGTCAAATACGGCATCCTCGACGACGATTTATACAACTTTGATAAGACCGGCTTTATAGTGAGCATTATCATCGCCACTATAGTAGCTACTACCTTAGATGGCCGTAGCAGGGCTAAACAGGCCTAGCCTGGCAATCGAGAGTGGGCTACAATCATTTAAGGAGTGAATGCTTTAGGTTCAGCTATCCCGCTATTTATTATCTTAGCTGGGCAATATCACCTTACTAATTGGTATTAAGAGTGTAACCTTCCGGCTAACTGGCGTATTGTAATAAACGATAATGGCTGGACTACTAATGAGAAAGGCATGGATTAGATTCAGCACTTCGATTTCCACACATTGTCTTATATAAAGGGCAAATACCGGCTGTTAATCTTTAACAGCCACGATAGCCACCACTCCGAAGAATTTAAGACTTATTGCCAAGAGCATAACATCATTACACTGTATGCCTCTGAACTCCTCGCATATACTTCAGCCATTAGATATTAGTTGTTCCTCGCTATTCAAGAAGGCGTATAGCTGCTAGATTGAGCAGCTAATGCGGATGAACATTACACACATCAGTAAGCTGGAATTTCTCTGTGCGTTTAAAAAGGCTTTTTTTGCTTCAATCACAGAAAAAAACATCTAAGGGGGTTTTGCCGGAGCCGGCTTTATACCGTACGATCCAGAGAGGGTAATCTCTTCGCTAGATGTGCGTATTCGGACCCCAACATCCCCAATCTCAGGCCTAACTACACCACTACCTTGGGTCTCCCAAACGCCACACAACCCTCAAGAGGCCACTTCACAGTCAGTATATATCAAAAATCGAATTTCCAACCATCAGGGCAGCTCTCCAACCTCTATGTTAACTGCTGTGGATCGATTAGCCAAAGGCACGGTGGCTGTAATGCACGAGGTGGCTCTTTTACGCACAGAGGTCTCTGCACTACGAAAGGCCAATGAGGGGCTTAGTAAGCGACAGAGGGCTAAAAAAACACGTGTACGGCTTGGAGGGTCACTTTCTATATAAGAGGCACAGGGTTTACTAGATTAGAAGGCTGTAGGGGAGCAGTTGGCTTAGGAAACACGATAAAGTGGTGGTCATATAGGGGGGTCTCGTACGAAGATTTAGTGTTATGGTGTATGTGGTAAGCCTGGCTATAATGCTCGCACTTGTAAGGAGGCTGCAGAATCGTCTAATTAATCTGTTTCTGATTCAGTTATTGTTATTTCCTAGTGTTATGGTTGTGTAATTAAGGGTTATTGTGGTGGGGTGGTGGAAACTTCGTCGCTCGCTTATATTCGTCGCTCACTTATCATGTACGTTATCCGTCTGATCTTTCGTTTAGCATTTGATGGTTGGGGTGGTAGAACAGGAGCCATGGGCCGGGGATGTAAGTGTACATGTATCTTGTTTGCCTTCTCGGCACCCGGCACGCCTTCAAGAATCATGGGAGCCATCTAGGTATCTGAAGAAGCATTCGCATTCGGAGATGGTGACTTGGCAAACAAAACGAAGGATACCATGGAAACCCTAACCCTGAATGCGCCGTTGGCGGAATTCTGGGCTGTCCTATCGCTGGAAAGTCAATCTGATTGGTTGAAAATTTCAAGTTGGTCGAGCTGATCAATTTCTGCAACCGGATTCATCACCCAATTCAGCAAAACAGAACACATCCTCATCCAGGACCAAGCCTGCTGCAAAATAACGTCCCCAGGCCATGGTCGTGCTAATTGCGAAAAGTTCTCCACAGGTCGAGCCATTATCCCCGAGAACTTCGGCATCCGCCAGGCCCAAACCCACCACGGCGCAATCCTGAGGCCGTGCGTCGGACACCTGTCGTGTGTGACGCGTGAACATGTCTCGGATGACAAGGGCGGCGGCAAAAAAGGCGCATCAGGCCGCCGCGCCAGCCGCATCGCGAACGCCAGCCAAATTACTCCCAATCCACCACTTCAGGGATATGCAGTCGTGGGAAACCTGGCTGGAGACGAATCATACGATCGAGAGGTCTGGTGTCTTTCTCAAGATCAGCAAGAAGGGAAGCACAATTGCTTCCGTTACGTACGACGAGGCGGTCGACACTGCATTGTGCTTCGGATGGATCGACGGACAGAGGAAACCCTTCAACAACAGCCATTTCCTCCAGAGGTTCACCCCACGTCGGAAGCCAGCTTTTGGTCGCAACGGAATGTCGACAAGGTCGCGACGCTGGTAGCCGCGGGTCGGATGCAGCCGGCGGGACAGACCGAGCTCGATACAGGCAAAGCGGATGGACGGTGGGAAAAGGCGTACGCCGGGTCGCGCACCATTGGAGTGCCGAAGGACTTTGAGGAGGCGCTGAGTCAGAACAAGAAGGCGAAGGATTTCTTCGAGACGCCGGGCAAGACGAAGCGCTTCTCGTTCTTGATGAGGATAGGAACTGCAAAGAGGGCTGAGACACGCAAGAATCGCATCGATGAGTATGTTGCATTGCTCGCGCAGCAGAAGACGTTGTAGGATGCCGGAAAGTGGAAGGTGGAGGGTGTGGGTCATCGTTGTCCCAGCACCTTGTTCGAGCCGAGCCGTCAACCAGGATTAGACCTGCAAGACACGCCGCACCACTGTCGTTTTTGCCAAGGCGTTAAAATTTCTGTCACACGCGTGCAGGTATATACACCACTTATACAGGGGATATCGTATCGAAACCCCTTAACATTTTATACTTTTACAGAGCAACAACGAGGCCAAAGAATGTTTACGACTTGTAGACATTGAACGACGATCTGGACGAGCTAAGCGCAGTTACAGGTACAACACTGAACCTCGTTCTTCAGTTTCCATAACAGTTCGAAGTAATCGCAAAGGCTGCTTGTCCTCAACAGGTTTGGAAGAGCGGTTAGCTCTAGGCTCGAGAATAACGGGAGCAGACTTCTCACCGACAGGGTTTCTTTTAGGACGGGGACGGGGTTGGCGACGGGGAGGTCGTCGGGGAGGCCGTTGAGGACAGAGTCGAGGAGGCCGTTGAGGAGGCCGTTGAGGAATGGGTCGGGGAGACCGTCGGGGACCGGGTCGGGGACCGGGACGGGGGGGCCGGCCGGGACCTGGTCGGCGACGGGGAGGTCGGCGGCGGGCCGTAGAAACCTTGGAAAAGCGGTTAGCTCTAATAGCTTCGAGAGTAACAGGAGCAGGCTTCTCACCGGCAGGATCTCTCTTCTCCATATCAACAGCCGGCGATGGAGGAAGCGGGGGCAAAGCCAAGCCAAGGGCCGCGAAGGCGACGATAGTTAGAATGATCTGCTTCATGGTGCAGCTATGTGCCACTGTGATGACTCAAGGTGATGTGAATGAAAGAAAACCTCGACCTCTGTAGCATAAGATAGTCCGGGGCAAAACGCATTCACTCGGCATCCTAATACTTATAAAACTCGATTCCTGAGAGGCCCATTAGTCGATACACGAGATTTAAGCGGTCGATTTTCCCAGGGGACGCATTGGTAATATATAATATATGAGATGCCTTCTTGTCTATATTTCCTCTGGAGCTTGTTTGTTTTGTTCAGAGGCTGCAGATCTACCCCCTGTGTGTCTTGGCATTGCAAAAGCTCACAGAAATTACTTCCAATCTACCCATGAAGAGGAGCTCCCAACGGCAAATAACCCCGCCAATAACCAAGTCAAAAGAGCAGAAGCATGATGTCCTGAAATTACGTCGACATAAAAACAGCCGGGCTTGACTCCTCAGGCTAAAACACGATGAGGGGGGTTCGAGGGGCCTATATGAGCGGCAGTCAATATCGACCGAGGTACGGTGAATGCTTTTCGCCTCCCTGGAACCTGGAGGGAAATCATGGGTTATTACAAAAGACGGCTCTTGCACTTTTACAATTATCCCCCTGATTGACTATCTTCGGTGACAACGTCGGAACTATGGCGCGCTCTCCGCCAATGTACTACTCGGAGTTGAAAGACGACTCCGCGTTATCGCCATCGCTCCTTTTTGATGAGCGTGAGGAGGATGGCATATATAAGCCACGGCCAACAAGGAGCCAGTGGACCACCGGACGATGGGTAGCTGTGCTCATCTCCTCGCTTCTATTCACCAATATCGCAAGCATCCTAATTACCTCCCAACGGGTGCTCTCCCGCCACCACGCCCAAGTGATGACCGTGTTCGAGCCTCCTACGGGCATACCGCCATTCTTTCGCAACATTTCGCTTGAATTGAGGCCAGAACATGTTTATGCACCATTCTACGACCGCGGCGACAGCATATATCGCAAGCACAATTCTCCAGAAACAGAGCTGGCATGGCGGGAACTCACACAGCTTGGTGCGCGTCTTGTGTCCTTGGAATTGATGCTTGTGCATTGGCACCGTTCTGTGCGGCGGATTGAGCGCTAACATGAGAGAGCAAAAAAAACAGACACTGGTTACATCCTGGTGCCGAAAGAGCAAGCCAAGCAAGCGGACATCGACCCAACCAGACATGCATACTGGAACGATCCTGAGAAGGGCCTTGTCGGACATCCGGTAAGGATTCAGGCGACGCACCAGTTGCATTGTCTGGTAAGTGACCCCACCGCTCTCTGGGAGGTAAGGAATTCTCCGCTGATGATGGACGCTGCAAAGAACGTGCTCCGACGCTACTCTTATTTTCATTACAACTATACCCTCGAATACGACCGGGAACCGCTTAAGGTGGTGCCGGTCTCCAACAGGGCATTGCATGTCGGTATGTCTGGCGTCCTCTTACATCCATCATTGCTCTCCGAGTTTCTACACTGTCCATCAATCCTTCTCCCCGAGACACATTGTCAAGAGAAGAAGTACTAATTAACCCGCCCTATCCTAGACCACTGCGTTGACTACCTCCGCCGACGCCTGATGTGTACCTCCGATATGGGCCTTCTCCCGTATATTTGGCTCGGCAACGACGGAGATGTGGTGGCAGACTTTTCACGCATGCACACCTGCCGCAATTACGAATCGCTGCGAAGCTTTGTGAAGAAGAAGGCGGAGGAGGCTGACGGGAGGGTCAAGCCAAAGGATGGAGATTACATCTTGTACGACTACATCTGATGATACCTTGTTGGAATTCTCGTGTTTGCAGACTTCGTTGCAAAGAGAAAAGGTTGGAAGCTGCTCAGGAGTTCTTTAGAAGGGAATAGAATCGATAATGCATCAATGAACGTTAGTTGAACATGGAAGCCTGCCAATTCGCTTGGCCGATTTTGAGTTGGTTTAATATTATTGCGTACAGGTAGTGGTCGCCAGCCCCTCGCTTGTTATTGGCGGTAGCTGGCTGATTATGAAGTAGGCGGGGTGTTATGCAACATTGCCCCACACCCCCAAGTAGGACCTAGATTTCAACGTCATAGACCCTGAGTCAGCTTACCGTTCCAGCGGGACAGGCTGCGCGGGGGATTGTTTACCTCGGCGCTTTGTATCAATTGCTGTTTACTTAACGACATTCCCCCTTTTTAACCCGCCAATCTTAAACCTAGCCTGTACACTACCTTGGGTCTCCTAAACATTACATAACCCTTAAAAGGCCACCTTATAGTTAATATTTATTAGAACTTGAATTTTTAACTATTAAGGTAGCTCTTTAACCTTAATATTTACCGCTGTTAATCGACTTGCTAAAGGTACTATAGCTGTAATGTATAAGGTGGCTTTTTTCCGTACGGAGGTCTCGGCACTTCGAAAGGCTAACGAGGGCATTAGTAAGCGACGGAGGGCTAAAAAACACGTGTACGGCTTGGAGGGTTACTTATTGTACAAGTGGTATAGGATTTACTAGATTAGAAAGCCGTGGGTGAGTAGTTAGCTTAGGAAATCCGACAAATTAGTAGTAGTGTAAGGGGCTCTTGTATGAAGATTTAATGTTATAGCGTATGTGGTAAGCTTGGCTATAATGTGCGCACTTGCAGGGAGGTTGTAGAATTGTCTGATTTATCTGTTTCTGGTTTAGTTATTGTTATTTCTATTACGACCTGCACCCGACACAGGCCTCGAGAGGACTGGCGCGGGTTAAGACAGAACGTATGGCAGGACGCCAACAGGTAAGGGGCGTTCCGAAGACGGCTTGTTAAGCTAGCACTCCTAGACGGGGGGTTCAATGTCACTGTAGGTCGCTGTCACTATAATGCACAGAGATGAGTCTGAACAGTAGGACACAAATGAACAATTGAATACTAGCGTGAGGAACCAGAGTCCCTCACGGTGGTTGTGGGCACAACCATAGCTATCTATACTAACTAACTAAGAGGTACCTCCGTACCTTGCTCTGTCTGCTCCCTTGCTCTGTGACAGAGCGCACAGAGCGACAGAGCACTTTCTGATTGGTCGTAGGGGCTTCGGGTCTTTGCACCCCTGGCCCAGTGCACAGTACCGTGCGTACTGCTCCTTTGCACTGTTCACTCTGCGGGGAATTCGTCGGGCCGTGCCGGCCCAGGTGACGGCCTGCAGGGTCGTCACAATTTCCTAGTGTTGTGGTTGTGTAATTGAGTATAGCTGTGGTGGGGTGGTGGAAAGTGGCACGCTTGCTTATAAAATACGTTATGTGTTGAGTTCTAGGTATTATATATAAGTGGGCCGATACCAGCTTAAGGAGCTAAGACCTTCGAAATTCTAGAAAATAAGATTGGAGAGATGCTTTAAGTTCGTAGAACAGGAATAGCGAGTAGTCAAGCAAGCTAAAACACGTCTAGTATTTACATAGAGCCCCGACTCACAGGGTTGAAGTTTCAGTGACCCGCTAAAGCTACCGCTGCGATGCCAAGCTAGTCCCCGGTCTCGCGGGAGCAAGGCCGACCAAGTTTACTGGCGGCTTGCTTGGCTTTCGGACATCACGCCGGTGGCTTGGCGCTGACCTGGGAGTATCCCGGTTTCTCGCTCATATCTGCTCAACTTCCCATTTGATTACTATTAAGCTAACTGGAACTGCGAGTCCGTGAACAGAAAAAATTATAGGCATTGGGTTGGGTAATGGTACATATATCTCCCATCAGTCGCCTATGTCATGTCCGATATGAACCACCAGAAGCCCGATGTTGTGGCTCGATCCAGGCAAGCGGTCACCAACTTTGAAGACTCAATATTTCATCTCGACACCCGGGGTACCTCCAAAGTCGCAAGACCAGCATCGCGGATTCACCCTGTTGAATCTGGCAGGTGTTCTTGAGACACAGTCCCCAAGAAGGTGCACACGACATTCAGACTTGGATTCATCTACCAGCACCGTAGCCTCTCTCATCTTTTCCTCCTGCAACCATCTTATCCACCATCCTTACGCTATCAAGATGAACCAAGATCACGGCTCAACCACGTCAAATGCGTGCAAAATATCCGTAGGCTCCATTATTCCCAGCTACGTCCATCCCTAACCAATCTAGATGCTCTGGAACTGGTACACCCTCGACGCCTGCTTCCTCTCGCCCGCCTGGCAAATCACCAGCCACGCCGCCTTCGCCGCCACCTGCATCGGGAAGGAATTCGACAGCTATGTCCTCCGCGACTTCCAGGCCCGCTTGAGTGTTATCAGCACCGACACCCGGGGGACGGACCCCAGACAGTTACTTTACGGGCGTCACCGCTGCAGTAGCTCGTTCGCGCAGTCATCCACACCGCGACTTTCAGTGTTGCGTACATCATCATTTGCATCTTCATTGGGGCCGGGCTGGGTAAGTTCCTCTGTGACACGCCTCGAAACTCGGCTCCTGGGCGGATAAGGTCGTCTGGGGTGGAGCACTTACAAGTACGATGGTGTAGAAGGTGGAGGGCTGTTCAACACTGTCGAGATGGTGGAAGACTCTCCCTGGGTGAGGTGATAGCGGGTCTGATGACAAGACGAGGCGTTGCTATGATGGTTGGAGCATATCCCACCATCCCTCTCTTTTAACTACAAGGACTGGTCCCCCTATTACCACTACTCAGGAGCTAACACCGTCCCGGAATCCATGAGGGTCGCGCGTAGCGCGAGCATTCTCGCGTGCGACGACAAGGTCTAAGGAGTCGGCGAAAACAGACACTCGCGTAGAGAGCAACTCAACCCTTAAGGTTCAAGCTGCTGCGGGCGGGTCGTGGTATGGTCTAATTCTGCAAGACGACACACTGCGCACGGCTTCCAGGTCCAGACCCGCAAGCTACGTCCCAAACCCTTTCCGCACCCTCCCATACATGTGGGGCCAGCCTCTACGTCTGCCTAGACAGGGCCAGCCGGCCCGAAGATACGTTTATTATCAGCTGCAACTGTATGACCATCGCCGAGAATCTTTTTTACACCCTGAAGCGGTTGGTTGCCCAGAGTCAGACCCTCTAGATCGACCTCCTGTCCATCAACCAGATGTCGAGGCCGAGAAGTCGCGGCAGTCCAAACTGGCGAGCGTTTACCCATAATCGTCGGATTCCGAGCCAGATACTCCGGATCTCAACCCTGCTCAGCCGCTCTCGCGAAACCAACGGCGCCACGAACGGAAAGCGGCGCGGAAGTTCACCAACGTAGAGATCGCAGACGACGACTCCGTAGTCTTCAGCCTCGCTTAGCGATTCCACACGGTAATGGCCGGCGAAAGCAGCTCTGCAGCGCCCTAGCACACCACCCGCAACAGCAGAAAGAATCTGAACACGCCACTAGAGTGGCAGAACTTCAAGATCCCCGAAGCGATGTGGCTGAAAGGCAAAGACAACCTTGAGGCCTGGAAGCACATTATCGAGAACCTTGCCAGAGCCAGCGGATACAGGGGCGTATCGGATCTAGACAGCGTTAACGATACTAAGCTGGCTTCGCAGTTGCTACGCACCGTGACGCCGCCATACCTCGCCGACTTTGACTTCGAGAGTAGTAGAAGGGCCATCGCAAATCTTCAGAAGAGTATCGCCGCTCTACGAGGAGCTCAACAACAAGAGGTACACCGGCGGAGACGGCCACAAACACGCGGAGTGATTCCCGACCACGCTAGAAAAAGTCGGATGCCCCTCCCCAAAGAGTTAGCCCGTACGATCTTCCTCACGAGTACTAACGGCCGCCTATCTCACTAGGCGGCGCGCATCCGAGCCGAACTACGCAATAACAAGCCCACTACGCTTAAAACCATTATAGCGGACTTTCTCGACGAGACCTTTGCTCTGAAGGGTAGGAAGAGCGGAAACAAGTCCCACAGCACTGAACGGTGGAAAAACACGCAAAGATAGCACTCCCATCCGTGACGGGAAATGCAATAACTGCGGCAAATCTGGCCACTGGGCCCGAGAGTGCCGAAGCGCCAGGGATAATTCCAATTCCAGCTCCGGATCGTCGGCCACAGCGCAGTTAAGCAGCTCAGCCGCAGCCATTTCGGTCCCCGCCCCGTTTACAGGGGGGAGCTATCAGTGCAGTACTCGTACTAACGCTACCACTATCGCCAAGATCTTCGCCATCTACGATCTGTTACCAAGGTGGAACTGCCCCCGGCTGCACCGAGACAACGTCCAGCTGCATCCCCGTAGTGCTCCGTCCCCGCGATGACGTGGGAGCCTTTCAGCGGCCACAGAGTCCTGAAAATCGAGGACTGCTATCTCCAAGCCGCCAACGAGGTGCATCATTAATCCCAAACCACTGAGCAAGGTAGATGAGATCATCCGCCTTCAGCTTTTGCATTGATCCGGGAAATTCGGCGGCACTACTAGTTCCTTTCGTCGGTATTTTGAGTGAACCCAATCTTCGCACCGACCGTGACGTCCAATATCCGCTTTCATGTTCGCCGCGACCATACTTACTGCAGGGGTTAAGCGGCAGACCGTGATCTGGGTTCTGCATTGAAGCAACCGGGTAAATTTGTTCTCACCGCCTTTATACTTTCCACCTTCGTACTCACCGCCTCATGGCCACCGCTTTTGGGCTCGCCGACTGCCTCCCTAGTTCAAATGCACACCGCCTTCCTAGTTCTAGTCTCACTACCTGCCAACTCGATTGGGAACCACGCCATATGCTCTGGGGGCATACCGCCTGCCTATTCTTAGGAGATTTGATCAGAATTAGCAATCCTTACTCGCTGCCTACTTAGACGAGAATTAGCTTCAAAGGCTCCACACTGCCTACTCAATGATGGCTTGTTAGAAAGAAAGGGGTTCTGCCACGTAGTGCCAATTAGAAACGAGGGATCTAGAACCTGCTAGAACTGTGGACTTGTTATAGATTCCCACAGCCGCGTAAACTGGCGCGCAACGGCTTGCCGCAATTCACAAGGGCCTTGGCCGAGGCTAGAGAGCCGCGGACACAAAGCAATACATTCACGCAGTTGCAACCTTAATTAATGTACCTGAATCTATTGTACCGCGCTTCTAACATGGCTATGTATAGGCTGGATGGATTGAGAGATGTCTCTTCTTTGCCGAAGAAGACTTTGCTCTTCCCTGTGATTGGAAACGTTTCTTCCTTGGCTAGGAAGACGAGTTCGTTTGCATGCTCGGATGAATTGAAGCCGAAGCTTTGCAGTTCTGCTGTGTATAATTGCTACCCAGCCTCCATAGGCACGATACCAGGGAAAGGATTCTACATCCTTGCGGCGTATCTGAAGAGCCAACTCCGCAGCTCCTCTGTCTTCTAAAAATGGAATTTCGCTATGCAGAGATGATGACTCCTAAGAGCACGCCGACTCGGTGATACGTTACTCGTGAGCGCCTTAGAAACGAGCCCCATTGGTTATAACGTCCACCTTGCAGGATTCGGCTGCTAGATCATACGGAGACATGGATCATGACTGTAATAATAGGAATCCTTTCCAGCCAGGCCAAACCAGTGACTGGGTGAACGCGTGTACAATGTCGTCACCACTAGAAGGTTCACTCATACAAGGGCCAATTAACTTGAATATATTGCTATCTATAAGCTTTAACGGCCAGTCACACCAGATGGAACGCGTCAGCAGAATAAACCCATTCCAAGTTTCAACCCCACCGGCATTTACGTCTGGACCCAAGGCCAGCAGACACTGCAGTCCTTGACAAGGGTGCTGTTTGCAAGCCATATGCCTGGAAAACTATCACCCCAGCTGCGTAAGTCCCCCGACGGTCAGTTTACAGCGTTGTTTCTTTAGCTCTCTTCTTTGTTGTCTTACAAAGTCATAGTTACTTGATAGCTCTCTTGTCCTGGTTCGCTTTGCCTTGTAGCGCAGTGCCTGTACTAGATAGTTTAATAGAGCGCGTATAGTTTGAAGTTTTAATTAACCCGTAACGGTAACGGTGGGGAAGAGACAACGGTAGTTACGTGGCGAGGGAAAGCCACCATTACGTGCAGGGGCGCCGGTGTCCCAAAATTGGACATATGTTTCCATACAACACACCACCCCATTTATAGCCACGGCAAGTATAGCCGGAGCAAATTTCGGCTCAGGCGGGCCTCAGTGCTGCTCACCCCTAGCTCAGGATTTGCGACTAATACGGACTCGGACAGAAAAAATGGTCGGGTGAGACTACCAAGGTAGGCCTACTACGGGACCAGATCACCGCCATACATCACTCCAGAACAGCCATCCCCATCGCACGCGGACCAGCCACGCCCTCGAGTCCAAAGCGCTGAACCATGGCTGCCCCCTTGCCCTCTCGGCCAGAAACCCCCACCACCGCGATACCAGCCTTTGTAGTGCCATTCCCAGGCGACAGAGCATAGATAAAACTCCCAGCGGCACGCAAATCAATCAGCCCCGGGTCGCCGTTAACCGACAAATCCAACTCAGACACCACACTGGCATCCTGCAGGCTCATTTCCACGATCCGATTCACCCCGACGTCTGTTACAAAAGCCGTGCCCGTGGCCCTCGAGATGGTCGCCCAGCACGTCGCCACCTGGCCCTGAATCCTGCCCGCCGCCAACGCCGTGGCCCGGCCGCTGGCCGCATCCACAGACAAAATGGCCGCTCCAAACGACGCATCCGTGGCAAAGACGCGGGACGCACCGCCCCCGGGAATCGCCTGTGCGCCGAACAGCACGGCCGTGCCATCCGGCGTGCTGCGCTGCTCCACGCTCGAGACACGCACCGCGCCCCGCCTGTCGCGCTGACCCCGACCCCGGCCTCCCTGGACGGGAAAGACTGAGAAGAACCCGGTCTTGTTGGTGGGCGGGTCGCCCTTGACGGTCGCGAAGAGCGAGGCCTCGTCGGAGGAGAAGAACACTTGCGAGACGGTGTTGGTCGGCCCCACGGGCGGGGTGGTCTGTCCGAGATCGAACGGGCGGAGGTCGTCCATGGGGCTGAGTCCGCGTGTTGGGGAGAAGTGGCTGCATGCGATGCCGGCCTTGGCGCCGGAGGTGCCGACGCAGACGATGCCGTGGCGGAGGGAGGCGGCGACGGTGCTGGGGAACTCTCCGGGGACGGAGACGGGTGGTCCCAGGAGGGAGAGCTGGGAGGGGTCTGAGGCTGAGATGGCTAGCATGCTGAGGGTGTTGGAGCCAGCGTTGACGGCGAAGAGGAGCTGGGAGGGTTTGTGTTAGTGGGTGGGTGTCGATGGTTGGTCAGGTTGGTGGTGTTGGTTCGTGCGCGGGACAGGCACTTACATTTCCGGCAATGGTAAGGGCTGACTGGCTGACCAAGGCATCGGGGGTTGCTGGCTGGCCTTCGCTGTTCAACGCCACGGAGCCTGCTCCGCCGGTAGGCGTCACACTGCCGAGGGAGAGCCGACCGTCGGCGCCGATGGGTAGCGCGACGACTGAGTTGGTCTCGTCGTTGGTGATGAAGTATAGTGCCTTTCCCGATGTCGTCGTGTTTTTGTTCCTGCCGGGACACCTAGAGGCGGCGATGCTGGCCACTTGGAGTGCCAGCAGGATGGATAACGCGAACATGAGGGAGGGAGTGTGAGAAATGAAGTAAGAGATTTGGTAGAGGTGGACGAGAAGATGATGATAATGTGAGGAAGCAGCGAGGAGATCGGATAGGTAGGTTCGGATGAGTCCAATGTTAGAGTTAATACGAGCGAGAAGCTATCTCCTTTATATCTCAAGTCTTTCGGTTTGTAGCGTTGAAGAATCGCGGTGGAAAGCAGCATGGGCTCCCTGGGGAGGTGCCATAGGACGGGCAGGGCTCGCGTAGATACGTGCAAATTAAGATACAGACCGATGCTGCAACACGCCGTGCACCTATGAGGCATCATACCATCTCCTGTCTCCGTGACTGTCGCAAGACCGCTGATGGAACCCCCACGATTACATATCACCACTTCCAATTCGGGTTAGGTGCCAAGGGGCAGGTTTCCGGGCACTATGTGCCGGGAAATGTCGATGCGGATCATGTGGAATACGCGGGGTCGCGTACCGAAAAGGGCGATCCAGATGAGGTGAACAAGATTTCCTAATTCGTCAGCTACCCCTTAAAATCGTCTCGAGCCGGGCGCTTACCCGGTGTAATGAAGACGCAACCTGGAATTTATGGCCCAAGCGAGTCTACCGGAAAGGGCTATTCAGATGATGGAAACATGATTGCCTAATCCGTCGTGAATTACCCCTTGAAACACGTCACGGTACCAACACCAGCTTCATGATCAAGGGCCGCTCCTTGGTGAAACCAGGTACCGATCAACGACAAGGATGCCGGCGATCGATTGATGCACCTCTGCAACTCCACCAGCTGGCCGAACGATATACCTTCCTACCGGGATATCAACGTCGACTTTCGTCTTTTGCTTCCAATGCAGCATGGCTCGGCCCTTCCCATCCACATTACCGCCATTCCTTACAGCTCAAGTACGGGTCTCCGAATCTGGACGCAAGGATTGCCGATTCTGGGGCGAATTGTGCGCGGCAATATCCACCTCGCTGCTACATGCACTCCCCCATCGAGCCCCGCCCCCCTCCAACCTGATAGGGACGAACGCGACACTGCATGCGGGTGCCTTCTCCGCTGACGCGATCGGTGAGCCGGGCACAATACAGGTATCAGTCTTCTCTGCGAGGAATATTCCGCTATCGATTCCGACCAGCCCGTTCTGGGGGATCCGTTCTATGACGCAGCTACCATGTTGTACCGCGCTCAGGGACGCAGGTGGATCGGAGAGTACATGCCAAGCGAGGCTCTGCGGAAGGAGGGGAGCGGTGGGAGGTTCACCTGTCTTGACAGCACCGGCAATCTTTTCCGCTGTAGTCAGATTGTGGAGTTAAACTAAAATGAGGGTTCCATTCTTGCGATCTTCTCAAGAAGTTGCCCGAACCTGGATTGGAACGATGGAGACATCGTGGAAGAGATTTTTCCAGAATGGTAGGAGATTTTTTTTGGTTGCGCTTATCTCGCCGCTTATCTTGTGCGGCTCTCAATGTTCCTGTGCAGTGAATGATGGTTCTGTCACGTGACACCCACCTCGACCTTCCATCCCATAAAGAAGTCAGGTCTTGCAAAGTCCCACGACTCCAAGGAACCCTTCCGGAATGTAAAGACTGCAACTCAAGCGAGCGCCAGCAGACGGTCCACGCTTTACACCCACAAAAAAAATCACAAATCTCCATTCAGAATGAGTTTCTTCCCTCATCATCTCGAGCGCTCTTTCGGCGCTTTTGGTAGCTTCACGCACAAAATCCTCTTCGCCGCCACCGACCTTGCATCACTTCTCATCAGCATTCTCACCGACTCCATCATGGCGAAAGAGACGAATATCACCATTTCCCCTCAGGAATTCCAGCTCAAGACCGGTTCTCGGTACCTCTGGCGCCCTCTGACGGTTATCCTGATTGCCCTCAACACGGCGTTGTATTTCATCACCCGCTCAAGTGAGGCGTACTATAGTATTGACCACCATCCAGTATCTGTTTACTACTTCTGACTACGGTTTAGGCTTTGCGAATATTTTGGGCAAAATCACACCCATGCTAGCAGCCATTTTCGAAGGGCTTTCGGGGCCTGCTGCAAGTCTTCTCGCCTTCCCTGTTACCACTGCGCTTCTCCTGGTTCCGACAACTACTTTCGTCAAAGTTCTCTTCGTTGTACACCTTTTCTCGCTCCAACTTCACATCGCCTTCAAAGATATCGTGCCCATCTTGGAGAAGATTGGGCCTGTCGTGGAGAAGATTGGACCTCTTATGGAACAGACTGGATTTCTCATGGAGAAGATTTTCAAAGGCTCTCGGGGCCTGCTGCGGGGTTTCTCGCCTTCCCTATCGCTGCTTCGCTTCTCTTGGTTCCGACAAGCACCTCCGCGAGAGTCCTTATTACCGGAATGTTTCTTGTAGTCCTTCTTTAAGGTGTGTTTCATCAAACTATTTATATTGTAGCGTCGCTAATGTATCCAGGAGCTTCGGAAAACCTCAGCAAGTTGAAATCTCTCTAAGAGGTTTTAGTTTCAATCCAACGCCATGCAATCGCCCAGCTTCCTGCATCGATCATCCTTGTGGCCATCATCCATCATTTACTCGAGAGTCGCAGGCAGGCAGTCTTGGAAGCGACAGCTGGGCATCTCTCCGCACTGCTAGGCGCGTTAGCGCTCGTTCCTAGGGACCATTGGAGTTAGGCTGCAACTACCAGAGGGGGTTTTTCTTTCAAGCAAAGAATAGACACCTGAACCAAATTGGCAAAGTTTTCATGAGCTGAGACTTATGTCTCTTTTTGATGCATTGTAAAATTCAGCGCCGCTGTGCACTCGTATAAATGTTTCCTAAACTCGATAGACAACACCGCTATCCTCAAGATGTTCTGCCTGAAGCAACCCGAGGCCCTGAACTCAGAAAATAAACAGTTAGTGTTAATAGTGCAAGCGAGGGTAAGGTGTTAATTTGAAGTTTATTTGATGGAGTCGCGATAGTTGCCGAGCTGCGGCTTGGACCCCGACCCACGTGACTAGGCACTAGGCCAAATGAGGAATGAGGGGCATTTGCCCATAAAGGCCAGCCAGCCCTGCGCGCAAAGCCTCTGGCTCCGGTCTTTCTTTCCTCATCCTACTATTCTACGAAATTGACTAGATACTGTTCTGAATCAGCCATCGCCGTGACAAATGGTACACCTTTGGGGTAGCCGAAACCGGTAGATAATTTTCAGAGAAACGATATTACTTATTCCAATGGACGTTTTCCGTTTCTTTCGTCCCCCTGGAGGCGCGTCATCCCTCTCCCCCATCGCTACCTACCTTGGCAAGCTTGCGGGATGCACCAGACCCTAACACCTCTGTGATGGTTAGAGCCTAAGGAAGAGCGCACCGAAAAGCGGCGGGCTCAGGTGCGACGGGCGCAGCAGTGAGTCTACCTACCTCACTTGCCTGGAATTGATATCCCTTCCACCATTGTCCTCACGGTAGGCAGCGGTTCGATCTATCATCTGACCCGCCGTGTTTGTCCGGATTCAGAACATATCGCGGCCGCAAAGACCAGTATACAAGAGCGCTCGAAAAGGAGGTGTCTCGCCTCCGGTCCGTCGAAGCAAACCTGGTGCGCACAAACCAGCGTCTCCGCGACGCCCTTGAGGCACAGGACTGCTCCGTCGGGGAACCACAACCTCCAGCCTTGGATCTTGCTTACAGGGGCCACCCTTCCACGACTGCTCAACATACAGCGCCCTTGCCGACCGAATACAGAGATGTCCCACCCGCATATATCAGTGACTCCAACCTGGTAACCACGGGAATGGAGTTTGTGTTAGTGTAAGCATCGCCCACGCCCAACAGATCGCCGCCAGACCAGACAAACAACACTAACCTCCTCCCCTAACGCAACGGCAGTCTCGAAGCTCCCTGCCTCGGCCACATCCACGGCGATCCTGCAACCCCCGACCAAGCGAGCGGGCACGCGTTGACAGCATCATCCTACGTGCTGGACGTATCGCCATCGCCACCACACTCCGGATCGCCCGACGCAAACTCAAACGCAGCACCCATCAACGAGGTGCTCGAGACTGCACCGCGAACCATCCTCGACCGGCTCGTTGCCCTTTCAACCACATTTGCGCTCGAAGACGAAGTCACGCCAGTGCAGGCGTGGAACCGCATCCAGGCTCATCTGCAGCTTGGGGCGCTCAAGGTGGAGAGGTTGCAATTTCTGGTCACTAAGTTGGCGGCAGCTGTCAAGTGTCATGGGTGAGTGGGGTTGCTTCCGAACGTGATTCAAATTTGGCATCTTTCTGATAGCCGCTTCGTCGCGTATCTAGGTTTGGAGCTGTTCTTAAAGTCGATGTGTTCGATAAGCTGCTTCGTGAGGCTCTTGTTGTGGGGCCTGCGCGCTGGGACTCATAATTTGGGTCGTTCAGGGGCGTCTGATGGCGCTCCGAAGTTGTGTAGCTAATTTTAACACCGTAGTGGAAAGAACTTGCCAGCCCCTTCCATCCAGCTGTCATCACGTAATCTTGAACTCCATACACTTTGCTTCATCAAACGCTTCGCCGTCCATTATCCCATAGACATACGCCTCCCCAATAAACTCCACCGTACCTGTATCCCCTCTCGGACGCAGAACGACCGGTACCCTCCCACCGCGAAGCAGCACAATCTGATCCTCGACTTCAGCCCTCTTGGGTAACAGACACAACAGGCCAGACTGTGTAATTCCAAACCGCCGGCGAACCGTGTGCGACGTGTAAGTAGAGAAGCAGTGCTCGTCTTCGTCTACAGCCTTCCACAACCCGGCCGTGAAGCCAATTGTCTTGAACATGGCAGGCGATATGCGATCTACTTTCAACCCTTTGAGACTCCGGACGGCGGACAGGGCCTTGAGCCACTCCTCGAAGCGGCGCTGGGTCTCGGCCTCTCCAGAAGGGTAGGTAGTTGATGTAGTCAGCATGTCGCGGAAGACCATGTTGGGGTCTGGGTGGGGAGGGTTCGTGCTCTTGAGTTGTGAGGTCATCAGGTCCTGCCACTCAACGTAACATCTCTTGTGGAAGACGATGTCGGCATGTTCGGACAGGCCTTTTTTTAACAAGGTTGCGGCGACTTTGATGCCCTTCCAATATTAGGAAAGGAGATGCCGGACCGGTCGCTCGGGATCGAGATCGTCCCATGTTGCCGGAAAAGAGTCCTCTGCGGCCAATATGGCGGGGTCTTTGAGCAGGTGGTCCATAGACCCTTCCTTGCGATCGTCCATTAGGGACGCCGGCTTTTCGCTGCTGAGTCTTTTGACGAAGTCGACCACGTGGCCCTGGAGGATTAAAGTATTGTTGTCGTCTTCTCATCGCGGATCGGACCGTGATCCCTTGGATGCATGAGTTGCACGGAGCTTACCCTTGGCGTCGTTCATCAGAGGGGTGGCGAGATTGCCAGCCGAGCCCCAGTCCGGTACCCATGACGGCAGGCCGGTGACGCAGGGGATTTTGAACGGGAAACAGAACCCGAGGACGTCCAGGTTGCCGGATCGGTCCAGCAGAGCCTTGGTTGCTGTGCGGTAAACATCTGCGGGATCAGAACGGTAGTCGGCGTCGATGCCGATATGGCGATCTTGAGCGAACAATCCGAGGACGGCGTAAATCTTGTCGTGGGGTTTCGTGCTGTCACGCCAGTGGGAAGATGCGAGATAGTACAGCAGCTCATCCCCTACATCGCCGTGGACGACCTCTTCGGACTCCCGCGCCGTCTTAATCGATGTGACCATTTGCAGCGGCTCAAGGCCGGAGTTAGTCTTATTCCCGAACCAAGACCCAGAAAACTTCAAGAAGCCCAGGGTGTTGTAGTGCGCAACAGCGCCGCACAGCATCTCCCATCCCACTTGCTCGCAGCCCATGCACATGACGGCGTGGTGCGCGAGGACGATTTCTTGCAGCGTCCATGCACGAGTCCACCAGTGGTTGTCGAAGAAGATCAAGTCCCACTCCGGACCGAGATTGCGGATGAGTGGGTACACATCGCCCTTCTCGGGGACGACCTGACGGCCTTCCTCGGCCACCGTGGCAGCCTCTTCGGCGAGGAGGCTAATGGCGGCAAAGAGGCGTTCGACATTGAGAGCGTCCTCCTTCAGCTTCTCTCTGCGGTGAGAGGAGAGGTCGGGTCCAGCGACGCCGAGGAGGCAGCAGGGACAGCCCAGCCAGACGATGGCACGGGCCGCTTTGGTGTAGATGTCGCCCATCAGCGGGACCTGGCTGCTGCGTTCCACGATGTCGTCTTGGTTGATGCACAGGGCGTCAATCCATAGCGTCCGGGGCCGGTCCTCGTGTCTCAAATGCAGCAGCGCGCTGCGGAGATTTCGGCCGATTTCGATGATCCCATTGCCCATCTGGATGGGTGTTTTGTTGCGTTTGTCGGACGTGTCGCCCCAGACATACGAGAGCGCCTCGAAGTCGGTTGCGCCGACGGCGTCGAGGTCTGCATCTTTGAGCAGGCATTGGATGTCTGCGTCGCGCGGTCCAGGCAACAGGGTAAGAAGACGGATCGGTCGTTTGATGTCGGCCGGGAGTGGTGCATAGGTGTATGGCGCGGTAATTTTGCTGTTGGCGTTGGTGTAGCAAAAGGTGACCTCTTCAGGTTCGGGCGGGGGTGCAGGCTCAGGCTCACTCTGCGATGCGGCCGCCAGCGCCACCTCTGTTGGGAGAGCTGGCTCTGGCCGCTCCTTCGAGTTGTCTTCCTCGACCCACTCCTCCACTTTTTTCCATGCCTTGCGGGCACGGTTGAACATTGTGATCTTGTTGTGATTCCAACGGGCCGCCGGGAACGCGTTCGACGCTTGTGTGTAGCCACGCGAACGATGAGCTGCCTGCCTGCCGTACCCACTTGGGCATAAAGTAAAGTTGAAACAACAGGGGTTCCAACAGGTCCACTTTTCGTGCCAAGAATTAATCTAGACACAGTCTTCGCCCTGAACGGGGAGTCCTGGCACTAATAGGCCAAACCAGGTGACAGACAGGTAGGTCCATGGTTTTCACCGTCGCTTCAATGACGAGGGGACGCAAAACGCATTTCTGGTATTAGATGGAAGACATTCCAATGAAACATGGAAAACAATTTACCTTTCAAACCAACTTGATCACCAGCTTCCCAAGCCCACCCTTGCCAGTAAACACGTGTCCGCACCCCTTCCTGACAGCTTCTATATCATCAAGGTTGACAACAATCATCACAGCCTTGACCTTCCTCGAGGAAACCCACTTGCCCGAGGCCACTAGATCTTCCCTGTTCCCCGGATTCCCCGATATAAAGTCCTGCTTGACATTCGTCCCCCTCAGCTTCCACCTATACCACATATTCGCCAGCTTCGAAAGCCACAGAACCAACCCCTGAAACGGTATCCTCGTATCCCCCAGCATCTTCCGCAACGTCTCAGCACTCGGCACGCTCGCAATCGACACCACCGCTCCCGTCTCCGGATTCGCCAGCGGAAACAACCCCACCATCCCCGGATCCCACTGGGAACTAAACACCAAGTCCACCTTCCCCCTCCCCACCGCCGCCACCACATCCTCCTTCTGATAGTCCACCAGCTGATCTACCACCCCCGGCAACTCCCCCTCGACCAACCCCATCTTCGCCGTCGACACCGTCGCCACCACCCGCATCCCGTACACATTCTTCAGCGCCTGCACCGCCACCGACCCCACCGCGCTCAACGCCCCCGTCACAAACGCAGTCTTCCCCTGCAGCGCCTCCACTCCTTTCCCTTCTTGCCCGGTCAGCTCCAACAACCGCTTCACGCACTGATACACCGTGACAACCGACCCCGTCAGCGCCGCCGCCTCTTCGAAGCTCACGCCCTCCGGCTTGGGCAGCAGCACATCCGCCGGGACGACGACATAGTCGGACACAAACCCGCACACTGGCGGTGGGAAAATCCCATGCTTGAAGAACAGCCCGTACACGGCGTCGCCGGGCGCGAGGGAGGTGACGGAGGAGCCGACGGCGACAACGGTGCCGGAGCCGCCGATGCCGATGCGGATGGGGAATTGGGAGGGAGCGACGAGGCGGAAGGAGCCCGAGGCGATTTGGGTTATGCCGGTGGAGATTTCGGAGGCGTGCACGCGGAGGACTGGGGG
>Ga0247760_1000241_pt1 | contig 62652 bp, 32 predicted proteins | sample UWRJL171409R4_FD_179936 | JGI IMG/M metagenome (GOLD analysis project Ga0247760, IMG submission 179936) | Plant litter microbial communities from Arlington Agricultural Research Station in Wisconsin, United States - UWRJ-L171-409R-4 | ecosystem: Environmental > Terrestrial > Plant litter >... | reverse complement strand
AGGTATCATTGTCATTTTCCAAGCTCGTTCCTCATATCGTAACTATCCTTTACACCATCTTCTCCCCCCTCCCACCTCCGCTCCCACTCCCACCCCCACTTCCACTCCCCCCATCGTGGCTCGCCCCCGACCCAACAACCGCATCCTCCTTCTCATGCTCTGTTTCATTAATTACCTCAATATCTTGGCTGTCAAACATCCGACGGTTGCGATTCGCCGATCGGAAGGACAGTGAGAACTGCGAAAGACGAGTCGTCCGCTCGGCCGAGGGACCCGAGGAGGTCTTCTCGCGGAGAAAGACGCGCAGGGTCGGGATGCAGGCTGCCATGACGGTGACGGTGGACTCGGCGATGTCCCAGACGAAGAGGTCGACTTCGTAGTCTTGAGGAGGGTGTTAGCCAAAGAGGAAGTTGAAGGCGAGTGTTGAAAAGACAGAAAGAAGCAGGGGGAAAGGGGGAGGTGGCAGGAAAGAGAGAAAAGGGTGTGAGCACAAGAAGGGTAAACCAAGGGGGGAAAAAGAAAGAAAAGAACGTACATGAATCTCCGGCTCCAAGGGAGGGGAGCTTAAGGCACTTGACAATTCCAACTCCTCCGGCGCTACGATTTGTTAGTTCTCTTCTTACTCCTTTTCCTTGCCGTCTCGTTCCTGTCCTTGCAGGGATCCAGTTAAGGGGAACTCACACAGCACCCATGCTCATCGCAATCAAAACACCAACCTTCTCCTTCCTCTTCAACGTAAGGTCGCGTAGAAACGTCCACGGCAGCACAGCCAAAATAAAGTCCCACGCGGCAGACTGGGCGCCCGTGCCAATCCAGATCTTGGTGCCGACCCCCGATGCCCAGCAGGCGCCGTCCAGGTCGGGATGCCACATCTTTTGGATGGGGATGCACTGGATCCAGGGAATGGCGGCGCTGAACGCCATGGAGATGTTCAGGGTGATGATCAGGAACCAGACAAATTTCTTGGTCTTTCCGGTGGTGAGGCGGAGCAGAGTCACGGCGAAAGCGGTCTTAGAGAAGCTGATTGCGCTGAGGGTTGTTGTTGCGCGGCTGTTGAGGATGAGCGAGAACCGGGGACCGTCGAGGATTATGAGGTCGTAGCTGTGGCGGCCGAGCCCGAACTCGTTGACCAGGAAGGTCGTCAGGATGCATGTTGTGATGATTACGACCTATGACGGTTTGGTGTTAGTTTGCTTTCGAGAAGAAAAAGAAGCAGGGAGAAAAGGGAATGAATAGGGGCTTACCCAGCCAGCTAACAGAAACCAGTCGTCCCACCAAAGTCCCTTTTTGAACGAAAACTTGATGTAAACGCGCAGTGCGAGGAATGCAGAAGCAAATGCTGCGAGGGACCAGTGGGCCGACAGCAACATGTTCTTCCTGTCGCTGTGGTCGACCACGGCCATCTCCTCCGGGCTGAGGGCCCCGGTGATGGGCATCTTGGAGTTGCAAAGTCTTGGCTTGTGGTTGGTTTGGCTGGTTAGGTGGCCAGGGGATCCCGTCCAGTGGACGTTGACAGCGTCTTGGCCGCCGATTAGCGTGTACGCGCTGTCAGTTCCCCGTAGCGCACAGAGGATTGCGACGAGCAACAGAACCTAACAGTTCGCGTCAACGCTATGGGGTACGCAGGTTGGACGTCAAAGCCGAGAAACCTAAAGGTCTTGGACAGTCCCAGCGATCGCAAAAAACTGGAATATCCACATTAATACCTCTACGGCCACGCTGCACCCAAGATGCCACGGATGTACGCGTGCGCGATCGTGGGGCCAAGCCCTCCCAGCGGGATGGAGGGAGCAGAATCCAGGTCCAGATGAACGCCTCGAGTTCCCCTGTTGGGCGGGCTGCACTCGCCGTTGGCAGGCGACGGCCAGCGCCGGGCGCTGATTGGCGCGGCTGTAGCGGAGCGTTCCCTGTATCGGGTTAGGCTGTCACCCCCCGCTATGGTGCGGCCGTGCGTGCATGGCGGGTGCGAAGCGACAGTGGGCAACAGCGATGGCAGTGGATGGCAGATGAAGATGCTTTCTTACCGAGACAGCCACACTGTGCGTCTATCGATATTGTCTAACCCCAGTGCCAACCTACTAGATCGGTCAGTATTTACAGCATTGGCCGCTCTGCAACAGCCACCGCGAGCGGGTGACTGCTTCTAGGCTAATGGTGCAACCAAGAGACCTGTTCGAATCATGCGTTAGTGTTGAATTCGCACTCCCACATTCCGTTGCGGCCGTGCACAGTGGTCTGGATGCTGCAAAACCGCTCTGGTGCTGACTGAAAGTCTGAGAGTCTTCAGCGGATGCCACTGCCTGGCCAACCGGACCACACCCGCACCTTCCGCCGCGAGACATTGGCGTTTTCTCCGACATGGCTTCAATCACAGTTCTTGGGATCTGGGGTGAAATGACGCCAATCTGCCCCCCCGGTCGGGCATTTGGTGCCTGCCAAGTTGCCAAGTTCACTTGCCAGATTTTGATAATCACGCTATTCTTTTTGGGCTTCCAAAACGCCACCGACGATGTTGACCTGGATTACGTGATTCTACCCTGCACCCATGATGGGCCTTGGCAACGTCCAAACGCCCAAACAAGATTCATCGGCATCAGCATGTCCAGCAGGCGTCTGCGCGTCTACATATATGGGCGTGTCGTACTTGGATATGGGCTCGCGGTCCCCTTCGCAGAACGTTTGAGAAACACCTATGGGATTTTTTCTATGCGTGCAGGATCGAGTCTTTCGGCAGCTGGCTTCGGGGGGATGGGGGATCTACAGTCAAGTCAAGCTTCCTCAAATCTGGCCGCCCTGATGATGCTTCCTCGGGCGGACGAGAGAAGGGAAATTGCTCGTTTGCGTGAGGTTACTATTAATCCAACAGAGAGGTTCGCCTCTCTAGGTAAGGTAGGTAGGTATCTTCGTTATGGCCCCGAGGAGTGAAGCAAAGCAACGATGCAGTCGCGGCGACTTCGCACGCCAAGTCTGATGACAAGGTTGCATTCCGCATACGAGCCGTTCATGTCGACCAAAAGACGACTTTATTAGGCTCCGATCATTGAGTACGGGACGTGCGGCACAGCACTCATACTGTCGGGAGTGTTTCCCATCCCGGCCATTGCCTTTCGCACTGACCTCGAGCAACATGTTTGACCTAACTTCGAGATCTCATCTCCCTCCAGCCAATATTATGATATCTGCTGCGCGGGTCCTCGGTTATCTGGATTTGGATGCCACCAACCCTGCCCCCCAGGTCCCATGTGCTCCCAGAACCACGTGACACGACGGGGAATAGCTCGCGTAAGAAGTATGAATGCTCGTGGCAAAAGAAATGGTACCCTCGGCCAGTGTGGAAGATGTGTTCTTATTATCGCAGCAGCTTGTGGTCTTTATTTGGTTTTTTAGGTCATCTCCCGTTCTGAAAAAGACGTTTCTGCTTTCTCCAACGGCCTTTTTCTATAATATCAAGGACCAGATTGTAGGCCAGGAGTTAATGCGTGATGAGTTACACAACGCACTGTTTGAGGAGCCTGGGAAGAGAGGCTCTTTCTTCTACCCCTCCCTACTATAGAATTTGGTGACATCAGATAACTTGTAGACGACAGAGGACTACCATTTGCCGATCCGGCAGATGCGCAGGGAACATTCCACAGTTCTCGTTGCCCTTGACGGACGACAACGACCAATGTTGTCCCCCATCACACAGTGGCTCGGATGAGGCCTCATCAAGTGACGGCTCAAATGAGGAAATCATGGACACAGCCCCTTGTTTTCATCCACTTCACCCAGTCCATGGACCCAAATTGTGGCACAGATCTCGTCTATAATACTCCAAACCTGAACACCGACATCGTTTTGCCGTCCTCTTGGCGATGTTTTTGCCCCTCGCACCCAACCACTGGGCTTATCGATGTGCCAACGCAGCCCCAATGATGCGATGAGAAGTCCCAGAGAAGCTGTGCCAATGCGGCGGGACTCAGTTCAGCCATATCAATCGGTCGAGTCTGGTGACGGGATAGTGCATCGGTGGGCTGCGCCGCCATCGGGTAGCATAGAAGCCTACCAATGCGACTCGGCTAATACCTTGGACGGTGCTAGTAGCCAACCACGGCTGGCAGTTTTGCTCACCCAGAAGATATCCGGCAAAATGATCCACCCACCAAATCCTGTCGCACACCTTTTATGCCTAGCACAGCCATTAGCGGGAGGAGGCCTCACAAAAGCCGTGTTAGTGTTACACGAGCGGTCGCTTGGTTGTAGGTAGGAAGATCGGGAATGACACCGCCAAGTCGTGCAGCCAGCTGGATTATAAGACTTCAAGTGCCCGTGTCACCACACCCCTAACAGATCAACAGATCACCACATCACCAAGCTATCACTCAACTCAATCTTTTCGTCCATAAACAAACAACAACAACCCCGAAAGTTCACCCACCACCCAACCAACCGAATGGTAACCACTTCGTCCACCAATCCCGCCGGCACCGGCCTCGCGACCATGGACATCGAGTCTACCCACTCGGCAAGCCGCCCCGCGGCCGGCAAACTCCCCGAATCCTGGCCCTACCGTCGCGGCATATCATGTTTCCTGCGCGGCGCTTTCGGAACCTATTCGACAGCCGTTCTCGCCTTATCTGTATTCCTCATGGCTGACGATGGGCTTGAAAGACATGTCCAAAAGACGGATTTTGTGGGGCCGATTCTTGCTGTAAGTTATTACTCATGATGCATGGATGGGGGATGGTTGGGGGATTGGTACTAGGGGGGGATAACTGACTGATGCATTGGAACAGGCCAGCTCCTCGGTACTCGTGAACTATTTCGCGTGTATCTTGGCTATCCGCAGGAAATATGGACCGGGAGGATACTGGTTCTGGATGATCTTCATTGACCCCGTCATCGCTGGCTTTGGGCTGTGGGCGTTTGTGATGTTTTTCTACAACTTGAAGATGGAGTCAGTCGAGACAGCGGAGATGCCGAGGATGATGAGGGAGTTGGTAGGCGTGGCGTCGCTGATTCTTGCGTGAGTATTTCTTTTCATGGGCTAGTGGTTGAGGAGTGGAGAGCGAGGGCTAACGGTTTATATACAGCATCTTTCACATCATTGCGACAATCGGTAACGTCGTGGGACTGCAGCTGGTCTCGAGCAGGCGCAAGGCGTACGAGGTGTCTGGTGTGCCCAGCGGCGGCCGGGGCTTGTTGGGTTGGGCCCATCCTGCTTCCTCGACGCCGGTCACTCATACTGGGTACCCGGCCCCGACTCGTCAGGGTTAACGGGCAGGGAGTTTAAGCCAGGAGTGAGGAGGGCGGCTGTGGATTGTGTTTAAGGTTCGGCGTGAGACGGTATATGACTTGGAGTTTCGCATTGACAGACGGTGTTGTCTAAACGACTGTCAGGGACTGATACTATTTAGATGAGCTTACGGTGATGCTACCTAATTCCATATATTTGTATTAGTAAATCTAACTCACTCTTGATCTTGAACCCAGCCTTGGCAAGACAATACTGCAAGACGTATGGCGTTCTGCGGCATTAACCACCCGCGGGGGTGTCGACTTCACAACCTAACTCAGCCTAGCCTTGACAAACTCTACCCACGTTACGTGGTTGGGGTGTTTTCTGCCCTTTATTATTTAAGCTGCTACCGCCCACAAATTCCTTGCTCTAGTTGCCCTCGGCGACTCTCTGTATCCTCCTTACACAGTAGTCTTTGATACGATGCTACTGTTTCCGCCTTTGTATGAATGTTTTCCTATATCCAGGTTCTAAGCACCTGATTGATCCATAGTGCCTTGAATGTGTTCGTTCTCGCCGACACCATCAATACCGCACCCCCAAGCGTGCCGGGAACGCATTCACGTGTCGAAATCCCAGATATTTACCGTGGTTGACTCCGTAGATTAAAGCCGCGCTGAAGTAAGTTTGTCCGGAGAAGCCAATGCAGACTGCTGGCCAGTGAACATTCGAGTCGACGCGGCCAATGAAACTGCGCTCTCGGCATTGGAAGACCAGGAACTATACAAACTTGCTTCGGAACCCGCAAGAGATACGGCACTCTGTCTTCCACTTGACATCCAGGATTGATACGGGCCTGGGCTAGCTCTGGAGGGTTGGGTGTCGCCCAGAATGGCCAAAGTTGATTCAGGTCCGGGCTAGCTCCGGAGGGCCGGGTACCTTCCCGACTTGAACGGTGGTCGGAAATCTGTCTCAAGAAGTCCTTGATCGTGTTTCGGACCACATCAACGACTGAGTCGGTGATATGTCTGAAGTGCGGCACAGCTATGTGCGGATTTGACGCTATAGCGGCCTCAACTCCTGTCTGAATGTCGATCAGGAGCTGGTCTCCGAGTTGTTTAAGTTCTGATTCGGATTTATAGTCTACGATTATATCCTCAGCAGACAGTCTGAAATAAACGGGCAGTACCATCTTACAAGGGCTTGTGGGTAGAGGGCTGTCTGGGAAAATCATCCGGTACATCTCGTTCCACCTTTCCACTTCCGATAATGATTTTTTCCCTCTCTTCCGTAGCTTCTCTGCCTGAGCAGTGGAAATACCTGAGGGCGGTGTTTCATTCCCAACAACACAAGACGATGGCTGGCGCACATGATGCAGAAGGGCCGGTTGGTGAGGAAACGTCTCGAAACAGTGGTCGCAGTAGTGATTAGGTAGCTTGTGCCGACGAAAGACATGCTCTCTGCGACACCTGAGTGAGCGGCTGTGCTTGCATTGGGGAGAGTCGTGAAGGTATTCATTCTTAACTCGATGAACCTGTTCCCAACCGGGCCCTATACATAGACGTTCCGTTGAGAATTGTCGAGGGTCGTGTTTATAAAATGGACAGGCAAACTTCTTTATCACAGAACCAAGTCCGAATCCGCGTTGCCTCTTCGCAGGTTGCGCTCTATCATCGGTGCCTGAATCATCTTGATCCTTCCGCTTTGCCACACTTGAAGGAGGCTCTTGATCGCGCACGCCTGGAACATGGCTTGGGGCTACCTCTGACAGATTGAACAGGTTGGATTCAGGCCAAGTTGCGCTTTCCAATGTCGTAGTATCGTGCGTATAGGTTAGTTCAGCGTCAATAGGTATAGCTTCCAGGCAACCTGAGTTTATTGTTGACAAGTTGAACTGAAGTTCATCATTTCCGTATTCTTGAAGTGGAAGGCTTTGTGCGCTATCGAGCTGGGGGAATGTTTCGCTGGGTAGGCCGGCATCTAGTGATAGGGTTGGTGGTGAAACAGAGATGGCCCGTGTCCAAATCCAATGTGCTGCAAGCCCCCACAGAGGGATCGGGATTGGCAGAAGAGTTTGACAGGACGGGGAACCATTGGCAGGAAGGCACCAGGAGATTGGAGGCTCAGGTCAAAAGCAATGGGTCAACTAGTCCAGTGCGACATTGTCATTCCGTTCTGTTCACGCGGTGTGCCCAAATCTGGGCTTCAGCGCCCTCTTCTATAAAAGATAAAGGACTGATGTGCCAAAAGCAGTGAAAGTTTGGTGTACACATGGTTACTTATGTAGCTTAGTTCAACGCTTCCAAATACGAAATCACAGGGATGGTTCTCACCCTGATACAACCTCGATCCCCGATTGTGCCCCACAACCCAGTCTAACCTTGGTGACACGAAGAGGCAGTCGTTGACTGTCATAAAATCTCACCAACCCCTCGATGCTTCCGGCCTCGATCGCTGATAACTACCGGGGTAAAGGGGACCGGCACTGGTGAGCTGAGCCTACATCCCACACTTTTGTTGCCGACGGCCGGGGCTATGCCGGCCACCCAAATAGACCGCGGACGAGGGACGCCCGAAGCTCAGCATCGTCCAATCAGAATGGAGAATGCGCTCAGATATATCACCAAGGACACAAGACGTAAGTCGGACAAACACAATACAATTTCGTCGAAACACGAAAGGGTCAGTTGATGCGCTGCTAGCAACGAGATGCGTGGCATATGTAGCTTACATATAAAAAGAGAAGGGCGCAGGGAAGCAGGGGATCGAACCAGAGTCTCTCTTTACACATTTCCCACTGTGGCCTTGCACGAACCTTGCATCATGAAGTTGTCCGCAGTTCTCCTTCAATTTGGCTTCGCGGGGATTTCCTGCGGCCATACTATCTTCCAGAAAGTATCAGTGAATGGACAAGACCAGGGCCAGCTGAAGGGCGTCCGCGCGCCGTCCAGCGACTACCCGCTGATGAACGTCAACGACGCGAACTTTGCGTGCAACACTGGCATCCAGTTCAAGGACAACACCATAATCACCGTCCCGGCCGGTGCGCGGGTCGGCGCGTGGTGGGGCCATGTCATCGGCGGTGCGCAGTCGGCCAACGACGCCGACCACCCTATCGCGCGGAGCCACAAGGGCCCAATCATGGTCTATCTTGCCAAGGTTGACAATGCCGCCACCGCAGGGACTACCGGTCTTCGCTGGTTCAAGGTTGCTGAGAGCGGCCTCAGCGGCAGAGTGTGGGCCGTCGACACCATGATCCAAAACGGCGGATGGCACTACTTCAACATGCCGAGCTGCGTCGCGCCCGGCGACTATCTCATGCGCGTCGAGCTGATCGCCCTCCACGGTGCCCAGGCCTCGGGACAAGCCCAGTTCTACATGGAGTGTGCCCAGTGAGTCCCCTTCAAGTCGTGGTACTCTGCCTTCTCTTCAACAACTGACCTGTCTCTCCTCCAGAATCCGCATCACCGGCTCGGGCACCAACATGGGCCAGAACTTTGTTAGCTTCCCGGGGGCGTATACTGCCAACCACGCCGGCATCAAGGTCAACATCTACGACAACGCTGGCAACCCGAACTGCGGCGGTCGCCCGTATCAGATTCCCGGGCCGTCGGTGCTTGCATGCTAGTTCTGGGGGCAGTTTCTGGTTTGTTTCGGGGATGTTGGGAATTTGTCTGTGGTCCACTTAACCCAGGAACCGTTGTTGGTCATCACATCGATACTTGGGTAAGTAGTTTCAACTGATGTCGGGAATGCACCAGACGGCTCTGGTGTCAGGCCAATGAAAGGGATTAGGATGTTGCGTAATGACCGCCGAAAATCACCACACCAAACCTTTGTCACTCGGTCAAGTTACTGCTGCATAGCCGAACATTATCTCCCAGATGAACCTAATGCTCATCGAAACCTAGATAAGAAACTGCCTCGGCACAGATTGAGTAGCTTTTATTTTCTGGTTCATCTTGTCTCCCCAATTATTCCGTCACCTCGACATGTCACGTTTCCTCTCAACAACTTCATTGCACCGGCGTCTGTGACCCCACAGCCGCAATAATGGTCGCAAGCCTCCTCGGTTTCACGCCCTCTCTGGCCTGGACGGGTCGGCCATCGCGAGAACTCGCCCCCCTCGGCACCACTCCCGACCCCCTAGTAGCTGACGCCCTGTACAACGCTCTCTACAGCCCCATCCACAAGCTTCCCGACGAACTGCTCATCCACATCATGGCACACCTCAGCCCACCGACCTCCAATGCCTCCGCCGAACCAGCCGCGTCTTCTCCCGCCTCGTCAGCGACTCGCGCTTTGCCCACCACCACACCCCTTCCCTCTCCCTACCAGGGGAAACCCCCCTCTCCAACCTCCTAGCCCAAGACACAATCAACAGCATCTGCACCGCCTGCGCCGAAAACAAAACCGCTCGCCAGGCACACAACCGCACCCTTTACATCCGCCGGACGGCAGACACGCTGATGCGGCGGTGCAAGCCTTGCGGGGTGGATCACCCGCCTGCATATTTCTCGCGTGTGGGGCGGTGCATCGGCCGGGTAGGACACGTGCGGCTTTGCGAGCATTGCGTCATTGACTGGGACACGGTTATCAAATATGGGAGGCGCATTGCGGATCTGCACTTGCCGGAGCCAGGGAGGGTGAGGCTCGTTGTGTATAGGGATCAGAGCCATCTTCTGGAGCATCTTCGTGGTCAGCCTGAGAGAGTTGGGGGTGGTGAGGCTGATGAGGCGGGGTATTATCCGTCTGTTACGATGGTGGAGAGCAAGCAGACGGCAGTTAGGTTGGTGATGGAGTAGACGGGGGAGGTGTTGCTGCTGGAGCAGGGTGACCCTGGAAAGAAGCGTACCCCGGCCAAAATGACGCGTCTCCTGAAGCGTTTCCGGCGTGGCGCGCCAGCGGAGTTCATCGTTCCGCAGTCGGCGCCGGGCGCGCTCCCTGAGATGAGGTGCTTCGATCTAACTCGGTGTCGATGTCTTCACTACGCGGGGGCAGAGGACATGAAGGGACGTTGGCAGTGGGAAGAGGGGGGAGCTGGTACTTCGGACTTCCTAGGGTGTGGATTTGTGTGTGAGGATGGTGGCGATATGGGTGCGCCGATGACTGCCACCCACACAACGCGGTGTGTCGTCGGCCGTGACTCTGAGACGCGCATCGATATAAACCCATGCACTGCTCATGCTCGACGTCAAAGTCAAGACGAAGGTCGCCTATCCCAAGGTCTCAGGATGACCTACCGACGGTCCATCCTTGTCGCTGCCCAAGGGGTTGAGTGCCGCGCCGTGACGCAATCTTGGTATGAGGCTCTTGATCCCGGCTCATATACTGGGTTGATCCTGGTCGGTGACCAGGCAACGAGACCGTTTGACGTTCTGGCTTGTCCCTGTGACGATCCGGCGTGCGCAAACTACTGCCGCTATTTGTGTGGCTTTGGCTGTTTACATTTTTCGTAATAACTCTTCCTAACACTCTCTCACCACCTCTCGCTCCCATAACGACCAGCCTATCTCTCTTCCCCGAAGTCCCTAATTAACTACCACGCTGTACCACCATTGTTGCCACCACGTAAGACAATAATAAGAGCTTCTGTGGCGAAGCTAGAGAACCGAGGAGCGAGACATTCAACCAGTTACGACCCCATTGAAATCTGCAGTTTCCAGTGTGCACCGTTTCTGGAAATTACAAATCTAGTACTTCTTAAGACAGATTGGAGCTAAATGCGGTTAAGTTGGGTGACCGGCTTTTAGACCAACCCCCTTTTAGACCACGCAGATTGACTCATCCTCGCCACCCTCGCCACCCAACTCTCCTATTTCAATCGCCTATAACTCCACCAATTTAATTCCAATCTCTTCTCTTCCTTTTTTTTAATGGATTTAGAATTGGCAAATAAAGCCATATACTGAGTTAGATTTGCAGAACACCGTCGCGGAGTGTGCTGAAACTGGAAAACTCCGCGATGCGGCCAAAAACCACGGCATCCCCCACAACACTTTATATTATTGGTCCCAAGGCACTGATCCATCCCCTTAAGCCTAAACGAACAATTAGAAGCTTTCTCTAGCCCTGGCAGAACGTCTTACCGAATGGATTCTCTTCCAGGGGGCCATTAGCAATCCTTTAAGCCACTAGAAAATCTGGAAATTGGGTAAAAGAATACTTACTACCTCTAGAAAGCTAACCCACCTTAGAAAACATTAATACCGCCGCTTTAAAGTGTAATCCTTCCATTTCTATTTAAAGACCACAGAGAATCTACGTAAACCTGTGACGACCCTGCAGACCGTCGCTTGGGCCAGGGCGGCCTGACGAATCCCCCGCAGAAGGAACAGTGTGGAAGGACGGTGTACACCGTCCGGACGCACTGGGCCAGGGGTGCAAAGACCCGAAGCCCCTACGACCAATGAGGTGTTGCTCGCAGCATGCCGAGTGCTCGCACCACAAGCAGAGGAAACCTCACGAGTAGAACGCTTATAGTGTGTAAAGTGCTTGTGTAACAAGCACTGACGGCATTACAAGTACGGTATAAAGTACCTCTTAGTTAGTTAGTATAAATAATTATAATTATACCTATAATTGCTGTAAGGGATTTTAATTCCTTACGCTAATATTTAATTATTTATTTATATCTTACTGTTTAGACTTACCTCTATATATTATAGTAACAGCAACTTACAGTAATATTAAACCCCCTGTTTAAAAGTGTTAGCTTAATAAGCCGTCTTTGGAACGCCCCTTACCTATTAGTATCTTACTATACGTTCTGTCTTAACCTACGCTAATCTTCTTAAAGTTTATATTAAGTACAGGTTATAATATAATACTAACGTTATAGTTCTAAACGTTATTTATTAGATTCTTAGACACCACCTTTTTTTTATCGTTAATATGTCGACCTTTAGAAAAGGCAAGGAGCTTAAAGAAGCATAAGCTTAACCTTAGCTTCTTACTATTAATAAATTAGCTGTATAACTTAAAGAGTTAAACCTTAACTAACAGAAGCTAGTTAAGGAACATAATAAAGCCTTCCTTAAAGACATTAAGAGCTATATCGGTCTTATTGAAAAACTTTAAGCTTAACTTAACGTTATTAAGTTAAAAAATAATAACCTTAGGGGCTTGTAGAAAAAACAAGTAAAGCTCCCCTTACTATTACGTTTAAAGGAGACTCTATACAGTTAGAGTCTTAGATAGCCTAACTTTAAAGTTATATCACTTATTATAATAAGTAGTTCTTTGAAGAAGAAGGAAAGGTTAAGTTTGCAGGAGCTTTATTAGATAAAGTAACTACTTACTAGTATAAACCTTATATAAAGATAATTAACGACTTCTTTATAGATAGAGTATGTAAAGAGGCTCTTAAGCCTTAGGCCCTTTTCGATAACTTTAATATTTTTATTAACTAACTCCAAACTGAGTTTAGAGAACTAAACGCCTTTAGGTGGGCTAAATAGTACCTTATAGCCTTAAGGCAGACGTTTTTAATCCTTAAGTTCTTTACACGCTTTAAACTAGAAGCAGTAAAGATTAAGCTTAGCTAAAAAGCCCTAATAATATTATTTTAAAGCGGTTTAAAGAAGCACGTTACTGGAGACTTTTACTAAGAAGACTAACTAAATCGCCTTTAAGAGTTAGTTAAGATAGCCATTAAGGCTAATAACTAGTATTATAATCACTATTACTAAAAGAACTTCTGGAAAAAATAAGCTCCCTAGTTAAGTAAACTTAAGAAGGGGAACTAGTTAACCGTAATAAGCTACTACCCCAGGTTAATAGATATTAATATAGTGAACTGTTAGAACTAACCTAACCACGATAAACCTTAATAATAATAATAGTAAAAGCAGCTTAAAGACTTATCTTAAGTCCAGTACTTTAATTATAGTAAAAAAAACTACATAATATAGTAATACCTATCGTTAAAGTAAGTTAGTTAAAAACCTATCCTAAAAGGAGAAAAATATATTAAGTTTAACTTAAAAGATATCTATATTAAGATAGTAAGAAACGAAGAAAATTACACTTAGATAGATAAGTGTAATTTAGGAAACGAGGAAGAAGAAGAGGAAGAACCTTAAAACATAATATATCTAATCCTTAAGGGTATCTTAGAAGAGTTAGTTATAGAAGTGCAGGTTGTTACAGACTAACTCTAAGGTGGAAACTTAGAACTACTAAAGGTACAGGTTACAGAAGACCGACTTTAAGAAGAAATGTTCTAGTTAGTTATTATAGGCTTTAAAAACCTTACCTTATAAGTTTAAGAATTAAAGAAGTTTAAAAAGGACTCCGATTTAGACCTTACTAAGATAGTAAAGGGAGTTAAAGAGCTAGCTCTCTAAGCTACCTAAGTAATAAAATAAGCTTTAAAAAGTGAAAAAAAGTAAGCTGAAAGAATTAAGTTAGAAAAATAAAAGTTCTTCTTAACTGTATCTCCTAAGACTCTTAAACACCTTAAGTACGTGAAGTAGATCAGCACCCTTACCTCCTTAGAGGAAGGACAGCTTAGATAACTACCTTACACTAAAGTTAGCGTGCTCTGGACTGGCACCTTAAAGGTCCCCTAGGAAGGTATTAAGTAAGTATATTAACGAAGGGTCTAGGAGCTGAAGGAGAAACATTAAGAGTTAGTAGACGAAATAGAAGACTTCTAAGTCGAAGGCCTTACTGTAACGTCTAAGGATAGAGTAGTAAAGATCAGGTTATAACTTTATAACAGAGTTCACTTTACTAACTAACTTAAATACTAACTTATTAAGGAAGGCCATTTTGTAGAAGAATAAGTTAGGTTATTACTACCTAAATTCTGGGAAGAAGTTTAAGAAAAGCAGTATATATAAAGGTAAGTAAAAGATGAAAAGAAATAAGGTATTACTTTACCTATTCTGTACTTTATAACTGTAACACTTATAGTTAATATCAATTACCCTAATTATAAAGATATACTGTAGATTAACTGCGTGTACGATAACTGTACTCTTAACTAGCACTACAGGTTTAAAACCCGTTATAACTACTTCCCTAACGCTTAGAAATAAAATTACGCTATTGTAAGAGTAGAGTTAGAATTAACCTATTACTAAGTTTCTTACTCCTTAATAAAAGAGTCTAACAGTAAACGAAAGGTTACTGTAGTTAACTAAGCTCTTACTATATATTAGTAAAGAGGGGTATTTAATAATTACTTAGTTATAACGTGTTTACTATACTTTAAAGGAAAGGTTAAGGAGTAGCAGAAGCGAGAGGATTATTAACGGATTTAAGAGTAAAAAGACATTACTGCGATCTAGTCCCGCAGAGCGTACTATTAACTTATTAAGGAATTCCGAAACATTAAACTCTTTAAAGTCGACTGGATACTAAGGTATAAAAACCTAGGAAAGGTTAATCGCTAAGTTTACTAAAGCTGCTTGTTTTTCTAAAAGGAATTAGGAAAAGGTTACAGGCCCTTTAAAAAGGCCGGAAACTAATAGTTTACTAATTAATAAAAACCTTAAGACGAAGAAAAGGCATTTAAAGGTTAAGTTAGATAAGACCTTAAGGATAAATGGTTACTATAACTTAGATATTAAAAGAGTATAAGTATTATTCTGTTAATGTTAATTTAATAAATAGAAGAGGGAGGCTGTTTAGGGTAAGAGCAGTAATTAATAGTGGAAGTGCTTTTAACCTAATGTATCCCTTATTAGTTAATTAAAGGAAACTCCTTAATAAAGAGTATAAAGAAGCTATTCTTATTTGAAATAAAGAAGGAGGCTTATATTAATATAATAACAGTAAAGTTACCTATCACTCGCTACTTTTAATTAAAGTAGATGGGGATAAATAATAAGTGGATTTTAACGTTACATTAGTTATAAGGTATAACATAATCCTAAGTCTACCTTAATTAGAAAAGTATAACTTTATAATTAATTAAAGGAGTGGTTACCTTACTTTCGGCAAGTCCCCTAATAGTGATCACTGCTTAAAAGAAGCTAAGAAGGTACCAAACCGCTTTAAAGATATATAAAGCACTTAAAAGCACGTTAAACCCTTAAAATTAAATATAGTTTAGGTTAGGTTTACTAAGACAGTTAAAGGACTAAAGAGTCTACCGCATTACTTAAGTAATAACTTAAAAGGTAAAAAAAAGTAAAAAACTAATCTACAGATAAATAAAGAAGTTAACTTATCTAAGGTACCTGCAGAATATAGGAAGTTTACCCTATTTTGGAAAAAGATACTGTAATTATTAGACTATAGACTGTAAGATTACAAAATCAAACTGAAACTAAGAGTAAAGCTCTGCAACTTCCAGCCTTATTACTTAAACCCCTAACAGGCTAAAGCCTTAAGGGAGTATATTAATAAAAACCTAAAGAATAAATTTATTATAAAGTCTTAATCCCCAGTAAGGTACTTAATACTGTTCATCTTAAGGAAGGGAGACAGTAAGTTACACATAGTTATTAATTACCAAACGTTAAACGAGAACACAATTAAGAATCGTTACCTACTGTTACTTATTACGGAAATGTAAAAACAGATTACTAAAGCAAACTGGTTCTCTAGCTTTAATTTCCTTATAGGATTTAACTACATTAAAGTGAAGGAAGAGGATAAGTACAAAACGGCTTTTCAGACTTATAACGGTTATTACTAATACTATATTATATTAATAGGATTAACAAACACCCCCACAACTTTCTAAGGCCTTATTAATAATATTCTCCACCCCTTCCTTAATAAGTTTATCTTTATATATTTAAACGATATTTTAATTTATTCCGAAACTTTAAAGAACACTAAAAACATATACAACAGGTCCTGACAGCTCTTAAAAAAACAAAGCTAATAGTAAACTTAAAGAAAAGCTATTTTCACGTTTAGGAATTAAACTATTTAGGGTTTAAAATAACCCTTAAAAACTTAAAATGTAAAAGGAGAAGATAAAAGCAGTTAAGGACTAACTTACTCTAAAGAATTAAACAAAATTATAAGCTTTTATTAACTTTATAAACTTTTACTAATACTTTATTAAGTACTTTATAAAGATCGTAAAACTATTATATAAGCTTATAAAGATAAATAAACTGTTTAAATGGACTGATAAATAATAAAAGGTGTTTACAAACCTTAAGCACACCTTTATCACAGTACTAATCTTAGCTCTCTCCAATTTCTTAAAACCTTTTCAAGTTAAGATAGACTTTTTAAAGTTCGCAATCGGTAAAGAACTTAACTAAGTCTAAGACAATAAAAAACGTTACCTAATTACCTTCTTATTAAAAAGGATCTACAGCTTAGCTTTATAATATCCTATCTATAATAAGGAACTAATAGCGATTATTTAGTGTTTTGCTAAGTAAGTACTGTATCTAAGTAGTATAAAGGAACTGGTTTAAGTCTTTTTAAACTATAATAACTTCCAGTACTTCTTAACAAAAGAACTTAACTTATAAAGTTAATAGCTCCGTTCCACTTCTAGATTCATTACGTTAAAGGAAAAGATAATAAGTAAACTAATACTTTTAGTTAAAGATAGGATTATAAAGATGTTAACTTAGTCCTAGTTCCTGTTACTATATTTAACAAAGCTAAAAATGGCACGTTAGAACATATGTTACAAATATCGGATAACTAGATATTAAAACAAACTATTAACATTTATATAAACTTATAGACAGAATATAACGTTTATTAATAATAATAGAACTTTTAAATAAGAAGGCTAGTGGAAAGTATCTATAAGTATAAGTGCCCCTTAGGAGACTTCTTAAAGTACGTGTAAGACTGTAGAAAAGAGTGCTTAATATATTTAAACTATAATAAAACCAGTTATCAGCTGGAACAGTTACTAAAAGGTGTAAACAACGTGCTTAAACTAAAAGTAAAGCTTTAATATTAAGAGAAACTGTACGTTTATAACTTAGATAAGTGGAAAAAGTATATTTAATAAGTCTATAAGTCTTAACTTAAAAGATATATAAGCTAGGCTAAGACTCTTACGTAAGCTTAATAAACGTACACCTTCTTAAAAATAATGAAGTTAGTTAAGGAAGTGGTTAATAACTATAATATCTGCTACTAAAAGTAAAATCAACGTTATAAACCTTATAAGCTTCTTAAACTACTCCCTGTATTATAAGTGTTATAAAGTTTAATCTCACTTAACTTCGTTACTAGGATCTTAAAGTCTAAGGACCCTGTTATAAGAGTTACTTATAATTACATCCTTATAATAATTAACAGATTAACAAAATAAGCTTACTTTCTATTAACTTTAAAAGACATAACTGCGGAGTAACTCGCTTATATCTTTAAGAAAAAGGTAATTTTATAACACTTTTGACTAAATAATATTATTACAGATTAAGATAAGTTAATTATATTAAAGTTTTAATAAAAGTTAATGTAAAGAATAAAGGTAAAGAGTAAGCTTTCAATAACGTTTTACCTACAGATAGACAGCTAAACGGAATAAGTTAACTAAATACTTATAATATATCTTTAAGCTTACGTTAACTTCAAATAAGATAATTAGCTTAAACTATTATTAATAGTACAGATAACTTATAATATAACGTTAGTTAAGTCAATAAGTATATTACTATTCTTCGCTAATTACAGTAAGGAGCTTAAGCTTTATTAAAGCCTGCTTACTAGTGCCTCTTAAACTACAGTCTGTACAGATCGGATATAAGAGCTATATAACTACTTATAAGCCAAACTTAAATTTATACGTAAATAAATAAAGAAGTTTACTAATAAATACTAAACTAAGTAACTAATACTTAAAAAAAGACTTTATTACAATAGTAAATAAGTTAAGGGACTAACTTTTTAAAAGGGGGATTACATTTACCTTTTTTTACAAAACCTACATTTGAAACAGCTTAATAAGAAGCTTAACTTTAAAAGGTACAGACTGTTCTAAATTAATAAAAAGATCACTACTTCTAATTACAAATTAGACTTACTTACTAGTATAAAGGTATAGATTAAGGTTTTCCATATCTTACTTCTAAAACCTACCTTAAAGGGAGTTCCTCTGGAAAAGAAGATTAAGATCGACACTAATAAGGATAAGTACGAAGTTAAAAAAGTTATAGATTTATAAAGAGGAAAAAACACGTTCAAATATCTCGTTAAGTAGTTAGACTACAGTCCTGAAAGTAACTTATAAGAGCTTATTAAAAACCTTAAGTGCTTAAACCTAATTACTAAATTCTACCAAAAGAATCTAAACTAACTGAAACTAATAATAAGAACTAGAAATAAAATAAGATCTAATATTTAAACTATTATACTGAAAAGTAAGACTACTGTAGGACTTAGAGCTTAAGAAGCGGTAGGAAACTCCTTAATAAGTACAAAAGGACATTTGTCAGAACCCTTAGCTAGGGTTATAAAGACCTTAAACCCAGTAAGGAAACTAAGCCTCTAAAGCTCCTAGCAAGCTTTATATAAGTTGTACGCACGGTAGAAAAACGTGTCTGTAAGAACGAGCGCTATTAAGAAAGGAAGTTAGTAAAGAAAAACAAAAAAAAAAAAGTTACCCTAAACCCTCCAGCCCTAAGGGGTAAGGATCTAGAGTGACAGAAGACCCTTATAGGAGTTAAACCCACGATCTTTTACTGAAAGAAGTAAGTGCGTTACTACTGCATTAAAGAGCTATTTCCAGTTATAAGAGAAAAGAAGCTATAAACTAAATTATAAAGTAACTGCTTACTATAGAGACCCTGCTAGGAAGTTCCCCTAATTAAAAGACTTTACGTTTTCAGGAGGGGCATCTAGCCTAGCCTCCTTACCCTCTTAGAACTCTAATAACTCTGCTTTATAACTAAATGCTTTCGTAGCCTAGTCTTTAAGATAAGACTACTGCTTATAAAGACACACTAAACGCGCTAACGCTTCTTAAAGCTTAACAGTGGCCTTATAGAGCTGTTAGGTAGCAGACTTGACTTATAAATTAAAGTCCTGTTTTTTAATAAAGAGAGCCTTTAACTTTACTTTATTAATACCGAAAGCGTTACATTAAGAAGGCTAGTACTTCTCTAAACAGTAATCGTAACTGTTAAATTAGTTCGAAACCTAATAGATAAGTAAAGGGTTAGCAAACTTATAAAAAGAATAAGGGGACATTTCACTACTAAATACGTGTATATAGGCTGTAAGGTTCAGACAGTAGTTAGTGTTTTTACCTTATTCCCGTTTTAAGATCTAGAAACTAAACATTCACTATATAGTAAAGTAGTAAAGGAAGAAACTTACCTTTTAAGTTTTTTATAGGAAAAGAACGTTAAAGAGGGGGAATTATGTAACAACCCTGTAAGCTATTACTTAAGCCGGAACGGCCTAACAAATCCCCTATAGAAGGAACAGTGTGGAAAGACGGTATATACTGTCTAAACGTACTAGGCTAGGGGTGTAAAGACCTAAAGCCCTTATAATTAATAAGGTGTTACTTACAGTATACTAAATACTTACATTACAAGCAGAGGAAACCTTACAAGCAGAACACTTATAATGTGTAAAGTGCTTATGTAATAAGCATTAACAGCACTATAAGTAAAGTATAAAGTACCTCCTAATCAGTTAATATAAATAGTTATAGTTATACCCACAACTACCATAAGGGACTCTAATTCCTCACACTAATGTTCAATTATTCATTTATATCTTACTATTCAGACTCACCTCTATGTATTATAGTGACAGCAACTTACAGTGATATCGAACCCCCCGTTTAGGAGTGCTAGCTTAATAAGCTGTCTTCAGAACACCCCTTACCTGTTAGCGTCCTGCCATACGTTCTGTCTTAACCCGCACCAGTCCTCTTAAGGCCTGTGTCAGGTGCAGGTCGTAATAAAACCATACTAACTAAGCTTATAAGGCTGTTATTCGGCTTTAGTTTAACTACTTAAAGGTTCTAGGAGTTAAGGCCATTTTATTAAAGAATAGGTATGATATAGATAAAACTAATTTAATTAATAGTATTAAAGATTGTTAATTTTCTAGCTACTAAGTACCCTGTACCGGGTACCCTGTAGTGTAGTTGCGTACCCTGAAACCACTAGCTGAATGTTCTGGAACCTCAGAGGGTTTTAGAAGATTCGAACCCACTCCAGGGCCCCTTGGGGCCCCTGGAGCACTCCGAACCTTCTGGAATTCAAGGGCGTGGAATCTCCTGAATCCAGTGGGGCTACTGCTTTACAGAATCAACTAGAATATTACAGTAGCCACGTCAGCCACTACGTTAACAGAACCACGTAGAATAGTTCAGAACAGTACTATTCCATTATTATATTAATTAGTTCCACTTTACAGAAGGCTCCGGAATTCTTCCAGAGCCTCCCACAGCCTATAACAGGCCCTCTCCTCTCTTGTATTTAATTTTAGTTAAAGTAAGCAACTTTACTCAATTCCAGTCATTGCACAAGGCACTGCCTTCCGGATCCTCTTGTTTCCAGCGTTAATATTCGCTGTAACACCTTTATTTACCGTGGCACTGCCCTGTAATTCAGGCTTTTGTTTGCTTCCTACAGTGCCTATGGCACTGTAGTACAGCTCAGACCAGTATGCACTTCTTCCTCTAAGCTACAGCTGCTGTACTACAGCCCTGTGGGTTTCTGAAGTTTAATAAAGATAACAGTCTAGTTATAGATTTTAAATTTAAAAACCTTTTATAAAAGAAATCTAAAAACTGAATTTAAACGACTATTTTAGAGTGCGTTTTAACTAACAGCTAGTTTTTAAACCCCTTAGTTATTTTTAAGGGTAAGACCCTTTAATAATAGTAGTACTTACGAGACTCAACCACATTTAAAGGCTAGGCTTTTAAACTAATTAAAAACAGGTAGACTAACGATAATATTACTGTTAAATAGCTTTAAAAAATCTTTCTTCTAGCCACTTAGGTAGCTAACTCTTAAGAGAAAATCCTCTTTATTTTAGATAACTATAGCAGTTATATTACTAAGGAATTTATATAGCTGGCTTTTATTAATAACGTATAGTTATTATTTCTGCCAGACTATACCTTTTACGTTCTTTAACCTGTAAATGTAGCTGTTTTCAGCTCCCTAAAAGCTAAGTATTATTAGAAAGAAGGGGGTTCATAGGCCCTAGGCATCTAGTTAGCGGAGCTGACTGGATACCTGGCACTGCCAGTACGCAAGTTAGCCTCAGCCACTAGAGTGACGAAGCCTGAATCCTGCAGAATAGTCTATAAAGAAGTCTCTGGCTTCCAGCCAGAGCCAGAGGAACAGAGTTAATATAAGTAATACAATCACGCAGTTGCAACCCCTTTAATTCTATAGAATCCAGAGTGCCGCGCTTTTAACAATTGCTGAGGGCTGGAAGCTGACTTGTGACGGGAAACAGCTTGGGAAACAATAGCTAAATCAACGGTTTAAGCCTGGATAGCGTCTGAGAGCGCTAGTCTGGAGTGGTAAGCCACACAGCCTTGCAATACAGCCTTGCTAAAAAGGTTCTAACTAGCTAAGGTTAGCTTAAATGGTCCAGATTTCGAAGAATGAGATTTAGAGCAGTTAGGCAGAAAAACACTAAGAAAAGCCCACTTTCTTCCTATTACGGTATGATTGTTAGCCTGTATTAGCTCGATACATTGCCGATATGGGCCGAATTCTGCATAAATCGCAGCAGGCTCGAGACCCGTTTGAGCCAAGGTCGTGGCTCGGCTCGACGCGCTGTGGGCGCGGAATATCGCCCGCGTCGCCCGGAACAACCTGACGACGACCCAGGGCTACGACCCGCCCAAAAGGCTGGAAGCCGTGGTGACCAACTACCAGACCCGGAGGCTGATCCAAAACAACGGATCGACCCGGATCCTGCAGGGTCTTTTGGCAGCGGCGTTGGTCTGCTTTACCGTTGGCTTCCTATCAGGCGGCGGCCGAGGAGACATGGGTGACGCACTGCTGCCATTTCCGCCCACTAGCGTCGAAGCCATCTTGGCCTTGCTGAGGGGATCCAGGATCGTAGAGCTCGTCACGGGCGACCCTATCGATGCTTCCCCTCCCAAAGACAAAGATAGAAAGACCGGGCGCGAAATCCGGCATTCGGAGAAGGGAACGATGATGTGCTTGACAACGCGCCGGCTGGATATTAATGGTACCAAGGACCTGAGGACGGTATTCGAGGTGCCTGGAAGAGTGTACTCACTTACTAAGAGGGAGGCATCGGCTTCCAGTGGGCCCCGAGACGCGAATAAAGCTGGTGCGCAGGGTTCCTTTAAGCGTTGGACATACAGGATTGATTTCGAGGATGCGACAAGCGCGTAAATTGGGTTAGGTCGGCCGTGTGGTTGGGTGCAGCAAGCTCTGATGGCAGGTTTTTTATATTATTTTAGAGGTCAGGCTTAACACCCACAGTTCGTATCTAGCGATTGCTACTCTTCTAGGTACACTGCTGTAGGTCCATTGTTCGTATTATACCACTGCCAATTGCCCGCGAAATGCGTTCTCCCCCTCTCGACGCGGGCTAAAAGTGGTTTTCTTTGCCATCTACAGTCTTATCAATATTAGCTAATAAACAGCAACTACCATCACATATAAATAATAAACGCTCTGCGCTCTTTGGTGCAGTGGTAGTTTGCGATCGGTACTGCTAGAGCGCCAGTAAGCCTCAGCCACCATAGTAACGAAGCTTAAATCGTACAGAAAGGTCTGTAAAGATGAAGATTCTCGCCTTAACTTAGCGCCCCGTCGCCGTCCCCTCGCCGCCGTCCCCTCGCCGCCGTCCCCTCGCCGCGTGTCTTCCGTCATGATGGAGCCAACCAAATCCCAGCGCCTCGGCTCGCAAAAACGCACCCAGATATCCAACTGATATTTCTCTACCTTTGACAATTGTTGTTAGTAATAACCCTCATCCAACTCTACCGGATCAGTGCGATGATGGGGATCCAGCTCAACCGCTTCTCTGAAGCCCGGAGCCTTGACATATGGGCTCTCACTGTCAGCCTCAACCACATACTTGCAGTGGTTTGGCTCAGTGACGGCCAACTCGGGTGCATCCTCACCCCCTCCTTCTCAGTCGTGATCGTTAGATTTTTCCCTACTAAGTATGATCTATAAACCTGCAACAATAGCAGCAACTCTGACAACACCACCAACCACAACCCCCTATTATTACTCCAGTCAAGACGCCCGCCCCAGACAATTGTTCAACCTTGGGAACTTCCGGTTGAGAGGTGGGTTCCGGCTCAGCAGGACTGTCAGTTCTTATAAAGGTTACAGTGCGAGGTGTTATCTACTATATCTCTGCATTATGATTTCTATAGGGGGACCGTCGGGCCGTGCCAGCCTATATAGCGACCCGAGGTTGTCACAAAAAGGTATAATAAACTGCTTGATTCAATTGCCATTTATAGTTCTGGCTGAAAGCCAGAACCTTCTTCTTTATAGACTTTCTATAGAATTCAGTCTTCGTCACTAACTACTGGTAGCTTAGGCTCACTGGCGCTCTAGCAGTGCCAGGCATCCAGTTAGCTCTGCTAGCTCTGCTAACTAGATGGCTAAGGACTCCTACTTTTTAACACTACTTTCCTTAAGTGCACGCCAAGCTCCCTGTAATACAGTGGGCTTACAGGGCTCCAGAGCCCATAGTATAGTGCTGTAAAGATAAAATCAAGTTCTGTAAAAGTATACGGTATCAAGTACCCTTTTGTACCCCACACACGTAACAACGCTCACCCCTGGCCGTGGGTCAGCTTTGAAACCGTGTCCTCCCTTCCTCTTTTTCAGGTCATTTGCTCACAGCCCCTTTCACGTGACTGCCAAGACAGACCTGAAACACCAACCACCTATCTGAAGCAGCAGCAACCCATTATCAATTCTGGATCAACAGAACAATCAACTCACAGCCACGTTATTCACTTCTCATCACAAATGGCTCCAATCGCAATTCTCCTCAACTTCGCCATTGCCGGCACAAGCGGGTACTCCCTGTACCACTCACTGCAATGCATCCGAGTCCCTCATTTGCGCAACCCCGACTCAGGGCACCAAGCCAAAGCACAGAAAGCAGCTGCTGGTAGAAACACCGTCGGCGCCGGCACTGCCATGGTAAGCTACTCTCCATGTTATTTACCTTGAGAAAATCGCTCCGTATCTTACTAAAGCCCCCCCAACAGGGCCTCATCTCCTTCCTAAGCGCATTATATCGCCTTCTCATTGCGCCAACTTCATCAGCACCTACACATACCCAGCGCAATATCTTCGATCCGCACCTGCTCTGGCTGGTGGTCCTTTGCCTGGGCGAGTTTGCTGTCGCTGAGTACATCCGGTCGTTCTGGGCGGCTGAGCTGGAGGAGACGGTGCCTCTCAAGACTGGCACGGACAACAAGTTCAGCGAATCGGAGGTGCATAGATCACACAACATGGAGGTTATGAGGCTTTGTGATGACCTCGCGTGCTTGTGGGCTGTTGCTGCTGGGTTAGCTTACTTTGGATATTAGGCGTGATGGTGATGGGTTGCATGGGTAGCTGGAAGAGAGAAGCTGCTGGGCGGATTGGTCTATCTGGGCGCTGAGCGCCAGGCGGGGTTGACAGTTCCGCTACGTCCAGGACGGAATCTGGGGTCAACTACTACATAGTCATTTTTGGTAGAGAGATGGTAATTCTAGACTGAATCCTCCTAGCGATGGCAAAAGGATGTTGAAAATGGCCTAGAACTATCTAGAGAACCAACGGTTCCGTTGTCCCCGCCAACGTGACACTCCCGGAAGCCAGGCCAGGCGTCGTCGCCGTGATGGTAATGGTCCCCGGCCCGGTAGAACGGACAAGCGCGTACGCGATACCCCGATACGCTTTGCGGGTATTACCGCGGAATGTTTCTGATGCCATGCTGCCGCTGTCAACCGCCACCACCACCCCAGGTCCAGCGATGTTGAACGTGATGACTGCCGAGGAGCTCGTGACGACCTTTCCGCTCAAGTCGGCGATAACAGCCTTGACATGTGCTATGTCGTTTACATATGTCGAAACCAGCTTCAGGTCAGAAGAGAGCGCGACCTGGCTGGCCGAAGTGCCAGTAGCCGGCGGAGTTGTCACCGGCGCGCCCCAAACCTTTTGCCATGCGTACCCAGCAGCCTTGAGCTCGCCCACCGCGTCGAACAAGCCGAAGTCAGCGCTGATGTTGGGCCACATTCCGTTGGCCTCACCGAGGTAATCCATGCCAGTTCACACAAACAAGCCGGTAAGCGCAGGGTTAGCCTTTACCGGATCCCACAATGCCGCGTTGGTAGTCTGCTCGGTGACCAGCCCCGCGCGCGCCGGCGATAGTGCCATGCCCTCAGCACCTCTTCGGTACGATAATTTGCGCCGAAGACGTCCACAACGGTACAGGTTGCGCCGGTGATATCCCCGTTCGAATCGGGCCGCATCAACGCCTGCGTGACGGCGCGTCCAGGGTCCAGCGCGTGCTCCAGCAGCGACATCCTGGGTTTCCGTGGCCGTCACTGGCGCTGGTGCGATATCGCTAGGGTCGCTTAGCACGCCATTGACACTGGCGTTTGCCATGTTGCTACTGCCGCTGTTCAACACGGTAACCTGCACGCGGACCGTCGCAGTGGTGCTGCTGACCTTTGGCGTGCTCACATAGAGGCCGTACTGGTCGATGTGTACCGGATTGGTGACGACGAGGCGAACGTCGCGGTAGATACCAGCGCCTTTGTAGAATCGCTCCGCCGGCTGCTTGCTGGTGTCGGTCTTCACTGCGATGACGTTGTCGCCAGTGAATGTTACAGAGGTGATGTCGTACTGGATGCTGGTGTATCCGTAGGGGTGCGTGGCGATGGTCTTTCCATTGACGTAGAAGCTGGCATCTTGCATCACGCCGTCGAACTCGATATAGATCTTTTGCGTGTTTGGCGTGCCCGCAAGGGAGAAGTGCTTGCGATACCACGAAATGCCAGATGGTGCGTAAGCGCCATAACCAGTCGTTGGAGCAGATGAGAGGAACGGGTTGGCGGGTGGGTTGGGGCCTTCAATGATCCAATTCGTGTGGTACCGATAAAGAGCGCCAGCTGGCATCGGCGAAGGAAGTGCCATCGGCGCCGCTGGCATCGCCAGAGTGAAAAAGCCAGTTGAGATTGAAGTCGGTGATGTTACGCAGCTCCCACTGGTGCGATAATTGGGCCAAAATGATGAGTAATAAGCAAGAGACAACGAACACGTGTCTAGCTATTTTGATCAGGCGCTAGGATGTTAAGGTGGTAAGATGCAGCCTAAGAACATCAGGAATGATACTGCTTCTTGTTGTTTTACCCTGAAGTTGCCCTCACTAACCCCAGTCACGTACCACCCCTAACCATCTTGCTCAGGCGCTGCTCAGGCGCTGCTCAGGAAATGATCAGAGATATCGCCAAATATAGTTTAAACAAGTAAGTAGTACTCTACGGTTCAAATGGCAACTTTTCGCGAGGTCCCAATTTTTAGGACATAGGTAGCCCAAAACTGGGAACCCCCCCAACCCAACAACTCCTTTTCGCCCCTCTTTCCTCCCCCCTTAAAGGTATATAAAACCCAGTATACGTCCCCTATTAGGTCTCTATTTCCATCTTCCTTATTTACGAAAATGGGTAAATTCTACCCTTAAGCTAAATAATCCTTAAACGAATTACCTCATTCTTATTTATTTAGTTATTAAATGTAGCTCTTTATTAGGTATAAGTGCTATACAAGCTATATGCCCATTATATACAGCATAACAGTGCTATGCAGCTTACTGCACAGCCCTGTATAGCATAATGTTATAACCTGGGGTCCAGAATGTAAGGCAGTACGCCAGTGGGGGTGTGATGTTAAACTGGAGGTCGTACAAGCCCTCAGACAGTTAGCTTACTAGCTAGGTTGATCTAGTTAAGAGCTTTAATAAAGACGGTAGATAGTGAACTTTATTACTTACATAAGGAACTAAGTCCCTCACTGGAGTGCTTTTATTAGTTGCACTTATACTTATAGCTACCTAGGTATACCTTACGCTAAGTTTCCACGGCTTATAGTGCTTACAGGGCTCGGCCAGTAACCCAAGGCTAAGCAGCACACAGCGTAAGCATCCCTCCCTTACTAGCTCGCTTATCCTCTAATGGGTGCTCCTGCCCTTCTGGCCTCTTTAGGCCGGGTTCTGGCAGGCGGCAAAGAGATTAAAGTGCTTGAAATATTATATAGTGTGGGCGTGGTTGGAAACTGCTAAGGGGCGATATTGGGCCTGAATCCTAGGCCATAGTCCCGGATTTTAGCCTAGGATATACCAGTACATACCTTAGGATAGTATGTAATACTCTAGCTTGGAATTTAGGATAGTATATAGTGTACTAGTATAGATAGGATGATACATAATACTCCAGCTTGAAATTTAAGATCATATATAATATACTAGCACTAATTAGTTATCTTATAGTATACTAATATATAATAAGATATCTTAAAATATACTAGTATACACTTAAGTATTTTGTTATAACTTATAATTTAAGAGGGTAAGGACTGTAAGGCAGTTTGCCGGTAGGGTAATAGCAAGGATGTTAGAGGTTGCCATAAGCACTTAGACAGTAGGTTCGCCTACCATAATGGCGTGTTCTAGCAAGAGCTTTAAGTACGAAGAAAGCGCCTCTACAGACCTAATTAGATTATGTTAATCTTATAGCTCCTGTAGGGTTAGGGCTGTATAAAAATTCTGCTTATACTCTTAAGCCATTAGCGCGCTTGCTAGCTGGCCAGGACGTTAGTAAAAAATTTTGCTATGCTAGCATCACTACTATCCCTTACCTTAATCTACCACAAAAACCACTGCTAAGTTCACCACCACGCGCACTACCACGCATTTAATGTAAGGCCATCATAAGTACATAAGTGTAATCGCATTTAATTGTGGGCGTGGCTGTAGCTGTAGCAGTAAGCAGTCAGGTAGTAACTAAGTTAGTTACTTATTATTACGGATTTAAGCAATTTAACTATGTTAGATTACTTTATAAGGTGAGGCTAGGGAAAAGGGACGCTGCACTGCAAAAGATAGCGTATAATACTGCTAGATCTTTCACTACGTAATAATAACACTAAACCTACACTGTTTTATATAACAATTATAGTATAGGAATCGCCTTAACTAACTTTACGATTATATATTTTTCTAATTAAGATGTGATAGCTAGTAGTAGTTGGGAATTGGGTATTGTAGAGTAGTGTAATTAAGTTGCGACTGTAATCCTAAATCCCTAATATAATGTGCTGTTTTTTAGTAAGTGTGGGAATTATGCGACGTTTTAGCCAGCTGGCTAGCTGGCACCCGTTATGCTTAAAGGGCCCGTGCAAGGGGTTACTGCCTTCCTAACTGGAAATTTACTTATAAGGTCCAGGGGGATAGGTTATACAGTCTGTAGAGGCACCCTTAGTATGAAATAAAGATTATCCCCCCCTTAGGCGACCCTGGGAACTCTGCCTATTCAAGTGCCTCTTTTTATACTAACCTAAGCTACAGCCTTAATGTAACGTCGCGGCTTAATCCAGTAAGAGAGTGACGAAAAAGTAAGCAAAATTAAGAGAAGCGTAGCGGCAGTACGTGATGTGTAAGTTTACGATATAAGACTAGCTGTGATCGTTATTAGCGTAGCGCTGCTTATCGTTACAGTATACATTCCCCTATCTGTTATTATCTCCTTTCGTTTAATTTAACGACTAATGAAAAGAGGCAGGCTCTTTAAGTGCGGGGGTAGCAAGGGACATTTAATTTAATTATATACTACAGTATAGTTCTAATTCTTAACAAGTCACTACCACAGCTCTAAGTTTAAGAAGCAAATAGGGAAAGAATTATTAAATCCTTACAGGTATCCTTATCTAACTAGGCCGAATCAGCGTATCAGCCTCCTAACTATAGTCCACTTTTAAGGCTAACAGCCTGTTAAAGCTTAGGGTTTTTAAAGAGGCACTTGTATTTAGCCGTCTTTAGGGGCAGGGGGAGAAGCGGCTAACTAAGACAATACACACTTACCTAACCCGACTTGCTTAACCTAACACAGAAATGCCTAAAGCACTTGCAGAATCATAGCTTAAGATAAGAGTACAGTTAAGCCTTCCTTAACATTTAAGCCCTTATAAGCACCTAGCCCTTTCACTTAATACCTTCCCGTACTAGCTTATATATATAACATATATATACACATATACACACTAGCACCTTATACATAACCGATATATAAAGTAATGTATTATAAATAGAAACAGCTAGAGGTAAGCAGACTGTGACGACCTTATAGGACGCTACCTAAGCCGGCGCGGCCTAACAAATCCCCTATGGAAAGAACAGTGTAGAAGAGCAGTGCGGACAGCGCTGCGCACTAAGCCAGGGGTGTAAAGACCCGAAGCCCCTATAATTAGTAAGAAGAGTCCCTATATTAAGACTTATCTCTGTTAATAGAGACTTATAGGTTATAGAGAAAGGGGTCTTTATAATGCCTTTCCCTAAGGAGTATAGAGACACAGCCTATAGAGATAGGTACAAAGTATCTTTTAGTTAACTAGTATAGATAGTTATTATCGTGACTATAATAGCCGTAAGGGAGTCTTAGTTCCTCACACTCGTATTGAATTGTTCATTTATATCTTACTGTTCAGACTTACCTTTATATATTATAGTAATAACAACTTACAGTAACATTAAACCCCCGTTTAGGAGTATTAGCTTAATAAGCCGTCTTCAGAACACCTACCCAGTCTTTAGCATCCTGCTATACGTTCTGTTTTAACCTACGCTAGTCCTCTTAAAGCTTATGTCAGGTACAGGTCGTAATACAGACAGGGCCAGGCCCTTCCTCTCCCTACACATGCTGATAAGACTAACCGTCACTATCTAAGCCCTGTAGAGGTTTTCGTAATAGACAGCCCTTAAGCGCCTAGCTACCTGAGGTAAGGCTATACTACTACTTTTAGCATACTAAGACTTGCTAATTCAGTAAGCATTATAGCTTCTCTTACAATTCGTCTTCAGCACTATCTCCAGCTCTTACTAACCAAAGGCTACAAGCCTAACAAGCACTTAACGACGGGAAGCTATGGGAATGGAAGCGGCTGCTTTAATAGGGCTTATATATACAGTTCAGCTCCTACAGCGCCAGTGCTAACTACTTCTTCTAACTAAGCTTAAAGCTAATAGATAGCAATCTTAACGCTGCCTAGGAGGCCTTTAAACTCCTCGCTTTAAAAGAAGGTCTTTCGTTTATTAAGGCGTTAACTGATACTTAAATCTCCATTATTATTAACCTTAATCTTTAAGCTGTTAAGGTTAAACCTCTCTTTCAGCTAATTATATACCCTTAGGTTATAAACTACGTTATCTTAAAGTAGTAAGTTACTACCCTTTTTAATTACCTATATAAGATTAATACAGATTATATAAATAAGGTTTTTAAATATATTACATAACTATTACTAACCTTACTTACAGTCTTAAATAATCCCTTATTATCACGTATTAAGGCTTTAAAGTTATCTTTTACTATCTTATTTAAGATTTTAAACTGTAATATAAATACTATTATATTACAACCTGCACCCGACACAGGCCTTAAGAGGACTGGCGCAGGTTAAGACAGAACGTATAGCAGGACGCCAACAGGTAAGGGGCGTTCCGAAGACGGCTTATTAAGCTAACACTCCTAAACAGGGGTTTAATGTCACTGTAGGTTACTGTCACTATAATATATAAAGGTGAGTCTGAATAGTAAGACATAAATGAATAATTAAATACTAATGTGAGGAACCAGAGTCCCTTACAGTGGTTATGGACATAACTATAACTATTTATACTAACTAGCCAGAGGTACCTTATACCTTGCTTAATAGTCTGTTACTTAGTGAGGAACTAAGTAACCTACCACTAAGCACTTCTTACTTAAAGGTCTTACAGATACTTAGTAAGTGAGCACCTTTACTAAGACTAAGCAACTGCTAATTAGTCGTAAGGGCTTTAGGTCTTTACACCCCTAGCCCAGTACATAGTACTATACGTACTGTCTTCCTACACTGTTCCTTATACAGGGGATTCGTTAAGCCGCTCCGGCCTAAGTGATAGCCTATAAGGTCGTCACACAATTCCCCCTCTTTAACATTCTTTTTCCATAAAGAATCCTAGTAAAAGTGTCCTTCTTTCTTAACGTAACTATACTTACTAACCATATATAAAAACGCACTTTAAAAAACAGCACCTCTTATTACCGTAACCTTACAGACTTCACTTTAACTTTTAAATCGCAAATGTCACCTTATAATCGTTATTCTTCAAAATCGCTTTCTTATCTTATTACTACATAATTAGACAGTTATTCCGAATGTTTACTAATAAGAGCTTCGTTTTCATGTGACACATTCAGTTATAACGACGCTTTCCTCTAACGGCTCCTTTCTAAAAAGCGCCGTCTCAATATAAAGCATAACGCTGCTACGTGGAACTTAAAGCTAAAAACTTAAAAACTCTATAAAACCACTACTTAATTTAAACAGATTAAAGTCTAACACCATAAGATAAAAGAGTAAGCTTTTTCTATATTTAACCGGGAGGTAGAGATCCTTTATTTCTAAGAGCAGGAGGAGGCCTGTTTAGCTGCTCCTCTTAAAGCTAGTAAGTCCTTTAACTAGGGAGGCTTTTTAACAGGAACACCTACCAGTTCTTTTTCCAGGGGGTCACCATAGTTAATAACCTCTTCTTAACTTAATTTATAACTTCCTTCTCTTATAAGTGAAAACAGCCTTTTAACGTAACAGTAGCGTATTTACTTATTTTCTTTTACTAATTTCTTTTCCTTAACAGTACTTATTCTTATATAGAGCTTACTGGGAGCTTTAAAGGCCCAGCCTCCTTATTAAGTTTAAAGTCCTTATAACCTTAGCTAAAGGTTTTAACAAATATACTCCCGTACCTATTAAGGAGTTTCTTACCACTTCTCAAGCTCTAAATCCCACAGTGGTCTTACTCTTCAGTATGGTAATTTAAATATCAAATCTTATCTTATTCTTAGTTCTTATTATTAGTTTTAGTCAGTCTAGATTCTTTTAATAGAATTCTGTAATCAGGTTTAGGTATTTGAGATTTTTAACTAGTTCCCATAAGTTACTTTTAAGGCCGTAATCTAGCCACTTAATAAGATATTTAAACACGTTTTTTCCCTTCCTTAAATCTATAACTTCTTTAACGTTATACTTGTCTTCGTTAATGTTAATCTCGATTTTCTTTTCTAAAGGAACTCTTTTTAAGGCAGGTTTTAAAAGTAAGATATGGAAAACCTTAATCTGCACCTTTATATTAGCGGGTAAGTCTAGTTTGTAATTAGAGGTAGTGACCTTTTTCTTAACTTGGAATAGTCTATACCTTTTAAAGTTAAACTTTTTACTAAGTCGTTTTAAACGCAGGTTTTATGAAAAAAAGTAAACGTAATTCCCCTTTTAAAAAATCAGTCCCTTAACTTATTTACTATTATAGTAGAGTCCTTTCTTAAGTATTAATTACTTGGTTTAATGTTTATTAGTAAACTTCTTTATTCGTTTACGTGTAAACTTAAGTTTAGTTTACAGATAGTTATATAGTTCTTACATCTAGTCTATATGGACTGTAGCTTAAAGGGTGTTAATAAGCAGGCTTTAATAAAGCTCAGGCTCCTTACTATAGTTAGTGAAGAACGGTAACACACCTATTAACTTAATTAACATTATATTATAAGTTATTTATATTATTAGTAACAGTTTAAGTTAATTATCTTATTTAAAGTTAACATAAGCTTAAAAGTACGTTATAAGTATCTAATTAACTTACTTTATCTAGATGTTTATCTATAAGTAGAAAGCTATTAAAAGCTTACTTTTCACACTTATCCTTTATATTAATCCTTACTAAAACTTTAATATAATTAGTTTATCTTAATCTGTAACGATATTATCTAGCTAAAGGTATTATAAAACCACCTTTTTCTTAAAAATATAAGTAAGTTACTTTACTGTTATATCCTTTAAAGTTAGTAAGAAGTAAGCCTACTTTATTAATCTGTCGACTATTATAAGGATCTAATTATAAGTAACTTCTGTAACAGGGTCCCTAAACTTTAAGATCCCAGTAATAAAGTTAAGTAAGATAGAATTCTATAGTACCTGTAATACAGGGAGTGGTTTAAGAAGCCTATAAAGCTTATAACACCGGTTTTACTTTTAGTAACATATATCGCAGTTATTAACCACTTCCTTAATTAACTTTTTTATTCCTAGGAAAGCGTACGTTTATTAAGCTTATGTAAGAGTCTTAGCCTAGTTTATATATCCTTTAAGTTAAGACTTATAAACTTACTAAATATACTCTTTCCATTTACCTAGTTTGTAAATATATAGTTTCTCTTAATATTAAAGCCTTACTTTTAGTTTAAGTACGCCGTTTACACCTTCTAATAGCTATTCTAGCTAATAACCAGTTTCGTTATAGTTTAAATACTTTAGGCACTCCTTACTATAATCTTACATATACTTTAAAAAGTCTCTTAAGGGGCATTTATACTTATAAGTGCCTTTTATTAACCTTCTCACTTAAAAGTCTTATTCTTATTAATAGATATTATACTCTGTTTATAAGTTTATATAAATGTTAATAGTTTATTCTAATATTTAGTTATCTAACATTTATAACATATACTTTAATATACCGTTCTTAACTTCGTTAAATATAATAACGGGGATTAAGGCTAGGTTAGTATCCTTATAATCCTATCTTTAACTAAAAGCATCGGCTCGTTTATTATCTTTTCCTTTAATATAATAAATCTGGAAGTGGAACAGGGCTATTAACTCTACTTATTATACTTACTATAAGCTAAGTTCTTTCGTTAGGAAGTATTAAAGGTTATTATAATCTGAAAAGACCTAGACTGGTTCTTCCGTACCACTTAAATATAATACCTATTTAGTAAAACATTAAATAATTACTATCAGTTCCTTATTGTAAATCAGGTATTATAGGGCTAGGCCGTAGATTCCTTTTAATAAGAAGGTAATTAGGTGGCGTTTCCCGTCGTCCTAGACTTAACTGAGTTCTCCACTAATTACGAATTTTAAAGAGTCTATTTTAACTTAGAAAGGCTTTAAGAAATTAGGGAGGGTTAGGATTAGTACTGTAATAAAAGCGTGTTTAAGGTTTTTAAACACCTTTTACTGTTTATCGGTCCATTTAAACGGCTTTCCCTTACCTGTGAGTTTATAAAGTGGTTTTACGATTTTTATAAAATACCTAATAAAACAGTAATAAAAGTTCGTAAAGCTAATAAAGGCTTATAATTCTTTCTAGTTCTTTAAAGTAAGCTAATCCCTAATTACCTTTATTTTCTCCAGTTACATTTTAAGCCTTCTAAAGGTTACTTTAAACCTTAAATAGTTTAACTTCTAAACGTGAAAGTAGCTCTTCTTTAAGTTTATTATCAGCTTTACCTTTTTAAAAGCTGTTAAAACCTATTATATATACTTTTAGTGTTCTTTTAAAGTTTTAGAATAAATTAAAACGTCGTTTAAATATATAAAGATAAACTTATTAAAGAAGGGGTGGAGAATATTATTAATCCTATTAGTATAACATAATATTAGTAATACTTATTATAAGTCTGAAAAGCCGTTTTATACTTATCCTCTTCCTTTACTTTAATATAGTTAAACTTTATAAGGAAATTAAGGCTAAAGAACTAGTTTACCTTAATAATCTATTCTTACATTTCTATAATAAGTAGTAATAAGTAGTAATTCTTAATTATATCCTCATTTAACGTTTAATAATTAATAACTATATATAATTTACTATTTCCCTTCCTTAAGATAAACAGCATTAAGTACCTTACTAGAGATTAGGACTTTATAATAAATCTATTCTTTAGATTTTCATTAATATACTCCTTTAAGGCCTTAACCTGCTGGGGATTTAGGTGGTAAGGCTAGAAGCTATAAAGCTTCACTCCTGGCTTCAGCTTAATTTTATAGTCCCACAGTCTGTAGTCTAGTAATTACAGTATCTTTTTTTAAAACAGAGTAAACTTCTTATATTTTATAAGTACCTTAGATAAGTTAACTTCCTTACTTATCTATAGGTTAGCTTCTTACTTCTTCTTACCTTTTAAATTGTTATTTAGGTAATATAGTAAGCTCTCTAGCCCTTTAACCATCTTAATAAACCTAACTTAAACTGTACTTAGTTTTAAGGGTTTAATATGCTTTTAAGTGCTTTATGCATCTCTGGAGCAGTTTAGTGCCTTTTTAACTTTCTCTAAATAGTAATTATAGTTAGGGGACTTGTTAAAGGTAAAGTAGCCACTTCTTTAGTTAATTACAGGGTTATACTTTTCTAGCTAAGGTAAACTTAAGATTATATTATACCTTATAACTAGTATAACGTTAAAGTCCACTTATTATTTATCCCTATCTACTTTAATTAAGAGTGGCAAGTAATAGGTAACTTTACTATTATTATATTAATATAAGCCTTTTTCTTTATTTTAAATAGGAATAACCTTTTTATACTTTTAATTAAGGAGTTTCCTTCAGTTAACTAATAAGGGGTGCACTAGGTTAAAAGCACTTCCGTTATTAATCACTACTCTTACCCTAAACAGCCTCCCTCTTTTATTTATTATGTTAACATTAACGGAATAATACTTATACTCTTTTAACATTTAAGTCATAATAATTATCTGTCCTTAAGGTCTTATTTAACCTAACTTTTAAATGTCTCTCCTTCTTCTTAAGGTTTTTACTAACTAATAAACTACTAGTTTCCAGCCCTTTTAAAGGGCCTGTAACCTTTTCTTAATTCCTTTTGGAAAAACAAGCAGTTTTAATAAACTTAATAATTAACTTTTCCTAAGTTTTCACACCTTAACGTCTAATTAACTTTAAACAGTACAATGTTTTTAAAATCCTTAATAAGTCGATAATACGCTTTATAAGCTTAAATTGTAATAATGTCTTTTTAATTTTAAATCTGTTAGTAATCTTCCCACTTCTGCCACTTTTTAACTTTTCCATTAAGGTGTAACAAATATGTTATAACTAAATAGTTATTAAATACCCCTCTTTACCAGCATGTAGTAGGAGCCTAGTTAACTATAATAACTTTCCACTTATTACCAGATTCTTTTATTAAGGAGTAGGTAACTTAGTAATAAGCTGGTTTTAATTTTACCCTTACGATAGCGTAATCCCGTCTTTATATATTAAGGAAGTGGTTATAAAGGGCCTTAGGCTTATAATGCCGGTTAAGAGTATAGTTATCGTATATGTAATTAATTTATAATATATCCCTGTAATTAAGATAGTTAATATTAACTGCAGGTGTTATAATTATAAAGTACAGAATAGGAGGGGTAGTGCCTTATTTCTTCTCTTTTTCCACTTACCTCTTTATTTATTATTTCTCTTAAACCTCTTTTTAAAACTTAGGTAATAATAACTTAACTTATTCTTTTATAAAGTAGCCTTCCTTAATAAGTTAATACTTAAGTTAATTAATAAAGTAAACTTTATTATAAAGTTATAACTTAATTTTTATTACTTTATCTTTAAACGTTATAATAAGACCCTTAATTTATAAGTCCTTTACTTCGTCTACTAACTTTTAATGTTTCTCCTTCAGCTTTTAAACTCTCTATTAATATGCTTACTTTGTGCCTTCTTAAGGGACCTTTAAGGTACCGGTCTAAGGCACACCGGTTTTAATGTAGGGTAGCTATTTAAGCTGTCTTTCTTTTAGGGAGGTAAGGGTGTTAATCCACTTAGTGTGTTTAAAGTGTTAAAAGTCTCAGGGGGTATTATTAAGAAGAACTTCTATTTCTCCAGTTTAATTCTCTTAACTTACTCTTTTTTACCTTTTAAGGTTTATTTTACCATTTAAGTGGCTTAAAGGGTTAATTCTTTAACTCCCTTTACTATTTTAGTAATTTTTAAGTTAAGGTCTTTCTTAAATTTCCTTAATTCCTAGGCTTACAGGGTGAGGTTTTTAAGGCTTATAACAGCTAACTGGAATATTTCTTCTTAAAGTTAGTCTTTTATAACTTACACCTTTAATAATTTTAAGTTTCCACTTTAAAGTTGGTCTTTTATAACTTACACCTTTATAACTAACTCTTCTAAGACACCCTTAAAGACTAAGTATATTACGTTTTAAGGTTTTTTCTTTTCTTCCTCATCTTTTAAGTTACACTTATTTATTTATGTTGGGTTTTTACAACCCTAACCCGGCCAGTGTGGTTAGAACAGTGTGGCTGGATCCACGCAGCCGCTCCGCGGCTGCATCCGTGGATCTGCACAGCCAAGAACGCCAGACTCCACTGCCAACCTCGTATTCAGTCAGCCAACCTCGCTTCGCAGAAGCGAGTGTGGCCAATGCACTCCGTGCACTGGCCACCCTCACGGCTATAATAACACGGCTTCCACTCTCGAAGATAGAAAGAATTAATCACTTTCAATACACTCTGCTTTCCAATGCCTTGACCCCTTTGCATTTCAACAGATATATAAGAAGCTAAATATTCCCTTTAGCAATCTCTTATCACCAGCTAAACCGTTAAGTACTTTTCTAAAAGCTAATCTATTATAATATACATTACAAACTAAGTTTATATTTAATGTTACCTACTTAATAAACTGGAGAAGGGGCTCCTTTATTATCACACTTTAAATACTTCCTAAACTAGTAGATATTAAATCTTAATTAACGCTTAATCTAACTTAATCAGCTACTTTACTTAACATCTTATAAAGAGAGCTCTCCCTTATCTAAAGGCCTTTAGGTATAGGTAAGAGCTATATAGGTAAGAGCTATATAGGTAAAAAGATTATTAAGCTTCTCCTAAAGAATAAGGAGAAAGTTAACCTCAGCCCGATTCTCTATATATATTATATAAACTACACCCTTAATTAGCTCCTTAAGTACCTTTTTAATAATAGTGTAAAAAGCATAACCAGCTAAGCTTACAGTTTAAATCTAAGAGTCTTTAAGACTTTAATATTTAAACTGTCATTAGGTAAGCTTAACACACCCGCTTAAAGAAGAGCGACCTTTATAATATAAAGAAAGAAGTTTAAGATATAAGTTAGTAATTTAAGTAAGCCTTTCTCTAACTTTCCATATCAAACTTATAATCTAAAAACTGTATTATACATCACTAAAATTGCCAGTCGCTTTGTTCGTCATTACGCGACGGCCCTTCACTACGCTACGGGGCGCTCTATTCCTTACTTTCGCTCCTGGCAATTTTGGCGTGAGGTATTAAGCTTATTTCAATATGTATAGCGAACAAACTGACAGAAACCTGTCTAGAGGCTAATATATCCGTTTAAAACGTGAAATAAATATTAAAAAGAATAATAATTAAGATTAAGAAAAGTAATCTTTATAAATAAATCTTACTTTTTATTAATCTTATTTTATAAAGTTTATAAGCTTTAATTTTTAAGGTTCACATACTTTATTTTATAAGGTTTAAAAGAAATAATAAAAGAAATAATAATTAAAAATAAATCTTACTTTTTAAAGACTTTATTTCATACGGCTTATAAGCTCTATTCTACAGGATTTAAAGGCTTTATTTTACAGGGCTTACGGGCTTTATTCTATAGGGTTTACAGTTTTTATTCTACAATTTACAATTTACAGTTTTTTTTTCACTTTCATAAATGCAATTCGAACTAGGAACCTCTATAATTTATATTACGCTATTTACCACTATACTATTTCTATTTCTATCTGTAAAAAACTCAAGGTTTTTTTAACTTAACTGGGTGAAATAGAGTAATAATTTAATAATTATTAATTATAAGCTTATATAATCAAATGATACGTTTTAATATGTATTACATGATATAGAATCCGATTTTCACATTTTTTCAGGGTTAGGGTTAAGTAACGGGAGATATTCAGGTTTAAAATGAATAAATCATGACTTTCACAGTTATTATTTTAGTTTATAAGATAGAAAAAGGTAGTATTATACGTAAATTTAACTGTAATTCTTAATCTAAAGCCTGAATTGGAATAGCTATTAAAACCAGAGAGATATTTAAGTTTATATTAATGTTATTATTATTATTTAGGTTTGAACAGTAATATCTTTGTTATTATAAGCTGTATGGTAAAAAGAGTCTCAGCTCTGTATTCTTCATAATGAATTGTATAGGAAATGTAATTATTACTTCTTATTATACTACTTATTAACAGATTATTATTATAATAACTATTATCATTCAACTTTAAACACTAACATCTTTCTCACTTTAAGCAGTATGGTAAAACGGATTCCAGTTCTGGATTCTACGTAATAAGCTCTACAATAAACGTAAGTAATAGAACTTATTATATTACTTAATAACCAGCTATTATTTAAATAATTATTACGCTGCTACAGTTGACAAAAGGCTGAATTCTTACGCTATAAAACCCTAAAAAATGTTTGGACAACGGATTTGGAATCAGCGACCTAAACTGCCTCGCGCAGTGATGGCGCACCGATCGCGTACCGAAGGCGCGGCTGGCGATGGCGCTAAACTCTCTTTTAAGGGCAAAAATGTCTATCTGAACCGACAAGGAAATTTTTAGTAGAAAAGTGGGTTAAGTAAGCTGCAGCGTTTACAGCACACTTACGGACCGATTGTGAAGGGGAAGTCGAAGAATAATTAAAAGGAAAATCTTTATAAAAACTTCTAAGACGTTATAACAGGTAGGGGAGCTAAAGAGCGTACGTTCGGAGCTATCTTTAAAACTGTAAGGGCTTATTTTAAAGCCGTCTTCAGGATAAAGCAGATACGTAAACACGTTATAAGCGCCCTGAAAACGCCTGTTAATCTAACTATTATTATTAGTAACATTACTAATATAAGTATTTAAAAGATCTTTAAAAAAGTAACGAAAATTAAAACAGCGGTTAATTAGAAGACTGGACCTAATAAAGCCTATACTTATATAGAGGTGCTTTAATTAAGAAACATAACTGCCCTAACTTTTAACGTGACCTGTATATATTACGTATTTAAGAAGGCCTTTAAAGAACTTATAATTATAAATATAAACCTGGAGAATAATACCTTTATAAAGATTATATAAAAGGTTAATTAAAACATTAAGAAGATAGGTGTAATGGTAGTAAAGCTCCTTTAACAGTCTAGTAACGTAATAATTATGTTTAAAGAAGATAAACGGAAATGGTATAATAACCTTAATAATAAAAGCTAAGTATATTAAACTCTGGGAAAAAAAGCGGTCCTTAAGTAACGTATTTACACGGTATTAGCGAAAGGATTACATATTAAACTTATTAATAATTATAACTTTACGATAAATAAAGGCTAGATAATAAAAGACCTTAACACTTATAATAATATATAGATTAGTAAGATTAACTATAAGTAAGGTTATAAATAACCTAACATTAAACTAAACCTTACTATATAACTTATTATTAAAGTATATAACTTGAAAGACATTATTAGCTTAATTAAGAAAAGTATAATTATAAAATATAAGCACTTCCCCTATAAGTGTTATAAAAGTAAAGTGAAAGCAACCTAATGCTTTAACTGTAGTAAATAAAGATATAAAGTAAAGTTCTATAAGAAGACATTACGTTACTTATTATATATAAAAGTACTGTATATAAACAGTATAAAGGTTAGCGAATAAAAAGTAACCTACTTAATAAAACTAAAGTTAAAATAATATAAGCCAGTATACGTTAATTATAACGGTAATTACCTAGTTTTCCATAAAGACTACTATATAGTGAAGGAGCACTGTAAGTGCACTAAAGCGATTTTCCTTAATAGAGTTATAACGTATAAAAAACTATATAAGGAAAGGAATAACCTAAACTTCACCCTTATCACTAAGCGTAAGTGCACTGTAGTTAACTAATTTACAATCACATAAGGATATGGAAACCAGGTAGCTAATAAGAGAAAATAAATCCTACAGGTTAAGGTAAGGAGACCTAGTCTTTTAAAGAAAGCAGGAATACTTAATAGTAACAGTATTACGTAATATATAAAGTTACTAGGCCTTAGCGGCGCTCTAGAGACTATATTAACCCTACTTAGACAGCAGCCTGTAAGAGCCTTAGTAAGACTAATAATAACTATTAATAGAGTTTAATAACCCTTATAACCAGTTACATTACTACTTACAGGCAGCCCCTTATAAAATAGTTAATAAAGTTAAAAGTACTATACTGGAATATTAATAATAAGGACGTAAGATTTAATAAGGTGTTAAAAACACAGAGTGATTATAACCTAATAGTAATATAAGAATTACCTTAAAGCTAGTTTATTAATATTTTAAGATGTAAAAGAGGAGGGAAATTTAATATAATTTACTATAGCAGGAGAGTAACGTTATACGTTAGTAAACGGCTTATTAATGTAATATAGATTATAGACTCTAGCCTAGATTAGGTGTTAATAACGATTAGCCACAGAGAGGAAACTATTACAGTTTATTTAATTTATATACTAAGTAAGAAACTGGATAACTAAGTTATCCCCCTAACTAAAATTAAGGCGAAAGCGCCTTAAGGGAGAGTAGTTATAATAGGCAACTTTAATATATATAACCTAGTATAGGATAAGGAGGGACGTAAGAGCCTTAAAGTTAAGCTATTAGTAAAGTTAGCAGAAGACTAGGACCTAACGTTAAGGACCCTATTTAGGGAATTAATATAACTTAGATACAGAAACAGAGAAAGAGACAGTATAATAAACCACATATAAGCGTCCCGTATACTAAGTATTAACTACCTAAGTGTAGAGAGTATAATCAGGTCAGACTATATACTATAAGCAGATAAGATTAACAACACATTAATAAAATAAAAAGAAGGAGAGGAAGGTTACAGTTATAAAATAATAAATACTGTAATAGTTACAGTAATAGTAAAACACTTTATAATATTAACCAGTATAAATAATATCTATAAACTAGAAGAAGCTTCCAGAGCACTGTTAGAGGAGCTCCTACATATCGTAAACACCACAGTACTTAGAAGGAAACTAAATATAAGGACTATAACGTTATAGTAAGATAACGAAATAAAAAGAGCTGTAAAAGACGTAAGGAGAGTAGAAAGGATATGGAGAACGTAACGCTTTTACACTGTAAAGAAAGAGTTAAGGAAGGCTAAGAGGTATAAAGATAAAGTAATTAGTAAGGTGTAAATAAGGTGTTAGTAAAGCTTCCTTAATAAGATAGTAACTAATAAAGATTTAAAAGTAATATAGAATATTAAATACTAAGCTAGATTACATAGCCACTAACCCCTTAAACCACTAGTTATTCTAATATTATAAGCTATAAAAGACACCACACCTAACAGACCTTAAATAGCTATTACCCACATTAAAAAGATAAGAGAACTTAATAAACGCTTCTTCCCTACACTAGAAACAGACCTCTTAAAACTTAAAAACCTTAATTAAAAAGCAAGCTCCTTCTTAAAGACTATATTAATAAACTAAAAAGTGAAAGATTTAAACGTAAAAGAGATGATTTGGAGAGTAAGCGCCTTAAAAGCGTCAGGATTAGACAGGATCTTTAACAGCCTTTTAAAGACCTGTGATAAGGATGGAAGATTATTAGCTATTTTAGCGAAGATTATATAAGTAAGCTTTAACCTTAATTATTACTTAAAGCGTTAGTACACTTTATATATTATAATATTATTAAAACTAGGGAAATCGATTAATAATAAGAAACATATTAAAGTATACCGCCTTATAGCCCTATTGTTGAAATGCAAAAGGGGTCAAGGCATTGGAAAGCAGTGTGTGTTGAAGGTGATTGATTATTTCTATCTTCGAGAGTGGAAGCCGTGTTATTATAGCCGTGAGGGTGGCCAGTGCGCGGAGTGCATTAGCCACACTCGCTTCTGCGAAGCGAGGTTAGCTGACTGAATACGAGGTTAGCAGTGGAGTCTGGCGTTCTTAGCTGTGCAGATCCACGGATGCAGCCGCGGAGCGGCTGCGTGGATCCAGCTACACTGTTCTAACCACACTGGCTGGGTTAGGGTTGTAAAAACCCAACACCTATTAAATGTAATAGGAAAGATCGTTAAAACTATCTTAATAAAGAGGATCTTTACCGTAACGGAAACAGCCTATGTACTCCTTAACCTCTAATTTAAATTTAAAAAGAAAAAAGCGACAGATATAACTATTTAAGCTATTATTAACAGCGTTCACACGGTATAGTTATGTAAAGCCTACACCTTATTACTATAGTTAAATATTATTAAAGCGTTTGATAAAGTGGATTAGAACTAGCTATTTATCACATTAAGAGACTTAAGGTTTAAAAGAAAGCTTATCCTTTAATTAATTAATTATATATATAAGAGAATGGCTTAGTTACTATTTAATAACAGGTTATTAGTACTGTAAAATATCACCTAAAGGATCCCCTAAGGATCCCCCTTATTGGTAATCCTTTTTATCCTCTTTATTAATACACTATATAAAAAGTTAAAATATATTAAAGGCTTAATTATATTAAGTTTTACAGATAATATAAACCTTTAAACCTTTATATATAATATATTAATATACTGTAAAATCCTTAAAACTATATATAAGATCTGTAAGGAATAGGTAAAGGAAAAGGGGATAACGTTTAACTTAAAGAAAAGTAGGTTTATTTACTTCTTATAAATAAAGCACTTATAAATTAAAAGAGTAAAGATTTTAAGAGAAGATTACTTAAGATTAACATTAATACAGTTAACTAAATTTTTAAAAGTCTAACTTAATAAAAAGCCTAACTAGAAAACTTATTAAAAGAAGATTATTAGAAAAATAAAAACCTAAACCCTTATATTAACCTAACTTATAAGGAAAACGTAAGGAGTGTAAGCCGTCTACACTTAAGAAATTTACATTAAAGTTATTAAAAATGTCCCTACTTATAAAGTAAATATATAACACACAGTAATAAAGGTAAGAGGATTAGTAAAAAAGATAGTTAAAAAGCTGGAAACCACTTAGATACAATACCTACAGATTATATTTAAAGTGTATAAAGTAACCTTAATAAAGAACTTAAAGTTAAAAGCTTAAATCCTACTACTTAACATTTACTTAAACTAATAGATAGTAAAAGTTAAGTAACGATTTAAATATATAAGGATTATAAAGCTCTTATATAATATTAATAAGAAGATAATTAAATAAGTGAAATAAAGATAAAGTGTAATAGCACGTTATTACAACCTGTACCCGACACAGGCCTTAAGAGGACTGGCGTAAGTTAAGACAGAACGTATAGCAGGACGCCAACAGGTAAGGGGCGTTCCGAAGACGGCTTATTAAGCTAACACTCCTAGACGGGGGGTTTAATGTCACTATAAGTCACTATCACTATAATGCACAGAGGTAAGTCTAAACAGTAGGACATAAATAAATAATTAAATACTAGTGTGAGGAACTAAAGTCCCTCACGGTAGTTATAACTATTTATATTAACTAACTAAAGGTACTTCGTACCTTACTTATAATGTCGCAAGTGCTCGTTATACAAGCACTTTACACTATATAAGTGTTCTACTTATAAGGTTTCTCCTACTCGTAATACAAGCACTTAACATACCATAAACAGCACCTCATTAGTGTGACGACCCTGCAGGCCGTCACTTAGGCCGGGGCGGCCCGACGAATCCCCCACAGAAGGAACAGTGCACAGGGACAGTGCATACTATCCAGACGCACTGGGCTAGGAGTGTAAAGACCCAAAGCCCTTACGACTAATGAGGTGCTGTTTGCAGTATGCTAAGTGCTCACATCGCGAGCAGGAGAAACCTTATAAGCAGAACACTTGTATGATGTAAAGTGCTTGCATAATAAGCACTTACGACATTACAAGTAAGGTACAAAGTACCTCCCAGTTAGTTAATATAGATAGTTATAGTTATGCCCATAATTACAGTAAAGGACTCTAATTCCTCACGCTAGTATTTAATTATTTATTTATATCTTACTGTTCAGACTTACCTTTATACATTATAGTGATAACGACTTACAGTGACATTAAACCCCCCGTCTAGGAGTGTTAGCTCAACAAGCCGTCTTCAGAACGCCCTTACCTGTTAGCGTCCTACTATACGTTCTGTCTTAACTTATGCCAGTCCTCTCAAGGCCTATATCGGGTGCAGGTCGTAATATTAATCTATAATATATCCCTATAACTAAAATAGTTAATATTAACTGCAGGTGTAGTAGTTATAATGTACAGAATAGGTAAAGTAACACCTTGTTTTTTTTCTTCTTCCACTTACTTCCAGGTTTATTATTTCTCTTAAACCTCTTCTTAAAACTTAAATAATAATAACTTAACTTATTCTTTTATAAAGTGGCCTTCCTTAACAAGTCAGTACTTAAGTTAATTAGTAAAGTAAACTTTATTACAGAGTTATAACTTAATTTCTATTACTCTTTCTTTAAACGTTACAGTAAGACCCTTAACTTATAAGTCCTTCACCTTATTTACTAACTTTTAATGTTTCTCTTTTAACTCCTAGACCTTCTATTAATATATTTACTTTATACCCTCTTAAAGGACCTTTAAAGTACCAGTCTAAAGTACACTAGCTTTAATATAGGGTAGCTATTTAAGCTATCCTTCTTTTAAGGAGGTAAGGGTGCTAATCCACTTAACATACTTAAAGTGTTTAAGAGTTTTAAAAGATACTGTTAAGAAAAACTTCCGTTTCTCTAATTTAACTCTCTTAACCTGTTCTCTTTCACCTTCTAAAGCTTACTTTACTGTTTAAGTAGCTTAAAAGGCTAGTTTTTTAACTTCCTTTACTATCTTAATAATTTCTAAGTTAAGGTCTTTTCTAAACTTCCTTAATTCCTAAGCTTACAGGGTAAGGTTTTTAAAGCCTGTTACAGCTAACCAGAACATCTCTTCCTAAAGTTAATCTTTTATAACCTATACCTTTAATAGTTTTAAGTTTCCACTTTAAAATTAATCTGCTACAACTTACACCTCTGTAACTAACTCTTCTAAAATACCCTTAAAGATTAAGTATATTACATCTTAAGGTTCTTCCTCTTTTTCCTCATCTCTTACATTACATTTATCTATCTAAGTACAGTCTTCTTTATTACCTGTTATCCTAATATAAATATCTCTTAAGTTAAACTTAATATACTTTCCTCCTTCCGGAACAGGTTTCTAACTAACTTACTTTAATAACAGGCACTACCGTGCTATATATCTTTTCTTATTACAGTTAAAGCATTAAACCTGTAATAAGTCTTTAAACTGCTTCTACTATTGTTATTATTAAAGTTTATTACAGTTAGGTTAATTTTAACAGTTCACTATACTAATGTCTATTAACCTGGGATGGTGACCTGTTACAGTCGACTAATTCCCTTTCTTAAACTTACTTAGTTAGTAAAGGGTCTGTTCTTTTTAAAAGTTCTTTCAATAATGGTAATTATAATACTAATTATCGGCCTTAATAACTATCTCAACTAACTCCTAAAGACAATCCAGTCGGTCTTCTTAATAAAGGTCTCCTATAATATGCTCCTTCAGACCACTTTAAAACAGTATCACTAGGGCTTTTTAACCAAGCTTAGTTTTTACTACCTTTAACTTAAAGTGTGTAAAGAACTTAAGGACTAAAAACGTCTGCCTTAAGGTTATAAGACGTTATTTAGCCTGCTTAGGGGCGTCCAGTTCTTTAAACTCAGTCTGGAGTTAATTAATAAAAACGTTAAAGTCGTTAAAAAGGGCCTAAATCTCGGGGGCTTCCTTTTATACTCTGTCTACAGAGAGGTTATTAATTATCTTTATATAAGGTTTATACTAGTAAACAGTTACTCTATCTAATAAGGCTTTAATAAACCTAACCTTTCCTTCTTCCTTAAAGAACTGCTTATTATAATAAGTAATATAGCTTTAAAGCTAAACTATTTATAACTCCAGCTATGTAAAGTCTCCCTTAAAGTGTAATAACAGGGGGAGCTTTACTTATTTCTTTTATAAGCCTTTAAGATTATTATTCTCCAGTTTAATAACGTTAAGTCTAGCTTAAAGTTTTTCGATAAGACTAATATGGCTTTTAATATCTTTAGGGAAGGCTTTATTAAGTTCTTTAACTAATCCTTACTAATTAAGGTTTAAGTCTTTAAAGTGTGTAGCTAACTTGTTAATAATAGAAAGCTAAGGCTAAGCTTACGCCTCCTTAATCTCCTTACCTTTTCCAGAGGTTAATATATTAATGGTAAAAGAGAGGTAGTATTTAAGAGTTTAATAAATAGCGTTTAGAACTTAACGTTAGTATTATATTACAACCTATACCTAATATAAGCCTTAAAAGGACTAATATAAGTTAAGACAGAACGTATAGCAGGACGCTAACAGGTAAAGGGCGTTTTAAAAACAGCTTATTAAGCTAGCACTCTTAAACGGGGGGTTTAATGTCACTATAAGTTACTGTCACTATAATACACAGAGGTAAGTCTGAACAGTAAGACATAAATAAATAATTAAATACTAGCGTGAAGAACCAGAGTCCCTTATAGTGGTTATAGGCACAACTATAACTATCTATACTAACTAACTAAAGGTACTTTGTACCTTACTTATAATGTCGCAAATACTTATTATATAAGCACTTTACACCACGTAAGCGTTCTACTTATAAGGTTTCTCCTGCTTACAATACGAGCACTTAGCATGCCACAAGCAGCACCTCATTAGTCGTAGGGGCTTCGGGTCTTTGCACCCCTGGCCCAGTGCGCCCAGACGGTGTGCACCGTCTTCCACACTATTCCTTACACAGGGGATTTGTCAGGCCGCCCTGGCCTAAGTGACGGCCTGCAGGGTCGTCACACACGTGCCCCTTTAGCAAATAACGGTTTAACGAAAACCGTATAAGTAAAAGACTAATTAAGGCTTATATTAAGAAAAGCGGAAAACCTGAATTAAAAGAAGTGGACAGACTGTAACCCTAATATCTCCACCCTTTATAACTAAAAGGAAAAACGACGAAAAAAGAGGTATAAGGCGTTCACGTACTACAGTTACATTATTATTATAATGGATATATATAACCTTAATAAGAGTAAAATACCACTTTAACTTTATTAAGAACTTATAAAGGCTTAAAGCTTTATCCTTACGTAGGTTAAAACGGAGAAGATTAACTTAAATGCTTTCCTTTATTAAAGAAAGGTCCTTAAGGTAATGTTACTTTAATACTAATACAGTATTACCCTGAAAACGGTAGTATATATAATCTTAAGGTGCTTAAAGTATAATAAAAGTAGCTTATATAATATTTAACTTTATAACCAGTAAGACTCAAGAGTAAAGTTATTACACTTAGTAAGTGTAACGATTATCACTAATTAGATTATAGAAATTAAAAGGCTAGAAAAATACAGCTTAGTTAAGATATTTAATAATAATAGGAGAGGCTTAAACAGACTATTATTAGATTATACTAACCTTAATAATATATAAGGTATGAAAAAGAAGAAGATGTTAAAATGTCAGTTTAGATTTTAGGGCAGTATAGTAAAGACTTAACCTAGAAAATAAAATAGTAAATAATATTAAGGGATAATTATATAATTGAAAACCTAAACTGTAAACATATTATAAATGCACTGTAAACACATTATAAATAACCCCTATATTATTATATACTAATTAAACGTAATTACTATTACTAACTTAAAGACTATTAAGAGGAGGACAGTTCCAGTCCTAGGCGTTATTAATAATAACTTATAATAATAATTAATAGTAAATAAATTATAAACAGACTGTAATTAATATATATTTACATCCTAACTAGCTTACTATTAAATAATCTGGCCCTCCAGACTAATAAGACCACTAAGTATAATTAGACAACATTAAATAAGGTTTAAGCGCGTCTTAAGACACTAAACTTAAGTAAGTGGAGTGATATTAACCTGTAAGCTACCTGTAGGAGTGGCAGGTAAAGGCACTTAGGCAGCCTAAGCTAACGTTACAGGACTGCCATTAAGACTGTTATAAATTATAACAGATAAACTTAAGTTAAAGGAAGTGGGAGGGACGCTTTAACTGTGGCTTAAACGCTTAACAGCCTATTATTTAGCTATCCTGACACTAGGGTAGAGAGACAGCCAGACCTACCAGACCATATTAAACTAATTAATTAGCTATTACACTATTAGCAACCCATATACGACTTAATAAAAGAAATTACTTACATCTTAACAAACTAAAGTAGCAGCCAGCTTATAAGATGCACAGATCACTATAACGGCGACGTGACACTCTAAGGTGTAGGCAAAGCTTAAACCTTAGACAGTTCAGTAGATAGCAAACGGAGCGCAAGTGACATAAGAACTTACTATATAAAGACAATCACCATAACCGTCACCACACTTTTAGCAACAAGCTAAGTCTGTAATCAGTTAGCAAGCGCCCCGTAAACAGCAGGGCAACTTGTTAGCGTTATTACTAATAACACGTTAACGATATAATAGAGAGGGGATAATATAGATAACTAATAGGGTATTAATAAGGCAGTTACAGGTGGTGGTAGTAAGAGGGTTATAACTAAAGCCGCTAGAGTTACGCTTCTAAAAGCTTAAGATAGATATAATAACAGTAGAAGTGAGTAAGTAAGGGTATAAAAAGGTAATTACAGGGCATATAAAGCTTAAAGCTTAAGAGGAGGAAGTTAATAGTTAAAGGAAGAAAAGTTTTAAAGGAAGGCCGGAGAGGAAGGAAGAATTTATAAAGGTTAAAAAGTAAAGCTGTAAGAACCGTAAAGGCCAGCTAGCTTTAATAAAAAGGTTAGATGGAAGCTATAAGGCCACTAAAGGAGGCACACGGAGGTTAGCCAGCTACGCCGGCGACCCTAGACGGAAGGAACGAAGCGATAACGGCTTAAAGGAAGTAAGTTAACAGAATACAGAATTAAAAGTTATAACGAATAAAGAACTATAAACTAGTGATAGTTAAAACAGTGTAAAGAAAACCGGATTAAAAGGGGGAGATATTACAGAGTTACCCTTAAGCCGTTAACGCCTCGGTCCTAGTTAAACCCCGGGGAGCTGCTCTAAGCTAAAAGGGTCTCCCTTTCTACCCTAAACGAAAAAGGAGGTAATATAAGACCTCTAAACTATTACGGTTAAGGGGTGTAAGCGTAACAGAACCGAGAACGACCCACTTATACCCTTATCTTACTTATAACACATGCCAGTATAAGGTACTAACCCTATAACCTGTTACTGCATTTAGTAGTCGAGACTAAACTACATATATTTCAGTAGGATAAATAAAAGAGTAAGTGGGGTAGAAACGCCTTAATTACGCCTTAACAGTAGATAGTTAGCAGTAGAGGGACTGCTTACCCTTACAGGCAGAGCTTTTAACTCCTACAGTGTAAGACAAATAATAATAATAATTATTATTATTATTATTAAACTTTAAACAGTAATATCTTTCTTATTATAAGCTTTTATGACAACCCTGCAGGCCGTCACTTAGGCCGGGGCAGCCTAACAAGTCACCTGTAGAAGGAACAGTGCAGGAGGACGGTGTACACTGTCCGGACGCACTAGGCTAGGAGTGTAAAGACTTAAAGCCCTTACGACCAGTAAGAAAGCGCCTAGTAGTCCACAGGGACTGACAACACTAAGCACTATTTAGTTAACTACTTAACCGTAACTACGTAGTGCACCACTAAGTATAACGAATTAAATAAGGTATAAAGTACCTCCTAGCTAGTTAGTATAAATAGCTATAGTTATGTCCACAACCTCTGTAAGGGACTCTAGTTCCTCACGCTAGTATTCAATTATTTATTTATATCCTACTGTTCAGACTTACCTCTGTGCATTATAGTGACAACGACCTACAGTGACATTAAACCCCCGTTTAGGAGTGCTAGCTTAACAAGCCGTCTTCGGAACGCCCCCTACCTATTAGCGTCCTGTTATACGTTCTGTCTTAACCCGCGCTAGTCCTCTTAAGGCCTGTATTGGGTGCAGGTCGTAATAGCTTTATAGTAAAATTAATTCCAGTTCTGAATTCTTCATAAAAGACTACGTATAAAACTACCTCATTTGGTTAGATCTGTCTCTGTTCTTGATTTTGAATACCCATTTGTTTAATTTTTCAAACGCTAATAACTCCTGAACCGCAACCCTAACCCTGAATCTGACTTCAGATTTGGAGCAGCAAACACGTAACATATCTGAAAAAAATAAATGTCGAAGTCACGTGACCTAGAAAGCCTAAAATCATGTGATTTTTTCTTAAACCCATTTTTAATAAGGAATTGACTAGTCCCAGCTCTAGTTGATTTTTCTTATCAATTTCCCATAGTAATTTATTTTTAAAGACTCTCTTAACATTATCCTCTAGATAAGATAAGATTAAACGCCCAGGCTATAATACACGTTAAACGAATCATATTATATAACGTTACTGCTAACGTAGCTGTACCTTACTTAATATAGTTAATATAAAACTAAGGAACGTACTAAAATCTCCAGATGGCAACTTTAGTCGAGGGTTTAAAATTAGGCCACACGGCTGTGCAAGCTAGGCTCACACATAGCTCACCCTAGCTCAGGAGCGGCTCAGGATCACGCACGAACATGGAAATTGCTGACAGCAACTTTAGGGTACAACAATGGGCTGTTGTTGTTGAGGTTGGGGTTGGCATCGAGATAAGGATCAAGATGGCCGACCACTAAAAGGAAGACAATTTGCGCGAGATAGAGCAAACCTCGTACGGCTTCGCTCTGAATACTTCCGATGCTGCGATCGACAACGTCTCGTGAAGCAACGTTGGGCCGGGAGTAAATTGACGCAAGATCAGAGACGTAGCACAATATATGATTCCCCAAGAATGTCCCACCTCTTCCCGGCAGCAACCATCCCGATGATAGTGACTGAGGACTGGGGACTCATTGCCATTACAAAAGATCATCGGAACTCAGGGACGAGGCGGCGAAGAGACGGACGAGGAGGACGAGTAATGAGGCAGCAGGGATTAGGTGTGTATATAGATCATGACGTCAATGTTGCACATTGCATCCGTAGCGCTACACCTACTTGTTGTCTCCGCTCAGAGCTTCAGTGCCTCCTCGTACACGCTTGCGTCCACAAACTTCTCGAGGTCTGCCCGCGACGCGGCGGTTCTGCTGTCCATCCTGCTCAAGTACTTTTCCTCCATCTCCAGGAAGTCAATCAGGTCCTTGCCCAGGCTCCCAGGGCCCCAGACGTGGTCCTTCCACACCTTCCCAAGCACCGTCTCGGGGACGTTGATGGTCTTGCTCACAAACGGCAGGACTTTGTCGGGGGCCTTCTTGAACAGCTCCAGCGTCTCGTTGACGCTCTTGATGTAGCGCACGATCTGGGCCCGCTTCTTGGTGTCGCCCAGCGCCTCGGCGGTTGCGTACAGGCTGAAGACCTCGCGGAACAGGGTCGCGTTCTTGAACACGCTGACCCCGGCCTCGCCCATGTCCTCGATCGCCAGCTCCGGTGCCGTCTCCCAGCACCCGAACGCGTCGATCTCGCGCCGCTTGAGCATGGCCGGCAGCGTGCCCGGCCCGCACGGCGCGCGCATGCACATGCTACCGTTGACGAGGGTGTTGACGAGAGTGTAATCGCCATCCTCGAGCCCCGCGTCGGAGAGCAGCGCGCGCACAAACACCTCGGCGCTGGTGCCATTAAAGGTCCCGATCTTCTTGCCCTTAAGGTCCGGCAGCTTGTGCACGCCCGACGCGCGGCTCGCCACTAGCCGGTAGGTGACCTCGACGAGCACGTAGATCAGCCGGTAGTTCTTGTGCGTCGCGTACTGCTTGAGCCCCTGCGTCTCCGAGTTGGCGCCGATGATGGTGTCCGACTCGTCCGAGAGCGAGACGACACCGCCGTCCGCCAAGACGGGGCGGTCGGGGCCCGCGGCGTATAGGTTGTTGTTGGTGTAGGGGAGCGGCGTGTGCTCGATCCACTGCAGGTTAGCTGCGATCTTGAGGGCGGCGGCCGGGTGGCCGAGGAGCGCGGCGAGCACCCCAAGAGGGAGGAGACGCATCGCGACGGGTAGCGACGACGGGTGGTGCTCAGCTGGGGTTAGGTTCTTGGTGGAGACGTGGTACCGGGAAGTTAAGCACGGAAGACAAAGTTTATCTGCCACCACTCCTCCTATTTCCCCTAGCCCGTAGCTCTCCGCATCTCTAGCCGGATATTGAATGCATCTTTGCCAGCAACCAGCAAGGGCAACCCTGGTTATTTACCCGTCACCTCCTCACCGGTCGCGTGTCTATCCGCCATTAATTCCCCGCATTTCGGGTATGGCGCGTAATTGCTGCGGCTTTCGGTACCACCCAATTAGGTCACCAATTAGCATATGTTAGGTGAGGGCAACGCCTTGGAACATGACACTACCCTTAGTGTGTTTAGTAGTGTAGTGGGTAAGTAGACTCCTTGAGATAGATAAGATGGTGGTAATTACTGACCTTGGTATATGTGGTGGTGTAGCGGGTAAATAGACCCCTTGAGATGGATAAGACGGTGATGACTGCTAACCTTGCTCTCTTCTCTTGACATGGCCGTAACGCGATAGTGGTAATCGATTCACTAAGGAGTTTCGGAGCCATCTGCTACTAAATACCTCTTATAATGTTGTCTTATTCGATTTAACCGTCAACCCTCATGCTCCCTCCCGCTACGCAAGTAGCATCAGGCCTGCGACAGAAACCACACCATATACCGTCGGCGGCCAGGACTGGAGAAATTTTGGCCGAAGGGAGTAATCGATGTTGGCGACTTAACCCACTTGGCCCTCGTCGAAACGCCGCTTCGTAGGAAGAACTCCCTCACTCCTGGGGCTGCCTAACACTAGCAGAGAAGAAGCAATTCTGCACTACTAGCGAAAAGTATGGAGCTTGAAAGCGGGGCTTCAGCTATGACCAGTTGCCTATGACCAGTTGCCAAAGACATTTCAAGACGCAATTCAAGTCACTCGAGCGGCAGTACCTTTGGATCGACACTCTCGATATCATACAGGAGGGACCCAACTGCGACTAGAAAAGTGAAGCTAGGACTATGGCAGATATTTTTACCTGCACCTGCTACACTATTGCTGCGAGTTCAACGCAGGGCTGGGGAGATAGCTTTATGAATTTGCAGCCAGGTCCCCCAGATATTAGGGCACAAAGCACTCTAAGCACACCGACCTGCGAATGTGACTTTAATCAAGACGTAGATAAAAAGCCCTGTATAAAAAGAGCCTGGGTACTGCAAAAACGGGTACTTTCCCAGCAAATTATCTATTTTATTACAGCGCATATATATTACGAATGTGGAGATAGATTATTATGTGAACAGATAACAAAACTATTCCCGTAAGTCTGTAAAATTATAATAGCATTAGCGATTGTTCTACGTAACAATTCAGTTAAGAAAAACATTGTTTTTTAACGTCACACCCGACGTTAGGAGAACTTTCTTTAAGAGTTTATATACATGTTATACCAGCATACCGTTTAGAATTATACCACTATACCTTACGGTGAAGAAAAGGTTCAAGCTAGTGAAATAAACCGACTGAGAAGGATAATAACTCGGGGCGCTTTATTCAGGCCGACCCTATCGTTCTTTTGGGCTCTATGTGTAATATTACTGTAGCCGTTTATATACATAGCGATGCGTTCTCTAGCGCGTGCCACCGTCAAAAAGGGGCCGCGCCGCGAGGTTCTTTGAACCGTGCTTCTTTTAATTAACAATCAATCCGACGATTTTCACTACGAAGACCTCCCATTGAAAGCCCAGTGATATTCTGGCCCTTCGATCGAAGGAAGATAACCTGATCCACGGTCGCGTTTCCTTTGTTATTCCATGCTAGGCTCCATTTTATATTAGCCTCCGTCACATATTAGGTTTTATTCCATATTAGGTACGTATCTGTTTTTCTACGTTAGTTACATTTGCGTCCCTCCGATTGGAGGACTAGTAGTCTGGGAGTCGGCCTTTCAGGCCGATAATAACGTTCTGTGGGTGTGGTTCTCTTTGTGGTTTCTTCCCTGTTGCGCTATTACACCAGTTTAATGAAAAGAAAGAAAAGTACTGCTTTCTGAAGGAAGAAATAATCAGCTTGAAAGAATTTAATTAAATATAATACTAAAAGCTTCTATTCTTTAACACTGTAAAGTTATCTTAACTTTAGATAAGTTTATTAAGAAAGTAATAATTGGGATTCCAGGGCTTTGCACACGGTGTTGTAATGGTCTACAGGTTAAACCACTAGTAGGCAACTGGAGTGTGTGCGGAGTTTGTGGAACAAGGTGGCATGGTAGTGAATTCGGAGCTGTGTGGAAGGAAGACCTATTTCTTCCATATTCCAACAGTTGTTATAAGGCCTAAAGGCAGAGTATGGATAGTCAGAGGCAATTAAGTTGTAGAAAATTAAATGGAGTATAGGATACTCCGAGATGGGAGGAATTAAAGTTGAATTAATGATGTGTAGGATAAAGATTAAAAGACTTCTCTCCTAAGGGGGCGACTCCTTTATATATCTAATTTCCGGCTCCAGGGTTCCATATTCCACTCGAATAAGATTCGATAATTAAGGTTCTAAATAACCGTTATAGCCATTACGGCCAGTAGCCACGCGAGGCCACGTTACGGATTAGAGTCGATAAGGTGATAAGATAATCTTATTATAAATTATTATTTAATGGATAACTTTATATAAAATAGAGTTTCGGATACGTTTTATACTCTATTTTTCACTCCGAACAGCCTCGGCTTATTCAAACGTTATTTCGGCTACGTTTCGGCTATATAAAACCTTAAATCGAGGTTTTTATAACTTCTTGATTATTTTACAATCCATTCCAGATGTTCCAGAAGTAGAATGATATTTTCAGGATGCAGGGTACGCAACCCTAACCCCAAGAAAGGCTGCAGGGTACGTAAATTACTCTGTTATATAGTTATGGCTGTAGAGTTTTTAATATAATAACTATAAGGTTTGTAGTTATTATAATTACTTAAGTTCTGTTCTATGCTGCAGGGTACGCTATAGTGCTTATAAGCCTTATAGGCTTCTTGCTGATAGTTATAGCTTATGGAAATTTTTTAAGCTATCTTTAATAGGGGTAAAAGGGGTTTTTAAGGAAGTAGTTACGTTAACTACTCCTTTTAAAGGATTAAGAAGCTATAAGTAAACAAACTCCTTATTTATTAAATAACTATTAGATACAAAGCTAATAAGCTACTTTTTAAACGTATTATAAGTGATAATCTTAATATCCTTATTAAACATATCCTTAAATTAGCAAATAACGCTTTTAATAAAGGGATTAAATATATTATAAAAGTAATAAGTAATATCTTATTTCACTTTCTTATACTTATCTATATTTAACTGGGCTAAAGGTTAATTATATTCTTGAATAACTATAATAGAGCTTAAGGCCTTTTAATTAATAAGGTCGTTATTAAAACGGTAAAGGGCTTTAACTTTAACTAGCCTCTCCTTTTAATAAGGGTTTTAATACTTTGTTAATTTTCTAGCCACTGAGTATCCTGTACCGGGTACCCTGTAATGTGGTTGTATACTCCGAAACCACCAGCCAAGTCTTCTGAAACCCTCTGGGGTTCCAGAAGATTCCAACCCACTCCAGGGCCCCTTGGGGCCCCCGGAGCACTCCAAACCTTCTGGAATTCAAGGGGGTTCCACTCTCTGAATCCAGTGGGGCTACTGCCCCACAGAATCAACTAGAACATCACAGTGGCCACGTCAGCCACTACGTTAACAGAACCATGTAGAATGGTTCAGAACAGTACTATTCCATTATTGTATTAGTTAGTTCCACTTTTCAGAAGGTTCTGGAAGAATTCCAGAGCCTCCCACAGCCTATAACAGGCTCTCTCCTCTCCTGTATCTAATTCTGCAAAAGCAAGCAACTCTCCTCAATTCTAGTCATTGTATAAGGCACTGCCTTCCGGATCCTCTTGTTTCCAGCGTTAATATTCGCTGTGATACCTTTATTTACAGTGGCACTGCCCTGTAATTCAGGCCTTTGTTTGCTTCCTACAGTGCCGTAGGCACTGTAGTACAGCTTGGACCAGTACGCACTTCTTCCTCTGAGCCACAGCCGCTGTATTACAGCCCTGTGGGTTCCTGAAGTTTAACAATAATAATCTCTTAATACTTTATCTATAGGTTTTTTATAGACTTTAAAGCCGTTTATCCCCTTTATGTAATTTTTTAAGCCTTTTTCCTTTCTCCAGCAAAAGAACTCCTTAAGGCTCTTTTTTCCAATATTTTAATAGTTGGTATAATGTGATGTTATTAAAAGGGAGATAAAAGAGGGAATAAGATATAAAAAGCAAGGAAGAAGGGAGATATAATGAATATAATATAGGAAGTAAGAGTATAGGAAAAAGAGAGGGAAAAGTTATGCAGTAAGTAATAGGATGCGCTGGCCTGTATCTTTATAATAAGGCGAAAAGCTGTTATGTAATAAGTAAGTATAATTACTATAACATAGAATCTCAAAACAATAAGTGAAAACATTAGCTACTAAGCTTATTTCTTAGCCTTTATTTTAAAGGGAGGGTTTGTTTTGTTAGAGAACAGGGATAAGGGTCTAATTTCTAAGACCTCCCTCTCTTAATACTTTTCATTAAAGTTAAGGCTTAAAATCAGTCCCATATCGCGTAAAATTGCCAACTTTTATAACAGCGTAAGTATTAAGTAAGCCGTAGTGAGCTGAAGCTAAGCTGGGAGTGAAGCAAGCCTGATTTTAAGCTAACTATACTTAAACGGGACCTACTTATTTTTAGTTTAAAATTACCTTAGAAGTCTCAAACTGAAAATAAGTAGATATTATTCAAAAATAGTTAGATAGAAATAAAGCTAGCGTTACCTTAAGCTTAGCTTCGGCTTACTATTACTTAATTAATACTCACCCTGCTATAAAATTAGCAAGTTTATACAATATAGAACTGATTTTAGGCCTCGCCTCCAAGTCCCAGAAATAGGAGTTATAAACCCCTTCTCTAATAAAACAAAACCTACCCTGAAGACCGAGGCTAAGAAGTGGGCTTAGTGGCTAACGTATTTACTCTTCGTTTTAAGATTCTGGGTTATAAATAATCATGCCCGCCTACCACATAACTTTTCTCTCTCTTATCCCCGTATCCTTGTATTACGGCCCGCACCTAGCTGACAGGTTAGGACGAGTCGCGGGTATTCTGTCACGTCGAGGCAAGCTAAGACGTAAGGTAACACCACTTAGTATAGACAGAAGGGCTGTAGCTTAAAGGCAAGCTCTCTCTGATAGGGTAATTACAGTTATCAATGTAAGCCCTTGCTTTATAATGCACAGGTTAAGCTGAACAGTAGAGCATAAATGAATAATATAATTGCTTACGTAAGGAATCTAAAGAATCCTTATACAGATTGTAGCTACGTTGATGGTATTTATACTAGGGTATCTAGAGGTAACTTATACCTTGCTTAGTGATTACTGCTCAGTGGTGAACTGAGCGATTCGGACTGAGCACCTTCCTACTGGTTGGCACAGTGTCTTTTCGTTCATACACTGTCCTCCGCACAGTGTGACTCCCCCTGGTTATTCCGGCCCTCTTGGCAGGTATCTACTTACTGGGGCTTCCGTTTTTTTCCCCGGCGTGAGTCATTTGCCGTGCGCTAGGAACGAACCCCATTTTTTGACGTCGCTGGCCTTTGTCCGCCTTTAAGGAAATAAAGCGGGGCTCCAGACATATCGACATCGCAATAACCTCGGAGGCCTGACCTCCACGAAGGGGGGCGAATTTGCGGAGAACTTTTACTTGAGCTGTAAGCTGCTGCTATTAAAATATAAGCCACATACAAGATGACACCGCCCGGGCGATAGCGGAGACACACAGTTGAACAGGACTCTCGTGAAAATGTGAGCTGGTGGGCCCGAACATGCAACCCGCTGTTAGATGCAGGGGACAATAAGTCATATAATCTGCAGCCTTGACCCAGGGGGAGAGGGGGGGCCAAAGCTGCTTGGCTTTCCTTAATCACCTGTCGGGGTGTCTTATCCGCAGAGTATGGTATGGTAACATATGCATCCATGATATGATAGCTGAGTCAAAGAATTCAATTTACAACTGTAGAGGCATGTCCTAACAAATAACACATATAAACCATCTGCGACGTCCCATGACAGTTGGAAAGTTTTTGAGCATCATAGCCCTCGCTGGCCTGGATCTTTGTCATATCTCCCTTACCCTATATCCGGAGTGCCAGAGGTGATTTTCCAGGGCGTCCAAACGCGCGTTTTCCCGCTTAATCTCGTTGGATCGGCATAGTGGAAGACGCTCTTGATGATGGACTTATGGATCTCGGCGGCGAAGTTGGGGCTTCGGCTTCAGTCGTAGCTGAGGGGGTCGCGATTGCTTCTAGTGGCTGTTAGTCCCGGTCACCGCCAATCAGACGTATGGTTAAACTCACCACTGCTGATTTTGAGACCGACAAATCGTTTGCACGTATGAAGGCCTTCTGCGAGGATATCTCTTTCCTTGGTTAGGAGCTCCCGCCGATCGCGCCGGTCTTCAGATTCGCCTGCAATTCGAGTGATCTGCTCTGGGGACATCTCATGGATCAAAAGGGGAGTCAAGATGTCGAGTTCGGCAACAAGCTTAGCTTCGATAACCTGGACCGACATGTCGTCAATGAACCTCTTCAATGCGACCTTGGATGGGGGATGTCAGCAGTGACACGGGTATTTGGGGGAAGGGGTAGATTATTTACCTCGTAATACGCTTCCAGGCAGTCTAGCGCTTCCATCGCGGCATAGCGTTTCATATTTAGTGACACCCTTGCATCAGCCAAGCTTTCGACAAGGTCTCGAAGATCCCATTTTCCGTCGAGTTCATTGGATCGACTGAGTTTTCGGATGTCGAAGAAGTCGCTCACAATATCATCTGCCTCATCCACAAATCGTTTGCGGCGAGCCTTTTTAAGTGCTTCGGAGAATCCGGTGTTGTACGTGATAGGATGGCCGTGCTGATGAGGATCGAGAAGCTTGGTAGTCTCGCGATTTAACGCATCGAGCATTCTCTTCATTTTCGGCTCGAAGATCTCCTGCTGCAGCATCTTGGAGGTCGAGTCGTCTGCAATGTGATCCGTGACAAGGTCAAGAAATCGGAGGGCGGCATTCCAGACGCGCTCCACATGACGGCGAGAGATCCCTTCCCATGGCTGTGATTGTTCAAGAAACAGATCAGTTACAATCATCGGGTTGAATGTCCCGGGAAGTTCCCGCCCTCTCGTATCGCGCATGAGAGACTCGATGTGGCTAAGGAACTCTCCTCGGTATATTGTCACGATATTCTCCTTGGCGGCCACGGACTCTTCGTCGTCGTCGTCGTCGTCGTCGTCCTTGTCGTCGACAATCCGCTGATGCAAGCCATTTGCCGAGATCTCAGAAGCAAACTCTTCGTTCAAGTTCTGGATAGCTGCCCGAATGCGTTGTTGACGGCCTGTCTTCGACTTGGCGCTTATGAAGAAGGAGTGGCTATATGTTCCGTCCACCGCAGATTTGATCAAAATCTGAAAGGTTTGGCTGAGACGGAAGAGGTAGCTGCGCTGGTCGCTCAGGCTGGCACGAGGGTCCCCCAGTTTATCCAACTGTTCTTGGCGGATCTGGAACTTGGCCTCAATCTCCTGCATCACACTAGGAAGTTCCGTGACAATCTGAGTGAGGAGGATGTCGCTTAGCCTGTCGCGTAGGGTGCTCACACCTAGGCTTGAGAGAGGTAGCTTGTTCCAGTTTCCTTGCTGGAAGAACTCGGACTCCTTTTGATCACGCTCCTTCATTGTCCCAGGCTCCACCTCCGAATCCAAATTTCTGAGAACATGCCATCCAAGGCGAAGTTCCACCTCTTGATTCCTCGCTAACGACAAGAACTCCCTCTCGCTATTAGACTCCGGCGTTAGCCGGTCGGGCTTGGTAATAACACCTAATGTCCGGGTGCCAGAGGGGTCGGCCGAACGGGCAAGTTTCAAGACAATCTGGTTCGCAACATCGTTTTTAGCCGAGACAACAGCAAGGATAATACACCTAGGCTGTCCCATATAGCCTCGAACAACATCTTGAATCAACTCGACGTCAGAAGACGATTGGTTTTTCGTTTCAGAGTGGATAAGTCCCGGAAGGTCAACGATCGTAAGGTGTGGTCGGGAGGGGCCAGAGATCTCGACACGGAGGATATCCTTGGAGAAGGCCTTTCCGTACTTGGAGACACCCATTGCTTGCGTAGCCTTCTCTGTGACGCCAGGCAAGTCCCCAAAACCAGCAAGCTCTTCCTTGAAGCTGCGCAAGGCTCGGACTTCCTCCTCAGGGCGAGACTCGTGAGGTACGATCGATACGCAGGCGCCGGCTTCCGCAGCTCTCCGCAAAACCAATTCTGTTGGGAAGCGGGTACAGAGGCTGCTTTTCACGGGAAAGGGAACCCCGGAAATAGCCTCCAGCACAGAACTCTTTCCAGATGATTGGTCGCCGCAAACAATAATCTGCGGAAGAGAGACGTAGTTGCTGATGCCTTGCGAGCGAAGACGGTCAATGGCATTTAAGAGGCTGAGTTGATCCTCCGAGCGAAGTTTGTTCATCGTCTCGATCTGAAGCGACACCATGTTTGCGGATGCCATGAGCGGGTCGGTGGATAAGAGTTGTTGAACTTTGCAGCCCACAGGGCTGCGAAATATAGGGTAAAGATTTGGCAACGTAAAAGTATATGTCTTTTGTCGGAGATCGGCCACCGGGATCTTAGACCAAGACGACGCAGGTAGTACTGGTTAGCTTCTGATGAAGCAATAGCCGTCAGCAAACACAACCGCAGGTATCCGACCGAGCGGCAACAGTGCAGTAGCTCAACGTTTGCGGCACCTGCAGTAGAGCCTGCAATGCCGGCAGAGGAGTACAAGGCCGCCGAAGAAGCTAAGATTGAATGATTCGCGTAGCGTCCAAGAGCAGATGGGAATAAAATCTTCGGTGCGCTCTCCTGCAACTTATGCGCCATTTTATTTGCTTGCGCGTGGGCAATAGGCGCCGAGGGGTCGCCGCGGCCCTTTGACGGCCACGTCTATGTAGGCCTCTTTGCATGTGTGACCGCTTCACACACGAATAGCGACCTTGTGCGGACCCTATGAAGCGGGGAGAACAAAAACAGACTTCCAGAGGCTGCAGATAAGCCAATCAGCCGTGGCCTCTGGCGCTTTGAGGGGGTTCGAACACCTTGGATTGGTGGGAAAAACGGCACTGAGGCCTACCAACGAAGCCCTAGCTTTGCTGCAGACGGGGACGGGGTTTGAGTAGGGAATGTATCTAGCGAGGCGGGTGTTG
>Ga0247760_1000239_pt1 | contig 62696 bp, 32 predicted proteins | sample UWRJL171409R4_FD_179936 | JGI IMG/M metagenome (GOLD analysis project Ga0247760, IMG submission 179936) | Plant litter microbial communities from Arlington Agricultural Research Station in Wisconsin, United States - UWRJ-L171-409R-4 | ecosystem: Environmental > Terrestrial > Plant litter >... | reverse complement strand
GAGGTTGGCAGTGGAGTCTGGCGTTCTTAGCTGTACAGATCCACGGATGCAGCCGCGGAGCGGCTGCGTGGATCCAGCCACACTGTTCTAACCACACTGGCCGGGTTAGGGTTGTAAAAACCCAACATCTTTTCTTCAAGCAGTCTAATGGCGTGCTTGTCCGTATTATCATTAAGTTAGACAAGGCAAAAGACAACTTCAACCCTTTTAAAGCTATCTAGGACAGTACGCATCTCTTACTCCTGCATAAGCAGCATAAAGAGGTTATAGAATATTAACAGCAGAGTGTTCTAACTAGTCGCTATAAAGCGATATTAAGATAAGGAATTCAGTATGGGGAGGGGCTCTTACAGCCCTGTTTACCCCTATAATAAGATATTTTGAAGGTGCTGCCCGGCTTAAGGTCATTAATAGCGAAGAAGATATACTTAAGTGAAAAAATGTTATTATAAAGGACGTGAATATCCTACTGTGGAGAGCATATAAGCTTAATGGTAACGCTAACGGTATGAGTTATATCCTGACTCTAACTCGTCCCCTACCCCCTTGTCCCTTAGGCAGTCTGATAAAGAGCTTTATTAATGTAATGGGCTGAAGTGGTATATTTTTATAACTAGCTGAGCTTTCTTAATGAAGACACGAAACGTGAGGAAGAAAGGAAGAGAAGAGAGGTATAATGGGCAAAGCCTATCCTATATCCATAATGGTGTTAATCTAAACAGAGGGAAGGAGAAGGTTCTGGAGCTGTTAGTGTTTTGCTAGGATCGATTAGCGCGTGCTCTACGTTCGAATTGGGAATAGCTTTATTAAGGGTTTGTTGTAGGTCGTCCTTACCCCTACCACGACGTCAGCGGTACCACGGCCGAGGATCGCCAAGGCCACCATAGGGCTCAGCCTGTCACATATTTAATGCATCGCTACGCTTACCAGCCTAAGTTACAGTCTACTTTATAGCTTAGCCCATTACAGTAATATACCGAGCTGGGTAACTATGTTCATCCAGCTAAGTCTTAGCTCACCGCCTACCTAAAAGGGCAGAATTAGTAAAATAATTACTTAGCAAAAACCGGTCCATTTCGAAAGTTAAATGTACGTAACTATATATAGTGTTAGTAAAGTAGGCCTTATTAGCATTAGGTAACAGCTTCCGTCAGCATTACATAGTAGTTCCATTTTAATTATAACGTATATATAAGTTATAATATCAGCACAGCAGAGTACACTTGCGAATCTGAGCTTATTAACAACTTAGAAGAATTATTATCATAAATACTAAACCACTGCTGTAATTACTATCAGAGCGATCAAAAAGAGGAATCTTAGTTATAATCGCTTCTACCTGTAAGATAGCCCAAAGAGCTCATCTTTTATATACCTAAGTGCATGAATTAGATCCTGATTAGCAGTTTGATCAACAGTGCCGTCAACCACGTGCCAACCACTTCGTGGCTGGCACCCTTCTTTCTGGCAGTATCTGTGTTGGGTTTTCACAACCCTAACCCGGCCAGTGTGGCTGGAACAGTGTGGCTAGATCCACGCAGCCGCTCTGCAGCTGGCTCTATGGATCCGCACAGCCAAGAACGCCAGACTCCACTGCCAACCTCGTATTCAGTCAGCCAACCTCGCTTTGCAGAAGCGAGTGTGGCCAATGCACTTCGTGCACTGGCCACCCTCACGGCTATAATACCATGGCTTCCGCTCTCGAAGATAGAAATAATTAATCACTTTCAACACACACTGCTTTCCAATGCCTTGACCCCTTTTGCATTTCAACACTTACTTTTTCCTTTAATCGGATGGAAAGGAAGCGTTTACCTCTTTAATTTACCAGTTAAAGTAGGCTAGTTCGAAAAGTTATTTTAACCCTTAACTATTTTTAATATTAAATTTAAACTCCCACTAAATTACATATTCTACTAACCACTCTCTTACCTTAATAATAATATATATACTTTACCTCCTTATTATTCCTTTCCTTTAATCGAATAAAATTATTATAAGATTTACATTTTTTTTAAGGTAAAGATAGTACTTTTCACTACTTAGAATAACTTTACCCGCTTTATAAACTCCCGTTAAAACGTATACGGTAGCTTTTATTACTCTTAACAGGTAATATGTTATTAAATAAATCTTTACTTCTAATACTTAATTAAAGCTCTTTCCTCCCTTAAGAAATTTCCTAAGCTTTCTCGAAGTTTACTCCTCTTTCCTTAATTATAACCTTATTAAAAACCTAAAGTTCGAGAGCTTAATTATATTTACTATCGGTAATTAAACTTACTCCTTCTCTACCTCTATCCTTTAATTACACTATTAGTATTATATTAAGCTCTTTAATAGGTAGCTATTAACACTTATAATTATTCTAGCGAACTAAATCCTACTACTTTAAAATCAACTTATTAACTACCTTAAAGCAGCAGTCTGTAATTAGTTAATATTCTATAGTCTGATTAGACTTAAGGTTAAAGATAAGATATATTAGATTTACTTCCTTAAGAATACCTACACTTACAGTAAAGCAGTCTTTAAAGAAAGGTAGCCTACTTATACCTTATAGCTTTATAACACTTACATTAAAGTTAGCTATAAGGCTTAGCTAAATAACCTTAAAGTAAGTACCTTTATTACTTATACTCTTTAAGAACTGGAAGATAAAGTTTAAATTACTTTTAAGGGTATCTTTACCTGGTTTTATAACCTTATTTATAACTGCAGAGAGTAAGAGTAGATAACGTCTTAACAGTTTTAATACCTCCTTATAAACAAAAATAATAAGCATTAGGTAATAACTATATACGATAACTGCTTTAAGATTCTTTATAGTACTGATTCTCTTAAGTAAAGGAAAACTCTTAAATAGTGGAAGTAAGTCACTCTTCAGTACCTTTACAGTAAAGTAATCCTTTAAATTATAACGTTATTACTATTAATTATAACACTTAACAATATTAACATAAAGTAAGTATAGATACTGTAGTAAGTATATAGGTTAGAATGTAACTTTATAATTACAGAAATAGTAAGAATAATTTTATTACTGTTAATAATAATTAGTTATAACGTCCCTTAAGTTAATACCTTTACATCCCTAATATACTCTTCCTTTTAATCGGAAAAAGGGTTAAACGAGAAAAACATTACCTTAAATATACCTTAACGTTAAGTAGAAACTATTTTAAACGCTCTTTAAATAATCTTAAATATCACACTTTATAAAAAGAAAAACTTAAGTCTGAAAGATAAAAGGTTCGTTACTTATTATAATTATAGTAATTATACAGCGAAATACGTAGCTCTTTTAACTAAAAGGAAAGGAGTTAACTCCTTTAAGTTTACAGTCTTAAGCGAACTTAAATAAGTAGCCCTTATTAAGGGAAGGATTAATAAAGTTTCGAGAAGCCTTATAAAGTTAATTATAATGTACTAACTCCTTAGTCTAAAGAACTACCTTAATTAAAAAGTCTTAAACTTAAATACTTTATTACTTAGTGAAGATCAGCAGACTTTAAAAGTTACTTCTAAAAGCGTTTCAATCCCTTAACTTATTATAAACTTAACGCTTAAGATAACTAAATTAAATGTAAAGGTTTTAAAGCTTAAACCTACTAAGAAAGAAACTAAGCTTACTCTTAAGCTTATAAAGAAGGTTATAAAAGAATTTATTAAAGCTATTATTAATATACTTTCGGTTAAGCCTTAACGTACTTACCGCTAACCTAACCGTTAGGTTAGACAACTTAAGTAACAGAAAAAGGTTCTTAAACCTAAAGAGTAAACAGGACCTTATTTCCCTTAGACCTTAAACACGTTTTTACCTCTTACACATTAGTTAGACTTTAACAGATAAAGTAAGTTATAAGAAAGGTAAAAGGTATTAGAGGACTAAGTACGTAATAAGGAGGGTTAGCTACTGTAAAACTGTTACGTTATTCTTATAATTAAGAGCTTTAAGAGTGTTAATTTGTATTTAAGACTGTTATATAGGTGGGATTAATAGCCAGTCTTAAAGGGGAGTGTAATTTAAGGCGTTTATTTAAGTTAACTTCATTATTCTTTTTAAACTCTATATATAATACTACTATAACTGTTTATATATATAGTAATACGTTCTTTAACGTATGTTACTGTTAAAAAGGGGTTGCGCTGTGCAGTTCTTTAAACTGTGCTTCTTAGAACTAATAATCGATTTAACGATTTTCATTACGAAGACCTCCGATTAAAAGCCCAGTAACATTCTAGCCCTTCGATCGAAGTAAGATAACCTGATCTACCGTCACGTTTCCTTTATTATTCCATGCTAAGCTCCGTTTTATGCTAAGCACTGTTATATACTAAGTTTTATTCCATACTAAGTACGTATCTGTTTTTCTACGTCAGTTACATTTATATCCCTCCGATCGGAGGACTAGTAATCTAAGAGTCGGCCTTTCAGGCCGACAATAACGTTTTGTAAGTGTGGTTCTCTTTATGGTTTCTTCCCTGTTACGCCATCGCACTAGTTTAATAAGCACTTTACTTACAAGAAGTGAATAAGTATTACGACCTGCACCCGATATAGGCCTTGAGAGGACTGGCGCGGGTTAAGACAGAACGTATGGCAGGACGCTAACGGGTAAGGGACGTTCCGAAGACGGCTTGTTAGGCTAGCACTCCTAGACGGGGGGTTTAATGTCACTGTAAGTCGTTGTTACTATAATGCACAGAGGTGAGTCTGAGTAGTAAGACACAAATGAATAATTAAATACTAGTGTGAGGAACTAAAGTCCCTTACAGTGGTTATAGGTATAACCATAGCTATCTATACTTAACTAGCTAAGAGGTACTTCGTACCTTAATTACTGTGTTCACTTAACATAAGGAGTGATTATAGTAATTAGAATGCCCCTAATCACTGTGATCACCGTGCTCTTAGCGAGATTAAAGTGATCACTTAACAATTAGTTATAGGGGCTTTAGGTCTTTACACCCCTGGCCCAGTGTACAGTACCGTATATACTGCCTTTCCACACTATTCCTTTTATAGGGGATTTATCAGGCCGCCCCGGCTTAAGTGACGGCTTACAGGGTCATTACACGATTCCCCCTCTTTAACGTTCTTTTTCCATAAAAAACTACTCGTATGTTCCTTCTTCTCTTCACCAGTTATCATGTCGTCTAACTAAGTAACTAAGAACAGGAGAAACGTAACGCCCTTATTAACTAAACGCCGCATTATTAACGTTAAGTTTATTCTTACTTTTAGGATTATTATACCTATAAAGTATAGCTGTTACCACCGCCTAAACTTACTAGACTGTAAGGTAGCCAGTAAAAGTGAGTTATATGGCCACTGTGTAATGGCCAGTGGGACTGTATACTTATCTTATAACGTTTACGGAAACGATCCGTCCGTCCTGTGTAGGGTTCTGGACGAAAAGAAGCACCTTAACGCTAAGGAGCGTGAAACCGCTCTCCTTCTTCACGACACGGCCTCCAAGCTTCTACACCTTAAGGACTAACAGAAGGGACTGGCGTAACGGGTAGATAAACTTTTTAACTATAAATTTAACATTATAGTGGAGGAGGAATGTAAGGCCTAGGAAGTAACTGCGCCAGTTCCCAAGTTTAACTGGGGAAGCCTTTTAGCAGAGCCAGCGCACGGTTCTTTTTCCAGGGGGTCACCGCAGCCAGCAACTTCTTCTTAATTTAGTCCGTAGCTCCTTTTTCCTGTACGTGAAGGGCGGCCCCTTTTTTACTAACTTGTTTTTATGTAGAGCTTGCCGGGAGCTCTGGAGGTCCGGCCTCCTTATTAAGTCTAAGGTCCTTAACACCTTAGCTAAGAGTTCTGATAAATGTCCTCCCGTACTTATTAAGGAGTTTCCTACCGCTTTTTAGGTTTTAAGTCTTATAATAGTCTTACTTTTCAGTATAATAGTTTAGATATTAAGTCTTATCTTATTTCTAATTCTTATTATTAGTTTTAGTTAGTCTGGATTTTTTTAATGGAACTCTGCAATTAGGTTTAAGTATTTAAAATTTTTAACTAGTTCTTATAAGTTACCTTTAAGGCTGTAGTTTAGCTATTTAATAAGATATTTAAACGTGTCCTTTTCTTTCCGTAAATCTATAACTTCCTTAATGTTATACTTATCTTTATTAGCGTTAATTTTAATCTTCTTTTCTAAAGGAACTCCTTTTAAGGTAGGTTTTAAAAGTAAGATATAAAAAACCTTAATCTGCACCTTTATACTGGCAGGTAGGTTTAGTTTATAATTAAAGGTGGCGACCTTTTTCTTAATCTGGAACGGTCTGTACCTTTTAAAGTTAAGTTTCTTACTAGGCCGTTTCAAACGTAGGTTTTATGAAAAAAGGTAGATGTAGTCCCCTTCCTAAAAAGTCGGTCCTTTAACTTATTCACCATTATAGTGGAGTCTTTTCTTAAGTACTAGTTACTTAATTTAATATTTATTAGTAAACTTTTTTATTTATTTATATATGAATTTAAGTTTGGTTTATAAGTGGTTATATAATTCCTATATTTAATCTACATAGATTACAGCTTAGGGGGTGTTAGTAGGTAGGCCTTAATGGAGCTTAGGCTTTTTACTATAGTTAGTGAAGAATGGTGATATACCTGTTAACTTGATTAGGGTTATATTATAGGCTATCTGTGCTGTTAGTAACAATTTAAACTAATTATCTTATTTAAAGTTAATGTAAGCCTAGAGATATATTATAAGTATTTGGTTAACTTACTTTATTTAGTTATCTATCTGTGGGTGGAATGTTATTAAAAGCTTACTCTTTACACTTATTCTTTATATTAATCCTTATTAGAACTTTAACACGATTAGTTTATCTTAATCTGTAATAATATTATCTAGCTAAAGGTATTATAAAATTACCTTTTTCTTAAAGATGTAAGTAAGTTACTCTACTATTATATCTTTTAAGGTTAGTAAAAAGTAAGCTTACTTTATTAATCTGTTAACTATTATAAGGATCTGGTTATAAGTAACTTTTATAGTAAGGTCTTTAAACTTTAGGATTCTAGTAACGAAGTTAAGTAAGATGGAGTTCTATAACACTTATAGTACAGGGAGTGGTTTAAGAAGTCTATAGGGTTTATAGTGCCGATTCTACTTACAATAACAGATATTATAGTTATTAACCACTTCCTTAACTAACCTTTTTATTCCCAGAAAGGCGTACGTTTACTAGGCCTGTGTTAAAGTTTTGGCTTGGCCTATATGTCCTCTAAGTTAAGACTTATAGACCTGTTAGACGTACTCCTTTCTCTTAACTAGATTGTAAATGTACGGTTTCTTTTAGTATTAAAGCCTTACTCCTAGTTTAGGTGTGCTATTTACACCTTTTAATAGCTGTTCTAATTAATAACTAGTTTTATTATAATTTAGATACTTTAGGTATTCCTTATTATAATCTTATAAATGCCCTGAGAAGTCTCCTAAGGGGCACTTATACTTACAGGTTCCTTTTATTAACCTTTTTATTTAAAAGTCCTGTTATTACTAATGGATGTTATACTTTGTTTATAAGTTTATGTAGACGTTAATAGTTTATTTTAACGTTTAGTTATCTAATATTTATAATGTGTGTTTTAATGTGCTGTTTTTTACTTTATTAAATATAGTAACAGGGATTAGGACTGGATTAGTATCTTTGTGGTCCTGTCTCTAATTAAGGGTATTAGCTTACTTATTATCTTTTCTTTTAATATAGTAGATCTGGAAGTGGAACGGGGTTATTAACTCTGCTTATTATACTTACTGTGGATTAAGTTCCTTTATTAAGAAGTACTGGAGGTTATTATGGTTTGAAAAGACCTGGACTGGTTCTTCTATACCGTTTAGATATAATGCTTATTTAGTAAAGCACTAAATAATTACTATTAGTTCTTTATTATAAATTAGATATTATAAGGCTGGTTTATAGATTCCTTTTAATAAGAAGGTAACTGGGTGGTATTTCCCATTATCCTGAACTTAACTAAGTTCTTTACTAATTACAAATTTTAAAGAGTCCGTTTCGACTTAAAAAGGCTTTAAGAAATTAGGGAGGGTTAGGATTAATATTGTAATAAAGGCGTGTTTAAGGTCCTTAAACGCCTTTTATTATTTATTAGTTTATTTAAACGGTTTACCCTCTCTTATAAGCTTATATAGTGGTTTTTCGATCTTTGTAAAGTACCTGATAAAGTATTAGTAAAAGTTTGTAAAGCTAATAAAGACTTATAATTCTTTTTAATTCTTTAAAGTAAGTTAGTCCCTGATTACCTTTACCTTCTCTGGTTACATTTTAAGCTTTCTAAAGGTTACTTTAAACCTTAAATAGTTTAGTTTTTAAACGTGGAAGTAGCTTTTCTTTAAGTTTATTATTAGCTTTACTTTTTTAAGAGCTGTTAAAACCTGTTATATATGTTTTTAATATTTTTTTAAAGTTTCAGAATAGATTAAAACGTTATTTAAATATATAAAGATAAACTTATTAAGGAAGGGGTGGAGAATACTGTTAATAACGTTTTAGAAAGTTATAAGGGTGTTTATTAATCTTATTAGTATAATACAGTACTAGTAGTGCTTGTTATAAGTCTGAAAGGCTATCTTATATTCGTCCTCTTCCTTCACTTTAATATAGTTAAATCCTATAGGGAAATTAAGGTTAAAGAACTAATTTACTTTAATAATCCGTTTTTACATTTCTATAATAAGTAGTAATAGATAATAGTTCTTAATTATATCTTTATTTAACGTTTAGTAATTAATAACTATATATAACTTACTGTCTCCTTTCTATAAGACGAACAGCATTAGGTACCCTGTTAAGGACTGGGACTTTATAATAAACTTATTCTTTAGGTTTTTATTAATATACTCTTTTAAGGCTTTAGCCTGTTAGGGGTTTAGGTAGTAGGGCTGGAAGCTGTGGAGCTTCGCTCCCGGCTTTAACTTAATTTTATAGTCTTATAGTCTATGGTCTGGTAATTACGGTATCTTTTTTTAAAACAGGGTAAACTTCTTATATTCTACAGGTACTTTAGATAAGTTAACTTTTTTATTTATCTGTGGATTAGCTTCTTACTTTCCTCCACCTTTTAAATCGTTATTTAGGTAATGTGGTGGACCCTTTGGTCCTTTAATTATCTTAGTAAACTTAACTTAAACTATACTTGGTTTTAGGGGTTTAGTGTGTTTTTAAGTGCTTTATATATCTTTAGAATGGTTTAGTGCCTTTTTAGCTTTCTTTAAATAGTGATTACTGCTGGGGGATTTGCTGAAGGTGAGGTGGTTACTCTTTTAGTTAATTACAAGGTTGTACTTTTCTAACTAGGGTAGACTTAGGATTATGTTATAGCCTGTAATTAGTGTAACGTTAAAGTCCACTTATTATTTGTCCCTATTTACTTTAATTAGGAGTGGTGAGTAGTGGGTGACTTTATTATTATTATACTAATATAGGCCTCTTTCTTTATTTTAAATAGGAATAGCCTTTTTATACTTTTAGTTAGGGAGTTTCCTTCGGTTAATTAATAAGGGGTGTATTAGGTTAGAAGCACTTTTATTATTAATTACTGCTTTTACCTTAAATGGCTTTCCTTTTCCGTCTGTTATGTTAACATTAACGGAATAATGCTTATACTTTTTTAACATTTAAGTTATAGTAACTATTTATCCTTAAGGTCTTATCCAGCCTAACCTTTAAATGCCTCTCCTTCTTTTTAAGGTTTTTGCTAATTAGCGAATTACTGGTTTCTAGCCCTTTTAAAGGGCCTGTAGCCTTTTCTTAATTCTTTCTGGAAAAATAGGCAGCTTTAGTAAACTTAACGATTAACTTTTCCTAGGTTTTCACACCTTAACGTCTAGTCGACTTTAAACGGTACGATGTTCTTAAAGTCCTTAATAAGTTAATAGTATACTTTACAGGACTGGATTGTAATAATATTTTTTTACTCTTAGATCTGTTAGTAGTCTTCTCGTTTTTACTATTCCCTAGCTTTTCCATTAAGGTGTAATGAGTATGTTACGACTAGGCAGTTATTAAGTACTCCTCCTTACTAATATATAATGGGAGCTTAGTTAATTATAATAACCTTCCTTTTATTACTAGCCTCTTTTATTAGGGAGTAGGAGACTTAATAGTAAGCTGGTTTTAACTTTACCCTTATAATAGCATAATCCTGTCTTTATATGTTAGGGAAGTGGTTATAAAGGGCCTTAGGCTTATAATGCTAGTTAAGAGTGTAGTTATTATACACGTAATTAATTTACAGTATATCTCTGTGACTAGGGTGGTTAATATTAACTACAGGTGTTGCAGTTATAGAGTACGGAACGGGGGAAGTGGCGCCTTGTTTTTTTTCTTCTTTTATTTACCTCTATATGTGTTATTTCTCTTAAACCTCTTCTTAAAACTCAGGTAATAATAACCTAGCTTATTCCTTTATAAAGTGTCCTTCCTTTATAAGTCAGTGTTTAAGCTAGTTAGTAAAGCGAACTCTGTTATAGAGTTATAACCTAATTTTTATTACTTTATCTTTAAACGTCACAGTAAGGCCTTTAATTTACAGGTCCTCCACTTTATCTACTAACTCTTAATGTTTTTCCTTTAGCTTTTAAACCCTTTATTAATGTGTTTACTTTATACCTTCTTAAGGGACTTTTAAGGTATTAGTTTAAGGTACATTAGCTTTAATATAAGGTAGTTACTTAAACTGTCCTTCTTTTAAGGAGGTGAGGGTATTAATTTACTTAATGTGTTTAAAATGTTTAAAAGTCTTAAGGGGTATTATTAAGAAGAACTTCCGTTTCTTTAGTTTAATTTTCTTAATTTATTCTCTTTTACCTTTTAAGACTTACTTTACTATTTAGGTGGCTTAAAGGGCTAGTTTTTTAACTCCTTTTACCATTTTAGTAACTTTTAAGTTAAGGTCTTTCCTAGATTTCCTTAATTCCTGGGCTTATAAGGTAAGGTTTTTAAAGCCTGTAATAACTAACTGGAATATCTTTTCTTAAAGTTGGTCTTTTATAACCTATACCTTTAATAATTCTGAGTTTCTACCTTAAAGTTGGTTTTTAGTGACCTGCACTTTTATAACTGACTTTTTTATAACACTTTTAAGGACTGGGTATATTATATCCTAAAGTTCTTCCTCTTCTTCTTTATCTTTTAAGTTACACTTATTTATTTAAGTGTAGTTTTCTTCGTTACCCGCTATCCTAATATGGATATCTTTTAAGTTAAACCTAACGTGCTTTCCTCCTTTTAAAACAGGCTTTTAACTGGCTTATTTTAACGACGGGCATTACTATACTATGTGGCCTTTCTTATTACAGTTAAAGCACTAGACTTAAGATAGGTCTTTAGGCTGCTTTTGCTATTACTGTTATTAAGGCTTATTATGGTTAGGTTAGTTCTAACAGTTTATTATACTAATATCTATTAACTTAGGGTGGTGACCTGTTACGGTCAACTAGTTCCCCTTTTTAGGCTTACTTAGCTGGTGAAGGGTCCGTTCCTTTTAAAAGTTCTTTTAATAATGGTAATTATAATATTAATTATTAACTTTAATAGCTATCTTAATTAATTCCTGGAGATAGTTTAGTTAATCCTTTTAGTAAAGGTCTCTAGTGACGTGCTCCTTTAAACCACTCTAGAACAGCATTATTAGGGCTTTTTAACTAAGTTTAGTTTTTACTACTTTTAATTTAAAGCATATGGAGAACTTAAGGATTAAAGACGTTTACTTTAAGGTTATAAGCTGTTACTTAACCTGCTTTAAAGCGTTTAGTTTTTTAAACTTAGTCCAGAGTTAGTTAATAAATATATTGAAGTTATTAAAAAAGGCTTAAGTTTTAAGGGCTTTTTTACATACCTTATCTACAGAAAGGTTATTAATTATCTTCGTATAAGGTTTATATTAGCAAGTGGTTACTCTGTTTAGTAGGGCTTTAGTAAACCTAACTTTTCTTTCTTCCTTAAAGAACTGTTTATCGTAATAGGTAATATAGCTCTAAAGTTAAGCTATTTAGAACTTTAACTATATAAAGTCTCCTTTAAAGCGTAAGGGTGGGGGGAGCTTTACCCGTTTCTTCTATAAGCCCTTAAGGTTATTATTCTCTAGTTTGATAATATTAAGTTAGGTTTAGAGTTTTTTAATAAGACTAATACAGCTTTTAATGTCTTTGGGGAAGGCTTTATTAAGTTCTTTAACTAGTCTTTACTAATTAAGGTTTAAGTTTTTAAGGTATACTGTTAACTTATTAATAATAGGGAGTTAAGGTTAGGCTTACACCTCCTTAATCTCCTTACCTTTTCTAAAGGTTGATATATTAGTGGGAGAGAGGTGGTGTCTGGGAATTTAATAAACAGCGTTTAGAACTGAGACGTTAATATCGTATTACAACCTACACTTAACACAGGCCTTAAAAAGACTGGTACAGGTTAAGACAGAACGTATGGTAGGACGCTAACGGGTAAGGGACGTTTTAAAGACAGCTTGTTAGGCTAGCACTCTTAAACAGGAGGTTTAATATCACTATAAGTTATTATCACTATAATACACAGAGGTGAGTCTAAGTAATAGGATATAAATAAATAATTGAATACTAGTGTAAGGAATTAGAGTCCCTTACAGTAATTATGGGCATAATTATAGCTATCTATACTTAACTAGCTAAAAGGTACTTTGTACCTTGATTACTGTGTTCACTTAACATAAGGAGTGATTATAGTGATCAGAATACCCCTGATCACTGTGATCACCGTGCTCTTAGCGAGATCAGAGTGATCACTTAACGATTGGTCGTAGGGGCTTTGGGTCTTTGCACCCCTGGCCCAGTGCGCAGTACCGTGTGTACTGCCTTTCCGCACTGTTCCTTTTGCGGGGGATTCGTCGGGCCGCCCCGGCCCAAGTGACGGCCTGCAGGGTCGTCACAATAAGCTTACTTTTCTATATGTTAAATATTATCCCCTTTTCCTTTACTTATTCCTTACAGATCTTATACGTAGTTTTAAGGATCTTACAGTACGTTAACATATTATATATAAAGGTTTAAAAGTTCACATTATTTGTAAAAATTAATATAATTAAGCTTTTAATGTATTTTAACTTTTTGTATAATATACTAATAAAGAGGATAAAGAGGATTACCGACAAGGGAGATCTTTAAACGATCCCTTAAGTAATGTTTTACAGTGTTGATAACCCGTTAATAAAAAGTAATTAAGCTGTTTTCCTATATATATAGCTAATTAGTTAAAGGATAAGCTTTTTTCTAACCTTAAGTCTCTTAATGTAGTAAATAACCAGTTCTAATCTACTTTATCGAACACTTTAATAATATCTAACTGCAGTAATAAAGCGTAAGCTTTACGTAACTATACTGTGTAAATACTGTTAATAATAGCTTAGATAGCTATATCTGTTACTCTTTTCTTTCTAAATCTAAACTGGAGGTTAAGGAGTACATAAGCTATTTCCACTACAGTAAAGATCCTCTCTATTAAGATAGCTTTAACGATCTTCCTTATTATATCTAATAAGGCTACAGAGCAGTATACTCCAATATATTTCTTATTATTAATCGACTTCCCTAGTTCGAGCAGTATACTCCAATATATTTCTTATTATTAATCGACTTCCCTAGTTTTAACAATATTATAACGTGTACGGTATACTAACACTTTAAGTAATAGCTAAAGTCAAAACTATTTATGTAATCTTCGTTAAGATAGCTAACAGTCTTCTATCTTTATTTTAGGCTTTTAGGAAGCTGTTAAAAGTCCCGTTTAATCTTAACGCTTTTAAGGTACTTACTCTTTAAATAACTTCTTTTACGTCTAAGTCCTTTACCTTTTAATCCATTAGTATAGTCTCTAAAAAGGAGCTTACTCTTTAATTAAGGTGTTTAAGTTTTAAGAGGTTTATTTCTAATATAAGGAAGAAACGTTCGTTAAGTTCTTTTATTTTTTTAATGTAAGTAATAACTATTTAACGTCCGTTAAGTGTAGTGTCTTTTATAACTTACAGTGTTAAAATAACTAATAGTTTAAGGGGTTAGTAATTACGTAATCTAACTTAACGTTTGATATTTTACATTACTTTTAAGTCCTTATTAATTACTATCTTATTAAAGGAGCTTTATTAATACCTTATTTTTACCTTACTGATTACCTTATCTTTATACCTTTTAACTTTCCTTAACTTCTTCTTTACAATGTAAAAGCGTTACGTTCTTTATATTCTTTCCGCTCTCCTTATATCCTTTACAGCTCTCTTCATTTCGTTATCTTATTATATTGGGTTTTCACAACCCTAACCCCGCTAGTGTAGCTGGAACAGTGTGGCTGGATCCACGCAGCCGCTCCGCGGCTGCATCCGTGGATCCGCACAGCCAAGAACGCCAGACTCCAATGCTAACCTCGTATTCAGTCAGCCAACCTCGCTTCGCAGAAGCGAGTGTGGCCAATACACTTCGTGCACTGGCCACCCTCACAGCTATAATACCACGGCTTCCGCTCTTAAAGATAGAAATAATTAATCACCTTCAACACACACTGCTTTCCAATGCCTTGACCCCTTTTGCATCTCAACAGGTTATGAGCCTGGAGTCTCCTCCCACTGCACTATTCTGGCTTTCAGCTACTTACACCACTCGGCTTCCAGCCACTCGCTACACTCTATGCAAGTAATTATACACTGCAATCCACAGGTATAAGTTGTGTTCGCAGTTGTGAATAATAATAATCCATGTGGCCTAAACACTCTATTTAGCCTACTGGTATAACCTTCCACACTCTAACTTTGGATTTGTGAAGGTTGCGAGTTTAACTCGTGCGTAAGTCAGGTTCTCCTGATTTTATGTAGATAATTATACCCTGCAATACGTAGGTATAAGTTGTGTTCGCAATTGTAAATAACAACCCACACAGCTATATAAAACACCTGCGTGTTTAGCTTAATAGTATAACCTTCTACACTTTACGTTTGGATTTGTGAAGGTTGTAAGTTTAACTTGCGCACAAGTTAGGGTCTCCTGTTTTTGTATAAATAATTATACACTGCTATATGTAGTTATAAATTGTGTTTCACAATTTAGAATAAATAATAACTCACGTCATTGTATAAAACACTTATATGTTTAGCTTAGTGGTATAACCTTCTACATTCCACTTTTAGACTTGTGAAAGCTGTAAGTTTAACTTTCATATAAGCTGAATTTTTTCCGCTTAGTATAAATAATTATACTGTAATATATAAGTATAAGTTATGTTCATAATTGTGAATAATAAATATAACTATATAAAACACTTATATGTTTAGCTTAATGTCAGGATTTTTCTACCTTGTGGATTTACCTGGTGTGTAATCACTTCGATTGAACTGTGTTTAGAAAATTCAACCTATTAGGTAGTTTCTTCTAAGCAGTCTGGACTCCTAGTATTGTAAACCACTGTATTCTACAGAGGTATAAGATAAAGCCCACCATGGCTGAAAAACTGGATTAGAAACTCTCTTAACGGAGAGAGGAAAAACAACAGCTATTTTAGCTGTAGAACTTTCAGAATTAGCTTTACAAACTGAAGATGAAGATATGGTGTTTGAAAAAGTTCCATTTGGAAACCCTTTCAACACAGCACTTAAGGCATATAATAATAATAATAATAATAATAATAATAATACTCATACTCTTGTAAATACTATAATAAATAACCCTTTGGTCCTGAAGTATGGCTTAAAGGATTTATTAGATTGGGTAAAAGATTCATATATAGAAAGAGATATAAATCTTATATATTAATTCATATTTGATACTGGCGCATCAATTCATGTAATAAGTAATAAATCATAGTTTACATCTTATAAAGAAATAAATACCACTGTGAAGTGGGGTGAAGCAAAAACCTTATTAGTACGTGGAGAAGGAACATGTAAAATAACCTTTACTGATACGGGTAAAGAAGCTACTTTAAGGAAGTGTTTCTATATACCAGAATTAGGTATAAATATAATAAGTGCTACTGCACTGCCTCCAGATATCCTTTGGATTGGTAGAAATAATACCCTCGTTATAACAAAAAATAACCAAATAATAACAAAAGGGCAAGTGAAAGAAGGCTTATATTTTCTACCTGCACAACTTTCTATATACTCTATAAATATAATAATGGATTTACTCCATCAAAGATTCGCTTATATAAATAAACAGAATCTGAAGAATCTAGTGAAAAATACTATAATAAATAACTACTATAAACAAAATAATAATAATAATAATAACTGCTCAGAATGCGAAGTATGTGCGTAAGTAGAACTTCCAAATAAACGAAATAAAGAAAGCAATAATAAAATACAGTATAACTATATAGAAAAAATAACTAGTGACCTTTATGGGCCGTTTAGAATAAAAAGATATCATAAAAAATCATACTCTATAACATTCCTTAATAAAACATCTAGATATCTAGAGGTACAGCTCTTAGTTAATAAAACAGAAGTACTTTCAGTATTTCTAGAATATAAAGCAAAGGCTGAGAATGATATAAAAGGATATAAAATACGCGTTTTTTAATGCGATAATGGGACTGAATATAAACACCTTCTGAAGTATTTAACTAAAGAAGGTATAATAACATAATTAAGTCCTCCATATACCCATGGATGTAATGGCTTGCCAGAAAGAATAAACAGAATAATAATGGTTAAAGTACGTGCAGTATTAATATAATTAAACGCACCGAAATACCTATGTGGTGAAGCACTTCAAGCTATAGTATATATATATAACAGAATACCTTACAGTGCCCTTGGATTTAAAACTCCATACGAAGTGGCTAATAATATAAAACCAAATATTGATAATATAAAGATCTGGGGTTTAATAACATACTATAAAATAAAACGACCTAAACGATTAAAACTAGAACCACAAGCCGAAAAAGGAATTTCAGTAGGCTATGGTGAAGACAATAATAATTATAAAGTCTTTGATTTAAAATTAAGAAAAATAATATAGTCAAGGGATGTAAAAGTCCTTGAAGGCCAGTTTTTGAAAGAAAAACAAATAAAACATGTCTCTGTTTAGGAAGAAGTAGAAGAAATCGAAGCCGAAGGCTTTGATATAACTGATACACCATATAATAATAATTTAAATAATCTAAATAACAATAATTCAAATAATAATAATTCAAATAATCCAAATAACAATAATTCAAATAATAATAATTCAAATAATTCAAATAATAATAATGATAATTCAAATACTAGAATAATAACTAGGTCACAAACACGTCATATAAATTCTAGCCAAGATATAGCTCTCTCTCCACCTCAAGTGGTGGTAGAAATCCCCAGAAAGAGTGATGAATACTATAATCAATATCAAAGGATCCTTATAAACCTTATCACAAATAACGTTAATATATTCTATATAAAAGATACACAGAAAGAGCCTTCCACTTATCAACAAGTAATAAATGGGCCAGAAAAAGAAGAGTGGAATAATTCTATGTGTGAAGAATTAGAAGAGCTCGAAAATCAACGTACATGGGAGCTGGTTAATTTACCACATAATAGAAAGGCTCTTAAAGGCCGTTGGGTATATAAAAAGAAGATAAATAATACTAACAATACTATTCGTGATAGCTATATCAAATAAATGGCCTATATTATAATATAATGTGAAAAATGCCTTCGTATATGCAGACATCGATCAAGAAATATACATATAACTACCTACTGGTTTTTATAATAATAATAATAATAAAGTCTATTAGCTGTGTAAAGCGCTGTACGGCTTAAAACAAGCTCTAAGGCTGTGGTATAAACATCTATTAAAGATATTAAATAAATTAGGATTCGTTATATTTAACTACGATAAAGGTGCCTTTATAAATCTAACTATACAGTGTATAATATTATATTATATTAACGATATAATAATAAGTAGTCCTGAGGCTGATAATATAATTACTTAAATAAATAAAACTAAGGACGATATAAAATTATAAGCACTGGGTGAAATAAATACATTCCTGGGAATAAATATCTTCATAGATTATAAAAACAGTAAACTACATATACACTAAAATAACTATACTAGAAATATATTAGAAAAATATAATAAAAATAACTTATATCTAAAAAATAACCCTTTTCTAGCCAAATTACAAGGCAATAATCAGAAGGCGTTACAGGAAGAAATAACAATATACCAATAATATATAGGGTCGTTATTATACCTAGCCTTAAAAACAAGACCTGATATAGCCTTAACAGTTCAATACTGTGCAAGATACTGCTCCAACCCTGGAATTCTACACTTCCAAGCAGTAGATAATATATTCGGCTATTTAAATAAATATCCTGATTTAGGAATAACATATACTGGAGTAAATAATCATAATCTTATAATAAAAGCCTATAGCAATTCAGACTGGGGTAACTGCCTTGATAGTCGAAGATCAACTACTGGATATTTAACTATCCTTGGTAATAATTTAATAAGCTGGGGAGTTACATTATAGAAATCAGTAGCGCTTTTAAGCACAGAAGCTGAATATATAGCTATAACAGAATGTAGTAAAGAAACAGTCTATCTACAGAATATTATAAATGAATTAAATAATTCATTACAATTAAAAATACCAATAAATATACCTGTTATACTAGAAGATAACACAGGTGCTATAAAACTTGGTCATAACGCAGAATTTCATAAAAGAACTAAGTATATTAATATAAAATACCACTATATAAGAGAACTAATTGAAAATAACAAAATAAGAATACTATATATAAATACCAAAGAACAACTAGCAGACCCCTTAACAAAACCAATAACCGGCCCTATACTTAATATATGGCGCAATAAAATCGGGCTTGAAAAATATCAGCCCAGGGGGTAGAAAAATAAAAAGGTTTTTTTTATCTAATTATAAAGATTTTCCTTCGAATACAGAGGTTTTACCATAAATAATAATAATTTTTCCTCTAAATAATAAATAAAATAAAGAGTTTTTATAATAAATAATAACTTTTTCTTCTAAATAAGTACTATAAAGAGGTTTATTTTTTCCTCTATATGATAAAGGTTTTACTTTTTCCTTTAATAATAATAATAATAAGAGCTAGTCTAAGCCTTTATAATAAAGACGTTAGACTACAGGGGGGTGTTGGGTTTTTACAACCCTAACCCGGCTAGTGTGGTTGGAACAGTGTGGCTGGATCCACGCAGCCGCTCCGCAGCTGCATCCGTGGATCTGCACAGCCAAGAACGCCAGACTCCACTGCCAACCTCGTATTCAGTCAGCCAACCTCGCTTTGCAGAAGCGAGTGTGGCTAATGCACTCCGTGCACTGGCTACCCTTGCGGCTATAATAACACGGCTTCCACTCTCGAAGATAGAAATAATTAATCACCTTTAACACACACTGCTTTCTAATGCCTTGACCCCTTTTGCATTTCAACAAAGATCATCTAGGGAACCCTTAAAGGCGGCCAGGCTTTGAATCCTAGCTTAGATTTCGTTAAGATAACTGGAGACTTTTTTACACTTATAGGAAGTGTAACGTAAGCTAGGGATATATACCCCAGCTGGAGGCATCCACTCTAGGGCTAGACAGCTTATCTACATTAACAGCTCACTTTAATGTATTAAGAGCATCTTTAGTAACGAATACTAACGCTTAATTACAGACTAGTGTAATATAGTAAGAGGTGTATTACTGTTAACCTTCCCCCTTTTTAATGCGATTTATCAGTTCATTACCTAATCGTTAAGTATATCCCTATACTGGTAAAGAAAGGGGTGCGTTTACGTTATAAGCACACCTTAAATGCACTTACTATTACATTTTAACCACCCTTAGCTAATTAAGAAGCAAATTTAAGTTATTTTATTAAAAGCGAAGTGTTAAGTGATTTTAATCCTGTCTCCTTATCTGCTAACTTCCTTTTTAACGTTTTGTTAATCCCTTTTATTTATCTGTATACTTTAGCTTATAAACCTAATACTCTCACCTTCGCCTGCTCTTAACACTAATACCGCTTTTACTACCCCTGTTATCTGTAGACTGTTGCTACTTATTGTTTAATTTAGCCTACAGCTACCTTATGTTATTTTTATCTAGCTTGAAGTAGTCCTCAGCTTTAATTTAGCTGTAAAGGGTACTTTAAGCTTTAATAAAGGTACTAAATCTTCCTTATTGGGTAGTTTAGAGACTTTAATATAGCTTTAACTTTAATACAGGTGTTATTCTCTTAAATCCTACATTTTATACTTAGTGCAGATTAACTACATTCTTATTATAATTTCTAACGTAATTAATAGATGCAGTTAAGTTAAGTAAATTGTTAACATTACTATTAAATATACTAATATCCCTAAAATAAAATATAGTATTTATCTTACTGTGTTTAAAAAGTGTTAACTGTCTTTTAGTATTTTTCCTAATAAGGAAGTATTATTATAAGAATGTAATTTTTATACTATATTAAGAAAGTGTAAATTATTAATTTCCTATACCTTCCCTAAATATACTCTTTAATACTCCCTTTTAATACCTTCCCTAATAAGACTTTATAGTAAGGCTATTGTAAATACGTAATCCTTCAGTATTATATTTAGAAAGTGTATATATAGCTCCTTATATTAGATTTATAAAGTATAAGATATTTAATTATCCTAACCTTTAAAGCTATAACGTATTAATAACGCTTTCCTATATAGGTAAGTATATTAGTATATAGGCTTTGTAACTTCCTAATTTAACAGATTTAACTTTAACTTTAAAACTGTGCTAAATTAGCTTCTTTAACTTAATGTATATATATTAATGCTTATTAGTAAGACGATACGCTTTAGTTTATAATATTACTTACTGTTAATACCTTAATCTAACTTAAGTTATTTTCGTTAAGAGTAAAGTGTTAGAAGATTTTACTTTTCCTTACTCCTTACCTATTTGGTTTCCTATTAGCCCTTTATTAGTCCTTAAAGATTAGCTCCCTTAAACAGATATTATATTTAGTTAATTACTTTTTTATTATTTATATACCTTAACTTATAAATTTCATACTCTCTTCTTTACCTGTTAATTAGTTTAATTAACATTAATACCGTCTTTACCACTCCCACTATATATAGATTACTATTACTTATCGCTTAATAACTCTAACTTACACCTATTCTTTATTATTCTTATCCCACTTAAAGCCTTAGCCTTAATTAAGCCGTAAGGGAGCCCCTAAGCTTTCGTAAAGGTATTAGACCTTCTTTATTAAGTAATATAAAGACTTTATTATAATGTTAACTTTAACGTAAGCACCCTTCTTTTAAATCTTACATTTTAGCGTAAACTAATAACGTTCTTATTATAATTACTAATATATTAATTAAAAGGAGGTAACTAAATTAGGTAAGTAATCGACATTATTATTAAATATATAACCTATATCTTTAAAATAGAATATAGTACGTCTTACTATATTTAAGAAGTGTGCTTAACTATCTCTAGTATTTTCCTAACAGGATATATTATTATAAGAACATAACCTGTACTGTGTTTAGAAAGTGTGAATTATCTTATACCTTCTTAAGTAAGATACCCTTTAATAAAGTTATTATAAATATGTAATCGCTTAGTATTATATTTAGAAAGTGTAAACTATTCATAATTCCTTATATTGGATTTAGAAAGTGACGTAAGAACGTAATCCTCTATACCATATCTAAAAAGTATAAACTATCCCATACCTTCTTAAGTAAATAACTTTATAGTAAGGCTATTATAAATATGTAATCACTTATTACTATGTTTAAAAAGCGCGAAGTATTCGTAACTACTTATACTGGGTTTAAGAAGTGTAAGATACCTAACTATCCCTATCTAAACTGTACCTTTAATAACACTTTACTATTATAAAGGAGTGTATAGCTTAAGTTAAAGCTTTTCTATATAAGTAAGTGTATTAGTATATAAACTACAGTTATCTTAATTCTAACAGATTTAACTTTAGTATTTTAAAGCTTACTAATATCGGACCAGCTTTTTCACTTATAGCTTATTTACACGTAGCTACTTTAATGTATATATATTAGGGTTTACCTGCTTAAAGACAGTACACTTTAGCTTATAATAATCTATTAAAAAGTCTGTAACTGTTCTAAGTACATTCACGAAGTTAGTAAAGGTTGAAATTAACTAGGCTAGAGAGTATAAACTGTAACGCTGGGGATTTGATGGTATATACATTAGGGCCTGAATAATACAATTCGCAGCGATAAGAGCTTATAGTTAAGGTTAAGTCGCTAGTTGGGGATTGGTAAGGGTGGGGCAGATAAGTGACATTTAAAGGAACTTAAAGGTACATTAGGTGACAGGGCCCTCTTTATAGGCCGGAAGAGCAATAGGGTATAGCGTAGCCGAGATTTTCCCGACATGGCAGGTGTTGGAAATGGCAGCTATGTGCCGCACCTTCCAGAGGCGGGCAAGCCGTCACAAATAATACTTTAAATAAGATAATACTTATGATAATCTAAAGGGGAGTTTAGATAAGTACAGTTATTTAATAAGTTAATATAAGTTAGGTAAGGTAACTTATTAACGTTATTACTAACGATACATTAATGACACGATAAAGAGGGGATAACGTAAATAATTAATAGGGTATTAATAAGGCGGTTATAGGTAATAGTAATAAGAGGGTTATAATTAAATCTATTAAAATTACGCTTGTAAAGGCTTAAGATAGATATAATAACAGTAAAAGTAAGTAAGTAAAAGTATAGAGAGGTAATTATAAGGTACGTAAAGCTTAAAACTTAAAAGGAGGAAGTTAGTAATTAAAGGAAGAAAAGTTTTAAAGCAAGGTTAGAGAGGAAAGAAAAATTTATAAAGGTTAGAGAGTAAAGCTGTAAGAACTGTGAAAGTTAGCTAACCTTAATAATAAGGTTAAATGGAAGCCATAAGGCTATTAAAGGAGGTATATAGAGGTTAGTTAGCTATACTAATAACCCTGGACGGAAAGAATAAAGTGATAACGGCTTAAAGGAAGCAAGTTAGTAAAGTGCAGAACTGAAAGTCATAACGAATAAAAAACTACAAATTAGTAATAATTAAAACAGTATAAAGAAGACTGAATTAAAAGGAGGAGATATTACAGAGTTACCACTAAGCCGTTAATACCTTAGTCCCAGTTAAACCCTAGGGAGTTACCTTAAGCCTAAAGGGTCTCCTTTTTTACCCTAGACGAAAAAGGAGGTGATGTAAGACCTTTAAGCTATTATAGTTAAAAGGTGTAAGCGTAGTAAAACTAAGAATAACCTTCTTACACCCTTATCTTACTTATAATATACGTTAGTATAAGGTATTAACCTTATAACCTGTTACTATGTTTAGTAGTTAAGATTAAACTATATATATTTTAGTAGGATAAACAGAAGAGTAAGCAGGGTGGAAACGCCCCGACTACGCCCTGACAGTAGATAGTTAGCAGTAAATGGACCACTTGCCCTTAGGGGTGGAGCTTTCAGCTCCTATGGTGTAAGATAAATAATAATTAATATTAAGATAGTTAAATAATAAACTGCTAAGTGTTTAAGCTACAGTTAAAGTATCCCTTTTACTCCTTCTAACTTAAGTTTATCCGTTATAATTCCCAGCAGTCTTAATAGTAGTCTTATAATGCTGGTTTAGGCTGTTTAAGTACCTTTACTTACCACTCTTACGGGTAGCTTACAGGTTAATATTACTCTACCTGTTTAAGCTTAACGTCTTAAGACGTGTTTAGACCTTATCTAACGTTATCTGACTATATTTAGCGGTCTTATTAGTTTAAAAGGTTAAATTACTTAATAGTAAGCTAGTTAAGATATAAGTATATATTAAGTATAGTCTATTTACAGTTTGTTTATTATTAATTATTATTATACGTTACTATTAATAATACTTAGGACTGGAACTATCCTTCTCTTAACAGTCTTTAAGTTAATAATAGTAACTATATTTAATTAATATATAATAATATAAAGGTTATTACAGTATATTTACAGTTTAAGTTTTTAATTATATAGTTATCGTTTAATATTATTTATTATTTTATCTTCTAGGTTAGGTTTTTATTATATTACTTTAAAATTTAAGCTAACGTCTTAATATCTTCTTCTTTTTCGTACCTTATATATTATTAAGGTTAGTGTAGTTTAGTAATAGTCTACTTAAGCTTTTCCTATTATTATTAAATATTTTAACTAAACTGTATTTTTCTAACCTTTTGGTTTCTATAATCTAGTTAGTGATAATCGTTACACTTATTAGGTGTAAGAGCTTTACTCTTAAGTCTTACTAGTTATAAAGCTAAATACTGTATAAGCTGCTCTTATTATACTTTAGGCACCTTAAGATCATATATGCTGCTGTTTTTAAAGCAATATTCCACTAGTACTAAGGTAATATTACCTTAAGGACCTTTCTTAGCAGAGGAAAGCGTTTAAGCTAATCTTCTTTATTTTAACTTACTAAGAATAAAGTTCTAAACTTTTATAAGTTCTTAGTGGAGTTGAAGTAGTATCTTACTCTTATCAAGGTTATATATATCCACTACAGTAATAATGTAATTACGGCACGTAAGCACCTTATACCTCTTTTTTATTGTTTTTCCTTTTAATTATAAAGGGTAAAGATATTAAGGTTACAGTCTGTCCACTTCTCTTAGTCTAGGTTTTCCACTTTTCTCAGTATAAGCCTTAATTAGTCTTTTACTTATACGGTTTCGTTAAGCCGTTATTTACTAAAGGGGTATACACTGTTATACCCTATCTTTATTTTACCTATTTGGTCATCTTCTTATTAATGTTACGTAAAAGCTTTACGATCCCTATACGTTTAAGCCGCTGCTTAACTTTTACTATTGATCAGTTTAGGTAGATATTAAGTAATAGGACTTAAGCTTTTAACTTTAGGTTCCTTACTGGGGTTACCTTATACAATTTAAGTACGATCTGTAGGTACTGTGTCTAAGTAGTTTTTAGCTTTTTAATTATCTTTCTTACTAATCCTCCTAGCTTTATTAGTATGTGTTATACATTTGTTCTATAGGCGAGGACACTTCTAATGACTTTAATGTAAATTTCTCGAGCGCAGACGGCTTACACTCCCTACGTTTTCCCTGCGAGTCGGGTTAGTGTAAGGGTTTAGGTTTCCATTTTTCTAATAATCCTCTTTTGGTGAGGTTTCCAGTTAAGCTTTCTATCGAGCTAGACTCCTAAAAACCTGGTGTATAAACTTATAAATAGAGTATAATATCTATTAGTAATAATAAGACTTTTAAGTAAGAAGGTGAGTAAAAGGTACCTATAAGTATGAGTGCCCTTTAGGAGGCTTCTTAAGGTATTTATAAGACTGTAGTAAGGAGTGCTACGTGTACTTCAATTACGATAAAACTAGTTATTAGCTAGGATAGCTGCTAAAAGGTGTAAACAGCACATTTAAATTAGGAGTAAGGCTTTAATATTAAGAGAAACTGTATATCTACAACCTAGATAAACGAAAGGTGTATATTTAACAGGTTTATAAGTCTTAACTTAAAGGATATATAAGCTAAGTTAAGACTTTCATTTAGGTTTAGTAAGTGTACGCCTTTCCCAGAATAAAGAAGCTAGTTAAGGAAGTGGTTAATAACTGTAATATCTGTTACTAAAAGTAAAATTAGCATTATAAGCCTTACAGGCTTCTTAAACCACTTCTTATACTACAGGCGTTATAAAGCTTTATCTTACTTAACTTTGTTATTAGAATACTTAAGTTTAAAGACCTTATTATAAGAGTTACTTATAACTAAATCGTAATGATAGTTAATAGACTGATAAAATAGGATTACTTTCTACTAACCTTAAAGCATATAATAGTAAAGTAACTTACTTATATCTTTAAAAGGGAGGTAGTTTTACAACACCTTTAGCTAGATAACATTATTACAGATTAAAATAAACTAATTATGTTAAAGTTCTAGTAAGGGCTAATGTAAAGAATAGATGTGAAAAGTAAACTTTTAATAACATTCCACTTATAAATAGATAGCTAGATAGAACGTGTTAATTAGGTATTTATAATGTACTTTTAAGTATACGTTAACTTTAAACAGAATAATTAATTTATACTGTTATTAACAGTATAAATAGCTTATAATATAATACTAGTTAAGTTAATAGGTATGTTACCATTTTTTATAAACTATAAAAAGGAGCTTAAACTCTATTAAGGCTTACTAACCAATACCCTTTAAGCTGTAATCTGTATAAACTAGATGTAAAAGCTGTATAACTACCTGTAAGTTAAACTTAAGTTCACATATAAATAAATAAAGAGATTTACTAATAAATATTAAACTAAGTAACTGATATTTAAAAATGGACTTTATTATAATAATAAATAAGTTAAGGGACTGGCTTTTTAAAAGGGAGACTATATCTACCCTTTTTTATAAAACCTACATTTAAAACAGCTTAATAAGAAGCTTAACTTTAAAAGGTACAAACTGTTCTAAATTAAGAAAAAGGTTATTACCATTACTTAAAAACTAAACTTACTTATTAGTATAAAGGTGTAGATTAAAGTTTTTTATATCGTACTTTTAAAACCTATCTTAAAGGGAGTTCTTCTAGAAAAGAAGATTGAGATTGACGCTAACGAGGACAAATATAAAGTTAAGGAAGTTATAAATTTACGAAAAGGAAAGAATACATTTAAATATCTTATTAAGTGGTTAGATTATAGCCCTAAAAATAACTTATAAAAGTTCATTAAAAATCTTAAATACCTAAACCTAATTATAGAGTTTTACTAGAAGAATTTAAACTAATTAAAATTAACGATAAGAACTAGAAATAAGATAAGATCTAACATTTAAATTACTATATTAAAGAGTAAGACTATTATAAGATTTAAAGCCTAAGAAGCGGCAGGAAACTCCTTAATAGGTATAGAAGGATATTTATTAGAATCCTTAACTAGGGTTATAAAAACCTTAGACTTAAAAAGGAGGCTGGGCCTTAAGAGCCAGCAGACTTTACACAAATTATATATATAGTAGTATTAACAATTAAAACGTTATAAACTAGTAGCTTACGAGATAATTTACCCCTTATTGCTGGAGGACTTACACTTCACTGCAGGTCTAGGGAAGGAGTGAAAGGGTAAAAAGCGAATTAATATACCTTAAGGTCTCCTAAACTAATTATATAACAGTACGTGGTAAAAAGCGTGTCTACGTAATAAGTACCTGTTAAGAAAGGAGATTAGTATATAACGAAAACTAATTAATATTAATAAAATGAAAAAGAAAAGCCAATCTATATATAACTTTATTAAAACTTTAAGGTCTTAATAAACCTATATAGAGCAGAAAGCTCTTATATGACTTAAACCCACAACCTCTTATTAAAAGAATATAAGCGTGCTGTCACTATATTAAAGAGCCATTTTAATTATTAAAAGAAAGAAGTAATAAACTAAGTTATAAGGTAACTACGTGCTATAAAGACTTAGTTAGGAAGTTCCCTTAATTAAAAGACTTTATATCTTTAAAAAGAGCATCTAACTTAGCCTCTTTACCTTCCTAGAACTTTAATAACTCTACCTTACAACCTAACACTTTCACAACACAGTCTTTAAGGTAAGACTGTTATTTGTAAAGACGTGCTAAACGCACCGACGCCTTTTAAAGCTTAGTGGTAACCTTATAAAGCTGCTAAGTAACAGACTTAACCTGCAAGTTAAGGTCCCGCTTCTTAATAAGAAGAGCTTTTAACTTCGCCTTACTAACGTTAAAAACGTCGCACTGGAAAGGCCAGTGCCTTTTTAAGCAGTAATTACAGCTATTAGACCTGTTTAAAACCTAACAGGTAAGTAGAGGGTTAATAGACTTATAAAAGGAATAAAGGGACATTTCGCTACTAAACACGTATATCTAAGCTGTGAGGTTCAGACAGCGGTTAATACTTTTACCTTATTCCCGTTTTAAGACCTGAAAGCTAGATATTTGTTATATAATGAAGTGGTAAAAGGAGAAATTTACCTTTTAGGTTCTTTATAGAAAAAGAACATTAAAGAAAGGGAATTGTGTAACGACCTTATAAGCTGTTATTTAAGCGGGGGCAGCCTGACAAATCCCCCGTAAAAGGAATAGTGTAGAGAGACAGTACTTATAGTATTACGCATTAGGCTAAGGGTATAAAGACTTAAAGTCCTTACGACTAATAAGGTAATGCTTACAGTATATTAAGTGCTTATACTATAAGCAGAAGAAGCCTTGTAAGCGGAACGCTTACGTAATACAAAGTGCTTACTTTATAAGCACTTATAACACCATAATTAAGGTATAAGGTACCTTTTAGTTAATTAATATAGATAGTTATAATTATACTTATAACCACTGTAAGGGACTCTAGTTCCTCACACTAGTATTTAATTATTCATTTATATTCTACTGTTTAGACTTACCTCTATGTATTATAGTGACAGCGACTTACAGTGACATTAAACCTCCCGTCTAAGAGTGTTAGCTTAATAAGCCGTCTTTAGAACGCCCCTTACCTATTAGCGTCCGGCTATACATTCTATCTTAACCCACGCCAGTCCTCTTAAAGCCTGTGTCGGGTGTAGGTCATAATAGTACACTCTTTAGCTCCCCTACTTATTATAGCCTCTTAAAAGTTTTTATAAGGATTTTCCTTTTAGTTATTCTTCTACTTCCCTTTCACGATCGGTTTGTAAACGTGCTGCGAGCATTATAGCTCGCTTAACCCACTTTTCTGCTGAAAATTTCCTTATTAGTTCGGATAGACATTTTTGCCCTTAAAGGAGGGTTCATCGCTATTGTTAGCTGCGCCTTCAGTGCGCAATCGGTACGTTATTACTACACGAGGTAGTTTAGGTCGCTAATTCTAATTCCATTATCTAAATGGTTTTTTAAGGGTTTATAACTTCTTAATCAATATTTTTCAATAAGTAGGTTTAGCCTGATTAAAATGTCTAGGAGTTTAATAAATAGCGTTTAGAACTGTAACGTTAGTATTATATTATAACTTATGTTTAATCTAAGCCTTAAAAGGACTGGTGTAGGTTAAGATAAAATGTATAGTAAGATGTTAAAGGCTAAGGGGCGTTCCGAAGACGGCTTATTAAGCTAGCACTCTTAAATAGGGGGTTTAATGTTACTATAAGTTGCTGTCACTATAATACATAGAAGTAAGTTTAAATAGTAAGATATAAATAAATAATTAAATACTAGCGTGAGGAATTAGGAGCCCCTTACTACTATCATGGTCATGATGATAACTATTTATATTAGCTAACTAATAGATACTTTATACTTATCTCCGTAGACTGTGTCTCTATACCCCTTAAAGGGGGGTTCTATAGAGACCTCCTTCTCTGTAACCCCGCAAGTCTCTATTAACAGAGACGGGTCTTAGTATAAAGACTCTTCTTACTGGTTGTAAGGGCTTTAAGTCTTTACACTCCTGGCTCAGTGTGCAGTACTGTGCGTACTGTCCCCCTGCACTGTTTCTTCTACAGGGGATCCGTCGGGCCGCTCCGGCCCAGGTGACGGCCTACAGGGTCGTCACATCTAGGTCTTCAAGACTGGATTATAGTTAATAAAAGCGCGGCACTACCCCCTTCTAAGTTATCAAAAGTCCCCCCTTTCAGCCAGGATACGACGTGCAAGCTCTCTAATCTATGCGTATATAGGGGGGACTCTTAAAACTTATTAAAGAAGAACCCAGTTAGCCAAACGTTCCTCCTAGCCTTGTGTAAGCCTTTATTCGTCTTAATAAGTAACTTTTCAAGGTAGTGAGCTATAAAGACGGTTACAAAGGGTAGAAGGTGGAATATTCCACTTACGCGCAACTTCGCACAGTCAACGTGTTCTGAAGGTTTCTTCGTAAGCCTATGTTGAATTCTGATCCGATTAGTGGCGGCTCAGGTTGCTGGAAGTGGGACGAAAACTCGACGGTAGAGGAAGGGAACGGAGTGCAAGCTCGTTCCTTGGGCTGGACTGCAACTGCTATGGGGGCGGTCCAGAATGCCTAGAAGCGTTGCAAGGCCAGAAGACGCATTATTGGTACGGTACTTTGATGAAAAAGTCTAAAATGGAAACTTCATAGTGAGAATGACTATATGTAGGTACCCCTAGGAAGTTTTCATTATAGCCCAAAACTAGACGTGAGTTTAATAATACCTGGATGGCGGGGAAACCAATCTCAAAGGTAGTATTTCCAAAGGTGTTCGCCAGCTTTGGCAAGAAGCCACACCATCGCCACGATGATCGGATATCTAAAGACAACCCACAGCGCGTGTAACGTGGTGAAGGCCATACCAATTCTCAGAAGCAATCTCAAGCCCTTGCCCTCGTTAACCTTCGGAAACGGTATATCCGGGACAGGCTTCCCAAGGAAATCGCAAAGCGGGCCCCAACCATCGCCAAGCCTGTATTCCAGCAACCGCTCTGGCGGGACGAGAGCCCTTACGGCGTCGTAGTGCACCCGATAGCGTTTTTTGTATATAGCACGCATCTCCTCGACCGTTTCAACTTCAAACCACCCACGGAGCACATCCCACAGCTGGGTAAAAGCAAACGTGCCCGTTAGCGGCTCCGCCCACCGTCGAACCAGCAGCCCTTCCCACCCCGTCACAATCCCGACCACTGTGGTGTCCAGACTCACAGCCCACGCATCCGGATCGCGGTAGCACAGCACGACTCGTGCCTTCGGGTACGCCTCGATCAGCTGCGGCGCGTACAAGCTCGCGACATCTGTCACGCTGTGGTACGAACCCACCAAGGCATCCCACTCCGGCCTCTCGAACGGCTCTGTCGGGGCCGGGCGCGCCAGCCAGGACGGCGGCGCGTCCCGGTACAGCACGCGGTGCAGAAAAGGCATGTTGGCCCACGCGGCGCGCGCCCATGGCTGGATAGCTGCGTCGTCGCGCAGCCCATCGCGCATGTCCATACCATGTAGCACGCGCGCGAAACCCAACTCATTCAGCGCCTTGGCCATCGAGTACGTTCCCGTGCGAAAGAGGCCGAGACACAGAATGCCACCGTCTTCACCGAGCGTCGTGGGGGTGGTTTCATGTTTGTTATCCGAGTCCATGGCCACGTTGCTACCGCTGCTGTGTTGCTGTTGTTGCCGTCGTAAGGTACTTGCGATAAGGCGATATAATTGAAGCCACTCTTTTTTCGGTGTACTTTTGGGTGGAATGGGTCTGGCAAGGTAAGATAGGTAGTAACCAAAGCAATGCGATTATGGAAAGGAGGTCCGAGCTCTCCTGTCCCGTTTCGTCACAGGCAGTGGGGTTCACCGAAAGCGGGGGCGGTGCAGTCGCAACCCCCTGCGTTTTTCCTCACACCAAATTCACCATGACACGGCAATACGGACGCATCTGCCTCGGCAACAACCCATTCCAAAAAAACCCTCCAGCTAGGGCATCAGGCAACACCACCCAGTAGTGAAAAATGCATCCAACTCTCAGAACCGCTATATCCGGCGGGCGCGAAAAGCTCATGTCCAAGCTTCATTGGGAGAGGAAGTAAATAAGGTAGGATGGACTTCCCCCCCCAGCGGTTGGAAGGCTTCACCAATGCTCAAAAGAATCAAACCTGAAGGGAATGGCAGCGGCCATATTCTGTTCCGCTCAGCGTCTACAAGGCGCCATGGCATCATTTTCGAGATGAGCCTCGTGCAACGGCAAACCCCCTCAACAGGTCCTTGGAAGTATTGTGTCCCATTTTGTGCTGGCGACCACAATTACTTTGTCTAGTCTATTGTCTAGGGCACTCAATCATGTCTTAGGCTGTCAAAGCCAAATGTGATGACTGGGATAATTAACTGGGGAGGGGGCACGTGGGTAGATTGTTGTGTGTGCCAGATTTATCGATACTTGCTGTTTAGAGGAATTCGAGGCGTGGAGTTTATAAGGTCACCCTAGCTTCAGGAAGAATTAGGGAAAGCTTAGGATAATTAAATCAGTTATAGCTTACCTTACTTACCCTAGTTTACCCTAGCTTAGGACTACAAACGAAAAAGTAAATTCCGTATGCCTAGATTCGTCTCAGATTATCAGGTAGCAGTCTTCTCAAGGTTGGCAACGCGCTGCGCAAGTAAGGTGGCAAGGTAAGGGATGCAATTGGTGATCGGTGTAATTAAGCTCGAATGAATCCCCGCACTCGGATACCTCCCCGAGTTTCTCCCAGCTCTGATATTGCTCTGGCCTTTAGTTAGAACCTGCCTTCTTTCCATCTGGCGGGTGGGGCACCCATCCTCGTGGTGCGCGGGCCTGTAACAAGTTGGGCTGTCGAAAAAGCACTAGGCCCGATAAAGATAGGACGCAGTATTCTAAAGGTGCTTTGATTGAGGGAAAGGTTCCCGCTGAGCGCTGTCTGAAATAGGTAACCTATAGAAGTTGCAGAAGGCAATGCATGGGCTCTGATGTGCAACCAGGATGGCAAACGACAACTTGAATTCACCCTAGCCTACGAAGACAGCGTAAATGTAGACGGCCCTGTATACACAAACCTCCGCTGGCCCTCCCAATCCTCCGCGGGCGAGAAATAGTTGAGGTTGACGGTCGAGCCGGTCTCGTGCGCATCGCTGAGAACGAGACGGTAGATCGTGTCTCCGTCGGCAGACGGGCCACGGTTGAAGCGGAAGTAGAGCGAGGGGTCTTGGCTGGCCCAGAAGCCGCTGGCCCTGGGGACCTGGGTGCCGGCAGTGGAATGGGTGAAGAGGACGCCGGCGTGGTCGGGGCGAACCTTGATGACTGCGGTGTAGCTGGTGCCTGTTAGTGTACTGTTTTATGTTTCCTCAGAGGAAGACTTGCTTGATGTCGGTTGTGTTGCGCGTTACGCGGAAGCCGACGACGGTGGCGCTGGTAGCATGTTGACGAGCGACGACCGCCTGCTCGGGGGTCTGAGCAGGGGAGGCCAGGGCGGAAGAGCTGAGGAGGGCAACGGCGGCCCCGAGGAATGTAGAGAGTTGCATTTCGTTTCGGTAGTGATGATCTCCTAAAAGGCAAGACCTTGTGTCTTTTTCTGTCTTTTTTTGTGAGCTGAAATATCAGATGCAGTAACTTGGATGAGACTGGTCGTCAAATTTTGCTCTAAGCCTGTGGGAGAAAGGTCTGCTTATAGTCAATGAAATACACAGCAGACTAGCGCTCTTTGAGCTGAGGTGTCGATGATGTTACCTGACTGACGTCGTTGCTCTGTAGCGAAATGAAATACACACCATGCAAGATGGGAGGCGAAACAGACACCTAGCTCAGAATCAGTGGCGAATGTAAAGGCTATTCAGCGTCATCGTCACACCAATCAAGAGAGTGCTTTTCGCAGCGGATACCTATCATGCACCTGGCAGCCCTGTAAGTTAGGTGTGTCCGTAAGTTCGGCTCCTGTTTCCAAATGAATTACCCACAGATTGCTACTCCGAATGGGAACCACACGGGATCATTGTTGAATCTCTCTTGCAGAGTCACATCGCCTATTATTCTATTTTTACCCATCTTGGTAACCTATCAATTCGACCGCACATTCCATCAGGCACTTCCGAAGTACGCACCTAGACCGCTCTACCGTCTGATGCGCCCCACTACCCCGGTATGCCGGATTCATTGCGGCCCCACTCATCGGAATGTCTGGTAAGCTTGGAACCCGGATATAGTCCAAAACACACAAACTTACCTGTCCATCCCAGTACCAGCACTCCTACGAAAACTCCCAGCTCACCGCCTCAGCCTCCTCAAACCCAAACAAGAAATCCGACATCTGTATCAACCACAGGGGTTAGCATCCCTCTTGCACTGAGACCCCCTCTGGGTTTAAAATAGGGGGAAACGCACCGTAACGTTCTCCAAATTCAGCATCCCATCAACGCCGACCTCCATTCCCGTCCCATCCCCAACACCACCACCAGAGTCCGCCCCCTCCATCGAGCCGACCAGGCCTTCAACCACCTCCCTTGCCCTCCCGCTCGCCTCCTCCGCAGCCTGCACCAAAGCCCTCGCCATCTCTTCCTCGTTCGCCCCTCTCTGCGCACTCTCCAGCTGCGCGCGCACCAATCTCACAAACACATACCCCTTGACATTTGTCTCCCCCGCCTCGATACACCGCAGCGTGTAGGCTATGGCATCTTCCACTGCCGCTAAAAGATCGGGACGAATAATGGGCGGAAGTAGGCTATCGCGCGACGAGAGCAGGAGAAAGCGAAGCTCGGCAGCGATGACAAAGATGGACTGAACCAAACCTCCGCGCAGAAAGGACGCGCCGTTGTGGATGAATCGGCTGAACAACACAGGTCCAGTGTGACCAGCCGGAGAGGCGGTGGACCAGATGCGCAGCGCCGAATCCAGGGCGGTGGTGCGTGAGTACAGGAATTTCGAGGGGTGCGGGAGAGGAGTAAGGGACGCCTCAAGGAAAGGAGCATGCAGCGCCGAGAAATATCGCCGGATGAGCAGGTCGATGTACAGCGTGGCGAGGCACCGCGGGTGCGAGCGCAGGGCGTGAGTGAGCGCGCGGTAGGCCGTCTGCAGCGTGCCGTCGAGGGAGAGCGTCGCGGTGTAGGGCCCTTCGAGGGATGACAGGGGCAGGCCGTTGAGGAACTTGACGATGGAAAGGCGCTGCGGGAACGTACTCCGGAAGGCGATCATCGGCATGCATGGCGTGGCGGTGGTCATCGGCTGTGGCGGGATATGATCAGGAGAATCTAGGTCGGCGTCGTGGTAGTTACCGGGCGGTGCCGTGTCGAAGTCGCTGAGGGACAATAGCACCGGACCGCCCGAGTCAAAGCTCGACTGCAGGATGAGCTCGATGATGGTATTCCACAGCCGCCGGCGCATTTCCGCCGTATATAGCGTGGTTCGTGGCAACAGACGGGAGGGGTCGCGGTGCAGGCCCATGTGCATGGCTATGCGGAGAAGAGCGCCTGTCTCGTGAAACACCATGTCTCTCCCCACGCCGATCATGCCTTGGGCGATGAGCAGGAGGGCGTAGTTCTGCAGGCCTTGGACGGTCAGGCGCGACTTGAAGTCATCCGGGGACGAGTTCCACGTCATGGCTTCGTGGATCCAGCGGATGGCTAATGTCCGGAGGGAGAAGTGGTCGTCGTATGTCGCCGCCCCGATGGCCAACACCAGCTTTACCTGGACGACAAATGCCATCTCTGGCGCGCTCCCAGACAGCCAGAGGCTCTCGTAGGCCTTGCGGAAGGTCGGGACGTGGAGGACGCGGTACACCGTCTCGGTCGTCTGTAGATAGCAATCGACCAGCGCATCCGCCAGGTCCCTCGACGGCAACTCCTTCGTCGGCACGGTCGGCCAGGGAGGCGAGCGTCGCGCCTTGATCAGCCGACCCAGCGACTTACAGCGCTGGAGGTTTGCAAGCACCTTGGACAAGTCGCCCTCCTCCAGCATATCGGTGAGGTCCCGAAACAGCGCCATGGTCGGGCTGATCCAGTGGCTCTGGCCAAACAGACGCGTCTTGTGCGACACGCAGCGGGGGATCCAGGTCGGTGTCTGCTGCGGGACACCGTGCATGGCCGCGCTTCCGTCGTCGTCATGCTGGTGTTCGTGCTCAGACATGTAGTGCACGTAAAAGGTATCGGCGAGCCCAGTGGCGGCCGCTTTGGTGATGGCGGCTGGGACGAGACTGTTTGATGAAAATGCCGGCGAGCTGCCGCCATGCGACTGCTGGTCCGAGTCCTCAATTGCGGGGACATGGACGCCGCCAGAGTGTGTTGCCCGGTTTTCCGCGGCAGGAATCAGGGGCGGTGGCTGAGAACCTCGGGGAGGGTCGATTGTATACTCACAGACGGCAGTCTCCGATCTTACACAGTGGTTGCATGGCTTTTCGCGGTTGCAGCGCACCTTTCTCTGCCTGCACAGGGAGCAGGACCTAAGCGCGAATGAATTTCGACGTCGCAAGTCAGCGCAGCGGGTTTATGGGGAATGAGAAACACAGTAGAACGGTCCATCTTACACGGCAGGGCGTCTCCGCCGACGTAGTGCAGGCTCCATTTTGCCTCTGTCCGTCGTTTAGGTGCTAGTGCGCGGTTGGTCTCTTGGAAGGATAGATACCAAGAGAGAGATGAGGTTGGTTGCTGCGCTCACGGCGGGGGATTGTGATTGGCTGCATCCTGAATTTCCCGAGGCCCGTCTCACCTTATCTCCGAGTCCGATGAATTTGCCGACACCGAAGCCGCCTTCGGTGTCAGAATCCCCGATTCGGGCATCTATTCAAAAGAAATAACATCCCAGCTGCTTAACTTATAAATGGATCATTTCCACAAGATTTACTCTCCTTCATTCTTGTTCTCCTCCAATTCACCACCCCGAAACTTCATTATTTTTTGCAACTCGAAACGTGGTTTCACCCTACAATGTCCGCCACCAGTCACCAAGAGAAGGTCCCTTCCGACGAGGAAGGACAAGGACCTGCATCTCCCGAAGCCAAAGACACCAGCTCTGCGGATGAAATTTTCAGTGACAATGACAAGTACGGCCCGGCGCCCGACGGCGGTCTCCGGGCTTGGCTCGTCGCCGTCGGCGGCGCATGCACGACCTTTGCCTGCTTGGGCTTCACCAACTCGTTCGGCGTCTTCCAGGAATACTACATGACGCACCAGTTCGCAGGTGAATCTCCCGACAAGATCGCCTGGATCGGCTCCCTGTCCATCTTCATCCAGTTCGCTGGCGGCGCCGTCGCCGGCCCGCTCTTCGACCGCTACGGCGCATGGGTCATACGCCCGGCTGCCATCGCCTACGTCCTCAGTGTGATGCTCACCTCGCTGTGCTACGAGTACTGGCACTTCATGCTCTGCCAGGGTGTGTTCATGGGCATTTGCATGTCGGTGCTGCAGTTCCCTGCGTTTGCCGCCGTGACACAGTACTTTGAGAAGAAGCGCGCTGCCGCGCTGGGCATCGTCCTCGCGGGCTCTTCAATCGGCGGTATTATCTTCCCCATCGCGCTGTCCAAGATGCTGAATTCCTCTAATCTGGGGTTTGGCTGGTCGGTACGCATCATGGGCTTTCTGATCACGCCCCTGATGCTCTTCGCCTGCGTTGCCATTACGGCGCGCCTGCCGCCCAGAAAGACGTCGTTCCTGCTGCCCTCGGCGTTCAAGGACACGCGCTACAATCTCTTGATCACAGCGCTGTTCTTTTCGTTTTTGGGCATGATGACGCCGCTGTTCTTCCTCCCGGCCTACGCTGTTACCCGCGGCATCGACCCCACCCTCGCATCGTACCTTCTCGCTATTCTCAACGGCGCATCCACCTTCGGACGTGTTATCCCCGGAATTCTCGCCGACAAGTACGGAAAGATCAATGTCTTTGCCCTTGGCAGTTTGGGAACGGGAATCGTCGTCCTCTGCATGAACGCTGCCACGTCCATCGCCGGATTGGTGGTGTACTCGATCGCAATCGGCTTCGCCTCAGGAACTATCATCTCAGGCGCAACAGCGGCGTTTACCGCATGCACGGACAACCCGAGGAACTTGGGAACATATATGGGCATGGGCATTGCGGTCGGGTCCATTGCCGCCCTGATCGGGCCGCCCGTGAATGGCGCATTGGTGCATAGGTATGCTGGGTTTTTGGAGCTGAGTCTATTCAGTGGTGTGATGTGTCTCTTCGGTGGAGTGATGGCATTTGCTAGTAAGGGGGCGACAACACAGGGGCTGTGGGGAAGGACTTAATTCTGCCTGCAGGGCTTGGGTATGCTTTTCCTTCATCTTTGGAATATTGGGTAGATGGAGTCGAGCATGTATCACAGGTAGCTTGGCCAATCTCCCAGGTTTGAATCTCCGCTTCTAGATATAATTAGATACCTATCAATTTTTATTAATACATATCCATGATTTTTGCATCTGATCACCTGTTTTCCCTGAGGCCCGGGCCGGCCTGAATGGAAGATAGACTTTTACCTATTTTTGCGTGCATGTGGCCAGATTCAGGGGTTCCAGGTCAAACTCTTCGCCATATCTTCTTTCTGGCTTCTATTGTTCGCTGGTATCTTCGGCAATTCCATTCCGTGGTCTACGTATTGGAGCCTCGGAAACCGTTCTACTTGCAGTCAAGGCCAGGGTCACGGTAAGATGGATAGGGAGATATTGTAGGAATAGGGGCAAGCCCCGAAAAATTGGGGCAGACAGACGAACTAACAAACCGGGAGAGAAAAAAAAACACCACTCCACCCCCTCACTCATCACTTCCTCGCCGCCACTCCCCCCTCTCCAGCAGCTGCTCCAACCGCCCCTCCTTCCTCCCTCCCTTATCCTGCCCCCTTTCATCCCCTCCATCATCCCTCTCATCCCTCTCATCCCCTCCTCCCTCCCCGTTCCCGTCCCCGTCCCCATCTCCTCTCCCTCATCCCCCTCTCCCTCATCCCCGGGGGGCAGATTTTTCAATGGGACGTCCGGGTTGGCGGCAGCGGGGGGGAACCAGCCGGCCCAACAATCTTTGATCCTCTTCTTTCTGTTTTGTGCGACGAATCTGGGCACACCAAATTTCCTTTTTCATACCTCAACCACGTGACGCTGCTCACCCTAGCTCAGGCTCGGCTCAGTTTCACCTCAGGATTTGCTCATGCTGGCTCACCTTTGCCCACCCGAATTACCATTTTTGGCAGGCTACGCCGCAATCGCTTCAACTCTAAGGTGGCGTGGAATTTGTCCCATATGTACAGATGGCCTAAATTTGCCCTATTTTTCGCGTTAACCTTAGCTTTCCTCTCTTTGTTGTTGTTGTCTCGGCGAATTCCAACGATCGGCCTGATTGCCAGGATCGTTGGACTTCAGGGAGAAGAAATTGACTCCATCGCGAGCTGCATTATCTGACACCATACAAGTAAGGCAAGTGGTACGCTCTCAGGTGGCGAAGACGAATTTACCCGGTCGCTTCAACGTAGACCCTAGATCACAGCCTGCGTTTAACTCGTAAGCCGATTTTAGGGCCTATACTAGGTGAATTAGATCAGGACAGTTTACGTGTTTTAAATTTATAACTTGGTAGCCCGAAACGTGGACTTGTCACGATCCTAAAGAGTAAAGCCTCACAGCTGTAAACGAGCCAGTTAGTATTGCAGAGTAGTTAATAGGAATCCCACTAGTTAAGGCGAGGCTGAGGGGCCGGAGCGAAAAGGCCGGAGCACTGGAGTCAGGGACGAAAGGCCGAGACGGAAGTCGCGGCCCATCGGCCCTTGGTTGATATATACACGCGCCCCAACCCTAGGTAGAAAGCTTACGGCAGTATCGTCAATCATATGCTTGTGCATTATTCGACTGTAACAACCTCCAGTGATCACACTCGATTGACTTTTGTCAATCGCCCACACTTTGTTGGCTCATTGCAACCTACACATTTCTAGCCAATCCTCTTCGTTAGAGCCCCTTCTTCGGGCTAGGATCACTAGAGTTTATCACAGGACTGGAAATTTACGGCTGAAAATTGGGACCGCAGGCATACGCTGGTATTTGGTGTGGGATATCACTTAACATCCTAGTTGAATATGTAGCATAGTACATATTATCCTAGCTCTAAAACTAGGACAGTACTAATATCCTAGTACATGATATACCAGCCCATAAGATACCAACACATATATGCCAGCACAGAAAATACTAGTATATAATATCCTAGCTTAACGTCTAAAGTACATAATAAGCGAGTTAGCCATAAAAGCAAGTTGGCCACTTTCTATTTATACTTATAATACTTAACTAGGGAAGCTGTTACTTAGTAAGGGGTTACAGGCCTACAGTGCAGTGCCTGTAGGTAGGTTAGAGGCCTGTAGTACAGGGCTTAATAACTATTTAGGGGAAGAAGTGTGTATACAGCTCTGCAGTGCAGCAGTGTGACGACCCTGCAGGCCGTCACTTGGGCCGGGGCGGCCTGACGAATCCCCCGCAGAAGGAACAGTGCGGGAAGACGGTGCACACCGTCCAGACGCACTAGGCCAGGGGTGTAAAGACCTGAAGCCCTTATAACTAATAAGGTGCTGCTCGTAGCATGCCGAGTGCTTATATTGTGAGCAGGAGAAACCTCACGAGCAGAACGCTTGCGTAGTGTAAAGTGCTTACGTAACGAACATTTACAGCACTATAAGTAAGGTATAAAATACCTTCTAGTTAATTAGTATAAATAGCTATGGTTATACTTATAACCACTATAAAGGACTTTAATTCCTTATATTAGTATTTAATTATTCATTTATATCCTACTGTTCAGACTTACTTTTATATATTATAGCGACAGCAACTTACAGTAATATTAAACCCCCTATTTAAGAGTGTTAACTTAATAAACCGTCTTTAGAACGCCCCTTACCTGTTAACGTCTTATTATACGTTCTGTCTTAACCTGTACTAGTCCTAATAAGGCCTGTGTTAGGTGTAGGTTATAATACGATATTAATATAACAGTTTTAAACGCTGTTTATTAAATTCCTAGACATTACCTTTTTCCCACTAATATGTCGACTTTAGGAAAAGGTAAGGAGATTAAAGAGACGTAAGTTTAACCTTAACTCCTTATTATTAATAAGTTAGCTATATACCTTAAAGACTTAAACTTTAACTAATAGGGACTGGTTAAGGAACTTAATAAAGCCTTCTTTAGAGACATTAAAAGTCGTATTAGTTTTATTAAGAAACTTTAAACCTAACTTAATACTGTTAAACTGGAGAATAACGACCTTAAGGGCTTATAGAAGAAATAAGTAAAGCTCCCCTTATTATTATGTTTTAAGGGAGACTTTACATAGCTGGAGTCTTAAATAGCCTAGCTTTAAAGTTATATTACCTATTATAATAAGTAGTTTTTTAAGGAAGAAGGAAAGGTTAGGTTTACTAAAGCCTTATTAAATAAAGTAACTGCTTACTGGTATAAACTTTATATAAAGATAATTAATAACCTCTTTATAAACAGAGTATAAAAGGAGGCCTTTAAGACTTAGGCCTTTTTTAATAACTTTAACGTTTTTATTAACTAACTCTAAACTGAGTTTAAAGAACTAGACGCCTTAAGGCGGGTTAAATAACGCCTTATAGCCTTAAGGCAGACGTCCTTAGTCTTTAAGTTCTTTACGCGCTTTAAGTTAAAAGTGGTAAAAACTAAACTTGGTTAAGAAGCTCTGGTAATGCTGTTTTGGAGCGGTCTGAAGGAACATGTTATTAGAGACCTTTATTAAGAAGATTAGCCGGATCGCCTTTAGGAGTTAGTTAAGATAGTTATTAAGGCTGATAATTAGTATTATAATCACTATTATTAAAGGAACTTTTAAAAGGAACGAACTCCTTATTAATTAAATAAATTAAAAAAGGGGAATTAATTAACTGTGACAGGTTACTACCTTAAGTTAATAGATATTAGTATAGTAAACTGTTAAAACTAACTTAACTGTAATAAACCTTAATGGTAGTAATAATAAAAGTAGTTTAAGGACCTATCCTAGGTTTAGTGTTTTAACTGTGATAAGAAAGGCTATATAGTATAGTAGTGCCTGTTATTAAAATAAGTCAGTTAGAAACCAGTTTTAAAAGGAGGAAAGCACGTTAAGTTTAACTTAGGAGACGTCTATATTAGGATAACAGGTAACGAAAAAGATTACATTTAGATAGATAAGTGTAACTTAAGAGACGAGGAAGAAGAAGAAGAACTTTAAAATGTGGTATATTTAATCCTTAAAGGTGTTTTAAAAGAGTTAGCCATAAAGGTGTAGGTTATTAAAGATTAACTTTAAGGTGGAAACTTAGAGATGCTAAAGGTGTAGGTTATAAAAGACTGACTTTAAGAAGAGATATTCTAATTAGCTGTTATAGGCCTTAAGAACCTTACTTTATAAGCTTAGGAATTAAGGAAGTTTAGGAAAGACCCTGACTTAAACCTTATTAAGATGGTGGAGGGAGTTAAAAAACTAGCTCTCTAGGCTACTTAAGTGGTGAAATAAGCTTTAGAAAGTGAAAAGGAGTAGGCTGAAAGAATTAAAATGGAAAAACGAAAGTTTTTCTTAACGGTACCTTTTAAAACCCTTAAACATTTTAAGTATACTGAGTGGATTAACACCCTTACCTTTCTGGAAGAAGGATAACTTAGATAGCTGCTTTATATTAAAGACGGTGTGCCTTAGACTGGTACCTTAAGGGTTCTTTAAGAAGCTGTAAGTTAAGTGCATTAGTGGAGAGTCTAGGAGTTGAAGGAGAAACATTAAAAGTTAGTAGACGAAATAAAGGACTTATAAGTTAAAGGCCTTACTGTAACGTTTAAGGATAGAGTAGTAGAAATTAAGTTGTAACTTTATAATAGAGTTCGCTTTACTAATTAACTTAAATACCGACTTATTAAAAAAGGCCACTTTATGGAAGAATAAGTTAAGTTACTGTTACTTAAGTTCTGGGAAGAAGTTTGGGAGAAACAGTGTACTTAAAGGTAAGTGGAAGAAGAAAAGAAGTAAGGTATTACTTTATTTGTTTTATACTCCACGATTGTAGCACCTGTGGTTAATGTCGACCACTTTAGTTATAAGGACGTATTGTGGATTAATTACGTGTACGATAACTGCGCTTTTAACTGGTATTGTGGACTTAAGGCCCTTTATGACCACTTCCTTAGTATATAAAGACGGGACTACATGGTGGTAAGAGTGGAGTTGGAACCAGCCCATTACTAAGTCTCTTACTCCCTAATAAGAGAATTTAGTAAATGGAAGGTCACTATGGTTAACTAAGCTCCCGTTACCTGTTGGTAAGGGGGAGTACTTAATAATTATCTAATTATAACGTGCTTATTACACTTTAACGGAAAAGTTAGAGAATGGTAAAAGTGAGAGGATTACTAACGGATTTAAAAGTAAAAAGATATTACTATAATCCAGTTTTACAGAGCGTATTATTGTCTTATTAAAGACTTTAAAAACATCTAACCATTTAAAGTCGACTGGACGTTAAGGTGTGAGAATTTAAGAAAGGTTAATTACTAGGTTTATTAAAGCTGCCTGTTTTTCTAAAAGGAATTAGGAAAAGATTATAGGCCCTTTAAAAGGGTTGAAAACTAATAATTTATTAGTTAGTAAAAACCTTAAGACGAAGGAGAGGTATTTAAAGGTTAAGTTAGATAAAACCTTAAGGATAAATAGTTACTATAACTTAGATGTTAAAGGAATATAAGTATTACTCTGTTAGTGTTAACTTAATAGACGGAAGAGGGAGGCCGTTTAGGGTAAAAGTAGTGATTAATAGTGGAAGTACTTTTAACCTAATACACCCTTTATTAGTTAATTAAAGGAAACTCCCTAATTAAAAGTATAAAAAGGCTATTCCCATTTAAAATAGAGAAGGAGGCCTGTACTAATATAATATCGGTAAAGTCACTTATTACTTACCACTTTTAATTAAAGTGGATAGGGATAAATAATAAGTAGATTTTAACGTTACATTAGTTATAAGATATGATATGATCTTAAGTTTACCCTGGCTGGAAAAGTATAACCCTGTGATTAATTAAAGGAGTGGCTACCTTACTTTTAATAAGTCCCTTAATAGTAATTACCGTTTAAAGAAAGTTAAGAAGGTAATAAACAGCTTTAAAGTTATACGAAGCACTTAAAAGTATATTAAACCCTTAAAATTAAATATAGTTTAAGTTAGGTTTATTAAGATAGTTAAAGGATTAAAAGGTTTACTGTATTACCTAAATAACGATTTAGAAGGTAAAAAAAAGTAGGAAACTGATTTACAGATAAGTGAAGAAGTTAACTTATTTAAGGTACCTGTAGAGTATAGGAAGTTTACCCTGTTTTAAAAAAAGATATTGTAACTATTAGATTACAGATTATAAGATTACGAAATTAAATTAAAGCTAAGAGTGAAGCTTTACAGCTTTTAACCCTATTACTTAAACCCTTAATAGGTTAAGGCCTTAAGGGAGTATATTAATGAAAACCTGAAAAACAAGTTTATTATAAAATCCTAGTCCTTAGCAGGGTATTTAATACTGTTTGTTTTAAGAAAGGGAGATAGTAAGTTACATATAATTATTAACTATTAAATATTAAATAAGGATATAATTAAGAATCGTTACTTATTATTACTTATTATGGAAATGTGAGAATAGATTATTAAAGTAAATTAGTTTTTTAGCCTTAATTTCCTTATAAGGTTTAATTATATTAAAGTGAAGGAGGAAGATAAATATAAGATAGCTTTTTAGACTTATAATAGGTATTACCAGTACTGTATTATGTTAATAGGATTAATAAACGCCCTTATAACCTTTTAAGGACTTATTAATAGTGTTCTCTGCCCTTTCCTTGATAAGTTTATCTTTATGTATTTAAATGACGTTTTAGTTTATTTTAAAACTTTAAAAGAATATTAAAAATATATATAATAGGTTTTAATAGCTTTTAAAAAAGCAAAGCTAATAGTAAACCTGGAAAAAAGCCATTTCTACGTTTAAGAACTAAATTATTTAAGGTTTAAAGTAACTTTTAAAAAGTTTAAAATGTAAGTGGAGAAGATAAAGGTAGTTAAGGATTAGCTTACTTTAAGAAATTAAAAAGAGTTATAAACCTTTATCGGCTTTATAAACTTTTATTAATATTTTATTAGATATTTTATAAAGATTGTGAAACCATTATACAAGCTTATAGGAGAGGGTAAACTGTTTAAGTGGATTAATAGACAGTAAAAGGTGTTTAAGGACCTTAAGTACGCCTTTATTACAGTATTAGTCCTAGCCCTCCCTGATTTCTTAAAGCCTTTCCAAATCAAAACAGACTCTTTAAAATTCGTAATTAGTAAAGAGCTTAGCTAAGTCCAAGACGATAGGAAATACCACTTAATTACCTTCTTATTAAAAGGAATCTACAGCCTAGCCTTATAATATCTAATCTATAATAAGGAACTAATAGTGATTATTTAGTGTTTTATTAAATAGGTACTGTATTTAAGTGGTATAAAAGAACCAGTTTAGGTCTTCTTAAATTATAATAACCTTTAGTACTTCTTAATAAAGGAGCTTAACTTACAGTAGGTATAGTAAGTAGAGTTAATGGCCCCGTTCCACTTCCAGATTTACTATATTAAAGGAAAAGATAATAAGTAAGCTAATACTCTTAATTAGAGACAGGACTATAAGGATGTTAATCTAGTCCTAATCCCTATTACTATATTTAATAAAGTTAAAAATGGTATATTAGAGTATATGCTGTAAATATTAGATAACTAGACATTAAAATAAACTATTGATGTCTGTATAAATTTATAAATAGAGTATAATATCTATTAATAATAACAGGACTTTTAAATAAAGAGGTTAATAAAAGGTACCTATAAGTATAAATACCCCTTAGGAGACTTTTTAAGGTATGTGTAAGACTGTAGAAAGGAGTGCTTAAAACACCTAAATTATAACAAAACCAGTTATTAACTAGAACAGTTATTAAAAGGTGTAAATGGCACGCCTGAATTAAGAGTAAGGCTTTAATATTAAGAGAAACTGTATGTTTATAACTTAGGTAAATAAAAAGAATACGTTTAATAAGTTTATAAGTCTTAACTTAAAGGATATATAAGCTAAGCTAAGACTTTTACGTAAGCTTAGTAGGCGTATGCCTTCTTAGGAATAAAGAAGCTAGTTAAGGAAGTGGTTAATAACTGTAATATCTGTTATAAAAAGTAAAACAGACGTTATAAACCTGATAGACTTTTTAAACCACTCTCCGTACTATAAGTACTATAGAACTTAATCTTACTTAACTTCGTTACTGGGATTCTAGAGTTTAAGGACCCTGTTACAGGAGTTACTTATAATTAGATCCTTATAATGGTTGACAGATTAATAAAGTGGGCTTACTTTCTACTAACTTTAAAGGATATAACTATAGAGTAACTTACTTATATCTTTAAAAAAGAAGTAGTTTTATAACACCTTTAGTTAGATAATATTATTATAGATTAAAATAAACTAATTATGTTAAAGTTTTAATAAGGATTAATATAAAGGATAAGTGTGAAAAGTAAGCTTTTAACAGCCTTCCACTTATAGACGGACGGTTAAACGGAGTAAGTTAATTAAATATTTATAATATATCTTTAAACTTACATTAACTTTAAATAAGATAATTAGTTTAAGCTGTTATTAACAGTACAGATAACCTATAATATAACGTTAATTAAGTTAACAGGTATGTTACCGTTTTTCACTAATTATAGTAAGGAGCCTAAGCTCTGTTAAGGCCTGCCCACTAGCACCTCCTAAGCTGTAATTTACACAGATTAGATATAAGAACTGTATAACTACCTATAAGCTAAACTTAAGTTTATACACGAATAAATAAAGAAGTTTATTAATAAACATTAAACTAAATAACTAATGCTTAAAAAAGGACTTTATTATAACGGTAAATAAGTTAAAGGATTAACTTTTTAAAAGGGGGACCACGTTTACCTTTTTTCACGAAACTTGTATTTAAAACGACTTAGTAAGAAGCTTGACTTTAAAAGGTACAGACTGTTTTAAGTTAAGAAAAAGGTCGCTACTTTTAATTACAAATTAAACCTACCTGCTAGTATAAAGGTGTGGACTAAGGTTTTTCACGTCTCACTTTTAAAACCAGCCCTAAAGGGAGTCCCTTTGGAAAAGAAGATTAAGATCGATGTTAATAAAGATAAATACGACGTTAAGGAAGTTATAGACTTATAAAAGGGGAAGAACACGTTTAAATATCTTATTAAATGGTTAGATTACGGTCTTAAAAGTAATTTGTAAAAGTTAGTTAAAAATCTCAAATACTTAAACCTAATTATAAAGTTCCACTAAAAGAATCTAAACTAATTAAAATTAATAATAAGAACTAAAAATAAGATAAGATTTAACATTTAAATTATTATATTAAAAAGTAAGATTATTATAAAACTTAAAGCTTAAAAAGTGGTAGGAAACTCCTTAATAAGTATAGAAGGACATTTATTAAAACCCTTAACTAAGGTTATAAGGACTTTAAACTTAATAAGGAGGCTGGGCCTCTGGAGCTTTTAACAAGCTCTACACGGGAATAAGTACTGTTAAGAAAGAAAGTTAATAAAAGAAAATAAACGCGTTATTACTACATTATAAAACTGTTCGTTTATAAGAGGAAAAAAGCTATAAATTAAGTTAGGAGGCAACTATATACAGTAAAGACCTAGTTAAAAAATTCCCCTAGTTAAAAGACTTTACGTCTTTAAAAGGGGCGTCTAACTTAACCTCTTCACTTTCCTAAAACTCTAACAGCTCCGCCTTATAGCTAAACACTTTCACAGTACAGTCTTTAAGTTAAGACCGTTATTTATAAAGGCGCGCTAAACGTACTAATACTTTTTAAAGTTTAACAGTGGCCTTATATAACTGCTAAGTAGCAGACTTAACTTACAAGTTAAGGTCCCACTTCTTAACTAAAAGGGCTTTTAACTTCACCTCACCCACGTTAAAAGCGTCACACTAAAAAGGACAGTGCCTCTCCAAGTAATAATTACAGCTGTTAGACCTGTTTAAAACCTAGTATATAAGTGAGGGGATAGCGGATTTATAAAAAGAATAAGGGGACATTTCGCCATTAAACGTGTATATGTAAGCTGTAAGGTTTAAACAGTAGTTAGTGTTTTTACCCTATTCCCGTTTTAAAACCTAAGAGCCAGACATTTATTACATAATAAAGTGTTAAAAAGGGGAACTTACCTTTTAAGTCCTTTATAGAAAAAGAATGTTAAAAAGGGGGAATTATGTGACGACCCTGTAGGCCGTCATTTAAGCTAGGGCAGCCTGACGAATCCCCTGTAAAAGGAATAGTGTAAGAAAATGGTATATACTATCTAGACACACTGGGTTCAGGGTGTAAAGACCTAAAGCCCTTACGATTAATAAGGTGCTGCTTATAACATATTAAGTGCTTACATTATAAGTAGGAGAAACCTTATAAGTAAAACGCTTATATAGTGTAAAGTGCTCGCGTAATAAGCACTTACAGCATTATAAGCAAGGTATAAAGTACCTTTTAGTTAGTTAGTATAAATAGTTATAATTATACCTATAACTACCATAAGGGACTTTAATTCTTTACGCTAGTATTTAATTATTCATTTATATCTTACTGTTTAAACTCACCTCTATATATTATAGCGACAGTAACCTATAGTGACATTAAACCCCCCGTTTAGGAGTGCTAGCTCAGTAAACCGTCTTTGGAACGCCCCTTACCTGTTAGCGTCCTGCTATACGTTCTGTCTTAACCCGCGCCAGTCCTAACGAGGCCTGTGTCGGGTGCAGGTCGTAATAAGCAGCGTATAAATATAACAGTAATGCTCAGTAAGGTACTGAAGGAAGTGAATAAAAGCTTATAGTACAAAGCTAATAACAAACAATTACAGTAGACTATACACTGTAAAATGACAACTGTGGTAGTAAAGCTTAGTAAGGTGCTACCTAGCTAAGTTACATACTGCTAGAGAGGGGAGGGCCTATTATAGGCTATAGGAGCTCTAAGTGGAAATTACAGGGCCTTCTATTACTAATACAATAGTGGAATAGTAAGGAAATAGGCTTACTGGCCACGTAATTACTTACATGATCTGTAAAAGGTTATAAAATACTATAAAAGTCTAAATACCTTCTTTAGTAAAGTAAGGTAGGGGGTTTAGGGGGCCAGAGCTCCCCTGAATCCCAGAGCATTCTACGGCCTTATAGGAGCCTATATAGCTAGTACAACCCTAACCTTAGGGTAAGTGAGTCGTTACCGGGTAACTAGCGTAGCCTACTGGAAAGTCTTGTAAAGCAATGCCCTTTAGTACTCTTACAGGCTAGAAATTAACAGAAGCTATAATATAATATGTAATATAATGTATTATTTACCTAACTTATATTAAATAATAATATTAAACTAATTATTACGTTTTATTACGTTAATTAACTTGTTATTATATATACTAGCTATTAACAAATTTATAATTTCAAATTATTTACGTAAGTTAATAATTACATAATAATTAGTAAAAGATCATTATTAAGAGTTATTTAATAATTGTAATTTAATTTATATTTTACTTAAGATTTAAATAAAGCTAAGAAGCTTTATATTAACAATTTAATATTACTATTTTACTATATTAATTTCTAGCCTTTAAAAGCCCTAAAAAGTATTACATTGCAAGACTCTCCAGTAAATCATAACAGTTACCTTATAGCTACTTACCTATCTTAAGGTTAAAGTTACACTAGCTATACAGGCCTTTAAGGGGCTAACAAGCCTCTGTGGGGCCGTAAAATGCCTTGGAATCTAGGAGAGCTTTAGCTCCTAGAACCCCCTACCTTACTTTATTAAAAAGAGGTATTAAAAGCTTTATTATATTTTATAACCTTCTATAGGCTATATAAGGAATTACGTAGTTAATAGGCTTATGTTTTATACTATTCTACTGTTATATTAATAGTAGAAAGCTTTGGAATTTCAACTTAAGGCTTTTATAGCTTATAATAGACACTTTCCTCTTTTATATTTTATTTTTTCTAAGTAAGCAATTTAACTCCTCTCCCTAGTAATATACATTATATTTAAAGTGATAGGTTTACTAAACCTCCTACTAAAATAGCTTATTTTACAGTATATAGTTCACTGTAACTACTGTTTTAGCTTTATACTACAGTTTTTTATTTACTTCCTACTATACCTTACTAAGCTCTACTGTTGTATTTATACGTTACTATACTATAAAGCTATACTAGTACTTATTGTATATTAATATTATATTAATAAGTGCAGGAACTTAATTACTTTAATAAGTGATAATAACTATTATATCTAACACACCCCCTTAGCTTTAAAGCTGTTTTTAAGGTTTAGAGCTGGAGATCTTTTACCTTTTAAAAACTACCTACTCTGCTTCTTGTACCTTACTCGAGCTTATATAAGGTTAGGTGGTAGATACAAACCTACTTTATATGTGAATCGAACCTATAACCTTTTTAAGCAGCCAATACCGAAGAGGCACTAAGACTTTTAATTGTTATATATTACCACTACACTAAAAAGCGCGGGAACCTAATTACTTTAGTAAGTAGTAATAGCTGTTATATTTAATAGTACTTCTTCCCTTAAGCTTAGGTTGTTAAGCCTTATATTACAGGCCTTTAACCAACCTCTAGGCATGTACTATAAACCTATAAAGCCCTACTAGGTAATAAATTATAAATTAAAAAGGTATAAATAAAATATAGTAATTTAATTTCTATGTAATTGTTGCACAGTAGGGTTCCACAAGCCTGTAGTACAGGCCTGTTGCTCAGAGGAAGTAGAGCGGTACTGTTCCAAGCCAACTACAGCGCTAGAAGCGCTGTAGGAAGCAAAAGAAGGCCTGAGGTACAGAGGCAGTGCCTCTGTATATGACTGAATGAGAGGTATAAATTGCTTGCTTAGTAGAAGGCTAGATACAAGAGCGGAGAGGGCCTTTGTAGGCTGTGGTCGGCTTCCAGAGCCTTCTATCTACTATACAGAATTGGAATAGTGGCCGTAGGCTACGTAAGTGCTTGTATGACTCACTGGTGGAATTCAGGGAGTTCTAGAGGGTTCGGCGCAGTGCGCCGACCCAGTGGACCCACTGGGGCTAGAAACCAACAGTAATATTGTATATAAAGGGTATATACTAGCTATTTTTGAAAGAATTTAATAATTTTTATGAATTGAATAATACTATTACAATTTATATATATTTGTATTTTTATATATACTTTTGCCTTTAAATACTAGTTATTTTAAGCCCTTAATTTATATATATAACTGCTAAATTAAACAACTTATATAGATGAATATTATATATATTAATAAGTTGAAGTTCCTTTATATATTTCAAAATGCGCTTTTTACTTTACTTATAGAAAAAAACATTTACAGGGGTTTACCAAAGCTGGCCTTATATTGTACGACCTAATACGAGTAATAACAAAGCTAAACCTTAACAGTGCTAACCTTAGACTTAACTATAATACTACCTTAAGTTTTCTAAATACTATATCACCTTTAAAAGGTTACTTTACAATTAGTATTTATTAAAACTTAAATTTCTAACTATTAAAGTAGCTTTTTAATTTTAATACTTATTAATGTAGATTAATTAGCTAACGGTAAAATAACTATAATGTATAAATTTACCCTTTTACATATAAAGGTCTTAATATTATAAAAGGTTAATAAATGCTTTAATACGTAATAGAAAGTTAGAAAAACATATAAATAGCTTAAAAGGTCCCTTAATTAATAAAAGGTATAGGATTTATTTAATTAAAAGTTTGTAGGTAAGGAGTTAGATAAGGAAATACGATTAAATGATGGTGGTGTAAATGGGTCTTGTTTAAAAATTTGGTACTGTAGCGTATATAGTAAGCCTGGCTATAATACATGTACGTATAGAGAGGCTGTAAAATTGTTTAATTTATCTATTTTTAATTTATCTATTTCTAATTCATCTATTTTTAACTCAGTTATTATTATTTCCCAGTATTATAGTTATATAATTAAAGATGGTAATACTAATAATAAGAATTCATAACTATAGGAAACTACTATACTGCGCCTTTAAGCCCTGGCGCGGCACCTCATCTTTACAGGCTGGGCGAAATTGTAAAATCACGTAAGGCATTTAAACTAAGGTATAAATAGTATCTTTAACTGCACTTACTTAGTTAAATTATTATAACCTTAAATGTACAGCCTAGCCGCTATATAAAATGTCTTTTGTTAGTTTAGTAAATAAGTTGGTAAAAGCTAGTTATAATCAAAATTCCATCCGTTTAGACTATTGCTTTACTTTAGCATTCTTTTTAGCTTTCTCCTTCTTATCCTCCTCCTTAATGCTTTTTACAATCGAAAGCGAAATACAGGTACGTACTGCAGGAAGTTTATATAATAAATTAAAATTAATTAAATTAAAATCCCGTTGAAGGTATTTAGTTTGCATAGTATAGTGTAAATCGTTATAGTAAGCGGTAGTAAAACCTACTATATATATCAAGCTATATGGGAAGAAGCGCGAAGACCTTATAACTATACTTTACGGTATTTTTAACTATATCCCTTATCTTAACAATACTAATACTAATAGTTTAACCAACCTTATTAAAACCGGTTATATTATTTATATATTTAAATATAAGAAAAAAGTGTTATTTAACTATGTAAATATAATCTAGACAGGTTAAAGATGTTTCTTACAGGATACCGCTAGCTGAGATAGGCCTAGCTGTGGCTTTTCGATGTAAAAGCGATCGTAAATACCGTTATTACTAAGGGAGCTAAACGGTTGGAAGCGGAGTAGTTGGACTTAGAGTAGCCTTATATAGTTAACGGTACGAAGCAACAATCTGTAATTAACTAATAAAACATACCTTACGTTTAATTAAAGAAGCATTCCCTTATACTTAACCTACTTAGTGCACGGTGAAGTGCACTCTAAGGATAGTTATTATAGGGTAGTAGAAAAATTACAGCTCGCTTGTTTTTACGTCTCGTTTATTACACACGTTAATAGGCTTAATTTATTAAGTGTACTTCCATACGTATTAGGAGTAGTTCTATGTTTAGCGCTATAGGTGTTCAGCGATCTAAGTAAGATATTTAAGGTTACTTTCGTCATCCTAGAGTGGAGGAATGAAGTGACGGAGTAAATTTACGGTAGTACCGTACTCTATTCTAAGAGAGCCTCTGGCGAATAAAAGCGGGAGCGTGTAAGAAGGCTAACAGGGTAAAGCCGTTTCTAGCCGTTAAGTCTATCTACTTGAATTTCGACCACCTTTACCAATGTCCTCTTCTTTAGCAGTTACAACGAGCATGTGAAGGACATTTTTGGCACCCAAAGGCCCGCGAACTGCTTGGTCTCTTTGAGGTAACGGCCCATTTTTGGTAAAGTATCTTTTACCCCACACTTTCACCCCAGTTCTCACGACCACAGGTCTCAAGAGTCAGAAAATTGTGCAAAAACAAGATCAATCGCGCCTTACCGCCAGGGGTTGGTTTACGAAATATTTAAGCCCAGATGCAGGGTTACCCAATGCACTTGGTCGCAATGCTTTTGGATGCATCTTGGTAACAAGGGTCGAGATGGGGGTTGTTGGGTACCTAAGTAGGCTGCAGCACTTCTGACCAGTAATCTGAGTGAATCAGGGCCTCTGACAAGCAGAATGAACAATCGGGGCTGTGAGGCTGACGCCTCAAAATGTCGAGGTGCCGCAAGCAGTTAGGATGGCTCGGTGAAGGCCTGCAAGGCGCCCGCGCAAGCCTCAAATGGGACACCGAGTTGCCCAATCTGACTGACCATCTCGCCAGCAGATGGCACCACGTCGCGCAGACTGATGCTTGGCAACCCCTCGCCTTGGACCCGTCCCACCACTCAGCGCTGTCGAATGTGTTCACACGGAACAGGCTTTGGCCAAGCACATGTATTTACCGTAACAAACCGAGCCCGGTGTAGTTGTACTGCCACGACGAGAGTGGGGGGTTTGGTCTGCAAGCACCCTTGCGTAGATAGTAGAAAGCTGTTGCCTATCCCACATCTCTATTGTCATCCCTCTTCACCCTCCTTCCTTTTTGACCGTGGTGCATGGATTTACTAATGCGCCAACCATGAGCCACAACCGGAGCTTTGAAGAGATCCTTCAATCCGCCGAACACCACCACACCCAGTACGTCAAACAGCTGCGTCTTCTCCACGACGCTGCCTACCCAACAGACCGCTTTAACAACTCCCCTCGCCCCTCCCCTACCCTTCGAGCCGACACCTTCCCCGGCGACCCTAGCCCGAGTCTAGGACATGGAGCCAGCTTCAAGCAAAGTCAGCGCCTCGCCAACGAGTCGGGCGCCGGATACGCCGACAAGATAGCGCGCCCATTGTCCCTGTCGGAGGGCGCTGCTGCTGACTCGGGCGATGAGGTGGAGTTCCTACCACTGACATCACCAATACCAATACGCTATACTGAGTCCAGAGTGGCTGTCGATGAGACGTACAGACCACAAGGCGTGTCGGGCTATCTCGATAAGGAGTGGTTTTCCGAGGAGCAGCTAGCGGTTCATCTTAATTCACTGAACGACGAGGATGATGGCAGGCCATCCCCCACAGCGATTGCTCTAGGCAGCGACTTGTGGCAGAGGCGGGGCGCCATCAACACTTCCACCGTTTCGGAGATCTTTGTGTCAGAGGACGCTTACCCCAGCGCCACGTATGAGGTCTATGAGGTCAGCCGTGAAGGTCTCTTCCAGATACCCTACGATAGAAGCCCATTGATTCACGATGCCCCCGAAAACAACCTATTGAACGCCCCGGTGATGTGGGATACAATCCGCAATGTAAACCCAAAGGGTGATGCTATCGGGCGCATGACGTGAGTTTTTTTTCTAGTAATGACTTGACTGACTCTTGAGGAGACTCACGCTTTCGTTTGGCTCAGCATCCTTCAGGAGCCGTCCCCCTTGGTGCTGGGCGCGGTTCACATGACGCTAAAGAAACACTTTGATATGGATGAGCTATTTCAACACCTCGTGTCTACTGACGGGAACAAGGGGAAGACGAGGGTGAGCAGCGTCCCTTTATCGTTTTGAATACGTTCCATGTGGTTAACCCTATTAGGCTTACTTGGATAGGGCATACGAGACGATGCCACTACGGCAGCGCAGCTTCTTCTTCATCTTCAAATACTACACCATCGTGGAAGACGGGCTGACCCCAGCATCATGGCAGGCCTATGACACACGTGAGCCCGCCAGCAAGTCGCCCGACCACATTAACATTGCTGAGTGCAGCTCGGTGCTGGCCCTGTCATTGGGGGGAGATCCTACCAAGACGGTACAGAAACAGGTGCGCCGCAAGGTCAAGGGGGGCAAGGTCTTCGACACGTTTGCGCCCTGGCACATGGTCAACATCCAGTTCTTCCCCGATGAGGAACACTCGGTGCGCAGTTCCGACTTTCGTCAAAAAACCCCTTGCAACGGGCCCCACGCATTCCTCAACAGCCTTAGCGTCGAGTACCGCGACGCCGCCAAACGCTACGCCAAGTTGAACCAGCACATTACCAAACTAATCACGCCGTTGAACCAGTTCATGTTTGACGGCCGCCTGCGCGACAAGCTGCTATTCGAGGACAAGGACTTCACCTACTCTCGGCGCTATTTCTGGGCCTACAACACCCTGGGCGTCATTAATGACGGCATCAAATCTATGCGGTCGGCCTACCTCGACACCTTCAACAAGGACTTTTGGGCAGGCAAGCACAAAACCCTGTGGCCGCACCCGGCGCCCGACTCGGCCGAAGGGCATGAGTATGTTTCACGCCTCGAGGCCGCACGCCAGGACCTCGAGGCTGCCGTTCGCGATCTTGAAGATGTCTACGACCGCAACGCCCGCACGCGCGACGAGATCCGCTCCCTGAGGGAACAGCTTTTCAGCGGAAGCAGCGTCAAGGAATCTCGTCGAGCGATTGAGCAGGGCCACAATATCAAGATTCTAACGAGCGTGTCCATGATTTTTTTACCGCTTACGTTTGTCACGGCAAGTCTGCTCCCCCTTCATTAGAAGAGCAACAAGAAAAACTAACGATGAAAAAGTCGGTCTTTGGCATCACGGAGTTCCAATTTTCTGAACGCGACTGGCGCTTTGCCGTCACCATGGTGTCGGTGTGCATCCCCTTCTTCCTGCTCATAATCGTCCTCCAGACGCAGGCGACCATGCAGGCTGTGCGCAAGTACAGGCAGGCCGTCCAGCGCTACATCTCGGCGTCGCTGCAGCGCAGGTTCCAGCGCTGCCAGCAACCAAGTGGAGGGCCCTTACCAACGCCGACCCAGATGCAGGGGAACGAAGGGGGGCACATGTTTTGGCAGAGAAAGGAGAGGGTGAGGATGGGTTGGCTGAGGCGGTGGATGAGGGGTAGGGGCCAGAATGAGATTGAGGGGAGGCTTAGGGCTGACGACCTTGTGTAGCTATGTTTTTTTTTTTGGCTGGTTTAGATTTATTTCCCAAGGCACTAGATACCCAATCCGTTTAGATATGATATTAGCGGTCGGTCCAATCCAGCCTGGACAATGAAGCAATGAACTCTCTTCTCCCGGATGCTCGTTGGGCCGTAGACCGGATATTGGGTACAGTGATCATTAGCCTGCTGCTCGCTCGGGACATAGTCGGGGAAGAAGCGAGACGGGGTGGTCCTCTCAGCTGCCCCATATCCGCCTAACACGAGATCTAGGCTTCTGCCGGTGGGTCAATGTCGCAGGGTGAGGTCTGGGTCTCTGGGTCCAGGTGTTCCACGCGGGTGTGACGTTCTGGTGATGGGACAGGAGAGCGAGAGAGTATAGCGGTGTGCTCTTAGAGAGCTGGTATCTAGATGCCTAGAACGCCCGAACAACTAAATGATAGTTATAGTGATAGATCTGGTGGATAAAACAATAAGATGATTCCATTCTGGTGGTCCGGTTGCAGCCCAATCAAGCATCTGAGCACAGCAGGCATTCCTTCCGCCGCAAGGTCAGCCAAGTTTTGGTCCAAGAGCCACTCCATGATCATCCAATGAGCTCACCAGATCCTTGATCGCACACCAACATCTACGCCAGCATTGTGACGGGTTGGTAATAAGTGGGAACTAGCAAGATGACTAACGGTTAGTCAACTTGCACATACCTTTTGGTGTAGCGGGCAGTTGTAGCAGTTCCCTGCATTAGCGTATGTAACGCCAGCCCCGTCACAAGCATCACCTTGTAGCATGGAAGGAGATCAGCGCGCGTTTTCCCCAATCCCTGCGCACAGCTTGCTATCATTCACCGCCGACGGCCACCCTGGGCTGCAGTCCGACGCCGAGAGTCGGCAGATGGTTGAGCAACCTCCCATCCTCCCGTGAGCTCTCTTCTGAAGGGTGTAGAAATCGATATCTAGTGCGCTAAGTGCTACGACTTTCATGCTTTTCAAGCCTATTGCAACGCCCATCCACCATTTTTATGTGCTTATATGCAAGACGACGTTCACCAGAGCGCCGAGCTGCGCTGACCCGTCCTCCCGTACCACCCCATCCTCCATGAACCACAATGATAATGCAGGTGTGGCGCTTCCATCGTACCCCGACCACGTAGGTCCCTTCGCGATGCCCTCCGCTTGACGATGATGAAAATACATCAGCCCACGAAGGTTTGATGACGGTGGCTGCTACGAAAGACAGTGGGAGTCCTTCCTAGCTCGGCGGCTTGGTGTCAATAATTTCCTCAGCGCGCTATGCTGCACTAGCTTCGTATCGCTCCGTGGTGGCCAAGCCTTCGTTGGCTTGGAGGCACCGCGATGCCCAACGACCAGTTCCGTCGCATCACCTACCCTGGAATGGCCGGCGCCGTAACATGGTGGGGGTTCAGTTTGAGTGTGCCGGCATGGTAAGTTGAGCTGTAGGTGTAAGCCTTGCCGCTGTAGACGGGCTCCTCTTGGCCGCCGACGTAACCATTTACTTTCCGTATGTGTTCCGACTCCAGCCAGCCACGCCTTGTGTTTGGCCCATGGGTACCTTGCCGGGGATAGTTTGTTGACACTGCTAGACGATCCCGAGCCTATGTTATGGGCCCGCGGTCCAACCGGGCGCCAGACAGTTGTTTCCTGTGCTCCATAGCCGGTTGTTGTTCAGAGGCATGGCGCACTTGCGTGGCGCTGATGAGCAACCAGTTGGAAAAGATGCTCGCATCGCCTGTGCATAGGAATGCAACCCCCCTGACCTGCAACGGGACAAGCTGTTATATCATGCACCGGCATCTCCCCGTCCCTGCTCATCGGTTGCTGCATCCTAGGACCACTCTTTGCAAAATGTCCATTGGTATGGCGCCGCTACTCACGCTTACATAGGCGATGACTGTACCATAATTCGCTGAGTTCAGAAGGCCTGTGGCGAGAATCAGCCCTAATGAGAGCGATATTTATGCCATTCTGTAGTATTTGTGTTTGGAGCTACTTCGCCGCACCTAGACCTACAAATCGCCAATTAGGGCGAGCTAAGGGTGAGGAACCCGGAGGTGCGCGGCTTATCCTTGCCGATCGCCCCCTAACCTCTTGCTGGTAGTCCGTATGTAGTGTTAGAGAAAAGGGGTTTAGGGAGCCCTGGACATTTGTCGATTGTTTCGACACCCTCTGTCGTTCTGATGCTGTCGATCGTTTGTACCGTTCTGTCTGTTTTGAGTGGAAGGAAGCACTAACATTTATTCCGGTTTTATGGTTAGGAAACTGACCAAGGAGACTGTTAACGGATAACTGAGAGACCATACAAATTTGCAGGCAGTGCACTAACGTGGTAACTGATAACTAACCGCATGAGGCCTCATCCTTCTGCCATTTGGCCACGTCAGTGCACGGACGCTATCAAGCAAGTGGCTTAGAGCGGGGGTGAGTCTTCGTTGAGCACCTCCTTGCCGTCAAGTACTACCTTGCAGGTCTCCGACTATACCCGGTCTCAATATGGGTGTTTCTCATGTTACTCAATCCCAGTGTCTGTGATAGCCGCTCCTGACGCTGCCTACCTACCTAGGTACTGTTCGAACAATCAAACAAGCACCGTAAGCGCCAGGCGACTGAGCTCAAAATCCACCACCGCAGCAGCAATGTCCCGTCGGTCACTTTCCGATCTCGTCACGGACTCCAAGATTGAGACTCGGATATCCGGCGCCAACACTACACACATTTTCCATGCGCCCGGCTGCTCTGCAAACGAGCGCCGAGTGCGGAGGGAAGAACAATGGGTGCGACAAGGCTTCTTGGGCCAAGGCGCCTTTGGCACCGTCTTCAAGGAGCGGTGCAACCTAGGGGAGGGGAGGGGGTTCAAATTCAGGGCGGTCAAGGAGATCAGAAAGTCTATAGCGGATGAAGAGATGGACTACACTAGAGAGTTGGAGGCTGTCATGAAGTTCTCGAACCCTAGGGTAATTCGTCCAAGAAAGCCAGAAACCGGCGATGATGCATGGGCCTTCACTGATACTTCAGCAGTACTCACATTGTTTCATACGGTCCGATGGCTGGTTTGAATCGGCAGACTCGGTCTTCATCACCATGGAATATCTCGAACTTGGCGATCTAGAGCGCCATCTTACGCAGCCGTTGTCGGAACCAGAGGCGAGAGAAATCACCACACAGGTGCTAGAAGGCCTCAAGTTTATGCACGCAAACGATTTTATTCACAGAGATTTGAAGCCCGCGGTATGAGCTTTCTATTGATAGAGTGCGTTATGTCCGTATAGGCGGGACTTGCTAACTTGAAGTGTAGAATATCATGGTTGTCACAAAACACCCCAATTGGTTTGTCAAGATTACGGATTCGGCATTAGCAAGCGCAGATTACAAGGCGTCACGACATTTCATACGCTGCAGCGAGGGACACTTGGCTTTATAGCGCCAGAAGTGCTCGGACTCGGGCCGGATGAGCAGTCGCTATCTTACACTTTCGCAGTCGATCTGTGGTCACTAGGTGCCGTGACCAACAGAGTACTTACCAACTCTGCGCCATTCAAGGGCTTATCAGAGCTCATCCGATACGCCACGGAACGGTCAGAGTTCCCCAGGGCAGCCCTGCAGGCCAACAACATCTCGGATCATGGTCAGGACTTTGTGACCACACTGATGTCGCGTGACCCAAAAGCGAGGCTCTCCGCCGGTTTGGCCGCAAGCCATCCATGGGTCGCATCCTCCGTTACTGAAGGAACGGGCTCGCTTGACCGAGGGGACAGACAAAATGAGATGCCCGGCAATAAAACCAGCGGAACCTTGGCTGGTGAGGACGGCACACCGCACGAATCAAGCAAAATGGAAACATGATTCGACTATCTCACGATCACAGAGGCATCGGCAACATGGAGCTCTAATCCGACGACAAGGGTGGCAACCCAGAACATATCAAGTTCGACTCTACCGAGAGAATCGACTTATAGGAGAGCAGGCTCAGATGAGAGCCTTCATGATCCTGATGCTGGCCGAACAAGTCCCATAACCAAATCGGCCGCGGCAACCTCAGAATCTCGGGCAGCCGCCGTCCAGGGCCAGGCAACCATCAAGACGAAGGCCGGAATATCACCAGTTGCTGAGGGTTCTCCCAGAAGCGTGACTTTTACTCATGAGAGAAGGTATGCAGGCAGTGACTCCGAAGAACTCTCCTCGGAGACAGCCAGACCGCCAAGGGAACGTTGGCGGGCACGACGTGTCTCACCAGTTCAGGAACCCCTGACGCCAGACAGCCAGAGTGGCGATACGCCGGGAAACCCTCAGCAGGAGAAACGGTGGGTCTGGTTGGGGGACCCGGCTAGCCCCACGCGGGAGAAGGAGCGCTTCTTTGTTGTGCCTCCGCCGAGGGAGAAGGAAGAGAAGATGCCTCTTAAGGGGATTCTTAAACCGCCAACACCGAAGTTTCCCGAGGAACACAATCCGATCAGAGAGGGAGTTTCACCTCATAAGAGCGACAGAAAAACGACAGATATCCCACAGGGCGCGAGGTGGACGAAAATCAGTCGGACCATGGTGAATCCAGAGGCCTTAACTATCGGGAAAGAACGATTTGAAGTTCGAGATGACTCTGTCATCGTACTTCGTGTGCTGAGCAAGGACGAGATACGAGCCTACGCTAGCGCTACGGCAATGCTAAGAGGTAAGTCGGTTGTAGATTCTCCCCGTTATTTATGATGGCTGTGACCCAGGAACTGTAATGATGCTGACAACTCCCTACAGCAGAGGGTCTGAGCGAGTGAAACGTCAAAGCGAGGGGAGGAGATCGGGAAATTTTGACCGTGACAGAGGTGACGACCCCGTGGCGAGACGTCGTGCATCACCGTAGGGTAGTTCCATACATTGCCAACAGGCATGACTGAATTGGATAAAAAGATCATGCAGAAAGGGCGAAAGGAAAGTGGCTATGAGTGAGCTGTCTCGAAGAGACGGCGTCGCAAGGTTGCCTATTTGTAGCTTTAAGTTGGAAAAACCTTGTTTTGTGCGACGAATCTGGGCACACCAAGTTTCCCTTTTCGTACCTCGCTCACGTGACAATGATCACCCTGGCTCAAGGCCGACTCAGGATTTGCTCAGGCTTTCCCAGCCTAAGAACCATTTCCGGAAGGCTGCGCCGCAGCATGCACAATTCCTTCAATTCTAGCCGAGCGAGCCCAGAATTGGTCCCGACATAAAAATGGCCAAATTGGTCCCCGTCTTTCGAAAGCGAATGGGCCTGGGCGATCTAGTAAGCGTTCTGATAACTAACGAGGTTAGGATACGTAGTGAAATTTTATAGCAGCTACATTTCAATATCAACCCAAGGCTCATTTCCGGGGAAATGGATAAGTGAAAGCCTGCGGGCTACGTCACCTTTGTCTACAATCCCATAGAGTCAGTCGATCTAGACCTTCAAACGGACTTATCATCTACCGAGCACATAAAAGGAGTAGTAACAGAGCTACATTAGCTCGGTCAAGGAGGCATCGACAATAGCGGGCCTTAAACCTTTATCTTAAAAAAGCGAAAGTTTAAGGAAGGTACAGCTTAAGGAAGGCAACACTGAAGGAGAAAGTAGCCACAGTTGAACTCGTATTTGCTGCCTATAACCCTCTCTAATTTACTATCTTAAGGCATGTACTGGTATACTGTAGGACATCCCATCGGTGCTGGTATATCATGTACTATCCTAAACTCCGAGCTAGGATATCATGTACTAACCCAAATTCCGAGCTAGGGTACTATATACCATCCTAAGGCATGTACTGGTATATTCTGGGCCCAAAAATCGGACCGTGGCCCAGGATTCGAGCCATTAGGGCACTGTCGCCTCTTAGCAGTTTCAAACCGCAGTCCTAAATTTGGGCCTTAACTTACCCTCTGGGGCCGGCTGCAGAAAGAACAATGCAAAGAATAAGGCAAGATACGGTCTAAAAATGTCACAACAGTGGACCCGGTAAGAAGCGCTGCGTTTGCGGGCGTCTTAGCAAAGTTGATATTGACGAGGTATGCTGGGACGAGGAGTGTGGTGAGGACGAACTGGACTCGGAGCACGCCGTCCTAGATCTTCGTGCCACTGACCTGCTGTTCGCCTATATCTATTACACACGAAATTTCGTTTTAATTTAGTGGCTTATTCTAGCTCTAGAGCATGATGGCTCATTCGCGAGGCTGGGTATATTTTGCATTGAGGAACGGGAACACCGACCTATTCTTAAAATGATTCGAGCCTGGATTGGCCTAGACGCGAGCGCTAATCTCCCTAGACACCTTAACTTAGGCGATCTAAAGTTTACTAATATGGTACAGACTGTTAATATTGTGTAGGCAATATAGTAAGATAAGTTCATACACCCGGAAACGGAACACTACCTGAAGCGGAACAATAACGCTACACAAAACCTACAAATTCCTACCCCCACAACACAACCATTACTTAGTTAATTAAGTTCAAACTTTAAACATAGGTTTTTATATACAAGGGTAATATAAAAACAAAGTTTTGGATTGTTAGGTTTTTACAACCCTAACCCGGCCAGTGTAGTTAGAACAGTGTGGCTGGATCCACGCAGCCGCTCCGCGGCTGCATCCGTGGATCTGCACAGCCAAGAACGCCAGACTCCACTGCCAACCTCGTATTCA